>Ga0187881_10000805_pt1 | contig 36220 bp, 33 predicted proteins | sample June2016WEW_19_1_2_FD_133017 | JGI IMG/M metagenome (GOLD analysis project Ga0187881, IMG submission 133017) | Peatland microbial communities from SPRUCE experiment site at the Marcell Experimental Forest, Minnesota, USA - June2016WEW_19_100 | ecosystem: Environmental > Terrestrial > Soil >... | reverse complement strand
GCGGTGAGCGATTACGAAACAATGCAGCGAAGACGCAGTATGGTCGTCGGGCTTTTTGTCATTGTGGCGGTCATCGCGTTTTTCTGGATGATATTCAAATTCGGTGACCTGCCTATTTTGGTCAGTGAGATAAGGTCATACGAGGTTAAAATTCAGTTCCCAAGCGCACCGGGCGTGCAGAGGGATACACCGGTTCGATTCTGCGGTTACCAAATAGGCACGGTAACAGATGTCAAGCCGCCGAATGTGCTCCAGGACCTCAACACCAAAAAATGGTATCACCAGACAATGGTAATCGTCAGTATTGATAATCATTTTAAGGATATCCCTGACATAGTAGAAGCAAAGCTGATGACGCGAGGGCTTGGTTCGAGCTATATCGACCTGCGTATTCCGCCCGTTGATGTTTTGAAGGGAAAGGTTCTTGTTGAGGGCAGTTTGCTCCAGGGTTCGACCGGCGTTTCGAGCGAATTTTTCCCCGAGGAAACCCAGGCAAAACTGGAAGAGCTGATTACAGGCATTTCCACGTTTGTCAAAAACAGTAACGACGTTATCGGCGACGCCAATAACAAGGCCAATATCAAAACCGCACTGGCCAATCTTGCAGATGCCAGCAAAGAGGCCAACGATGCCATCCGCCAGATTAAGGAAGCCGCTGACGCCGGCAAGACAATGCTCCAGAACGCCGACGCTAGGACCGCCCAGCTTACCACATCCCTTGTCGCGACCAGCGATAAACTTGGTGATGTTATGACCAATCTCGATAGTGTTCTTGTCAAGATAAACGACGGTCAGGGAACAGCTGGCAAATTAGTGAACGACGGCCGGCTTTACGAGCAACTGCTTGAAGACAGCAAACAGCTTCATCTGGTCCTGCAGGACATGAAAACCTTTGTTACCGAATCAACAGAAAAAGGCATTTCTATCAAGCTGAAGTAGGGTTGCCTTGCGGGCTGCAAGAGGTTATCATTTGCATTTCTTTGAGTCAAAATTGTGGAAGGTGCGCGCAAATGGCGAAAAGTTCGGTAATCCGTCCGACAGCGGAAGATAGAAAAGCAGTCGGCAAAATCGTAGAACTGGCAAAAAAAGCCGGTATCGATATAAAAAGCGGTAAGATAAGAAGAACATCATCCCGGTTTTGCCTCGGCGTTGAGCACGGCGATTACAACGGCACCGAGCTTTTCGGCGTGGGCACCGACCGCTTTATCTGGATGGCATACAAGCTCTCCGAAGATTCTTCAATGCGGCTTTACAGCGGCAATTTCCCCGGCGACGGTTTGGTTGAATTTGAGCCGGGTAAAATTCCTGAGCCGAAATCGCCGCAAACAGCCGACACGTGGGCGCGATTTGCTTATGGCGTTGATTTTGTTTTGCGTCGGGCCGGCTATAAAATCACCAGAGGAATCAACGCGGTAATCTACGGCAATATACCAGGCGGCGGGATGTCTCGCTCGGCGTCGCTGGCCCTGAACTTGATACTGTCTGTTCTGGATGCCAATGGCATTGAGGAAGCAGATAAGCTCAAGATTGTCGATTTGGCGCAGCAGGTCGAAAATGATTACATCGGTTCCCCCTGCGGCAAATTGGACCAGATTATGATACTCTTCGCCCGCGAGGGTTTCGGCACTTACTACAATCCCCAAAAACAGTCGATTCAATATATCCCCTTAGGCAAACGTGCTGCCGATTTCTCGATTGTCGTAATGGATACCGGCACTGTTCGCCCCGGGCTGGAAAAATCTACTTATAAAATCAGGAGAGCCGAGTGCGAACAATTCGTTTCGATTCTCCAGAGGGCCGGCTATAAAATTTCCTGTCTGGCCGACATCAAAACCGACGGCTTGTATGAAAAGATATTGGCGCAGTTTGCCGGCCAATACCCGGACCTTTGCGACCGGTTCAGATATATTTTCGCTGCCCAGCAAAGATTTTACGAAATGTTGGACGCCTGGAAACGAGGTGACGTAGCGACGGTAGGGCGGATATTCCGCGAAGACGGCATTGGCCTTCGCGACGAATATAAAATCTCAGGCCCCGAACTTGAAACGATGTGCGATATTGCCAGAACCATTCCCGGCTGTCTTGGCGAGCGAATGTTAGGCGGCGGCGACAAGGGTGCGGCTGGCGCATTGGTCAAGACCGCGAATGTCAACGCCCTCAAAAAGGCGGTTGATACCACATATCCTCGCAGCCGACCCGACTTTGCTGATAAATATGCTGTTCACGTCTGCAAAGTTGTTGATGGCGTGCGGATTTACGCCGACCTGCTCGACTAAATCATATCTGCTATTTTCCCGCAGGTGTAATCTTTATGAGAATGACGCTGTGGGGCCGAACCATTGCCTCGAAGCCATCGCTGTATGTGCCGATATTCTTTTGTCTCCAGAGGTCGCGGACGGCCTGATTCCCGGTTACGCCGAGCTGTTGCCACGTAACTTTGACGGCGTTCGGCTCTTCACCTGTATCGAAAAGTCCTACTGCTTTTGAGCCATCTTCAAGGTCTTTGGCCAATACTTGGGTTGTGCCCGCTACGTAGATTTGCTTTGCCATTTTACCGAGCGGGTCCTGGTTGAGGGCGAGTACCTCATCGTTTGTCAGCAGGTTTTTAGTGAAGTCGTCGAGCTGGTCGAGCGGGCAGCCGATGAGCAGCGGGCTTGACCACAGGCACCAAAGCGAGATATGTGTATATTGTTCATCAGGCGTTAATTTCGTGGGATGGGGCGATCCCCAGCCGACCTTTCCGACAACGAGCATATCAGCGTCTGCCCAGTGGCCCGGCCCGCTGAAGGGCGCCCATTTGAGATGTTCCTTCCATATATCGGTAACTCCAAACGCCCAAGTTTCGTGTACCTGCTTTTTGCTCCAGCCGTCGCGAATATCGCCCGTGGTTCTCCAACAGTTGGCTAATTTCGCACATATAGCGGCTTTGTCGAAGGACATACCAGCAGACAGCGAATAAATAATATCACGGCCTGTTGCCTTAAGGGCATTCGCCATCGCGGCGATTTCCTTTTCCTGATGTGTATGCCAGTCGAATTTAAGATAATCAATACCCCACTGCGCATATTGCTGAGCATCGTTTGTGTCGAAGGCGTATTTGCCAAGCCGTTTGTTGCTTTCATAGTTGGACAATTTTACCCAGGAGCCGTTCGGCTCATCGCTTGAGCCACCAGGGTAGCCCGCGTATGAAGTAATCCATGGTGTGGAATAAACTCCGACTTTCAGGCCCAGCGAGTGAACATAGTCACAAAGTCCCTTCATATCCGGGAATTTTTGATTTCCCTGGAGGGCATTGAAAAGTCCACCACGTTTACCCTGCCAGGTATCGTCTATATTGATATAGGTCCAGCCGTGGTTGACGAGTCCGCTGTCAATCATCGCCTTTGCGGACGCGCGGACGTTTTTATCCGAAACCTGAGCTGCCCAGCAGTTCCAGCTGTTCCAGCCCATAGGGGGGGTCAGGGCAATACTGTCGCCGACGACAATTTTGAATTCCTTTGTTGCGGTGCCTCGGGCGTTTTGTGCCTTGAGTGTTACATTATATGTTCCCGGTGCTGTCAGCTTTCCGGTTATCAAGCCGGTGCCGCTGTCGATTGTCAGTCCTGTCGGGAGGTTATCTGCGGCAAAGAAAATCGGTCGCTGGCCTGTAGCGGGGACGATGAAAAGGAAAGGACTTCCGGGCCTGACGCCGAAGACCTTTGCGCCGTTTATTCTCGGCTCGTCGGAGGCCTTGGGCGTAAGGATATATCGTTCCGTTGCGGGCAGCTTTGATTCCTTAGGCGAGTATGTTTTCTGTTGGCCGGCCATATCACATCCGGAAATTAAAATAAGAGCTGTCAGAACGCTGATTATCGCGATTTGTTTTCTCATAAGACCCGTCCTTTCTTATCCTTAAAACGACCATAAGTATTTAATTGCCCCATTAGCGGTTTCAAACTTTAACTTATTGCCGGCAGGTTATCAAGGACAGAAAAATAGTAGCAGAGCGGGAAAAATATTGCAAAATTATTGACGAACCATAACTTATCCTATATCGTAGCTACTACGATTGACGAGAAACAACCGGCTTCGGATTTTAGTGCGAGAAAGGGCGTGCAGATAAAATGACAAGGGCACAAAAATGACTTCGCAGCCAACAAAGACGCGACGGTCGAGCCACGAGGATATGCTTGATTTGTTTATTCAGAACTGCCGTCGCAACGGACTTAAGATAACACCCCAGAGGACGGCGGTTTACAAAACGCTGATTAAGTCAAAGGAGCATCCGTCGGCGGAAATGGTGTGGGGGCAGGTCAGGTGTTTGTATCCGGGGATATCGCTGGATACGGTGAATCGTACGCTTTTGACGCTTGCCGAAATCGGCTCGGCCTCGGTTGTGGAAGGTTCGGGCGACGTGCGTCGGTATGACGGCGACCTTGACAATCACCAGCACTTCAAATGCGTAAAATGCAAAAAAGTTTTCGACTTTCATTATGAACCGTTTGATGACATAAAAATGCCCGCGAGTATTGTAGCAAAATTCAAGATATTAAGAAAGACGGTATATCTGGAGGGCATTTGTAACTCCTGCGGGGGCAAATCGAGGCATAATCCTTCAACTACGGGAAATGGTGACCACAAATGAAAGCGGATACGAATTTGCAGACGTTATATTGGCCGGTTTTTATGAGGCGGTAACCAGAGTAGAGCAGGGCGCTCAATTCTGAAAGATTATTTTGGAAATTCAAACTTGACTGATTTTAGGAGAGCATAAATGAAGCTTAAAGGAACACAGACGGAAAAGAATCTTCTAACTGCGTTCGCGGGCGAATCGCAGGCGAGAAATCGTTATACCTATTTCGCCAGTCAGGCGAAGAAAGAGGGTTATGAGCAGATAGCGGCCATTTTCGAGGAGACGGCCAACCAGGAAAAAGAGCATGCCAAAAGGGAATTCAAATTCCTCGAAGGCGGCGAGGTTGAAATAACAGCGGCGTTTCCTGCCGGTGTTATAGGCAGTACGCTGGAAAACCTCAAGGAAGCGGCAGGCGGCGAGCACTATGAAAATACAATTATGTACCCTGAGTTTGCCAAGACCGCGGAAAAAGAAGGATTTCCTGTGATAGCGAATGTTTTCAAAAGCATTGCTATTGCGGAGAAGAGACATGAGCAGCGTTACGTTGCGCTGGCCAAGAACATAGCCGACGGGGTTGTGTTCAAGAGGTCAAAGCCGGCCAGATGGGTTTGCAGGAATTGCGGATACGTTCACGAAGGGGCTGAGGCGCCTGATACCTGCCCGGCCTGTGCGCATCCGAAGGCGTATTTTGAACTTGAAGCGGTTAATTATTGAGAGTATATAGGCAACCTCCCATCACAAAATAGGGGATTTGCTTATAGTAACAATTTTCTCGTTACTATATTCTGATGGGTGAGGGGCAAAGAAGCGAGGCCTGGTTTCATTCCAAAATAGGGATGAAACCAGGCCGTATCCCAGCGGTATGTTGGAGTAGTAAATTATGTTTAGAAGTTGGAAGGCACTATCAGTATATGGATTGGTTGCATCAATAGCGTTAATGTTTACAGGATGCAGGGAGAACATTATGGAAGAACGGAAAGGTTTGGTTACGATGAAGGGTAAGCCGATTACCCTTGTCGGTCAGGCGGTAAAAGTAGGACAAAAAGCGCCTGATTTTGAGGTTACGGCAAACGATTTGTCGCCGGTTAAGTTTTCGTCTTTTGCCGGCAAGGTGTGTATCATCGCGTCGGTGCCTTCGCTGGACACGTCGGTCTGCGATTTGGAGACCCGCAAGTTCAATGAAAAAGCTGCCCAGCTTGGTAGCGACGTCGTGGTGCTGACAATCAGTATGGATTTGCCTTTTGCGCAGAAGCGATGGTGTGGTGCGGCAGGGATAAAGAATGTTCAGACCCTGTCGGACTATCGCGACGCCTCATTCGGCAATGCCTACGGGGTGCTGATAAAGGATTTAAGATTGCTGGCAAGGACGGTTTTCGTTGTTGATAAAAAAGGTGTTGTGCGTTACCTTCAGATAGTACCTGAGATTGCCGCTGAGCCGGATTACGACGCGGTATTGAAGGCAGTCAGGGAGTTATAAGGACAAAGTTAAGAGGATTTTTGACTTATGACAAACGAGATTAAACCAAATGTATATGCGGTGGGGGCAATTGACTGGGACAGGCGATTGTTCGATGAGTTGATTCCGCTGCCGGACGGCACAAGTTATAACGCCTACCTGATAAAGGGCAGCCAGAAAATAGCGCTGCTCGATACGGTTGACCCGCACAAAACGCACGTTTTGCTTGATAATCTTGTCAGAGCCGGAATCGAGCGAATAGATTATGTTATCGCACATCACGCTGAGCAGGACCATTCCGGCTCACTGCCGGATGTGCTGCTGCTGTACCCGAACGCGAAAGTAGTTACCAACGCCAAGTGTAAGGTGATGCTGATGGACCTTTTGCGTATAGAAGACGATAGATTCCTCGTTGTCGAGGATGGGCAGGAATTGTCGCTGGGCGATAAGACGCTTAAGTTTGTTTTTATCCCCTGGGTTCACTGGCCCGAGACGATGGGCACTTATCTGGCGGAGGACAAAATACTTTTCCCGTGTGATTTCTTCGGGTCTCATCTGGCGGCAACCAGCTTGTTTGTTGAAGACGAGCCGATGGTTTATGAATGCGCGAAGCGGTATTACGCTGAGATTATGATGCCTTTCAGGGCGCCGATAAAAAATAATCTCAAGAAGCTCGAAGCGTTTGACATTCAGATAATCGCGCCAAGTCACGGCCCCGTTTATCAAAGGCCTAAGTTTATAATCGACGCCTATAAGGACTGGGTCAGCGATGACGTTAAAAATGAAGTTATAGTGGCGTATGTTTCGATGCACGAAAGCACGCGGGAAATGGTTGAGCATTTAGTAGATGCGCTGGCCGAGCGAGGTATTAAGGTGAGGCAGTTTAACCTGACAGGTGTGGATATAGGCGAACTGGCGATGGCGCTTGTGGATGCTGCTACCGTGGTTATTGGGTCGCCGACGGTGCTTGTCGGTGCGCATCCTTCAGCGGCTTACGCGACATTCCTGGCAAATGCTCTTCGGCCCAAGACCCGGTTTGTTTCGATTATCGGCTCATTTGGCTGGGCAGGCAAAATGGTCGAGCAGTTGTCGGGTATGCTTGGTAATCTGAAGGTTGAAGTTATAGAGCCGGTGATAACAAAAGGTGTGGCGACGGATAAGGATTTTGTCTCGCTGGACCTGCTGGCGGATAAAATCGCCACCAAACACAGGGAAATCGGAATTCTTAAATAGTTGTTAATGGCTGGGCGAAAAACTGGAAAAAGCCAACTCATTTTGATACGAAAGGGGCTTACAATGGCTGAGAGATACGAAGTTTACGAGTGTAAGGTATGCGGCAATATACTTGAGGTTCTGCGAGGGGGCAAGGGTAATCTGGTCTGCTGTGGACAGCCGATGACAAAATTGGTTGTCAATACAGTGGATGCCTCGAAGGAAAAACACGTGCCGGTCATCGAGAAACTCGCCGATGGCTTCAAGGTCAAGGTTGGCAGTGTTCCTCACCCGATGGAAGAAAAACATTACATTGAATGGATTGAGCTTTTCGCGGACGGCAAAGAGTATCGCCAGTATCTAAAACCAGGCGCTGCGCCGGAAGCGATATTCAATATAAAGGCGACAAACGTTACGGCTCGCGAACATTGCAACATTCACGGCCTGTGGGAAGCAAAGTAACCGGTTCGATTTATATGCTCGATAAGTATTCTAGCAAACGAGGGACCGCGAAGTAAGGAGATTGCTAATGGCGATAAGTTTCAACCTGGACGAAATATTTGAAATGGCCGAAGAGATAGAAAAAAACGGCGCTAATTTTTATCGTGAGGCAGCCAAAAAGGTTTCAGACAAAAAGACGCAAAATATGTTCGTTGCCCTGGCGGGTATGGAAGACGGCCATTTCCAGATATTCCATGAAATGAGAAGCCGCCTCAGTGCCGCCGACAGGGAACCGACAATTTTGGACCCTGAAAACGAGGCCGCTTTTTATTTGCAGGCGATGGCTGAAAGTCACGGTGTCGAGGGCAAAAAAGACCGGGCAACCAAATTCACCGGCAGGGAGACAATAAAAGAGGTCTTTGAGGCGGCGGTTGATGCGGAGAAGCTCTCGATAGTTTTTTATTCCGGCTTAAAAAAGTTTGTTTCTTCGGCTGGGAAGGAAAAGATTGACACGATTATCTCCGAAGAATTCAATCACCTGTCCATTCTGTATAATCAACTGGAGAAAATGCCGTGACGATGGTCAGGTCAATTTGACTTAAACCGGAGAGGCAGGAAGCCGAACGATGCTTGATTTGGAATCACTGTTCAAACTAAGCTATGGTATGTGCATCCTCACTTCAAAAGAGGATGATAAGCTAAACGGGTGTATTGTTAATACGGTGTTCCAGTTAACGCCTGAGCCGCCTGTGGTGGCCGTAAGCGTCAACAAACAGTGCCTGACACACCAGTTTATTGTCGCAAGCAGGGTCTTTGCTGTTTCAATACTTTCAGAGGCGGCACCGATACCCTTCATAGGGAAATTCGGTTTCAGAACAGGCAGGGACATCAATAAACTCGAAAAATTGCAGTATCGTATCGGCGAAACGGGAGCCCCGATAATTCTTGACTATACCGTCGGGTTTCTCGAAGCCGAGGTGATACAATATGTTGACGTTGGAAGCCACACGCTTTTTATAGGCAAAATAGTTGCCTGTGAATCGCTTGAAGGCAAAGGTTATCCGATGACCTATGCCTACTATCGCGACGTCAAGCATGGTCGAACGCCCAAGTCGGCGGCTACGTATATTGAACATAAACCTCAGGCGGCTGAAGGAGTAAAAAAGATGAAAAAATACAGATGTATTATGTGCAGTTATATTTATGACCCGGCACTTGGCGACCCGGACAACGGCGTCAAGCCGGGGACGAGTTTTGAGAATTTGCCCGCCGACTGGGTGTGCCCGGACTGCGGCGCGGGTAAAGACGAGTTTGAACCGGTCAATGACTGATTTTCCGGCCGGGCAGCCGTCGTCGCTGGTTTAATGGATGTCTGCTATGAGCGATATTTGTCCGATAGTTTTACCGCAGGAAATCGCCTGTGCGGAGGTTAATGCTCCTCCCTGTGGTATAGTTGTATTCGGGGCTTCCGGCGACCTTGTCCGCCGAAAATTACTCGGCAGTGTATTCGAGCTTTTCAGGCGTGGTTTGCTCAGTGAGAATTTTTACATCGTGGGCTGCGGTAGGAGCAGTTTTTCCGACGAGCAATATCGAACCGACGTCGGTAACGCCGTGAGTGAATCCGTCGGCGATGTCCCCCCGGAGCTGCTTAGAAGTTTTACGGACAAGATTTATTATATTGTCGGGGATTATGAGCAGGAGTCATTTTACAAATCAATTGCAGTGAGATTAACGAAACTTAACAAAGTGCATAATGTCGGCGGCAGCCGTATTTTTTATATGGCTGTGCCGCCTTTGTTGTATGGCACAATAGTGAAAGGTCTCGATTTAGCGGGTCTTTCCTGTCCGGGACTGCCCGGCTGTGAGCGAATCCGGATTGTTGTCGAAAAACCGTTCGGTGCTGATTTGAAAAGCGCAAACGAGCTTAATAACATCATTCAAAAGCATTTTACCGAGCGGCAGATATACCGTATCGACCATTACCTTGGCAAAGAGACCGTCCAGAACATTTTAATGTTCAGGTTTGCCAACACAATTTTCGAGCCGGTCTGGAATCGCAATTTCATCGACCATATTCAGATTACAATAGCCGAGTCCGATGGCGTTGAGCATCGCGGCGGCTATTACGACAGGGCGGGCGCATTGCGGGATATGTTCCAGAATCATATTCTCGGGATGCTTGCTTTTGTTGCGATGGAACCGCCTGTTTCTTTCGATGCCGATTCCGTTCGCGATGAAAAAGTCAAACTGCTGCAGTGTATAAGGCCGTTGACCGGGCAAAGCATAAACACCGATTTTATCAGGGGGCAATATGTAGCCGGCGAAGTTGAAGGCCAAAAAGTTTGCGGCTATCGCAAAGAGTCGAAGGTAGATGCCTCGTCGACGACCGAGACGTATGTAGCTGCGAGATTGTTTGTGGATAACTGGCGGTGGCAGGACGTTCCTTTTTATCTCAGGACCGGCAAACGACTGGCGAGAAAAAACACCGAGATTGCCATAACGTTCAAGAAGGTTCCTCATTCGATGCTTGTTTCCGCCGGCCTGGGTGATTTGCCCGCCAATACCCTCGTGATGCAGATACAACCGGAGGAAGGAATATCGCTGAGTTTCCAGGCCAAACGTCCCGGCTCAAAGGTTTGTATAGGGACGCTGAGGATGAGATTTAGCTATGCCGAGGTCTTCGGAGGCGAGCCGCCGGAGGCATATCAGCGATTACTTCTGGATTGTATGCTTGGCGACCAGACGCTTTTTACCCGCCAGGATGACGTCGAGGTTTCATGGGGGTTGCTTGACCCTGTTTTGCGGGCGTGGGCGAATAAACCATTGATGCTTTACGAATACAAGGCGGGTTCAGAGAGTTTTCCGCAGGCTGACCGGCTTATTGAATCCGAAGGCAGGACTTGGCGGCACCTGCGCGAGATATGAAATTATCTGTTTGGAGAAATATAAAATGGACATATTTGAATTCGCTATTGAAAAAGAACAACTGGCGGAACAATTTTATCGCGAGATGGTGCAGCGTGCGCCACATAAGGGACTCGTAAGCATACTGACAATGCTTGCCGACGAAGAACACAACCATATTGATGTTGTTACAAAAATGAAGGAAGGGTTCCCCGTCAAGGTCGCGGATACGATATTACTGACCAATGCCAAGACAATTTTTGCGAAGATGAGGCAAAGCAAAGACAAGTTCAAGTTCGGCGACAGCCAGATTGACCTTTACAAAAAGGCGCAGGACATAGAGAAAGACAGCAGGTCATTCTATCGCCAGAAGGCACAGGAATCGGAAAACCCTGGTCATAAGGCGATTTTTAACACGCTGGCGGAAGAGGAAAACAAACATTATTTCCTTCTCGAAAACATAATCGAGTTCGTTACCAGGCCTCAGACGTGGCTGGAAAACGCGGAGTTCCATCATCTCGAAAAGTATTAATGGGCGATATTTGAAGAGGGGCGAATACGGATATGGTGCGGGAGAAGCATATCAAAGCACAAGGCATTTCAATAGTTCTGTGCGGTCAGGCGGGTATGGGCATACAAACAGTCGAGGGCATCCTGACCGGTATGCTGAAACTTGCCGGCTATAACGTTTTTGCTACAAAAGAGTATATGTCCCGCGTTCGGGGAGGCAATAACTCCACGGAGATACGAGTTAGCTCCAAGCCGGTTTCTGCTTATATTGACCGTATAGATATTCTTGTTCCGTTGAACAAGGGCGCGATATCGCATCTGCGGGACAGGATTTCCGCGGACACGGTGATTATCGGCGAAGCGGAATTGCTGGGCGATGAGGTCTCCGGGGGTAAATTAAAATTCGTCGAGACGCCTTTTACTAAAATCGCCAACGACCTCGGCAACAAGATTTACTCCAATGTTGTCGCTACGGGGACGTTGGCGGGATTGCTTGGAATGAAGCTCGACGAAGTTTGCGAATACGTAAAACGTGCGTTTTCCACAAAGGCCGCGGATGTTATTTCTAACAACGTTAAAGCCGCGGAAGCCGGCTTTCGACTTGCTAAGGACTTGGCGGCCAGAGCCGGTATCCAAATAAATATCAGTCGGGACGCAGGTGTTAATGACCAGATTATACCGAGCGGCGGCGATGCAATAGGGCTTGGCGCTATGGCGGGGGGGTGCAATTTTGTTTCCGCGTATCCGATGACGCCCTCGACGTCTGTACTTAGTTTTATGGCAAAACACGGGCGTGATTCAGGAATAATCGTTGAACAGGCGGAGGACGAAATCTCCGCGATAAATATGGCGATTGGCGCATGGTACTCCTGCGCACGGGCAATGGTAACAACATCGGGAGGGGGCTTTGCACTGATGGTCGAGGGTGTGAGCTTGGCGGGTATGCTCGAATCGCCTGTGGTGATTAGTTTGGGTCAAAGACCTGCTCCGGCGACAGGATTACCCACCCGGACCGAGCAGGCCGATATAGAGCTTGTGCTCTACGCAGGCCACGGCGAGTTTCCCAGAATCATTTTTGCGCCGGGTACGCTTGAGCAGGCATTTTATCTTACCGCCCGCGCGTTTAATCTTGCCGACAAATTCCAGATGCCGGTATTTATTCTCAGCGACCAGTATCTCGTTGATTCTTATTACAATACCGCTGCCTTTGATGTGTCGAAAGTCAAAGTCGAAAAATATGTTGTCAAAACCGCTGCCGATTACAAACGCTACGAAATCACCCCCGATGGCATATCGCCTCGCGGCATTCCCGGCTTTGGAAAGGGCCTGGTCTGTGTGGACAGCGACGAGCACGACGCCGAGGGACATATAACGGAGGATTTGGGACTTAGGACAAGAATGGTTGATAAGCGACTGCGAAAACTCGAATCTGCCAAAGCGGAGGTTATCGAACCGCAGCTTTATCCAAATGGCAAATACAAAAATCTCGTTGTTTGCTGGGGTTCGACTTATCCTGTCATCAAAGAGGCGATTGAGCTTTTAGGTAAATCCGATACTTCTCTTTTACATTATAGCCAGGTTTATCCGCTGCACCCGCAAACCGCGGATTATCTGTCTAAGGCAAAACGGGTCGTTATCGTCGAGGGCAATGCCACCGCCCAATTTGCCAAGTTGATAAAATTGCATGCCGGCTTCGATATCGAACACAAAATTTTGAAATACAGCGGCCTGCAATTTTCGGTCGAGGAAGTAACTGTCGCGTTGAAAAAAATCCTGAAGTGAGGTTTTTATGGATACGAATGTTTTCGATATGGGTGAAATTGATATCGCCTGGTGTCCGGGCTGCGGCGATTACGGCATTCTCAACGTGCTCAAAAAGGCCCTTGCCGAACTTGATATCGCTCCCGAAAAGCTTGTTATGGTCTCAGGCATAGGGCAGGCAGCCAAGATTCCGCATTACCTGAAGACGAATTTTTTCAACGGTCTGCACGGCCGCGCCCTCCCGCCCGCTACCGCCATTAAGGCGGCCAATCCCTCGATGACCGTTATCGCGGAAAGCGGTGATGGTGATATGTACGGCGAGGGCGGCAATCACTTCATTCACACCATCAGGCGAAATCCCGGCATCACAAATATCGTCCACAACAATATGGTTTACGGCCTTACCAAGGGACAGGCCTCCCCGACCAGCCAGCTCGGGTTCAAGACCCCCGTTCAGGTCGCTGGTGTTACACTTGAGCCGTTTAACCCATTGGCTGTTGCGATTGCCCTCGATGCCGGTTTTGTCGCAAGGGCATTTATTGGCGACGCCGACAAGACAAAAGAAATACTCAAAAAGGCGATTACGCACAAGGGGTATGCCTTAGTCGATATATTCCAGCCCTGCGTTACTTTTAACAAAATAAATACGTGGCAGTGGTTCAAGGAGCACACTTATTATCTTGAGGATTCTTATGACCCGCGCGACCGTTCGGCTGCTTTCAAAAGGGCTCTCGAAACGGACAAACTGCCGCTGGGAATTTTTTATATCAACCCCAACAAGAGCACATTCGAGGATAATGTTGGGATTTATCAGCAGGATAATCGGCCGTTGTTTGAAAGAGAGCCGGATATGAATCGATTACGAATGCTTATTGGAAAATTCCGGGTCGCCGGCTAATCGCAGGAGTCGTGAGTTAATGAAAACAGTGACTGCTAATTCACCGGCTGATGCCTCTGCGGCAAAACCCGAAAAGCTAAGGGCATTATTCGAAGGGCTGTATGAAAAATACAATCGTAAAGAGTTAATCAAGCCCGACCCGCTGCAATTTATTTACCGATACAATAATCCCGCGGATATGGAAATAGTCGGTCTTTTGTCCGCGTGTCTCGCTTATGGCAGAGTTGAGCAGATTCAGAACGATTTGAATGATTTGTTTGGCAGAATGGGCAACAGTCCTTGTGAATTTGCGTTCAATTTCACGAATAAAGACCGGGTGTCGCTTGAGGATTTCAAGCACCGTTTCAATACCGGTAACGACATATCCGACTTGCTTACGCTGCTGAAAGACGTGCTTGCAGAACACGGCAGTATCGAAAAGTATTTTATGCTTGGTTTTAGTCCCGCCCACGAAAATACGATTTTTGCACTGATGCGTTTCTGCGATTCGCTTTTGGATAAGCATCGTATGACACATCAGGGGCATCGATCGAAAGGACTCGCATTTCTTCTCGCTGGCCCCAGCTTAGGCGGAGCGGCCAAAAGGCTTAACCTGTTTCTCCGCTGGATGGTTCGCAGCGATGACGTTGACGCGGGCCTTTGGCGCTCGGTTGATAAATCGAAGCTGATTATCCCCGTCGATGTTCATATCGCCCGGCTTTGCAGGATTCTTGGCTTTCATAGTCATAAAAATGTTTCTTTGAAAACCGCCGTTGAAATAACGCGTAACTTTGCCCTGATTTCGCCGGACGACCCCGTAAAATACGATTTTGCTCTTTCTCGCATCGGCATACTCGAAGATTGCACGGGCAAGTACCGGGAACAGTGTAACATCTGTGAATTGCTGCCGTGGTGCCGCAGCAGGAAGGACTGGTAATGACGAAGATTAGACCTGAAGACCTTGAAAAATACAGCTCAGCCGTAACGCTTTCGGATATGGAAGTTTTTGTGTTCCCGGAATTGTTCTACGCACTGATTCTGGCAAATATAATGAGTCCGCTTGTCTGGAAGTGGCGTGAAGAGGACTGCTTCAAAAAACTCAAAGGCAAGGACAGCTTCAAAAAACTTCTGCGACTACGCCAGTTCATAATGGACGAATACGATTTCAACCTTGATTTGGAAACCTGGGGGCTTACGAGCAAAACAAGGGAGTTGGGTCGTTTTGCCAAATTTGTTTCACCCGAAGACGTTGCCAAAAGCAACGGCCTCTTCGGCTACGAGGGCGACAAATACTATTTCGACGTGGATATACGAAAGCACTTCGGCCTGGATAAATACGATACCGACGTTATTCCCTATTGGAAGACCGAAACAGTTGAGGCGATGGAAGCATTCGTTCACAAGCCAAACTATTCCCAAAAAGCCGGCGAGTGCGTCTCGCTGTCTGCGCTGTATGCGGCCGCAGCGTTTATTGTTTGCGGCATACCGCTTGAGAATATCTACGCGATATTAACGCCGCTACATTCGCAGAATTTCATCGATATCCGCGACGGCGTCCTGACCAATAACCGGCGCCTCGTAACAAAGGCGATGTGGTTTAACGGCACCGAAATCTCAGGCAAGGCCCAGCGTGCGCTTCGCAACGAAAATGTAACAATTGTTGCCCATTCTTCCGGCCACATTCATTGTTTTTACAAGAAAGCTACGATAAAGCCTGATGTTTACGGGTATTTCATAAAGCAGCTTAGCTCATATTTATCCAGTGAGCTTTCGCTGGTTGTTTTCGCCAACTATCTCAGGAGTAATTCGTCTTACCAAAAATACTTCCAGCTTTGCCGGGATTGCCACGGCCACCCACAGTTTTTGAAAGCCGAAATATTGTTCAGTTATGAGCACGGCAGCGATTACCGTATTGCCGATAGCACGCACGAAAAATTGCTGACGGAGGTGATGGACGAGGATTTTGTCTCCAAGGAAATTCCAGGCAGAGTCCGCTGCGATTTTATCTGTGATTTTATAACCAAAAAGAAAATTGATGTCCGAACCGACGAGGGCAGGGCGGCGATAACCGGATTCCTCCAGCCGTTTATGCCGGATGTTAAGAAGTTTGTCGATGAGCTTGCCGATTTTGTTCATTGTGAGCCGAAACTGCCTTCGCCCGAAAAAAGTTATCTGACGACTCCAGCCATTGAAATTGACGTTGACTGGACGCGCGACAAAATTATCGATTACCTGCAAAATCTCCGCGGCCAAAGCGTAACCGCTGACCTTGCCTTTTATGCTTATCGTGATATGGAGACCTGTGACTGGACGCCTTTTCTTAAGGCGGTTATCGAACGAAATCCTGTCTCGCTGGAGATGGCCCGGTCAATATCGCCCGATGCTGTCTATGGGCTTCTGCAAAAAATGGACGGTGTTTCGATTTACGACAGCAAACGTCTTGCCCAGCCCGATGAGGTCGCAAATTACCACAGGGGCGACGGCCTCGAAAAGGCATTGCTTCTGGCTAACGTCATTCACCAGAAATCCCCAAATGAAAATATCGAGATTGCCGTTGCCGGCAATAGTGTAGTTCTGAAAGGAGCAGGCGAATACCGTTTCGATTCATCGAAGGGACTCAAAAAACAGATTCGTATTTCGTCTGCCGGCGAGATTGTCGTGTCGGGTTGAAAACCAGCGCGGTTATTGAATTAAAAAAAATTATAAAAAAACGAACTATTTTGCGTTGACACCGGTATTAAATAGGACTATATTAGTCCTATAGTTATTAATCTTAAGGAAAGTATGGATATTATCAGGCGAAATACGGATTACGCGTTAAGGGCTGCCGTGGAGCTGGCAGGCAGGTTCGGTGGTGAGCCGGTCTCTACTAAAGAAATTGCGGACAGGCAGAAAATACCTTATGAGCTTGCCTGCAAGCTTTTGCAGCGTCTTCATAAAGCCGGGATTGTAAAAAGCACAATGGGGCCATCAGGCGGGTTTATACTTTGCAAAAATCCGTCAAAGATTACCGTACGCCGGCTGGTCGAGACCATTCAGGGGCCTGTCCGGCTCAATAATTGCAAACTTTGCCGTCTCTCTCGTTGCTGCACTATAAGCCCGGAATTAGCCCGTCTCCAGGGCAAAATCAATGAGTTTCTTGACGGCCTTACTTTGAAGCAGTTGGCGGATACAAACGGGGCCAAAAAGCCGGCAAAAAGCAAACGCGGCGGGAGCAAAAAATGAACGAAAAGAAACGTAATTCGTCTGTTCTGGAAACCTGTCTGGCAAAACCCGTGGTTTTGGCGCAACTTATTGATTACGCCGACGACTCGGTAGTAAGTAAAACCATAATCGATAAGCCCGTCGGAACAATTACGTTGTTCGCCTTTGATGAGGGGCAGGGACTGAGTGAGCATACAGCGCCGTATGACGCGGTTGTGCAGGTTCTCGACGGCAGGGCGTTGTTGACAATAGGGGGCGAAAAAATAAATGTTTCTGCGGGCGAGCTGATTATTATGCCCGCGAATATTCCTCATGCGGTCGCCGCCGAGGGAAAATTCAAAATGCTGCTTACAATGATTCGGGCATGATGAGGCAATAAAACAGTAAAATAAATCGAAGCGAGATTGAAGGAGATATTTTATGGGTATGTTTTGTTATCAGTGTGAACAAACGGCGAAAGGCACCGGATGCACCGTTTTGGGGGTTTGCGGCAAAGAGCCGACCACGGCTGCCCTGCAGGACCTTTTGATTTATGCGTTAAAGGACCTTTCACGCTATGCCAATCGCGCAAGACAATTGGGCAGTGTCGATAAAGCTTTAAATGTTTTCACGGTCAAAGCGATGTTCAGCACGCTAACAAACGTTGATTTTGACCCAGCCCGTTTTCAAGGGTTTTTGAGAGAAGCGGCCTCGGTAAAAGAGAGAGCCAAATCGCTTTACGAAGCTGCCTGCAAACGCTCCGGCAAAAAAGTAGAACAATTGCCCTGCGAAACCCGGTGGTGGACTAATCTTGATGATTTGGATGCACTGGTTGAAACCGGCACCCTTGTCGGCGTACAGGATAAAATCAACGAGCTTGGCCCCGATGTCGCCGGCTTGCAGGAGCTGATTGTTTACGGACTCAAAGGGCTTGCCGCGTATGCCGACCATGCCCAGATTCTCGGAAAAGAAGATGACGCTATTTACGCGTTTATTCACAAAACACTCGACCGGCTTACTCAGAAGCCGACCGATATTGGCGAACTTCTCCAGACAGCTCTCGCGGTAGGTGAAGTTAATCTCAAGGCGATGGAATTGCTCGACGCGGGCAATACCGGCACTTATGGCCATCCGGAGCCGACACAGGTTCGCATTACCCCCGTCAAAGGCAAGTGTATCGTTGTATCGGGCCACGACCTCAAAGACCTCGAAGAGCTGCTAAAACAAACCCAGGGCAAAGGCATCAATGTTTACACTCACGGCGAAATGCTACCCTGCAACGCTTATCCAGGTTTGAAAAAATATAAGCACCTCGTCGGCAATTATGGCGGCGCATGGCAGGACCAGCGAAACGAATTCGATGCTTTCCCAGGCGCGATTCTGATGACTACCAACTGTCTGCAAAGACCAAAAGACAGTTATAAATCGAGAATCTTTACCTCCGGCGTCGTCGGCTGGACAGGTGTTACTCATATCTCAAACGGAGATTTTACCCCAGTCATTAAAGCTGCTCTGGCTGCACCGGGATTTACAGAGGATGCTCCTGCGAAATCCATAACAATCGGCTTTGCCCGAAATACCGTTATGAGCGTTGCAGGCAAGGTAATCGATGCGGTAAAGGCGGGCAAAATCAGGCACTTCTTCCTCATTGGCGGCTGCGATGGCGCAAAACCGGGAAGAAACTACTTCACCGAATTCGCCCAGAAAGTTCCCAATGACTGCGTTATCCTCACGTTGGCCTGTGGCAAGTATCGTTTCAATAAACTCGATTTTGGCGATATCGACGGCATACCTCGCCTGCTCGATTGCGGCCAGTGCAACGACGCCTACTCTGCTATTCAGATAGCCGTTGCCCTGGCGGGGGCATTCAAGTGCGGCGTAAACGACCTACCGTTGTCGCTTGTTTTGTCTTGGTATGAGCAAAAGGCGGTCGTAATCCTCCTGACGCTGCTGCATCTGGGCATAAAGAATATCAAACTCGGCCCCTCGCTGCCCGCGTTCGTCAGCCCGGCCGCCCTTAATGTCCTGGTTGAAAAGTTCAATATCGCTCCCGTTGGTTCTGTGGACGAAGATTTGAAAGCTATACTCGGAGCGGAATAGAGGAGGCAATATGGCCCTGCGTAATATAATTGTTATCGACGAAGAAAAGTGCAACGGCTGCGGGCTTTGTGCCAAGGCCTGCGCGGAAGGCGCAATAAAGATAATCCACGGCAAAGCAAAGTTGGTCAGCGAGACTTATTGTGACGGCCTTGGCGCCTGCATCGGTCACTGTCCGCAAAACGCCATCAAGGTTATACAGCGGGAAGCCAAACCATTTGACGAGGAAGCGACAAAAGAGCATCTCAGCCAGATAAAACAACCGCAGCCGACGCCGTTTATGTGTCCTGGTATGGCGTCCGCGCAACTGCGAAAAACCGCCGAAAAATCGGATTCGTCAACAGGTGATGTCTCATCGCAACTGACACACTGGCCTGTTCAGCTTAAACTTGTCTCCGCACACGCACCGTATTTTGCAGATGCATGCCTGTTGCTCGTCGCGGACTGTGTTCCTTTTACGATGGGTGATTTCCACAGCAGGTTTCTTAGGGGCCACAGTATTGTAATAGGATGTCCCAAACTTGATGATGCCCGTTTCTACATTGAAAAGCTTGCCGATATTTTGCGGGCCAACAAACTCAAGTCCCTTAGCGTAGTACATATGGAAATGCCTTGTTGTCATGGCCTGACTCGAATCGCACAAGAGGCATTGGCAAAGGCCGGAGTTGAAATGACATTCGAGGATGTTACGATAGACCTTAATGGCAGTGTAAACAAGGTTGAACAAATATCGGTTAATTGACCGGCCTTAGCCGGATAGTTTATGACAGATTTCGTTAAATCGATAGCGATGGGCTTCTGGAACACGGTTCTTGAGATGTCGCCATATTTGTTGTTCGGTTTCTTTATGGCGGGGTTGCTGGGAGTTCTTATATCGAAGCAGCTTGTTGAAAAACATCTCGGCGGCAGGGGGATTTGGCCAGTGGTCAAGGCCTCTCTTTTGGGTGTGCCTCTGCCCTTGTGCTCGTGCAGCGTCATCCCCGTAACAATGTCGCTTCGCAAACACGGAGCAAGCAGGGGGGCGGCGGTGTCATTTTTGCTCTCCACTCCGCAAACAGGCGTTGACAGCATTTTTGTTACGTATGCCTTGCTTGGCCCGGTCTTCGCCATATTCAGACCGATAGCGGCGTTTGTTACCGGCATAGTCGGCGGCGTGATGGTCAATTTGTTCGGCGATTCTCTCGAAAACGGCTCACAACAAAATCAGAGTTGCGAGGATGAATGTTGTTCCTGTGAGCATAAAACTAATCCTGTTGCGCGAATATTCAAATATGGCTTTGTCACGCTTCCTCGCGATATCGGCAGGGCGATGCTGATTGGTCTGGTTATTGCTGCCTTTATTTCAGCCCTTGTTCCCGACGGCTTCTTTGCAGATAAACTCGGAACCGGCATTTTCCCGATGCTTGTAATGATGCTTTTGGGAATACCGATGTATGTTTGCGCAACCGCTTCGGTCCCGATAGCGGCCGCACTGATGATAAAGGGGTTGAGTCCGGGGGCTGCTTTGGTTTTCCTTATGACAGGGCCTGCTACCAACGCCGCGTCTTTTGTTACCATCTGGAAAATTATGGGCAGGGCCACCGCGATAACTTATCTCGCTGCCGTCGCCGGATGCGCATTGCTAAGCGGCATAATTCTCGACTATATTATCAGCGGTGTTACACTCGCGCACACTGCTCATCATGGCTGGATGATGCCGCGGAATATTGAGTATATTTCAGCAGTTGTGCTTTTTATTGTGCTGATGTTTGCTATAATCCATAAACCCAAAGAATAAAGGATTAACTCGCAAGATTTTTTACGGAGATAAATACAATGGCAAAAACAAGTATGCCGCACGCCGGCCACAACAAACACCTTTGTTATTTGAACAATCTTGGCTATCAAATAAGTAATCCAAAGGAATACAAGACCCTTGTAAAGAACGCCAAATTTATATGCAAAATATGCGGCAGGGTTGCTGCCAGCGATAAGAATCTGTGCAAACCCGTAGTTCTCTAATAGGGTCCTATAAATCGGCGTCAGGGTAATTGGGTTTAATTGCAGCATTGGCGTATCTGTGACAGTTTCTGTCAGTCATTGCGCCAAAATACCAGCCCAGCTTAAGTAATATTACGCCCCCAAAACAGGGTTTTCCTTATCACATTCTACGGCAGTTGCGCCGATATTTTCCACAAGGCCCTTTCTTGGGTCTTTTTATCGGGAGTTTAATTTAAAGATGCGAGACCTGAAACCTGTTCTTCTTTTGGAAGATGACAGCGTTGATGCGATGACCGTTAAGAGGGCGTTGAAAGACCTTGACGTCAAAAATCCCCTTGTCCATGTGTGCGACGGCGAGCAGGCGCTGGAGTATTTGCAGAATAGCGCCAAAGCCGAGCCCTGTGTGATTCTTCTTGACCTGAATATGCCCAAAATGAATGGCATTGAATTTCTTAAGATTGCAAAATCAGACCCAAGATTGAAATGTGTCCCGGTTGTTGTTCTCACCGCATCCAGGGCCGACAAGGATAAACTCGAATGTTTTGACAATGGTGTTGCCGGCTATATAGTCAAACCGATAGATTACAAGGGGTTTCTCGATGCGATGAAGATACTCAACCTTTACTGGACACTCAGCGAATCATCTTGCAACCTGGTTGAAAAGCAGGATGTTGGAACTAAAGAAGCGGCCTGTCCCTGATCGGCAAGATTGTCAGGTCCCATAATTACCCAAAACTGTTTCCGCGGCTAAGCCGGTATTGTCACTCCTCCAAAAGAACGGTTTTTCTCCTCAAATCAGCTGTGTTTTGTACCGATAATCCTACCAGGTTTTATGTGCTACCAGTAAATTTGCAAAGGGGGCATAGATGAGAAATTTGAGACCGATACTGCTTGTCGAAGACGATAGTGTTGATGCTATGACAGTCAAACGCGCCTTCAGCGAGCTTAAGGTTACCAACGAGTTGGTCAGAGCAATCAACGGCGAAGCGGCGTTAAACTATCTGAGAGAGCATCTCGACAAGAAGCCCTGCGTTATTTTGCTCGATTTGAATATGCCTAAAATGAACGGCATAGAGTTTCTCAAGGTTATGAAAGCTGATGACGAATTGCGGCCAATACCCGTAGTTGTCCTGACAACCTCAAAAGACGACCGCGATAAAATGGAAAGTTTCAAAGCATGTGTTGCCGGCTACATAGTAAAACCAGTGGACTACAGGAAATTTGTTGAGGCGATGAAAGTTCTCAACTTATACTGGACACTCAGCGAACTACCAGGCAACGCCCCTGAAAATACGACTGTTGAGCTTCAAAAAGCTGCATGTACTGAAAACGCGTAAGTTGAGATGTTACTCTGGTTGCTAAGGATTAAGGTTTACAAGCCATGTGTCTGCGAATACTGCAAGATCTTCAAAATCCACAATACCGTTACCTAAAGGCAGTGGGCCGATGTCGACCGATGGCTCGCTCTGGTGCCAGTATTGTGCAATTTTGCTGAAATCCAGGAAGTTCACTTGCCCATCACCATCTACATCTCCTGATACTGTTACGAGATACCACATAGTTTGATATGTCGGCGACAACTCAATAATTGTCTGCCCATTTTCCACGTATGTCGGCACAGTGGTTTTTATTGTCCCGTCAGGCGACAGGGCATAACATTTAAATCCCTTGAACGGAACTTTTATCGTTGCTTGGACCGGTTCTATTAGAACGGGTACGTGCCCCCAGTTTGAACCTACTGTCGTGCGGTCTGCGGAGAATATCATCCCCATGTTTTCGCACCGGCCTATAGCAGTAATGAGGAATTTCCTCTTTTGAGGCAGCGGGCTTATTGTGTAGTCCGGCTCAAGTGATGTTATGGTCAGCGTAACATAATTTGGCTCGTTAACTTCGATAGTATTATTGCTTGCGGCAAGGAACTTCTCTTTATGGCCGACATAAACCCTTGCTGATTTGCCTGTCACCGTATATATCCCGTTGCCGTCGCTGCCGATTTGCCAGTTTACAGTTGTTTGGTTCGGCTCGGAGGGCGTTGTAATGGTTCCTGTTTCAAACAAGGCGTTAGTTATGCGTTTTGTAAGCAGGTTCTGCCGGATTATGCTGGAATTGCGGGTAAGCACTCCGAACATGTCGCTGTTGTATGTTAGATACTGTTCTGCCAAAGCCGGCACAGGCGAAGATGGGCTTGTTAATGCAATATAAGATTGAGTATTTCCTACCGGACCAATCCCGCTATATCGGAATATACTAGCGCCAGCCGGGAAAAATCCCCATTTCGCAGGGTTATTAAGTATGTCGAAATATCCTTCGAAGTAATTATCATTCCATTCACTGGGGCCGGAGTCATAACAGAAAAACCATATACCGTCCCAGTCCTGAGCAGCCGCAAAAGAGGCAAGCATCGGCACACAGGAAGCCTGGCTGTCTGACGGGGTGGGATGACTGTATTCGCTGACCGTAAATGGTTTGCCTGTGTAGGTATCGCTTTTGCCAAGTCGGCAGCCCGCCAGCTCGAAGGGGGTTGCTTCGTTTATATCGTCGGTCATAGGTTCTTGCTGGATATACCAGTTAACGGGGTCCCATGCTGTCCCCGGGAATACCGGGTGCTGCCAGTAAGCGTGACTGTCAACGTAGTCCATATCGCTTTGTGCGTAGAGTCCCAGCGGGCCGAAGACAATCGTTCCTGTAACTAACGCCTTGCATCCAAGGTCGTTTTTTATAAAGCTTCGCATATCGTCGAAATACGCCTTTTCGGTTTCCGCGAGAAATCTCAATTCGTCGATTGTCCGTTCTTCTACCTCGTCATTGACAAACAATCGCACCATGTCCGTCTCAATAAATTCATCTGCCATAAGACCGGTTTGTCCGCCGGTGCACAATTGCACGTTGGTTATGTAAACCGGCGTAGTATTTGCTCCGAAGATGAATGTTACCCGGCCATTGTTGTCACTGGCGGTGGCGGTGAAACCGAAAGTGAATGTTTGCCACGTTGTGCCCAGTGTAATCTGCTGATACAGGCCAAGGGCACTCCATGGGTCGTGGTCCTGCATCACATTGCACGATATCGAACGCGGCTGTTCGGCAACGGCGTCGAAGGTAAGCGTGTAGTACTGTCCCGCTGTCAATTGCAGGTTGTTTTGCATGATCTGCAGATGCCAGTCGGTACTGTCAATAACAGTTGGCGCAAGTTTGGCTCCTGTTCTCGATTGATATGTCGCAAGTGTGAAAGTCGCCTGGCAGCCATTGTCCTGTTCGAGATACCATTTGTCGTTGGCTTTGACATTGGGGTCGTTAAAATTTCTTTCGAAGCTTGTAATAACATTTGTTCCCAGCGGCTCAACATTCGCATCCCAGACACTTCGCAGTTCATTTGTGTCACCGTATTGGTTGCAAAGCCAGGTGTTATATTGCTGTTGCAGTATATTTGCGTAATACGCCGGCAGACTTCGCAGCTTTTGGGGGCCATCCCACATAAAGAAGCTGTCTTCGTTTGTGATTTCAATGAAAGCGATTGCCGGGTCGTCGGCAACGCGAATATTGCGGTAAGGGTTTACACGGTTAAGCATTTGCGTGGCGTAATCTTTCTCGGCAGCTATAATCGCAGGCGTGAAAATGTCGACGATTTTGTCATAATCCGTACAAGGGTCAGGCAGACCCAGATACTGGCTGTACTTTCGACCGACATGCAGATTCAGGTCGATATAAATACCCCTCTTGGCCATTTCGTTGACGTAGTAATCAAAACGGTCAAGCGCTTCCGGATATATCGTTGCTCCGTCTGTAGGGTCCCAGATACCGCTCGGATAATTCGATGTGTCCATATGATGGCAGCGAACAGAGTTTACGCCTGCTGTTGCCAGACGCTGTGCCGATGTGTTCGCGTCCGAATGACTGGGGAAATTTCCCCCGAACGTTAAATTTACTCCCCATATCTTGATTCGTTCGCCATTTTTCGTGAAATGGTCGCCCGTCGCCGCTATTCTGTCTTTAATATTGTCGCCGCCAATCGGCTGGTTTTGTATGGCTATCAGCGAGTCAGGATTTTGCTGAGACGGAATCACAAAGGGCGTCATTCCCTCCGGACATGTTACCGGCACGCCTGTCAGTCTCATGTTGTCTAAATAAGCAGTGTAAGTTGTCAGGCCATTATTCGAATAACTGCTCTGGAAGAGTGCAATATTCACATATGATGGGGTTGTTGCTGGTTTAATCGAATTGTAATCAACTGTCATCGTGATGGTGCGGTTTGCTTTATTGGTTCCGGCCCACGAAGGCAAAACATCGTCCCACTGTTGCCAGCTTATCTGGTCGCCCCAAATAGCAACACCGAAATTTATTCCGGAATCTCCTGGGAAATTTGCAGCCAGTGTGGTGATGTCAATGTTGAATTTTGTGTTGCCCATGAAGTTGCCGGGATTGACAGGAAGCGACCCAATGAATCCCCAACCGATAGGCCCTAAAACACCGAGGCTGTTCGAGCCATCCGTAACGCCAACGGTTTGGCCGCCGATAAGTGATGGTCCTGATGGCACCCAGCTGGTAATGGGATCCGAAGTCCCGTCTTCGAAACTGCTGATAAGCACATTGCTATCGCACAAATCGCCATAGCAGGCAGAGGCAGTAATAAATGCTAAAACAATAGAAAAGGATATTCTGATCACGCCATTCTCCTTTTTCTTCATTTTTATGGGTGCAGAATGCACTAATCGATAGCTAATGCATTTTAACCGACTCAAGCATAAATGTCAAGATTCCATAGCAAGGAAATGCGGCAAAGAATCGATATAAACAGGGTTGTAATGCGCCCGGCCAGATTCGAACTGACGACCTCCGGTTTAGGAAACCGGCGCTCTATCCAACTGAGCTACGAGCGCGACCGCTCTTATTATAGGGGAAAAGGAGTTTTTTTGAAGAAGAAAAATTTGAGCGTAGTGAGATAAAATGAAAGAAACCGGCTATAATACCGGCTTCTTTTAGTTGTTGCGTTGCCTGCCGCTAATAGATTATAGCGGTTGCTTCTTCTATTTTGCGGACGACCTCCGAAACGTCAGCGGGCATCGAAACATATCCGTCAAACCCTTTATTCAGCAATGCTGCTGCTTCGCCGCCTGCCAGGTGATTCACAAGGGCGATTACCTTGATGGTCTGCAACTCTTCGTCCGACCGGATATTCCTGCATATTTCCTCTGTGTCGATGTCCTTTGCCAGCAGGTTAACAAGCAAAACGTGCGGCTCAAATCTTTGGACCGCGGTTCCCGTCTCAAAGTTATTTTTCGCAATGCTCACTTCGTAGTCCGATTTAGTCTTCAGCGTCTCCGCCAGTTTTGATGCCGACTCGACATTGCTGTCTACTATAACAACCCGCATTTTGCCGACGGGCAGCGCCGGCACCGGCATATTATTCTGCTTCATAAACCGAATCAACTCATTGACTGGTATCCGCCGGTCTTTGCTTCCCGGTATCCGATAGCCCTTCAACTGCCCGCTGTCGAACCATTTGGACACTGTTCTCGGCGCGACGTTGCAAATCTTCGCTACATCACCTGTCGTTAATACGTTCTTACCTTTTGCCATTTTTATATCCCTCTTAGAACGTGCTTTTTGCCACTTACACGTCATTTATCGGTTTTAATACCTATGCCGTTTAGAACAACCAACCCAAGTCCAAACCGCATTACTGATATTGGCCTTCGCCTCTATTACTACGTCCTATAAGCCAAAACAGTTCCTGATGGCCAAAATGGGGCGGGCAGAAAGTATTTGGCAAACTTGGGTCTGAATGGTAAAATCTGTCTTTTCGTATAACCTGCATTTGATACTTTAAGGAGCCGTGGATGCGTATATTTTTGTCTCGTCCTGATATTACTGACAGGGAAATTCAGGCCGTAACCGATGTGCTTAAAAGTAACAATCTTTCGCTTGGTCCCAAACTCGGCGAGTTCGAGCAGGCCTTCGCTGAATATATAGGCAGGAAACGAGCAGTCGCCGTCAACAGCGGCACAAGCGGCCTGTATCTGTGTATGCTCGCCCTCGGTATCGGGCCGGGTGACGAGGTAATTACAACGCCGTTTACCTTCATCTCCACTTCGAACGTTGCCCTTATGGTAGGCGCAAAGCCCGTCTTTGCAGATATCGACCCGGTAACTTTGAACGTTGACCCGGCTCAAATTGAGAAGAAGATTACAGAAAAAACAAAGGCGATTATTCCTATCGAGGCCTTTGGCAGTACCGCCGACTTCGATAAGTATCGAAGTATTGCCGACAAGCACAAACTCGCGTTTGTCGAGGATAGCTGTGAGGCGCTCGGTTCAGTCCTGAACGGCAAAAAGGCAGGCACCTTCGGCGATATTTGCACCTTTGCGTTTTATCCCAACAAGCAAATCACCACCGGCGAGGGCGGCATCATCCTCACCGATAACGATAAACTTGCGGATATGTGCGTTTCACTGCGCAATCAGGGCAGGGCGGCGGGTGGTGGCTGGCTCAGCCACGTGCGACTGGGCTACAACTATCGCCTAAGTGATATCAACTGTGCCTTGGGTATTGTTCAGCTTTCGAGAATCGAGGAAATAAAACGCAAACGCAAACAGGTCGCCAAATGGTATCAGAAAAACCTCGCCGGCGATGACCGTCTGATTGTGCCGACCGAACCCGCTGGCTGTGATACCAATTGGTTTGTCTTTGTTGTTCGCCTCTCAGACAGGTTTACTCGCCAGAATCGCGAGGAGGTTTTGCAAACGATGCGCGACGCAGGCATACAGGTCAGCAACTATTTTACGCCAGTTCATCTCCAGGCGTTTATGGTCGAGCGTTTCGGCTTCAAGCCGGGCGACTTCCCTGTTACCGAGAAAATCGCCGAAAGGACCATCGCATTACCTTTCTACAATAATCTCAGCAAGGACGAAATTGGTATTGTCTGTGACGAGCTTCGACGAGCGATTGACAAGCTTTAAAAATCACACTTACAGCGCATAAAAAACGCCGTCCTTTAGGGACGGCGTTTTTGTATTTAGAAAAGGATACGTATTACTTGGGCAACTGGTCCTCAGCCGCCTCGCGCACAGTCAGGTCTGCGTAAACGACGCGATACATCTGGCTGCCGGCCGGGCGATACCAGAATATCGGCGTGTCAGGGGTATTTATCTTCACACCATTACCCGCGTACCGCCACTTGCTTTCCTCTCTGGGCAGTTTGGCCACGAAGAGCAATGCATTTAACATCTTGCTGGTATCAGCCTTGTCCCAGGCAGAGCCCTTGAGTTTGCCCTGTTTGGCCATTTCCATACAGACCTTGGCGAGCTCGGGTCCGGCCACCATCGGGGGGAACGTCTCATCGGTATTTCCATTGGCCCACCATCCTAGGAAAGCTACAAATGTCTCTTCCGTCTGGAGAGCGTCATCGGCTTTCATCTCGGCGCCCATCGGCTTGTATCCCGCCGGCGGCGTCAAGCTGAACAGCGAATCCTCAAGCTCGACATCGAACTTGATATTCTTCAATATAGTGTTCATGCCTGGGGAATTGGCATATTTATGTTCCACCTGCACGAGGTCGCCGGTCTTTGCGTCCAGCCAGATAATCGAGGTCAAATCGCCCTGCGTTACTCTGTATCCATCGCAGTCAATGCCGTCTATCTCCTTTGCTCCGAGGTTCTCATCGGCCTTTGCCGGCAGGTTCCTCATCGCCTCGAAAGATGCGAAGGGGCCGGAGTTACCTGTTGGCTTGAGGCTGTTTAAGTCGCCGATGGAATACCCGCCTTGCGGCACAATGGACATCGCCTTGCCGCTGTTGGCATCCAATATCACAACGTAACCGTCGATCGTTGTCGTCCGCAGGAAACCGGGCTCTTTGTATGCCACATCAACCTTAATTATTTCACCAGTGCCGTTATTGGCCTGTTTTATGACCGTGTACACTACCGTGCGGGCGTTTCGAATCTCCGCAACGACGTGGGCATAAGCGTTCGTTCCAGTCAGGAACTGAAGGCATACCAGCCCTGCGATGACAATGACGGCAGCCGCCGCCAATTTTGTTGTTCTGCTTTTCATAATAATTCTCCATATATTCGCCTTTTCGGAAGGCGTTGGGATTCCTGTTTCTTCGTGTGCCTTCAGTGCGTCGTCTAAAATCTGCTTTCGCAATTCGGCACCGGCTGAAAAATTCATTTTCTTTACAACACTTTCTATCTTTTCTGACGGCCTCATTTTTGTACCTCATCATTTAACATTGACCGCAGTTTATCTAATCCGTATCGATATCGACCTTGAACGGTATTGATTGACACGCTTTGCAGAACCGCTATTTCCTTGAATTTCATTCCGCCTTTCAAATGCAGGACCACGGTCTCACGTTGCTCGTATGGCAGCTCCGCCAGAGCGATGTTCAGTTGCTGCGATACCTCGTCACGTATGACTGCCTGTTCAGGGCAGTCCGACTCACCAATCAAAGCATCTTCTTTTAGTTCGCCCGGCCGATACTTGGTTCTGCGAATCTGGTCGCGTGCCTGATTTACTACACAAGTTGTCAAATAGCTCTTAAGGTTTCCCGTTTGACCGAAACCCTGCCATGAGGTCGCGAATCGAACAAATACGTCGTGCACAATGTCCTGGGCCGTATTGAAGTCGTTGGCAAATCCCACTGCCAAAGTCAGCAGATAGTCGAGATACTTCTCGTATATGCGGCAAAACGCCTCCTTGCTGCCTTGCCTGAAACGCCATTTCAAAATTTCATCTTCTATCATCTGATTCCGGTTGAACACCCTTTTAACGGTCGCCGTTCACTAATAACACGACTAAGCCGTATGTTTTAGTATAGGCGAAATAACATTTTTTAAGAAGCGCATAAAAAAACGCCGTCCCTTAGGAACGGCGTTTTGGGTTTTGCATATGCCCGGGTTATTTAACCTGGTAATCTTTGGCTGGTATCAGCGAGTTGATAAGACCATCCAACTCCTCTTTCGTCAATTGCCCGTTGACCGCGATTATCAGAATCGTCCCGGAAGGCGACTCAACGATATAGCCGTTGCGGTTCGCTGCCGGTTCGATACCGGAGCTGCGAAGCGTCAGGTCAGTCCACCATGCCACCGGACCTGCGTGTGCCCATACTTTGTAACCATTTGGGTAAACCGTTTTCTCTAACGTCTTTCCAGCCGCTTCTATTTGTTTGCTTATCGAAGCAAAATACTTGTTGTGCGTTTCGGACTGGGCAAGTATTACATCCCGTTTGTCCTGCGCCTTGTAGATTATCACAAACATTCGCTTCGGTGCGCTCATTGTGTCAAGCACGTCCACAATCATCCGTTGCTGGGTCCAGTTCGGGTCAGTCGCGAATATATGTGTGTCGAACGAGGCCCGCTCTGCCATATCCCTAACGGAAATATTCGGAATCGCAACGTCGGAGGCCACAGTGACCGGGCTTGGTGTTTCACCGGCCAGCTCTTTGTTGTTCAGCTCAGCAAGGTTCCACGAAAACTCTGGTTTTTCAACCGACTCGCTTAGTACCCTTTGGACGGTAACCTGCGGTTTTCCGTTGGTGATATAATCTATCTCGGCGACAATCTCGTCGCTCTGCCGGACCTTGAACAGATAATATGTGTTCAGTTCGCCCGTAAGGCCGATGAAACCGGTCTTATATACGGTTACCTTTGTCCCGTCTGCCAGAACGTCGTTTGTAACCGCCTGCACCGGCTGCCGAAGACATTTTTCATCGAGGCACTGCTGAACCCCCGCAGTCAAACCCAGAAATTCGGCCGGATTGTCCGGTGCCTTGAAATTCGCCGCAACGGCTTCGCTCTTCATTTTTATCGTTCCGTTATTCATCGACTCGGACTGATATACGAAGCTGCCGTCGTAGGAGTTGGCGAAGATAATATTGCCGTCTGTTTCCATAACACGCGCGAAACGTCCTGTTGCAGCGTCATACCACGACTCGTCCTGGATTGTATAAGCCTGCTGCGCACTTTCAGAAAGTTTAATCCGGTTCGTCTCGGGCCACCCGTTGGCCTTTAGCGAAGATATCGGAAGCCAGCTTATCATCCACTGACTAAAAATTTCGTGATTTATTTTGTTGACTTCTTCAGCGGATTTTCCTGTCTCGCCCAGCTTCTCGATAAGTTCCGCCCCTTTGTTTGTGGTCGGATAAACCGTAATCTCACTGACTAAATGCACAATTCCGGTTTTGGTAAACAGTTCCTTTTCCGCCGCCTGTGCCTTTGCAAGCAATTCCAGAGATGTTATTGGTGTTGTTACGTTTCTCTCGAACATTTTCCAGCTTACAAGCCCTACGATGGCTATTACCGCTGCCGCCGCTACTAATCTCATTGGTCTGTTTTGCATAATCGTTCTCCAAACCCCGGCTTGCCGGGATTGTCTTTCTTGTTGCCATTGACGTCGTGCAAAAGCAGCCAGCAATTCCTGTTCGAGCTTATCTCTGTGACGGTGATCCGGTTTGTCGTCGAATGTCATCTTGCTCATAAGTTCTTCAAATTTTCTTTCATTAGGATTCATATTGTCACCTCCTGCCCGTCAAGTTGGGTCGAAGAGATATGCTTTCGCAGTTTTTCGATTGCCCGCGATAACTGACTGCGGACAGTGCTTGCGCTTGTGCCGACTACCTCGGCGATTTCCTCTGCTTTCATGTTTTCAAAAAAACGCATTGTGACGATAGCTTGTTCTTCCGGCTTTAACTCCAGTATCGCCTTTTTAATGACGGCCTGATTATGCTGCGACTCGTCAGCCGCAACTGCCTCATTGGCGTCACTGTTGCTCGACCCCCGCCAAACCCAGGTAAGTATCGCGCTTCGGCGAGTAGTCTTTCTAATGTGTTCATTGACGGCGTTGGTCGCTATCCGGTAAAGCCAGTTCCGGAACTGCTTCTCATTGCCGTCAAATGTCTGGAAATTTTCCACCATTTTCAGGAAAACTTCCGACGTGATGTCCTCTGCTGTGGTTCTCTCAAAGAGCCGGTGTGCACAATATCTGAAGATAGCATCGTAGTGACGTAAATATAACCTTGTGAAGGCCCCGGGGTCACTTTTCGATTGCGTCATCGTGTCCGGCTCGAAGGCAAAACCACTCAGTTCGCTTATACTCATCATTCTGCTCTCTAAATCGAATTGTAAATTTCTTGCTATCATCGCAAATATAAATGCGCAACTGCTTAAAACGCGGCAGACAAGTATAGTAAAAATAATTGATTCAAGATAGCACTTGTTGTAAATCCTTGTAAGGCAGGTGGTTAGGGTTACGCGGAAAGGTCAATTATTTTTGCTTCTGGTAGGCGGTTTTTTATGATTTCACCTGCCAAATCGACCCATCTGCCGCATTTATCCAAAACAACGCTGTCGCTGCTCGCGACTATTTTTTCGCTTTTTATCAGCACTGCGTCCGGGCTTGTAACAAGGTCTATTTCACATTTCCAGTTGCTCTTTTCCGCAAGTTCACGAAGAAGAGTTTTTAATCGCCCGCTGTTTGATACGGGACTATCCAGTAGCCACAATGCCTCGCCGATACCGGTTTGTTGTAGAAAGCCGCCGATAAGTTCGATGGCTGGTATTGTTTCTGTAACCTTGTGATATGTCCCGTGAATACTTGCCAAATCCCTGCAGCACCCGTCTCGCCCCCTGAAAATCAGCCCGCCGCTCATTGCCGCTTCAATTGTTATCAAAACATTATATCCGTCAATTGCAATTACTTGCCCCGCAATCTTGCTGATTTCAAGTTGTCGGCTTTTGCGGCTTGCCCGCTGCTCATCCGAACACGCGCTTCGCATCACCGCTAATCGCTGTCTTTCGGTCAGCGTGAATCGGTCGCCCACAAGCTTCAGTGAACTTTTTTCAGCATATCCTTTGCTTAGCAAAAGCGAATAATCCGAAACCGCTCGCCGGATGTTCGGTATCCAGACCTCTCCAAACAGTTTTTCGTCGGCAGGGTGCTGTCCCCTGTGAACTCGCTTGTCAGGCATAAGCACATTTCCTGTTTTATGCTGATTCTGTTTTTATTACTTTGGCTTATCTTCCTGAAGTTGTTTGGCTTTCTCGAAGCACAAATTGGCATCCTTGGTATTGCCTGTTATCGAATAGACCTGTCCAAGATGCGAATATGTCTGAGCCGAGTCGCCTTTTTCTGACAGGTCCGCCTGTAGCAGCTTTATAGCTTCCTCGAATTGTCTCGAAGCCCCTTCATTGTCGCTGGTTTTGTTCAAAGCGATTCCAAGATAGTAATGGAGCATTGCCGTGAAGGGCTTGTTTGTTTTTATGTCATTTTCCGCCAGCACCGAACCCAGCACTCCGACGACTTCCTGCCACTCATTGTGGTCTGCTAAAATCTTCCACATCGAAAAATTTGCTTTCGCCGACAGCGGGGGACAAATTTTAACCACCATTCGGTATTTTTCGAGGGCTTCTTCCCATTTTCCCGCCGAATTCAGCTCTTGGGCCTGGGTGATATACTTATCAGCTATTGATATGGCCGATACCGCTCGAACAACGGGCGCCATAAAGTTCTCTACGGGGACATAATCGTCATCGAGGACAATACAATTCGTCTTTTTATCGAAAGCAGTCAGGTCATTTTCATCGCGTATTATCAACTGTGCGTCGGCGAGGTTTTCCTCTGTATTCAGGTCCTCAAGATTAACCGGCCTTTTACTCGCTATCACTATGAAATTAGCCGGCAAATCATAAGAAACGGACCTCGTTACCACGTAAACGTATGGAAAGGTCAGCTTTATTGTGCCTACAAAACTTGCAATAAGTTGGCCGCTGTCTCGCATATCAATCAGGTTTGTAATATACAAGCCGTCGGGCGCTGTTATTGCGAAAATCTTCTCGTTGAACTGCCGCGTTATTAATTGAAAAGGCACTGACAAATCGTTAAACGCGTCCATATATATAAAATCATATTGTGGTATCTGTTCACCCCGGTGTTTCTTTTCCAGCAATTCGTCAACATAGTTGCGGCCGTCAAGGTTAATCGTGCGAATAGGCGTATCCCGCGGCAGTCCGAAGGCCTGTATTGCCGTCTTGGTTACCGCCGGGTCTATTTCCGCCACGTCCACGCTGCTGCCGGGCCATAAGTCCAGGATATATCGCGGGAAAACATATCCGCCGCCTCCTATCGACAGCGTGCAAAGTTTTTCTTTCCCGGCTGCGGCCCTGCGGGTTACCGCCCCGTAAACCCGCTCATAGAAAAACCGCAGGTCCCTAATCTTACCCATTATTATCTGGCTGTGGCTTTTCACGTTGTCCTGGACGAACTGCCTTTCGTCAGGTTGTTTACTCAGTTGATGAACTGCTACGTAGCCGTATTGGCTCTCGGTTTCATACAGCATATCCGGCTCTCGCGGCTGTCTCAGTAACATTGCCGAACCGATATATTGCGCCTGTTTCAAATTTATTGTTCCTGCTGCCGCCAGAAAAACAACCGTAACGGCATACATATACATCCACACTGCTTTCGGCTGGTATATCAGGGCGATTACGAGCAGGATTTCCGCCGTTACCCATAGCGTGTTGACTGTCCCGATTGTACCGATAAGCCAGAAGCCCGCGAGGAATGTCCCAAGTATGCTCCCGGCTGCACCAAGCGCATACATCCTGCCTATTGTCCATCCGCTGTCCTGCCTCGATTCCAACGCCATCTTCACTGCCAGTGGACTGACAGTGCCCATAAGCATCGATGGAATAAAAAACACAATAGCGATATGACACAGCACACGCTGTGCCATTTCCATATGCCACAATAAAGTCCATTCGCCGATAAGATTGTTCAGGATTATGGCGGCTATACATGCTCCCGATGATACAGCGAGAAGCAGTCCTATGGTTTTTCTTGTCGCAAATGAATCCGCCAGACGCCCGCCAAGATAATAGCCGAGCGTGATTCCGCCAAGTATAACGCCTATAACAGCCGTCCAGGTGTAAAGCGACGAGCCGATATGTCTTGCGGCCAATCGTCCGGCGACAATTTCCATCATCATAACGCAGACGCTGGCGAGAAATATCGTCGCTCCCGGTGCGACGCTCGATGGAAATGACTTTTGTTCTGTATGTGCTTCGTTCATCTGGATGGCTGTTTATTTATTATCTATGCCTTTTCGTTAAGGTTGATTACCAACCCGGTTATCGTTACAATTATCGTTTATCAATTATCAATAATCAATGCGTTATTTCAGAAAGACACGATGCCGAGCCATAACTTAGCGAAGATTACGATAGATGACCTGGATATAATCGGCTATTCGATTGCCGGCGAGGAAACCGTCGTCGCTATACCTCAGCTTGATGTTTGCTTCGATATCGGCAAAGCCCCTGACCAGGTTATACCCATAAATCACGTTTTGCTCACCCATGGCCACATGGACCACGCAGCAGGTATTGCTTATTACCTCTCTCATCGTAATTTCTGCGGACAAGCAGCTGGAACAATTGTCGCCCCTGAAAACCTTCTGCCTCCAATTAAAGATATCATCGATGCCTGGGCTCGTCTCGATGGCAACAACCTCCCCGCCAATCTCGTAGGCGTTAAGCCCGGCGACGAGTTTCAGATAAAACCAAACCTGGTCGCCCGTGTCTTCCCAACAAAGCACAGCAGGGGGTCTGTCGGCTTCACCGTAATAGAAAAACGAAAAAAAATAAAACAGGAATTTGCTAATCTCTCAGGCCCGCAGATTGTCGAATTGAAAAAGCAGGGCGTGGAAATCGATAATCCTCTTGAAATTCCGATTGTAACTTACCTCGGCGACACACAATACGCCGATTTCTCACAACTTAAATACATCGCCGAAAGCAAAATCCTAATTGCCGAATGTACTTTTTACGTTGACGAGCACGCCGACAGGGCCCACGCCGGCAGACATATGCACATCGATGAATTTGTGAAATTGGTTACTGAGCTTGACAACCAGCATATTATCGTTACGCACACCACCCAGCGAACGCCTATGGGCCAGATTCGAAAAATACTCAAAAGCGAAATACCAGCAGATCGTTTCGACAGAATCATCCTTCTGATGGACAAAAACCAGAATAAGAATACCGTATAATCAACACACCATTCTCGCTATTTCTGGCGATGGGGCTGACCCGCCTGGTACAGTTTTATATGACTTTGAATCTCGTTGGTAAGGCCTTCCTGGTCGCCGGACTTTGCGATATCGAGAGCTTGTTTGGCCGTCTTCACCGCATCATCG
>Ga0187881_10000799_pt1 | contig 36265 bp, 31 predicted proteins | sample June2016WEW_19_1_2_FD_133017 | JGI IMG/M metagenome (GOLD analysis project Ga0187881, IMG submission 133017) | Peatland microbial communities from SPRUCE experiment site at the Marcell Experimental Forest, Minnesota, USA - June2016WEW_19_100 | ecosystem: Environmental > Terrestrial > Soil >... | reverse complement strand
CTCGCGAGGTATTTATTTAGTATTTCAAGCTTTTTTTCGGTCCAGCTACCACCAAAAAGCTGTCCTGTTAAATCTTTCATTTGCCACCTTTTATAATTTGCCGCAAAATCTGGAATCTGGGGATACCATACTTATTTCCCTATAAATTACAAAGACATCTGCCGGACAACAAAGTTGACGGGCAAAGGTGCGTTTCTCTTCCGGCCTTAAAGGAGCAGTATAGCGTTAAACTGGAAAGAAAAGCAAGTTTTTTAAGAATCTGCGATTAAAGAAATGGATTCCCGCTTGCATGGGAATGATAAACCAAGAAAACCCTGCCACTCGCCAAGGGCTAAGATGGCAGGGCTAATTATTTAAGGAAGAACAAATCCGTGTTAATCTGTGTCCATCCGTGGTTTATTTCAGCAGCCCGTATTCCTGCAAAGTTTTTCGTAGAAGCGCTTTTTTGCTTTCTTCCATCGGCACCAAAGGCAATCGCATTTCCTCATCCGACAGGTTCAGCATCGCCATCGCCGCTTTTACCGGTATAGGATTCGACGCCAGCGAAAGCATACCCCTGCTCAGCGCAAAAAGTTTTTTGTGCCATTTAAGGGCGGTTGCAAAATCGCTTTCTAATATCGCGTCCGTCAGCGCTTTTACATCAGCGGGAGCGATGTTTGATACGACGCTGATTACGCCTTTGCCTCCGACAGCGGCTATAGGCAGCGTCATCGAGTCATCGCCCGACAAAATCGTCATATTGCATCGCGTCGCAATCTCGCTGACGTGGTCCATCTGGCCCGTTGCGTCTTTTATCCCGACGATATTCTCAATCTCCGATAATCGCACAATCGTATCGACGGTCATTCCCGCGCCGCATCGGCCCGGAATATCATACAGAATAATCGGCAAATCCACTTCTTCGGCGATGGCTTTGAAGTGCTGGTAAAAACCTTCCTGTGTCGGTTTGTTGTAATACGGGTCAACCTGCAAGGTCGCGTCCGCGCCGACTTTTTTCGCAAATGCCGTTAGTTCGATTGCCTCAGCCGTCGAATTTGAGCCGGCCCCCGCGATTACAGGCACCTGTCCCGCCACGGTTTTGACCACGCGTTCAATGACTTTTTTGTGCTCATCATGGCTCAGCGTCGGGCATTCGCCCGTTGTTCCAACAGGCACTATCCCGTCTATCCCGCCTTCGATTTGAAACTCAATCAGCTCATCAAGCGTTTCAAAATCGACCTGTCCGTCCCTGAAAGGCGTTATCAGCGCTGTCATTGCACCTGCGAACATTTTTTTCTCCTTTTAAACCACGAAGGCCCGAAGGCACTAAGTTTAAATGGTTTTTTAATTAAACAACTCAAAACTCAACACTAAACACGGAGTGAAGCGACGAAACCGCTTCGGAAACTTAAAACTTTTCTTCGTGACTTAGCGTCTTTGTGGCGAGTATTTAATACCTTTTACCCTTTTCCTCTGCTTTAATCAAGCGTATTTCAATTCCCCGCCACAAAGGGCCGAACCAAAAGTTTCGTTCCGCCTTACGCAATCGCTATTTTCCCAAAAGCTCTTACTCTCTATGTAGCCACCCTTTTTAAGGAAAATTGGAGTTATCTATTAACAATCCGGCCATGTGGATAACTTGTTGATAGTTTTCACCCTATATTCGAGTAGGAAAAACAGCCATAGCATTATTTGTTACCAAAATAACAAAATATCGAGGCGAGCGGTTATGAGGCAAATGCTAACTATAGCATGAATAAGGAGTTACGATTTAACAGAGGGGGGTCATAATGGGCAAGCCGAGTCCAGATATTTAATCTGGGTAAAATATTGATTGTTAGAAATCTCAAACTGCTTTAACAAATCGTTAAAACTAAAGTGGATAACTCCCCGTTTCACAATTACTGCTGGCTCCGGCACTTCCGTTTACAAGAGCGGCAAATCGTGGGTACATCGGCAGTTACGAAATTATAATTGATTGAAATCAACTCACCGCCGAGCACGCTGAGACCGCTGAGTTTTTTATCTTGTTTTCTCTGCGAACTTTGCGGCCTCCGCGGTAAAAGTTCAACTTTTGTCAAAAAATGCCGCGATTTTTTGTCTCAGCTTTTTACAAATCGCCTTCGGGTCCGGCGAATTTGTAACTGCCGAACTGACTGCGACAGTCCGAGCGCCCGCTGTCAATACGGCCTCGATATTGTTTTCGGTTATGCCGCCGATAGCAACGTGGCCAACGCCCGTATCTGTTAAAATAGGTAACGCCCGCTTAACATAATCGAGGCCGACTGGTTTGGCTTCCGGTTTGGTCGGTGTCGCGAACACAGGCCCAAGCGAAACATATGTAGGCAACTCCGCAATCGCCGCGTTAAGCTGGGTAAGTGAATGCGTGCTCTTGCCAAAAATCATAGGCGTCATCTGAAGTTTGCGTGCCTGCTCAATCGGCAAATCATTTTGCCCCAGATGAACCCCATCCGCGCCGCTTGCAATGGCAATATCAGCTCGGTCATTAATAATGCTGATAACCCCCGCGTCTTTGCACATCTTCACAAATTCACAGGCGATAGCGAAATACCTGTCCGCATCAATATCTTTCGCCCGCAACTGAAGACAATCAGCCCCGCCAGCAATACACTGACCCGCCAAAGCAAAAACATCGGTGGGTAAATTCGAACTTATCAAGACATACAGCCGAACCTTGCTGAACCTGCCCTGGGCATCTGCAAACAGGACAATATCCTTTTCGAGTGTATAGCCGGCGTATCGCAGGCGTTCTATCTGGTCAGCGATGCCTAGCTCAACGCTTCGTAATGTCTCCGCAATGACCCGAAGCGCCTCAGGCAGTCGTTTGCATGCCGCGGTGAGCGAATCCTTCAAATCCGCCCGACCAATAGCGCCTTCGATTGTTTGCCCGACACCGACGTCGCCCGGCGTATCTCTGCTCGCGAGCAACTGTTCGGCGTTAAGACGGGCGATTGCTGATGATAGCTGATGACGCATCTCCTTTGCCCGGCCACTCAGCGAAGCACAATTGAGATTGAATCGGCAGTAATCCTCAATCACACGCAGCGCCTCGCGTGCCCGATTAAAATTCGCATCGATTATCCTGTAGCCGGCCCGTTCCATACCCGCCCGATTATAATTTCACAACTTGCTCATAGCTTACTTGACTATGGTTACACAGCTCACCTTCGACTATGGTTTCATAACTTGCCCGACTATGGTTCCATAGTTTGCCTGATTATAAGAGATTCCGGCAGACAGGTGTTAAAAAAAGCAGGAGCGTCCCTCCTCCGGAACGCCCCTATCTATAGGATAACAAAATCGGCCAAGCCGATCTTGGCTATCTTTAAATCGGGCGGACACCACTCCTCCAATCAACGGGTTTTTGAGCGTCCCGCCCAATTATTTTACAATCAAAGGTAAGATGAAGGGGGGAGCAAATGTTATGCCAGTGAGCACAAGGATGATGGCTGAGAAAGCAGGAAGACCATAACGATTTGACACAGATAAGGTTACATATCTTTTGCGGCTGGGTGTATAACGCAGCCCGTTGACAATCTTTAGCACTGTGTTGTTTTTTTGCAACGCATACTCTGTGACCAGATTGCCCTATTATGCATTAAGGCCTATAACATGCCAATTTGGGGTAGATTCTGTGTTTATGTTTACAAAAAACAACGGTGGTATTCCAAAAAGAAACACGAACAACCATCGGGCCAGAGGGGGATTTTAGGGTGAGTGTAGTTTGACAGTCAAAATGGCATTTTGTGCCACAATGTGGCGCACAGCGTTTTTTTATCTCTGCGCATAAAACAACCGCTTCTATCTTGTCTATTTTAACTCAAAATAGGCAAGATAAGCGGTCCTGAATGAAACAAATTATGGCCGTTTACTACACGGTTTTAATGCCAAAGCAGTAGCAATAATTTTCGCTTGCTGCGTTGTCGTTAAAGCTCTGAATATATTACCTATTCGCATTACATTTTCATTTCTGGTTGGCTTCAAAACCGCGTATAAATGCGGGTCTCGACGCCTGCCATCAGCGATTAAGTTAACATGACTCGCTTCAAAATGTACGCGAAGCCGGTCTATAAAGTAATCGTCATTCGATATTAACCAGGCCTTAAACGCTCTGTAATTGTCCTGCGTTATTGCCTTTTTTGTGGCCGCCGTTGTTTGCTCGGTTTTTGCTCCCTTTCCTACCTGGTCTGTCATTGGATGCGATAACGGATTCTCCAGTGATAGCATCCAACGCATAAAATGCTTTTCTGCGAATGCGCAAAACAACAAGCCCAAAGAAATAGGCACTTGTAACATCGTCAAAAAAACAATTTTGAGAGATAACTTATTCACGGCTTATCCATCCTTTGCCCTGCATAAACTGTGTTTAATTCCACGTCCAATTTGCCGCGATGAAATCGCAGAATTCCAAAATCAAAACGCCTGGTAACCACTTGCCCTTTTGGAGTTGTCTTTTTCAAAAACTCTTTAAGCATAAACCGGAATTTCATTTGATGAATTAACTCTGGCTCAACAGCATTTTCGGTGTATTTTTTAAGGAGAACGATTCTTTTTTCCAGGTCCGCGTATTCTTTTTTGATTTCAAATTGTGATTCTGCCATTTCCCGAATTAAACTATCGACTTGTTCCCATGTCTCAATTCCTATTTCGGCACTGGAATTTTTGCGGTGGCCTCGTTTTAGAGCTTGCTTATAAGCTCGCCAAAATTGTCTTCTGCACTCGCGGCAACGATTACTTTTTTTGATGAATTCCCCTTTGGGCTTTGGAAGTCCACAATCACTGCATATTCTCTCTTTTTGTTTGTTCTTCGCAATCATCTCATGTTTGGGTCAAAACGCGGGCCGATTCCACGGTCGGAAGCGGTACCAGCGACGGGGTTATAAATGATTTTGGGGCCATAATCGATATTGTTAATTGTGGTGCCCTGGGCTGGATATGTTCCAGCTTTCGATTGAGGAATTGATATAACATTATTAACGTCCGTGCTGCCAACCAGGTCCTGATATTGCGATTGAGAAGGCATATTTTGATAATAATTTTTAAGTTGAAGAACCTCTGGCGTCATACCGCCAAAAGTTTTTTTTGTTTTATTTAAAATCTCTTGTTTTCTTTCGTCACTGAGACCTACAATCCATTTCACAAAAGCAGCATCTTCATTAAGTGACCCTTCGGATTTGAATAAGTTAGCTATCTTTCCTGGTATAAAACCGAACGCATAAGCCGGATTAAGGATTTCATGTAATTTTTGGATATAAGGATGCTCAAGGTCCAGCGTCTCACGTTCTTGCGCTCCGATTTGCCTAATTTGTTTTTTATAAAATAGAGGGTCGCTTTTTGTCAATTCTTCCAGTTTCATCGCATCAGTCAAAGCCTGTTCTCGTTCTTGTGTACCCTGGGATGCTTGCTCTATGGCCATTTCGTCAAGAGCGGCTTGAGGGGTAGCAGCGTTTGCAATAACTGACGGCATATTACTGCCAGTAGAATTAAGCAGTTTATAAACACCCGCCCCACCTTCAACACCATAAATATCCGTAAGCATTCGGCCAAAAGCTTGCGGGTTCATCTTTTGCTGTTTTGATGCAACGAAATCAAATAATTTGGTGGGATTTTTCAGCAGCAAAGGAGACATTCTATACTGGTTTACATTTTCTAAGTGAGGATGAATAAGAGCTTCAAGGGTAGCCGTGGGCAATGTTATTCTTTGACGACCTATCGCACCAGCGGTAAGTATTCCAATATACTTGAGCATTTCATCCGGCTTCCAACCCATTGCGGTTGCCGTCGGCGTCGCTCTGCCGAGAACGTCAACTATTTCTTCGGTAGTCAAGCCAGCTTCACCGGCTACCGCTCCGATTTGCCTGCGGAATGTACCCTGCTGCTCAGGGGTTTTCATGCCCAAACCAGCCATTAAAGTAATCAATTCAGGCGTAGCAGCTCCCCCGCGACGGGCTGCAAAACCGAGCATCCCCTCTAATCCCTGTTGATATTGCTCCGGAGATAATTGGCCGGATTTAACAAGGCCGTGGAATTGTCTGGCATATTCCGAGATAACCGGCAAGCCAACTTCCTGTGAAACAGAAGTTTTTTTCAGAAGATTGATTGTATCTGTTGTAATACCTTTGCGGCTTTTCTCGTCGAAGGCCCCCATTGCCGTAAAAACACCTTCAAAACCCCTGCGGACATTTTGAAGACTGTCGACTGCCTCATCACAGCGATTTTTAAAGTCACTAAAAAACTGAGATACTTTTCCTGCTAATGATGAAACGGCGGCTATAACAGCAGCAAAACCGAGAGGACCGGCAAGCGATTTGAGGCCATTGGCAAACCAATCCATTGCGCGTGAAGAACGGTGGCCCATCTGCTCGACATTTTCGCCGACCTTAGTGGCGCCCTGAGCAATGCCGTCCAGGTCCTTTGTGGCTTGCGGAGCGCCATCAGTTTTAACATGTATATTTACGTCTTTTGCCATATTTGTCTTATGATTCCACCAGGACGAGCAGCGGGGCATCCCGCTGCCCGCCTGGTTGAATATCTCTTACACCTGCACCAATTCTTCCAAGCCCTGGTCCGCCGCATTATCTGGCCCGATTTGCGGGTCAGACAACGTTGCGATAATGCACAGATTTGCACCGGTGACATTTCCTGCCGTCGGAGCATTCACGCGGAAAAATCGCGGATGCGATTGTCGCAGGTCCACATCAATCGCAAAAACCTTATTGCTATCAGTCGCTGCGATAACATCGGAAAGTGCTGCATCTTCCACGTCCGCCACGGTCCCAAAACCGCTATCATCATCGGCTTCGAGCTTTGGCGCATGAGCTGTGTCGGTTGAGCCAATAATTACGTTGGTAGTACCGACAATCATTTCAACTCGAAGATACCCCCAGCCCGACGTATCAACGTAACCGTTACCGGAAAAGGCACCGTTGTTTTTAAATTGCGGGGAAAGCAATACCACCCGCTTTTGGTTTTGTACTGCATTCATTTTTTTTGCTCCAATTTATACTGTTCAAATGCGTTTCAAACGGTTGTTATTTGTTGCTTAAAGAGCAGTTAATCGGCTGCTGTTATCAGCCCGACAATCGCTCCGCACTCCGGAGCTGTGCTAACGCCAAAGGCATTTACATCAATTCGCTCAGTCCCGCGAAGTGCAATTTGGTCATTGCCGAACAGAACCTCATAAGATTGAGCGATTTCAATTGAGCGCCTCTCGCCCAAATAGCAACCTAATTTCAGGTCACCGAGAATCGCACAGATTTGCGAATTCGCTTCCACGTAGGGCATGCAATGCACGAATTCGACCGGATACCCTAACAAATAACGGCCTTTTTGATTCGAGAGAATCTCGAAGATGTTGGCAACGCCGGCTGCCCTGGCGAGCGGATAAACAACGTTGTAGTAAAACTTTTTCGACATATACCATTGTGCCCCGTCGTCTGCTGCAATCGGCAATATGCCTATAACGCTCTGGAAGTCATCAAGCGTCAGTTTCGCATAGGTATTGCCTGAACCCACTATCAAACCAGGGATTTTTGTGGGGTCTACATTGAATTTTCGCAGCATACCCACAATGCCCGTCATTCCGAAATACTTCGCTGTTCCGTCGCCGCAAAAACCGATTTCATCTTCTTTCTTTGCCAAGCTGCGTGTGATACTTACGCCGACGATTTCAGCCAGGCCGATAACCGCATCCTCTTCCAGCTCGCGGTTGACTACCGCTAAGCAGGCGAGCTTCTTTGCGTATAGCCCGACAGGGTCCATTTGGACATCGCTCCTGGTAATCTCTTTGCCCTCTTCGGGACAATAAATCGTGAGGTCCGCCGTTACGCGTGGGACGATTTGCTTGCCTGAACCCATCGGGAATACAAAGGCATTTTTGCGGAATTTGCCATAAACGCCGAGTAGCTGAATTATCTGACCGGCTATTACCTCCGGTACCAAAACGCCGCCCGTCTGATTAGTGACACTTCCCATGTCTTTGGTTACGCCCTTAACAATCGATAGGATTATGTTCCCGAATTCTTTGGCCTGCTGTTCGTTCTCCCAGAAGCCCTTATACGTACCGGCCCGATTGCTGGCTACCAAAACAGAGCGGCCATAAGCCGAAAGCTGCTTTGTCATATCGTTGACCTGTTTGGCCATTTCCTGAAACGCGAGCTTCGTATCGGTTTCAAGCTCGGTCATGCGGTCGCCCGCTGCTTTGAAACCTTCTTGCACCTTGTCAACTGTTGCAAAATTTGGAGGCATAATTTTTACCTCATTTCCTTTATAAGATTACCACTTCCACGAAAAACGTGGGGGATTCGTGGTAAATCCCCCACCCGTAAACGACACGGCAAAACGCACTATGGACCGCAAAAAAGATGCGCAGCAATATACCGCAGCGTGCGGCTCGCCAGCGGTAATACATTCCGTGCATTTTCTCATAGCAAAACCCTTATTCTGTGTAAGATTCCGAGACCGATTGCCCTTTTGCGATAGCGGCATAATCCGGCTCAGATTCTAAATTCTCGTCATCAATTTCAGGCAGTCCGAGCGACTTAAAATCACCGGCAATTAACACTTCGGCAAGGTCATCATCTTCTGCTTTTCTCTGTGCGATTTTGTCGGCAATAAAATCGGCCTTACGCTGTTTCGACCGGCTCAAAGCATTGCGATTTGTGGGGACAGGAACGCAGGAAATTTCAAGCAATTCGCATTTCGTAAATGTCCGGACCCGAGCGCCATTGACGGTATCGTCGGTCCATTCCAACGGGATAAATCCAACGCTGAATGCCCGTTGGAATTTGTTTTTGTATAAATACCAGAATTCATTGCCAAGCTCGGTCTCGGCAAACCAGATAATGACGTGCAATCCGTCCTTTTCAATCCATACCTTAATCGCCTGGCCAATAACCGAGCTGTGGCCGGTCTCAAGCCGATTCTGATGCGCTGAAATGATAACCGGATTTTTTAGATATTCACCGAGCAGCTCCTTGAATGCTGACGGCAAAAGGATTTCCTCATCACGGTCCACACTCCCATCACTAACAACGGCCTCGATTTGCCTATTTGCTTCATCGATTGACTTAACGAAAAGGGACGGAGTTTCTCGATAGTCCGTCCCTTTCATACTGAGCCGAGCCACATAATCACGCTCGCCGGTTTGAATCCGTTCAACCAATGATTTAAAATCAAAATCCATTTCGATTATTCCTTTTATTCGCTTGCCGCCATCGGCCATGTCTCTTTTTTCGTCAACACACAAAACATCTCAACCACATAATCAGGGTCTATCTGAATTGGGGTTGACATCGTTTTACTCAAAACATTTCTGTATGTTTCGAGCATTTTTTTTCTCGTATCTCTCACTATTTGCATATCTTAGGAACTTATGACCGCTTCTACGCCATCTGCGTTCTCCAAAAAGCATAGATGCTGATACATCTTTCGTACTTTTTCCGCTTTAAATGGGCTGTTTGATTTTTTAGTTTTCATCTTACGCCCTCCCTGGAATTGGAGCAATGGAACCAATTAAATACCCAGCAGCGAACGCTGGCGTAAGAGGCGCTTCTTCTGAACGTTTATTTTTAGTCAGATAGGCCTCGCCCCTCTGAGTCCCTGAGAACTGTTCAAACACACCCAAAATCATAGCGATTCGCTCGACTGGCCAAGTTCGCATAATTTCCGTGGTTCTTTGGATTTTTAACTCCTTTTGAAAATCCACCAACACAAGTTCTTTTTTAGGTTTTTTGGTTTTCACGTTAAACCCCGTTCCTGCGCAAAGCGCAAAATAACCGCCCGGGGGGGGAGAGGTGTGCGGCACCATATTAGCCGTGCGGGTCTCGCGACTTCGCAACTCTCCCTCACAAAGCGGCAATTTAGTTTTCGGTTTTTTGTTATCTATGGTTTTCACAATACAACACCTTTTTTGTGCTTCGACTCTTATGTCGAATAGAATTCATTGAGAAGAAGATTAAACATGGTAATATCACTCAATACTTTCTGCATATAATCCATTTTTTGACGTGCCAGGTGTCTCAGGAATTTAAGTCGCCCAGGAATATCTTTTTGGTATTGGTGACGGTCTTCATGAGCAAGTAGCTCTGTTATTTCGTCCATAATATCCGCCAGGTCACTTCCTACGATTCCCAAGTGAGTTAAAACATAATCCTCTATTCGGTCGAAACTTTTATTCCTTTGTCTCGGCTTTTTTGCATCCTTGCCCATCACCAATACCCCTTTCCGCCTAATCCAGTAATTCCAGTTTCATATAAGAACCACGTTTGACGGTATTTACGCCCGATGCTATTCTTTGGCAAAAGCGAAGATTTATTGTCCCTGGCTTATCAACAGATACAGTGGCAGTTACTTCCAGCCAGTTATAACCAGCGTCATCACACGGAAAACTGTAAATCTGCGCATTCAAAATTGTACCTTTCCATGTTCCGCCGTTCGCATCAAAATATGAACCGTTGCTATCGTTCGTTTCAACAACAAAAAGCTCCGCTTTTAGCACGTAGATTTTTCCCGCCAGGACATTTGCCGACAAACCATTTATGTCCTCAAAGTTTGTTCCGGTCGAATTATTGTCTATTGTGACCACTGCGCTATTGTGAGCGTATGATTGCGTAGCCGCTTCATGTGAGCTGAAGGGGACTGCAATCGCGGGTAAAACAACAGTTAATAATACGAGCAAAATTATTCCGGTCAACCTAATTTTAGGTAACATCTTGATTCTCCTTTTGTTCCGCGTTTATGTCACTCAGCAATAGCGACTCGCCAAGTTTCTTAAAATCATCCCAAATCCGCCCTCGATAACGGTTTATCCCGCGAAGTTTATCCTCAAGTTTTGCGATTTCGCAACGGTCGAAGTCGGTCAAAACGCTTTGAAATTGCAACATATGAATCTGCGCAACGATTCGCCGCCCCTCCTCGTTAATAATAACGGAATATAAGGAAAGATAGTTACTCACACGGAGGATAAGCTTTGCATCAACCCGAATTTTTCCAAGCTGCTCACGCTCGTAACGCTGCACTGCCACAAGCGGGATTTTCCATTCCGCGTGTTCTTTTTTCGCCCCACTCAACTTGCCCTCCTTGCATAACCGCATGACTTGCCGCTCTACGACGCCGAGCAACTCGGCAGCGTCTTTGGTGTTGAAAAAGGTCAATGCAAAAGGGTCTGACATATCACGTTTGCGCTTTCTTAATTGACAAATCAGGTTTTTTGGTAGATGATTCGAGAATTATTGTGGCCGCACAATTTGAACATGAGCGGTTTTCTTTTTTTGCTCGTTCGTTCACAATTGCAACCGCTCGCGAGTCACGAATGAGAACTGTTTGAGCTTTTTTTTGTTGATTCATATTTTTACGCCTCGATACTCACTGTATCGACTAATTATGTGAGCTTTAATCATATAATGCAAGAAAAAATGGGAATATCTCAAAATTTTGGTGTTCGGCTCAGCACTATCCGGGAGAAACGGGGCATATCGAGAGAAGACCTTGCCCACCAACTCGGACTCACAAACCCCAGTCAAATATCGAGATATGAATCGAACAAAGCATTCCCGACCGCTGCAACGCTTCAGAAAATAGCTGTAATCCTCAGAGTTGACCTTCATTGGCTTATTACTGGCGAAATCTCGCTTGCTATGAAGCTTCTTAAGCCTTTTGCGCAAAATTACTTAGCTGGCATAATGGGTCAAATACAAACACTAGAAAAAGAACGTTCAGATTTACTAATTCAGTTTGGTTCGGAAAATATGAACATTCTTGTCCTGGACGATATCAAAGAAAAATTAGAAAATATGCGACTCCTCCATAAAAATATCAGCCAAAATTTGAATGAGTTTTTGGGGCCTATGGGAGAATCGATATAGTCCCATAACAAAATCTTTAAAAAATCCGAGATTTTTTCGGGTTTTTCGCATATTTTTTATAAATCCGCGTTTTTAACACAAAAACGCAAATGGATAAATCGAGTCCACTTCTTGTTTGATTTTCGCTTAACCGTTTTAAAAATCCTCATTTTTAAGCTAAAAACAAGGGCAAAGTGCTGTTTTGATGGCGCTTATGTGTGCGCATGTCGCTTAAAAAATGTCGTTTTGGTGCCTCATTTTCTTGCTCTCTGATTTGCGTATAACTGGCTTTTAAGCGGTTCTTTAATGGTCTTCTAACGAAATGACCTTTTCGGTTGCCGTGCGCCATTTAGCTGGCACAGAATCGCTAAAATCGCAATCGTGCGCCATTTTGCTTATTATCAAATTTCCCCGATTATGTTCTCATAACTCCTTGCTATCTCGCTACTTCCCGTCGTTGCTCGGCCATTCCCGCCATTTTCTTCTCAGTGCCACTTTGAGTGTCATTTTACACAGGCCTTGTCGCGTAACCTCTTGTATTTCCCGCATTTACCCCATATTTCCCGCTGATTCCCGCTCAAAAGCTCTCAGTGCCATTTTGCTTGACGATTTACAGTGAGTGAAAAATATTTTTGAAAAATCTCAAAAATTATCTTGACTTATTCTACATATGTCGAATATATTCTATCGCAGTAGAATATATGGAGGTCAATATATGGTTAACGGAAAAGGAAATTCAAAAGATAAAAACAAGACGGCTTTTGGCGAGCTGACGGAGGCAGAGTGGGCAATAATGAAAGTGGTCTGGGAACATCAACCCTGCGCGGCGGGGACGGTGCAGGAGGCGCTGACCACTGAAAGGGGCTGGGCTTACAGCACAGTCAAGACCACGATGGACCGGATGGTCGATAAGGGTTTGCTTAAAATAAACAAGGTCCGCAACCTTCAGCTTTTCACTTCACAGATAAACAGGACCCAGGCAGCAAAAGGTGAATTCCGCAGGATGCTGGGCCGGGCATTCGACGGAGCTCTTGCGCCGATGGTCCAATTCTTAGTCGAAAACGAGAATTTGTCTGGAAGCCAGATAAAAGAACTAAGGGATATTGTGGATAAAACAGGAAGGAACAAGCAGGTCCTTAAGGCAGATTAATCCGGAAAGGGCAAAACTATGGGAACTATTATCAGCGTTCTCAATAAAGCGGGGGAAATTTTTTGCCAGCACGGGATAACGATGCTGGTGCAATTCGGGGTGTTGACTTCTTTGCTCTTTTTAGCGGATATCGCGATTCGCAGGCGAGTGAAGGCATCACTGCGATACTGCCTGTGGTGTCTTCTCCTTGCCAAACTTGTTTTGCCAACGACGCTATCGCTGCCGACCGGTATTGGGCATTTGACAGGCGTAAATTTTTCTGTCCAACTAACACAAGGCGAGCTGCCATCGCCACAAATACAAACGGCTTATGTGCCAACCAAATCGACGCCAGCTCAAACAAGCAACGAATTTGCCCGGCCCACAAACTTGCCGCAGGACATTGTCGCTAAGGCCGCAGAATCGCCGACATCAGTGGAAACAATTCCCCTGAACTGGCAAGGCGGTATATTTATTGTCTGGCTTTTTGGTGTGCTTTTGCTTTTGGCAGGATTCGCCCGGCGAATTGTGTCAATCAAAAAGCTGATTGCTCAAAGCGAGCCGGCGCCGGAGCGATTAGTTGAAATGGTTCATACCTGTCAGGAAAGAATCGGCGTCAATGGCATCGTGGAGTTACGACTGTCGGACAATATGGTCAGTCCTGCCGTGTGCGGGCTGTTCCGGCACGTGATTATAGTGCCCACGGGCCTTCTCGAAAAAATGGAGCACTCGAAACTTGCAATGGTGCTTATGCACGAGCTTAGCCACGTGAAACGCGCCGACTTATGGGTCAATCTGTTTCAGACAATGCTCCAGATATTCTATTTTTACAATCCTTTTGTGTGGGCGGCGAACGCATATATTCGCCGGGTCCGCGAACAGGCCGTCGATGAAATGGTCCTGACCCGCCTCAACGGCGAGGTGACAAACTACAGCAACACTCTCATAGACGTTGCCGAGAAGGCATTTTCGCAGCCACGATTCAGTTTGGCGACGGTAAGTATCATCGAATCCAAGAGCAAATTGAAAGAGAGGATTAAGATTATGCTGAGCAAACCCATACCCAAAGACACGAAAATAGGTTTTGCCGGACTTGTGCTCATCATTGCCACCGCGGCGGTGATGCTGCCGATGGCGAAAGGAATGGCGAATAAACCGGGACCGAAAAAAGATGTGGTAATGCATCCGGTTGATTTTGAGATTACGACAGCAAAATTTAACCAAGGAGATTTAATCGAGATTACTGATTTGTCGGGTACCGCTTCAGATATCAGGCCGGGTGCGACATATGTCGTCAAGGGCAGATACAAGCTCGAATCGCGTGATGATGCAATGCTTCATGTCTATGCTACGAACGGCGAGACCTCGAGCAATCAGGGTCCGATTATTAAACGCGGCGAGGGCCAATTTACCCGCACCTTTACCGTGTTAAAGGAAGGAATGCTGCATTTAAGTTTCTATCCTGCAGATGGCGGCGAAAGCTTTGGAGGGGTCTATTTCGAACCTAAAAAATCAGAAGATGGTAAGGGATTGAACAGTGCGGATTCTTTTGCGCCAATCAGGCAATATACGCTTAAAAATAATCAGTTCCTCAGATTCTCCGCCCTTGAAAATTCAGTGCCAGCGCCCGTAGAACTCTCGAACTTGCCTGCCAGCAAAATTAATGATCCCAACGCGATTCCTAAATTTATGCTTCAGACAGGATTTGACATTATGGGGGCTACAGGTCCTTCCGGTGAAACCGGCGGACTTATTTGGCTGGATGTGGCGGTGCAACCCGCAAATAATCTTTCGTTTTCCGAAATGGGTGCCGCCGAACTTCGAGAGGCATTATCCAAGACTGAGCCCTTGCCTCACAATGTCATGCCCGCTTCCCGTAATAATCTTCCGGCAACTTATATTTTCAAGACGCGAAGCGGCAACTGCGGTATTCTCCAGATTACAGATATTCTCTCCAACCCGCCGCGTGTGGCATTTACTTATAAACTTGCTGTACCTAATTCCAACCAGCAACCGGTCGAAGCGAATTCTGTCGTGGCGGCGCAAAAGACATACGCTGGGGTAGATGTAGCCGTGGAGGATTTTAATATTAGTCCGTATCCGGAAGGCGGGCTTTACACCGTGACTGCCTCAATCCGAAACAAAGGCGAAGGCACAAGCCCCAAGTTCCGTGTGTGTTTTTATAAAAATGACCCCGAGAGAAAGAAGCCAATGAACAATAGTGCGGGGCCGATTAAGGCGGGAGAGGTCTGGAACGAGGGCTCTATGCCGTTTGCCCTGAAGGAGGGAACAAACGAGATTGCAGTAGTGCTTGACCCGGACAACACAATCGGAGAATCGGACAGGACGAATAACGAGGCGTCGATGAAGGTTGTTGTTAAAGACGGCAAGATAGTTGAGAAAAAGGTTTCTCTTTCGTCGGCGAAGAGTATGAGTAAGGAGACAACAGGAATTTCCAAGCAGATAATCTCTGCGGTGGAGTTTGGAGGTAAATCGGAGTCCGATACCAACAATACCCAGACCGCTAAAGCCGGAGAACAAACGATGGACGTGCAAAGCAGGGGCGAAGAAATCATCAAACGGATGGCTGAGGTGAGTCGCTATTGGTTAATAGGGCCGCCGGCGGAGGTTAAAAATTATTCATACGAGTTTGCCCTTTATCATGGAGAGACCAAAACGTTTAAGGTGTCAGAGCCATCATCGGCTGACAGGGCTTTACAGCAAGGCATTACATACGATTCGCTCCTTCACAAGTTAGCAAAAGAGCCATTTGCTGCGACCTATACCTCAATCGAAGAAGTCAACGGGATCATCAAGACTGATTTTAAGCTGAAGGAGTCGATACAGATTCATGTGGGCAATGGACTAAGGGAACGCTGGTATGGTTCTTTTGACCAGCGCGTGGAAGGAGGAACGTTTTGGATTGATGCGAAGAAGATGTTCCCTGTCAGGGCAAAGTGCAATGAGGTCTATGAGTATTTCTCGGATTACGCGGCGGTTGATGAGACACACTATGTGCCGTTAAGAGTCAAGATTGACGAAAATAATATTCAAATGCATATGCACTTGAATTTTGACTGGACGTTCAAGCTGCATAAGCCGGGACTTTGGCTGTTCGATGAGAGCCATTATTCCATTGACGAAAATAAGTCGGTGGTGGCTGCCTCAATAAGCAATGTCCGGGTTAACGGGGAGCTATCCGACCAAAGTTCCGGTGCGAGCGCGGATGTTAATAAGCCGCGTATTATTTCGGTCTGGCCCAAGGATGGAGCAACAGAGGTTGAGCCGGCGACCGAAATCCGGCTTCGGTTCGACAGGCCGATGAACCCTGACCAGACGAATCTTCGCTTCAAAGAGGGCCGATACCGAAATTTCGGAACCGTGAGATATGATGCGTCGTTGCGGGAGTTTGTGATGCCGGTGGAGCTTGAGGCCGGGAGTAAGTATCGAATTATTTTAAATGAGTGGAGTTCATTGAAGAGACAAAAAGGATTTGTTGATGTCAATGGCATGGACGCTGAGGAGTACGAATGGAGTTTTAGCACAAAGGGCGTTGTTAAATCTGCTGATTTGCCCAAGCCAAAGATTGTCTCCGTCAATCCTGCCTCCGGTTTGAAAATCGCCCTGGTTTCAGAGTTGAAGATTGTTTTTGACCAGCCGATAACCGCCCAAGGTCTCAAGTTGGGACTACCCGGCACAGAAACGAAATCGTCGTGGCCCCGTGGACCTATAGTGTTCTGCCAAAACGTCAGATATAACGCGGACAAGACGGAGTTTACGGTTCCGCTAACGCTGCCACCTAACTGGAATGGGGCAATTGAGCTGAGCGGGTTTGTCAATGCTGGGGGCGTCGAGGCGGAGCCGATATCGCTTCAATATTCGACGGGGCGTGAGGTGTTTTCGCCGGAACTTTTGCTGCGGCTAAAGGACGCGGCGAAATCCCAAAAGCTAATCGACGTATTGGAGGCGGTTCGAAATAAGCGTCTGAATATCAAGTCGCTATCGGAAACGGTCCAGACGGTCTCGGATTTCGGTAAAAGTCCCGAAAGCACACGGGCGATTTTCAAGATGCAGGGTGACAGGCAGTTTTTTACAGATATCACCGGCGTAATGAACAATCCGTTTCTTGTGGGCAGTGATGGTAAGGACAGCTGGTTCTATTACAGGGGCGAGAAAGAGAAATTGGTTATGGTCCCACTTGAGCAGGTGCAGGAAAAAACCGTGAGCATTTGTGACTTTGCCGGGCTTTCCAAGTCAGGTGTAAAGGAAGCGACAGGAGATTACAAACTCGAATATGTTGGCGAGGACGTGCTGAACGGCCGCAAATGCCATTTGATTCGTTCCTGGGGCTTTGGTCTGGAGACGGACTACTTGTGGGGCAGCGTCAAAGTTGGATGGATTGACACCCAGACGAATATGCTTGTCCAGGTAATCGATGACTATGGTTTTATCAGCAGTATTCACAGGTTTTCCTATGACAGGATAAATGAAGTGATTCCTGACTCGGAGTTCAGTCCGAAATCGTTGACGGATATTAAGCCATCTGCGCCGGAGCCGCTGAATGATAAGTATGATACCCGAATCCTGAGAATCATTGATGGGAGCAACGGGAGAATGGAAATTAGCTGGGGCGAGAAGGGACCTGGCGGTACTCGCAGCAGCGGGCTTAACTGAGCAGCGGTGCGAAGTAATCGTCGGATTAAGAAGAGTAAGCCGCTGCCAAGTGTGGTATTTTTTGGCGGCGGGGTAACCCCGCCCTACAATGTGCATCGCCGTCCTCCTTCGCTTCGGCGGATAAATGCCGGCGAGGGCTAAACACGAAAAATCTGTGGTTTCTCTTTGTGTTTACAGGCAGGCGAGGTCGAGGTTTTTGGCGGCGGCGGTGTCGTCGGGTCTGCAAATGGGAGTAGTCGAAGGCGAGGCCTTGATTTTTTCGGGGTCGGTTTTGGCAACTTCGGCGATATCGAGCATCGCATCGATGAAGGCATCCATCGTTTCTTTGCTCTCGGTTTCCGTCGGCTCAATCATAATCGCATCGTGGACGGTCGTGGGGAAATAAACGGTTGGCGGATGAAAGCCACGGTCAATAAGCGCCTTGGCGACATCCAAGGCGTGAACGCCTGAATCGAGCATTCCCTTTGATGGCGTCAGGACACATTCGTGTTTGCACACAGCATCGACTGCCTGTGCAAAATGTTTTTTCAATTTCACACGGACGTAATTGGCATTAAGGACGGCGTTTTCGGCGACGCGGACGAGGCCTGCTTTGCCTAACATAAGAATATAAACATACGCCTTGAGGATTACGGCGAAGTTGCCGTAGAAGGGAGCAATGTAGCCAATGGATTTGGGGTGGTTATATTCGAGGGCGTAAGTGCCGTCGTCGCGTTTGGTAACTATTGAGACGGGGAGGTAATCGACGAGTTTCTGTGTAACGCCGACGGGACCTGCGCCGGGGCCGCCGCCGCCGTGAGGGGTGGCGAAGGTTTTGTGGAGATTGATGTGGACGATATCGAAGCCGAAGTCGCCGGGGCGGGCTTTGCCGACAATGGCGTTGAGGTTTGCGCCATCGTAATAGGCGAGGCCATCGACACTGTGAACAAGATCGCAAATCTGTTTGATGTTGGGGTCGAATAAGCCAAGCGTATTGGGGCAGGTAAGCATAAGGCCCGCGACTTCGTCGTTGAGGAGTTTTTTCAGGGCGCTGACATCCATAACGCCTTTGTCGGTGCTGGGGACAGAGACGACTTTGTAGCCAGCGATGGCCGCGCTTGCAGGGTTAGTGCCGTGCGCGCTATCGGGGATGAGGACGGTGGTTTTCTTATTGCCTTTATTGTGATGATAGGCAGCCATAATCATTATGCCGGTGAGTTCGCCGTGGGCGCCAGCCATCGGCTGCATGGTGAAACCGGCCATACCCGTTATTTCGCGAAGGAGCATATCCATTTCATAAAGGACGGCGAGCGCCCCCTGAGTAAGCATACCGCCTCCGCGCAACTGAGGCAGAAGCGGGTGGAGATGCGCGAAGCCAGGATAGGCGGCGATTCGCTCGGCGACCTTGGGGTTGTATTTCATCGTGCAGGAGCCGAGCGGATAAAAATTGGTATCGACGCCGAAATTACGACGAGATAATTCCGTGAAGTGTCTGACGACGTCAAGCTCAGTAAGCTCAGGGAGCTGGGCGGGTTTATTACGAAGGAATTCCTTTTTGATATTTACGGTAGTGGCAACATCGCTTCGCGTTATTGTAACACCGCGCCTGTCGGGCACGCTTTTATCGAATATCAGTTTCATAGAACGCTCTCCAGGGCTTCTGCGAACATACCGATTTGCTGTTTGGTTCGCTTTTCGGTTACGCAAACGAGGATGCAGTTTTTCATATCAGGATAATACCTGCTCAGGGGGAAACCGGCGGCGAAACCTTTTTCTATAAGCTTACCTATCACATCCGCGGCATCTTTTGGCAGGTCGAGCACAAATTCGTTGAAGAACCACCTTGCCTTGAAATGGGATTTTACGCCCGGTATGGCGGTGAGGCGATTATAGGCATAACTGGCCTTGTCGGCGCAAAGCTGTGCCGTTTCGCGCAAGCCCTCTTTGCCTAATAATGACAGATACACCAGCGCGGTCATTGCACAAAGGGCTTCGTTGGAGCAGATATTGGAAGTCGCTTTTTCTCTGCGTATGTGCTGTTCTCTTGCCTGAAGTGTCATAACGAAGCAATCATTACCGTTGCGGTCTTTGGTTCGGCCAATGATGCGACCGGGCATTTTGCGGACGTGTTCCATTCGAGTCGCCATAAAGCCGAGGTATGGGCCGCCGAAAGACATCGGCATACCCAAGCTTTGGCCTTCGCCTGTAACGATGTCAGCGCCCATTGAACCGGGTGTTTTCAGGATTCCGAGCGATATGGGATAGCTGGACACGATAAGAAGAGCGCCTTTTTTGTGTGCGGCTTCGGCGATGTCACTGAAATCATCTATGCAGCCAAAGAAATTGGGGTTTTGCAAAATCACAGCGGCGGTGTCATTATTCAGTTTGGCTAATATCTGGTCACGGTCAACAAGGCCGGTTTCACAGTGGGTCAGGACGTGTTCGATTTTGAGGTTCCGCGTATAGGATTCTATCATAACGCGGTAAATAGGATTGACGCTGTCATCTATGATTACTTTATTTCTGCCCGTGATGCGGAGAGCCATCATCATCGCCTCGTACATCGCGGTGCCGCCGTCGTAGATTGAGGCGTTGGCGACTTCCATATCGGTCAGTCGGCAAATTGTCGATTGATATTCGTATATCGCCTGCAATGTCCCCTGCGAAACCTCGGGCTGATACGGTGTATAGGCGGTGTAAAATTCGCTGCGCGATATAATTGAATAAACGGCGGATGGTATGAAATGGTCGTAAAAGCCGCCTCCCAGGAAAAGCGTGAGGTTTATGGAATTTTTATCCGCGAGGTCAGCCAGTACGTTGCGGACTTCCTGCTCGGGCAGGCCGTCCGGCAGATTCAGCGACCCGGCCAAAAGTCCTTTCGGTATATCCGAGAAGAGCTTATCCATAGTGAGGCCTATCTCGGAGAGCATCTGTTTTTGCTGCTCGGCGGTATTGGCAATAAACGGCATATTTTTCTAACCCCCGTTAAAAGTTTGCGTCTTTAGCTTAAAGAGCTTTGAGGTATATTTCGTACTGGGTAGCGTCGATAAGATTCTGGACGGACCCTTTGTCGGTTATCTGGATTTTGCAAATCCAGCCGGAGCCGTAACACTCGTCGTTTACTGTTTCCGGTTTGGTCTGGAGGGCCTTATTAACTTCGACAACCTTTCCTGTTACCGGCGAATAAACATCGCTGGCGGCCTTGGAGCTTTCGACGACGGCAAGCTCGCCTTTTTGTTTGACCTCTTTGCCAACGTCGGGCAATTCAACGAAGGTCAACTCACCCAACTGATTCTGAGCGTGGTCGGTTATGCCGATAACCGCAATATCGCCTTCGATTTTTGCCCACTCGTGGTCTTTTGTGTAAAGCAGCCCTTTTGGAATCATAATTTTTCTCCAGTCCTAAAATTTTTCAAATCGGCTAACCACTTTGCCCGTGATGTCCCCGGCTATCCGCTCGCCTTTTTCCACGGCCTGTTTTCTGCCCTTGTTTTTCTGGCTTTCGCTGCGTGCCAGATAATAAACATCAACCGAATTACCCTCTGTCGCTTTATCTTTATCCATATATACAATCGCAACCTGTCTTGAGCCGGCGGTTGCGCTGCTGAGGACCCAGCCGACGCAAACGCCGGCGCATATTACAGCGTCGTTCTGGCGGACGGGCCGAACGCCCTTTTCGCCGGAAAGCTCAAGGCGGGCGACTTTCATTTTACAGGTTTTTGAGATTTTCTCCATCGCTGCTTTGCCGATGAAGAACTCTTTGTCGAGTTTAACCGCCCAGCCATAACCGGCCTCAAAGGGGGATATATTATACGGCCCGTCAAGCTCATGGCCATAAAGAGGCAGACCGGCTTCGACGCGCAAACTATCTCTTGCCCCCAACCCACAGGGTAATGCGCCTGCGTCAATCAACTTTTGCCACAAATTCGCGGCGTCTTTCGGATGCACAAAAAGTTCGAAACAGACCTTTGCGCCGGTGTAGCCGGTGCGGGTGATGATGCAGTCGATATTCGCCAGTTTCGCCTGGCAGAATGTAAAGCTTTTGAGATTTTTGAGCTGCTGACTGACCGAGGCGTCCGCGAGTTTGCAAAGAACATCCGACGAGGCAGGCCCCTGAATAGCAACATCGACCCTGCAATCGGGGCCGGTTTCGGTATCACGCATATCACGGACGGGAGCGGTTTTAATTTTCCTGTCGGGTTTTACCAAGTCTATTTTTGCTTTGCCTGCGTTCAGGGCGGCCAGATACGCCTTGGCTTTCGGTTCATTCGAGGCGTTTACAACGACCATAAATTTTTCTTTTTCGCGCCGGTAGATGATAATGTCGTCGAGGACGTTGCCCGCGGCATCGAGAAGGTAGCTGTATTGCGCCGAGCCGACCTGCAATGTCCGGACGTTGTTGGTCGTAACCGCATCGAGAAAACTCTCGGCATTCGGACCTGTTACTTCAAGGGCGCCCATGTGGGTGCAGTCAAAGATGCCCGCCCGCTGACGGACGGCGGAATGTTCTTCGGCAATTGAAGAATACCACAGGGGCATCAGATAGCCGGCAAATTCGGCAATATGGGATTTATCGGTGAGCTTGAGGTGCTCGTTGTATAAAACGCTGCCGACCGGCGAACCTGCCGGCGATTCAAAAACAAACGCTCCTACCGCGAGTTTTTCTGCCACTTTTAGGCCTCCTTGCACAAAACCTATGCAACAATATAAAAATCCGGCGCAAAGTCAAGTGGGGATAATCAAAGGTGAGAAAAATTCTTAAATAATTTGTATTAGCGGAGGAATTGACAGAAGATTATCATATCGGCGAGTAAACAACATTTGAAAGGAACTTAGAATGAACAGGAAAAAAGGATACATGCTGACCGCGGCCATGACGGCGTTGATTATATTCTGCGGGTGCGAGAAGGTCGAAAAAGCATCAACCAACGTCAAGTCCGCGATTTTCTCCGCAGACAAGAACGCTAAACAAGCGGTTATTCTCGATACCGACATCTGCGACGACATCGACGACACGTGGGCGCTGGCGCTGCTGCTTCAATCACACGAGTTTGACGTCAAACTGATTACCACGGCAGTTGGCGACACGACGGCCAGAACAAAGGTTGTGGCAAAAATGCTGCAAACAGCAGGCAGGACGGACATACCAATCGGGACAGGGGTAGCCATCGGGGATATGAAAACCGGGCACAGGCAGGACGACTGGGTGAAGGATTTCGATTTGTCGAAGTATCCTGGAAAGATTTACCAGGACGGCGTTCAGGCGATAATAGATACTATTATGAATTCCCCGGGGCCGATAACTATTATTTCAACAGGCCCCCTGCCCAATATCGCAGCTGCACTGGAACGAGAGCCGAATATAGCGAAGAAGGCCCGATTTGTGGGGATGCAGGGAAGCGTTCGCAGGGGCTATGGCGAGAAGTCGAAGCCGGAAAAAGAGTACAACATTGTTTCATTTATCAAGGCGTCACAGACGGTCTTCACGGCGGAATGGGACATGACAATAACACCTTTAGATACCTGTGGGATGGTGTCGCTGGACGGGGACGACTACAAGAAGATCCTGGACTGCAACAGCCCAATAACGAAAGCGGTGATTGAAAACTACCGCGTGTGGGCAAAAAGCGGCAACATAAATGAGGCACAGGCGGGCACCCGGAGCACAACGTTGTTCGATACCGTGGCGGTTTACCTTGCGATGAGTCACGATTTGCTGGAGACGGAAACCATCGGAATTCGCGTTACGGACGACGGGCGCACGGTGATAGACAACAAGGCGAAGAAAATAAACTGCGCGATGAAATGGAAAGACCTCAGCGCCTTCGAGAGTTTTCTGGTCGAACGGCTGACAAGCCCGGCGATTCCTGCGCCGGCCAGTGACACCGCCGGGCAACCGGCAGTCGCTCCGGCAGATGTAAACAGCAAGTAATCAACCGAATCAGGATAGACGCGCTTTGCCCGATGTGGTATAGTGCCTTCAGGCAAAACTATACGGGAAAGCGTTTAATGATAACGGGCATATCAAAATTAGTGACATTTCTGGTTATTCTGGCCCTATGTGAAGTCGCAATGGGCGAGCCAAACAACGTTATTGTGCCCCCGATTGTCGAGCCGAACCGATTTTTGACGCTTAAGGACTACACAAGTTATGCCGAGTCGCACAACGCCGGACTAAAGAGCTGTTATCAGCAATGGGTGACGGCAACGGAGGAGGTTGTTCAGGCGAAAACGCTTCCAGACCCGCAACTGACATATGGGGACTACATGCCGCTATCGTATACACCCGAAAAGCAGATAGTCAGCGTAACGCAGTTATTTCCGTGGTTCGGCAAGATAAACGCGAGAACCGATGCGGCGGCGAAGAAGGCAGAAGCAGCGAAACAAAAGTATCAGGCGGCCCGGCTTTCGCTTCTCAGGGACGTCAAGAGCGACTTTTATGAGTATTCTTACTTAGCCAGGGCGACGGTCATAGCGAGAGCAAATCTTGATCTATTAAAACGATTCGCGGAAATAATCAGGACAAAATACGCCACAGCGGACACGGGTCATCCGGACATAATCAGGTCACAGGTTGAGGCGGCGAAGCTGGAAACCATGCTCAAGGGGCTTGAGCAACTGCGCGAGCCGACAATAAACCGATTGAAAGCGTCGCTGAATCTGCCAGCAGATATGAACCTGCCGGCGCCTGAGCAGGAAGATTTCGAGCCGGCACCGCTGGATTACGAGTTATTCGTAAATCTGCTGAGACAGAAAAACCCGGAGCTTGTGGGCCTTGGCTTCGAGGCAATGGCAGCCAAGAGCAAAGTCCAAAGCGCGGAGAAAAATTTTTATCCCGATATCGGGATTGGTCTGCAATTTGAACAGGTGCGCAGGCCAGGCAGCAATACGCAGGACAGCAGCAGGGACACTATGCTAATGCTCTCGCTGAACGTGCCCCTTTGGCAGGATGGTTACAAAGGCGGGCAGCAACAGGCGGTGGCCGAGGCGACAAGCATTGAACAGCAAAGGGTAGAAACAGAGAATAATATCCTGGCCAAGGCGGCGCAGGCATATTACGAATACAACAACAGCATCAGAAAAATCAAACTATATTGCAACACGCTGATACCGCAAGCAGAAGAGCAGCTATGGTCATTGAAAGCGTCGTACGGGGAAAGAAACGGCGATTTTAACGCCCTGCTTGACGCACAACGGGCATTTATGGATTACTGTTTGTCATATCAGCGAGCATTGGCGGACAATCGGCAGAAACTGGCTGAGCTTGAGATGCTGGCGGGGACGGAACTGGATAAACAGCAGTAAAACTCCTTGGCCGTATCGGACAGAATATTAATTTTTTTAAAACCAAACCTTAAAAAAACTTCGTAATCTTAAAAAAAAACTTCGAACATAGGGTGGGGGGGTATGGTATAATATGCACAGAAAGAAGGGTATAAATATGGCACAGCGGACTACACACGAAGAACAACTGCAGTTTTTGAAGAAAATCGAAGGCCAGGTTGCCGGAATCCAGCGAATGATTAAAGAAAAGAGATACTGCATCGATATTCTGACTCAGATACGCTCCTGTATCGGCGCACTGCACAGGGTCGAAGGGGAAGTATTCAGAAAGCATCTCGATGGCTGTGTCGCCGGTGCGCTGAAGGGCAAATCCGAGACGGAAAAACAGAAAAAAATAGAGGAGGTTATCGAATTACTGGAGAAATTCAGAAAGTAATAATTTTCTTGTAGGGCAGGTTTAAACCAGTATAAGATAAAATTCTCGGATGAATAAATCGAGCGAGAAATTGTTTCGAGGGAATATGCAATGAAAACGGGCATATTAACAATGTCTGGGGTGATTGCCGCCATTATCATATTGCCGTATGCGTGCGCTCTTGGCGAACCTAATGAAACAAACAGGTTCCTGACCCTGAGAGATTATCTGGAATATGCCGAGGCGCACAACGCCGGGCTAAAGAGCAGCTATCAGCAATTGCAGGTGGTTTCAGAGCAGGTCCCGCAGGCCGGAGCTTTGCCGGACCCGCAGGTTACATATAACTACTGGACGAGGCAATCGGACCTGCAGATGAAGCAGACGGCAGGCGTGATGCAGACGTTCCCGTGGTTTGGCAAGGTTGACGCACGAACACAGGCGGCGGTAAAAGAAACATCGGCGGCTCAACAAAAATACCAGGCGGCGCGATTAGCGTTGTTCAAAGAAATAAAGGAGGGATTTTACGAGTTTGCCTATCTTGCCGGGGCGATTGATATAGCCAAAGAGAACCTCGAGCTAATGAAGCACTTCGAGGAGGTCGCGAGAACCAAGCACATGACGACGGAGACGGGTCATCCCGACGTGATTCGAGCGCAGGTTGAGATAGCGAAAATGGAGGACGTTTTACGAGGATTGAACCAGTTGCGGGAGCCAACAGTAAGCCGGCTCAGAACGGCGCTGACGCTGCCGGCGGATACAAACCTGCCGTGGCCAAAGGCCGAAGAATTTAACGCGGTTGAGCTGGATTATGAGCTATTAGCGAATATATTAAGACAAAAGAATCCGGAACTGGCAAGCTTGAACTATGAGGCAATGGCCGCGGGGAGTAAAATTAAGCTTGCGGAAAAGAGTTTTTATCCGGATATAGGCGTCGGGGTAACCTGGGAAGATATGGACAGCCGAGGCGGCAGGGATGGCGTCGCTATGGTATTTCAGATGAATTTGCCTTTGTGGCGTGACAGCTACAGCGCCGGAGAAAGACAGGCGCAGGCACAAAAAGCGAGCATCGAGCAGCAAAAGATTGATACAGAAAACGTTCTTCTGACAAAGGCGGCGCAATCGCTTTATGAATACAGAGACAGCATCCGAAAGATACGATTGTATCGTGATACACTGATACCCAAGGGCAGGGAGTTGCTGCAGGCATCGGAGGCGGCGTATCGGGAAGGGACAATAGATTTTTTAAGCTTGATTGACGCACAGCGGATGCTTTTGGATTATCACCTCTCTCTCCAGCGGGCGATTGCGAATAATCAGCAAAAACTGGCCGAACTTGAGATGCTGGCAGGAACAGAACTGGATTCAAGATAACATTGGTAATCTGAAAGGATAGATTTAGCAAAACACATTCCTATCGGATTAGTATAGAATAGCGAGGCAATAATAAAAAGCGAAGATATTATTTTGGAAAGGGAACAAAAATGAAAACTTCAACAATAATTTTATCAGCTCTTGCGGTGGTATTTGCCCTTGGTTTTGCGGGTTGCAAAAAGAAAGAAAGCACGGCTGCGCCGGCCAAAGAGACAACAATGAAAGATATGCAGATGCAGGCGGCTAAGCCGGCAGAAGATACAAATAAGGCAGCGACAATGGCAACGACGGCATCAGTTGAGCAGACGACGTGCCCGGTAATGGACGGCAACAAAATCAACAAAAACGTTTTTGTTGAGTATAAGGGCAAGAAAGTTTATTTCTGCTGCGCGGACTGCAAGGCGAAATTTTTGGCAGAGCCGGAGAAATACGTAGCGAAGTTGCCACAGTTCCAAAAATAAGAATTCACCTTAAGAAGGAATTGAATAATGAAAAGGCGGACGATTATCGTCGGCGTTATTATTGTGGCGGCGGTTATTGGGGTCCTTATACCCGGCCGGCACACTGATAAGCAAAAGACCAGCGGCATTTCGCAATCGGCAAAGGATTTATATTATTGCCCGATGCACCCGAACTACACTTCGGACAGACCCGGCGATTGCCCGATATGCGGCATGACGCTGGTGAAACGAGGAGTTGCTCCCCCTGCAGGGGGGGAGAAGCCGACAACAACGAGTGAAAGAAAAATACTGTATTATCGCAGTCCGATGAATCCCGCGGTAACTTCGCCCGTCCCTATGAAAGACCAGATGGGGATGGATTATGTGCCGATATATGAAGAAGAAACGGCCCCTGCCCAAACACCCGGTGTTTACATAAGCCCTGAAAAGCAGCAGTTAATCGGCCTAAAAAAAGGCAGGGCTGAAAAGAGGAAACTGTCGGGGCAAATCCTGACGGTGGGAAGGGTTGCTTATGACCCGTCGCTGTTTACCGCGCAGCAGGAATACCTGCAGGCGTTCAAAAGCAGCCGGACGATACACAAAGACGAGGGTTATATAGATGAACAGTCAGGAGCTCTTATCAAATCAATGAAACAAAAGCTGCTGGCTATGGGAATGGGCGAGGAGGAAATAATCGAGCTGCAAACGCGGGGTAAGCCGCAGCAGAATCTTTATCTTCCCAACAGCGAAGACAAAAACGTCTGGGTATATGTAACCATTTATGAATACGAGGCGGAACTGGTAAAGGCGGGGACGCCCGTCGAGGTCCGGGCGATTGCATATCCGGGACAAGTGTTTGAGGGCAAGGTCATCGCCGTTACCCCTATAATCGAAACCGCGACACGGACGCTCAAGGTCAGGGCTTTGGTCGATAACCCTGAAAACAAGCTCAAACTCGAAATGTTTGTCAATGTGGTGATAAAGTATGACCTCGGCGACAAGCTTGCCGTGCCGGAGGAGGCGGTAATGCACGCGGGGACGCGCGATATTGTCTTCGTCACAGGGACAAACGGACACTTCGTGTCGAGGGTTGTAAAGCTCGGCAATAAGGCGGGAGATTATTATGAAGTGCTGGAGGGGCTTGCGGAAAATGAGGAGGTCGTGACATCAGGCAACTTCCTGATAGATTCGGAGAGCAAACTGAACGCAGGTTTCAACAAGGCATCGGAACCAAACAAGTGAAGGCGCTGGTACGGCAATGATTAGCAGGATAATAGAATTTTCCGCTAAAAATAAGTTTGTCGTCATATTCTTCACAATAGCTGCGATAGTCGTGGCGGTCTATTGCATAAAGAATATGCCGTTGGACGCTATTCCGGATTTGTCGGATACGCAGGTGATAATCTACTCCCAGTGGGACAGGAGCCCGGATATTATTGAGCAGCAGGTTACGTATCCGATTGTTACCGCGTTGCTCGGCACGCCGAACGTGCGGGCGATTCGAGGGTTTTCGGATTTCGGGTACTCATACGTTTACATAATCTTCAAGGACGGGACAGACATATACTGGGCAAGAAGCCGGGTGGTGGAATACCTGAGCAAAATCACCGCGAAACTGCCGCAGGGCGTATCGGTTGAGATTGGGCCTGACGCAACGGGGCTGGGGTGGGTTTATCAATACGCACTGGTTGATAAGACCGGCAACAACAGTTTGGCGGATTTACGGAGTTTTCAGGATTGGAATTTGCGATACTCACTGCAAATCGTGCCAGGAGTTGCGGACGTCGCGGCAGTGGGCGGTTTTCAAAAGCAATACCAGGTCAACGTCAATCCAAATGCGCTGCTGGCATACAATATTCCCCTTACCAAAGTCGTCGAGGCGATAAGGCAAAGCAACAACGACGTGGGCGGCCGGCTGCTTGAGATGTCAGGCACGGAATATATGATTCGGGCAAAGGGGTATGTAAAATCGCCCGCGGATTTGGAAAACACGGTCATAGGGACGGATGGTTCGGGGATACCTATCTTAGTTAAGAACGTCGCTGACGTTGTAATCGGGCCTGATATAAGGCGCGGTGTGGCGGATTTGGACGGTGAGGGAGACACGGTTGGTGGAATCGTGATAATGAGGCAGGGCGAAAACGCCCTCAATGTTATAAATAGCGTCAAAGCCAAAATCGAGGAACTAAAGCCATCGCTGCCCAAAGGCATCGAGATAGTTACGACATACGACCGCTCGGACCTGATTAAGCGGGCAATCGATACGCTAAAACATCAGCTCGTCGAGGAAATGATTGTCGTCAGCTTAGTGATACTGATATTTTTGTGGCACTTCCCATCGGCAATCATACCGATAGTTACGATACCAATCGCGGTGCTGCTGTCGTTTATCCCGATGTACGGCATCAAGCTGACATCCAATATTATGTCCCTGTCTGGTATCGCGATATCAATAGGAGTGCTTGTGGATGGCGCGATAGTGGAGGTTGAGAACGCGTATAAAAAACTGCAACTGTGGGAGGCGGGTGGACGCAAAGGCGATTTTCATATTATCCGGCTCAACGCATTGAAAGAGGTGGGGCCATCAGTATTCTTTTCGCTGCTGGTTATAGCGGTCGCGTTTTTGCCGATATTTACGTTGGTTGACCAGGAAGGCCGACTGTTCAAGCCGCTGGCATACAGCAAAAACCTCGCGATGGCAATCGCGGCGATACTGGCGATAACGCTCGACCCGGCGATACGGATGCTTTTTACGCGGATGGACTATAAGCATTTCAAACCGGCGTGGCTCTCGAAGTTGTATAACTCAATTACTGTCGGCAAATACTATCCCGAAGAGCAGCACCCGGTGAGCAGGAGATTATTCGCGATATATGAGCCAGCGTGCAATTTCGTTCTTGAGCATCGCAAGCTCACTATCATCAGCGCGATTGTGCTGATGGCAATAACGGTTCCCGTTTATTTTCAGCTTGGGTCGGAGTTTATGCCACCTTTGAATGAGGGGACGATTTTGTATATGCCTACGACGCTGCCTGGCATATCGGTTACGGAGGCGGCGAACTTGTTGCAAATACAGGACAAAATTTTTATGTCGTTTCCTGAGGTTGAGCGGGTGTTCGGCAAGGCGGGTCGAGCCAATACGCCGACAGACCCGGCGCCTTTCTCGATGATGGAGACGACGGTTGTTCTGAAAGATAAACAGTATTGGCGGCCCGGATTAACGTGGGAAAAACTTATTGAGGAACTGAACACGAGGATGCAGATACCGGGCGTAACCAATGCCTGGACGATGCCGATAAAGGCAAGAATCGATATGCTCTCGACCGGCATACGAACGCCGATAGGGATTAAAATTTATGGCGCGGAGCTAAGTGAGATTGAAAAAATAGGGACTCAGCTTGAGCAAATTGTCAAACCCTTGCCTGGAACGCGAAGCGTATATGCGGAACGGGTGTCGGGCGGGTATTTTGTGGATTTCAATTTGAAACGGGAACAGTTGGCTCGATACGGATTGACGATACAGGATGCCGAGGAGATTATCACGAGCGCAATCGGCGGGGAAAATGTTACGACGGCAATTGAAGGAACTGAACGATACGGCATAAGCGTGCGATACGCACGCGACTATCGCGATGATTTGGAAAAATTACAACGGGTGCTTGTGCCTACGGCATCTGGCGCACAAATACCGCTTGGCGAAATTGCGGAGATAAGCGTCTCGCTTGGGCCATCGATGATACGCGACGAGAACGGGATGCTGACGGGTTATGTTTACGTTGATATCGCGGGCAAAGACATCGGCAGTTACGTAGCAGCGGCGAAAAAAGCGGTGGCTGCGCAATTGCAACTGCCCGCGGGTTACGCCCTGCAATGGAGCGGGCAATTCGAGAATATGCTTCGGGTTCGCGAACGGCTAAAGGTCGTAATCCCGCTGACGCTTTTAATCATATTCATACTGCTTTACATAAACACAAAGAACATAGTCAAGACCGGCATAGTAATGCTCGCAGTGCCTTTTTCGCTAATTGGCGCGGTATGGTTCCTTTATATACTGGGCTATAACATTTCGATAGCGGTATGGGTGGGGATGATAGCGCTGATGGGGCTTGACGCGGAGACGGGCGTGTTTATGCTGCTGTTTTTGGATTTGTCGTATAACGATATGGCGGCACAGGGCAGGATGAAGACCTTCGCGGATTTGAAAGAGGCGATTATTCACGGAGCAGTCAAAAGGATTAGGCCAAAGATGATGACGGTGATGGCGATGTTTATGGGCCTTATACCGATTATGTGGTCGATGGGAACAGGCGCGGATATGATGAAACGAATAGCCGCCCCGATGATTGGCGGCATAATTACCAGTTTCGTACTCGAATTGCTGGTTTACCCGCCTTTATACGCGATGTGGAAACAGCGAGAACTCCGTAAGACAATGCCCACAAGCAATCAATAACAAAACCTGGCTTCACAAATATCCGCTCCCGCAAACACTCCCTCGGCTTCGCAGAAACCATCACCTTCCAAAAACCGTAATTGCCATCCTGGAAGTTGTGGAATTCAACATTGTATTGATACTGAATTTCGCGGTATAATTAAGCGCTACATTTTCCCAGGAGAGCTATATGAAATATGTGGTCGCTGTGGTAGGCGGTTTAATAATCTTTATAGGTGCAGGACTTGTTTCGGGACTTGTTTTAATAATGATTTGCCCCATATCTTGGCGGGAAACCTATATAAACCTCGGATTGCTTTCCGCCAACATTCCATCGCTGATAGCATTTGCTATTGCCTCTCTTGCCGCGACCCATTCTTTCAGAGCTTCTCTTCGCGCAAAGACCGGGGAAAATAAGTCGGCGTGAGCAATATGAACATGACTGATAATACAAAACGGATTGTGCTTGTTGTGCTTGCAGTGATTATACTGTCAAGCATCATATTGCCCCTTGTGGCGGCAAAATTTGAAGAACAAAAGACAGAATTGAGTGCTGGTACAATAAAAGCTTTGTGGGGGACTATAAGAATTACGCGCCTCCTTACAACAATTACGGTAATTTTATGGCTAGCATCGGTTTTATACAGCGATTGGATACGCAATAGAATCGATTCTATCCAACATGTCGCTCGTATGAAAATCATTGCTTCAGTTATCTGGTGGAGTACCATAATAATTTTATTCTTATTAGCAATGAAATTTTTATTAGTTTTATATTGCGGTTCACACAACATCATCTTTGCTTCAATTAGGTACGCGCTTATAAGTTTACTCTTCGTATGTTATTTGCCATACACCTGGGATACGTTTCGGTATTTCCGCACACAACCAGCCTGCAATATAATCGCGGCAAGTTTTTTTGAGCGGTATGAAAAATATATCAAAGCCAACGATTTCGACAAAGCGTATTCCGCGTTGCTCAAGGCATGCGAAATGAATCCGGACAGAATTGTGCTTTGGGGCAAATTGGCTTTTTTCTGCGAGCGAACCCGCAAAAACTCGGCAGAAGCAGATAAATATATGGCCAAGGCAGGAGAATTGATAACAACAACTAAGGCAAACAATATTGGCGATAAGGCCTGCTATCTCGATTACCTCGGCTTGATAAATTATGTAAGAGGAGAACACAACAAAGGTTTAACATACATTAAGCAAGCCATTGATATCGAGCCAAAACCGTATCGGATTAAAGGGTACGAGGGACTGCTTTTGAAATCGAAAAGTGCTCAATCAGGTACCAATCCGCCAGACCCCAAAACCGTTACATAATCAGGTTTCCGTGAAGGCAGAGTCCCAGTCCTTCCAGACGGGTTCGAGGCCGGCTTGTTTCAGCATAGCGGCGATTTGGGCGGGAGAGCGAGAATCATCGATATCGAATTGGCCAACGGAATCGGCGTGAGTGGAGTAGCCGCCGGGGTTGGTTTTGCTGCCTGCGCTCATTCGCGTAATGCCGAGTTTTACAAGCTGGTCGCGAAGGTGAGCCGGCTCGCGCGTTGAAATGGTCATTCCCGCATCGGCGAAACACAGGCGAAGGGCGAGGAGCATCTGGACGAGATTTTTATCCGAAAGAAGATTAAATCGTGCGCGGTCAACATCCTTGGCCGGACGCAACCGCGGGAAGGAAAACGATACGCGCGATTTCCAGTAGCGTTTCATCAGGTAATGGGCATGCTCGGCAAGAGCAAGCGTTTCGAGCCGCCAATCATCAAGGCCAAGCAACGCGCCGATTCCTATTTCCCGCATACCGCCCTGCCCCATACTATCCGCTGCGTTCAATCGATAATCGTAGTCGGCCTTTGGGCCTGCGGGATGATATTTGCGAAAAGTTTGGCGGTTGTAGGTTTCCTGATACAGCGTTACGCCTTCGATGCCTGCCGCGAAAAGCTTGGCGTATTCGTCGGCGGACATCTGGTAGATTTCAACGGACAGCGAGCTGAATTTGGGCCGTAACTTCGACGCAAGTTCAGTCATATAATCGACACCGATAAATTTTTTGTCTTCACTACTTACAAGCAGCAAATCCCTGAAACCCTCTTTGGCGATTATTTCCGCATCGGCAAGGGCCTGTTCGACGGTGAGGCGGATTCGGGGAAATTGATGATTCGTGCTGAAGCCACAGTAAAGGCAGCCATTGACGCAGAAGTTTGATAAGTACAGCGGCGCATATAATCGGACGGTTTTGCCGAATCGCTGAAGAGTGAGCCGATGGGCGATTTGCGCCATTTGCTCGATGAAATTTTCGGCGGCGGGCGAGATGAGTATCAATAACCGGTCGAGGACGTAATATCCCGGCTTGCGCGATAGCGCCCATTTGACTTCGTCTTCGGTAATCTCGCCGAGACGCTTGGTCCAGATATCTTTGCCGGAGCCGTCGAGTCCCCTGTCGGCGAGAATGGTTTTGATATCGAGATGTCGTGCTGTTGTGGTCATAGTTATTCATTTCGCAAAAAGCCGGTGAGGGGGCTTGAGGCGTTCGCTTTTTTTGATTCGGCTGCTGCGCCTGAAAGATACGCGATTCGGCCCGCCAGAACAGCGAGCTTGAATGCCTCGGCCATTTTGGCCGGCTCAATAGCTGTCGCGATTGCGGTATTGACTAACACAGCGTCTGCGCCCATTTCCATTGCCTCGGCTGCGTGCGAGGGCAAACCCAGGCCGGCATCTACAATGACGGGGACATTTGCCTGCTCGATTATGATTTCAATCGCCGAGCGTGTTTTTAATCCCTGGTTCGAGCCGATGGGACTGGCCAAAGGCATTACGGTGGCGGTTCCTACATCCTGAAGTTTTTTGCTCAATATGGGGTCTGCGTTGATATACGGCAAAACGATGAAACCCTCTTTCACAAGAATCTCGGCTGCCTTTAATGTTTCAATCGGGTCGGGCAGTAAATAATATGGGTCAGGCGTTACTTCGAGTTTTACCCAGTTGATACCGGTTGCCGCCCGCGCGAGGCGCGACAAACGAATCGCTTCATCAGCATTGCGCGCTCCAGATGTGTTGGGCAGGAGCAGATATTTTTCGCGGTCGATTGCGGAGAGCATATCGTCGTCTTTGTTTGTGATATCGACCCTGCGTAAAGCTATGGTAACGATTTCAGCGCCGGCGGCCTCTATCGCCTGTGCCATCGCCTTGCTGGAGGAGAATTTTCCCGTGCCGATGAGCAACCTGGAATTGAATTTTTTACCTGCGATAACCAATCCTTTGTCTTCTGTCATCTGTCTTCTGCCCTCTGTTTTCAGCCCCCCGGGACGAACCTGACGAGTTCGATATTCTGGCCTGCGTGCAGCGGCGTAGTCGAGAAGTTTTTGCGTTCGATGATTTGCCCTTCAAGCTCGGCGACGACGGTTGTGGAATCGACGCCAAGCTGCCGCAATAAGTCCGCTATCGTTGCGGGCATTTTGTTGTCAGGAAATATCTGCTCTTTGCCGTTTACTTTTAATAAGCCCATACATAACCCTCGTAAACCGAGGCCATAAACAAAAAAACGCTCCCCGAAAGGAGCGTTTCAAAACCATATTGATTCGCCTCCCTTCGCAGGTCTTAACCTGAGCAGGTTCATAGGGTCACCCCGACAATTCGGGATTTCTCAGCCACAGGCCAAATTTCGCCCCGGCTCCCCTGGCTAATATATTTAACAAAATGAGCATATCACAAATCTGCCGCGAGGTCAAATGTTTGTGGATTGCGTACGCAGGGGTTTTACTGGGAGAGGCGTTTTTTCCGGACCAAATGAGCGTAGCTCTTTCCGGCCAAGTCAAGGGCTTTGCTGAACGAAATTCCAATGGTATATTTTACCTATAGGTGTAATAAAATGATAGCTACCTGTCCCCATTGTCAAAGCGGATTTTACATTGCTTCTGAACTGGCCGGGGCGGTCGTAACCTGCTCGAAATGCAAAAAGCAGGTTAGGGCCCCGGACAGAAGAGGTCATGCTCCCGGTTCGCTCTCTGAGGCCAATGACGGGATACCTGTGGCAATGCTGGCGGAGACCAGGGCGGAAACGGAAGAACACCTCAAAAACGAAACTGAGGTAAGATTTGAGTTAGAGAAAAAAATCAAAGATTCGCTGGATGCAAAGGCAAAGGCGGAGTTTCAGGCAAAACTCGACGCCCAGGCAAGACAGGAGGCGGAAGAACGGCTTAAACAGGAAGTCAGCGCACGAGCAGCGATTGAAGCGAAGCTGCTGACGGAGACCGACGTCAGAAGAAAGGCCGAGGAATCGGCAATGGCGGAAAAGCAGGCGAGAGAGAATTTCGAAGAAAAATTAAAAACCGAAACCGAAGCGAGATTAAAGGCGGACGTGCAGGTTGAAGCGACAAGCCGTGAGCTTGCGGAGGTCAAGGCGAAACTTACCGAAGCAGAGAACGCACGAAAGGAAGCGGAAGCACGTGTCGTCAAAGAGGCCGAGACCAAGGGCCAGTTAGAACTGCGGCTGCAGGCAGAAACAGAATCAAAGACAAAAGCGGAAAGCCAGGCCAAGACCGAGGCGTTTGCGAAAAAGAAATATCAGTTGCAGGCGGAATCCGGGGCGGAGGCGATAATAAAGCTGGAGCAGGAGCTTGAGGCGGCCAAGACAAGAATCCGTGACGCGAAGGTTGCGATAAGAGTGCGAAGGCCGATTAATATCACCAAGGGGCT
>Ga0187881_10000795_pt1 | contig 36358 bp, 31 predicted proteins | sample June2016WEW_19_1_2_FD_133017 | JGI IMG/M metagenome (GOLD analysis project Ga0187881, IMG submission 133017) | Peatland microbial communities from SPRUCE experiment site at the Marcell Experimental Forest, Minnesota, USA - June2016WEW_19_100 | ecosystem: Environmental > Terrestrial > Soil >... | reverse complement strand
TGAATTGGTTCTTGGTCGAACCCAATCCAGCGTATCAGGGACTCAGCCTCTAATCGCCAGCGGGCCGCCAGCGACACCCTTCGCCTCGGCCAGCAGTTAGCCCGCTAATTTGGACGGCAGTGCAAGGAGCTATTAAAGCAAAAAGGGACGCAGATGCTGGCCAGAGAGGTCGATATCTGGCTGATCCAGCAGATGAGCGTGGCCGACCTGTTCCGTTTGGCGGACCTGTTTGAGCGTTCTCCCGAAACCGCGATCATTCAGATCAGACAGTCGTTGGTCCGAATGCAGGAGGGGCATCGAAAACGCGAAGAACACATGATGTCCAAGGACCGGAAGCTGGCGTTCGCGCCAGCGGCTCGGAATGGATCTTCGGGACGTGCGGCTGGAGGCGGGGTGCTGTTGACCGGCGGCACGGGATTCGTTGGTCCGTTTCTGCTGAAGAGTCTCCTGGAGCAGACCGAGGAAGACATCTACGTTCTGGTCCGCGCTTCCGCCGAGGCGGCCGGCAAAGATAGGCTCTGGGAGGCGTTTCAGTCGATCGGCGGCGCCGCGGCAGGTTTCCGCGACCGTTTTGAGAAACGCGTCAGGACAGTATGCGGAGATCTCGGACAGCCTGGTCTTGGCCTGTCGAAAGACGGATGGAAATTTCTTGCGAGTCGCGTTCATACGATCTACCACAACGGCGCGGCGGTGAATTATCTTCTGAATTACGAAAATATGCGCGCCGCCAACGTGGCGGGAACCAATGAAATTGTCAGGCTGGCATTCGACTGTGGCAGGGCGATTCTGAACTATGTTTCGACGACGTTCATTTTTGGATGGGCCGTGAAAGAGGTTTTGTACGAAACCGATTCGAACGGCAAAATGGAACGGCTCGACTTCGGCTACAGCCAGTCCAAATGGGTGGCCGAACAGGTGGTGTTCGATGCCGCCAGACATGGAGTGAGCACAAGGGTCTTTCGCCCGGCGCTGGTGAGTCCCTCCGTTACAGGCGGGGGAAGCAATCCGGACATCGCGATTCGGCTGGTCGCCTTCATGGTCAATCATGGAATCGGGGTCGATGCTCTCAATCAGGTAAGCTTCGTACCGGCCGATGTAGTGGATGGCAACATCGTGGCCATTTCGAGCATTCCCGACACGGCCAATTCCGTTTATCACGTTACCCGGGATAACTATGCCAATATGGTGGACATAACCAACATGATCAACCGGCTCACGGGGCGTCAGTTTGAGTTGTTCAGGCTTTCGGCGTTCGTGCCCGAAGTGATCAAGAGGTGTACGAAGGACGATCCGCTTTTCCCGCTGCTGGACTTTTTGATCGGGTCGGTCGACAGCATCGCATCCATGGAGTTCAAGCGGTATGACAGCTCTCGCTATCGGCGGGCCAGAAGCGCCAGCAGATGGGGGCACCCGGACCCCTCGCTGGAAGACACGGTCCGCGGCATATTGCGGTTTATGAGCAGGACAGGTATCGTTCCCGCCGGAGTTCCGATCCTGGATTCGGCGCGCCCTTTCTTCAGGGACCGGCTCGAAGATGAGCACGGAATCCCGCGGTTTGAGAGTCTGCGCCAGATTGGAAACTAAACCCTGGGCGCCAGGCCGGCGGCAACAGCGGCGCGCCGGGAGATTGCGCCCTTGGCCGATTCGTTGGAATTCATGAGAGCGTTCTCCTTTTTCGCACGGACTTTCCATTCTAGCCGGAATTCCAATTGGCGACGGTCTAAACTGGGTCTATGGGCTTGAGATTGGCCATGGCACTTCTGGCGCTGGTTCCGCTGGCGCTCCGGGCGCAGAGACCGTGCAACAATACCCCTGCCTACTCCGCCTGCGAACTGGTCTTCGAACTCGGCGACAAGGACGCCGCCGCGCATCCCCATCCTTATTCGACCGTCGATCTCAGGGTGGAGTTTCGCTCCCCGCGGCATCGCACCTACGCGCTCCCCGGGTACTGGGATGGCGGCCGGCGCATGGCGATTCGCTTCTCTCCCACCGAGGCCGGCGATTGGGACTACCACGTCACCAGCAATATCGCGGAATGGAACGACAAGACCGGCACATTCACCGCCGCCGCTTCCGAAGCGCCGGGATTCATCCGCGCGGCCAACATGCATCATTGGGCCTACACGGAACGGGACTCGGCGGGGCTTGATCGGCCGCACCTGTGGATGGGCGCGAGCGAGATGCGCTTCGCGTTCCTGGACGACGCGGCGTTTCGCGCGGTGGCGGACGCGCGCGCCGCGCAGAAGTTTAATCACCTGCGCGGCGTGGTGATGGAGGAAGGCCGGGATGCCGCGTTCCAGTCGCCGGACTCGCCGGACTTGGCGCAATTCCAGCGGCTGGACCAGCGCGTCCGCTACCTCAATGAAAAGGGCATGGTGGTGGATCTCGTCCTGGCCGGCGGGCCGGGCTTCCTCACCAAGGTCTTTCCCAGTTGGGTCGAGCGCCGCCGCTTCGTCCGTTACCTGGTGGGGCGTTACGCGGCCATGAACATCACCTGGCAGGGGGTGGACCGGTTTGAAGACTACGCCGACGGGCGCGCGCTGCTCAAGGAGATCGGCGGGCTGCTGAAGGAGCTGGACCCCTACCAGCACCCGCGCGCCACGGGCGCGAGCGTGACCTCGGCGCCGCTGTTGGATGACGGGTGGATGGATTTCGCCGCGTACGGCACGGCCGACGACAACGTGGGCGCCATCGAGCATCAGCTCTATGCCGTTCCCTTCGTGAACGTGGATTTTGGGCGCGAGGACAGCGACACCGCCGCCTTCCGCCGCCGCTTGTGGAATGCCACCATGGACGGCCAGTACGTCACCTACGCGGGCAGCGGCCCCGGCGCCAAACAGATGACCGTGTGGTTCGATTTCATGTCCGATACGCGCCATTGGGAGCTGGAGCCGTACTTCGACGTGGATGGCGGCCGGGCCGTGGCGCTGGAAGACACCGAGTACGTGGTCTACGTGGCCAGACCCGGCCTGGTGGAACTGGTGGTCGAGAAACACGGCTACGACGTCTACTGGATGAATCCCATCGACGGTGAGGTCGTGAAGGCCAAGAAGAAGTTCAGCGGCGACCACTTCACGGGCGAACCGCCCGACAAGTCGCACGATTGGGTGCTGCACGTGGTGCGCGAAGGCCATTTGGCCGGCATGAACAAGTCGTACAAGTTCGAATCGCGCGAGATCGTGCTCCAGGAAATCGAGTCGAACAGCCCGAGGGTGCCGTTTGCCATCCAGGAGCCGTCCGGCGATGTTTCGGTGACCCTGCATCCTCCTTACGCCGCCAAGATCACGCGTGAGTCACGCGCCACGCGGTCGATGATGTGGCTGTGGACCGGCGAGGTGGCGGCCGATGGCCAGGGCTATCGCGTGATCGGCACCGGGCAGAACGGCATGATGTGGCCGCTGGCGGGCCTGGCGAAGAACTTTCCCGCGATCATGCACCTGCGGCTTTACGGGATGAACGCCAACGGAAAGGTCTACACCATGGACGCGGCCCTCGGGCTCCACCAGTGAATCCACTGATTCTGGCCATCGATACCACCCGCGAATCCGGCAGCCTGGCGCTGGTGCGCGGAGAGGTGCTGGTTCAGGAAACATTGCTGCACGCGCCCGGTGGTTTTGCGCACGTGATCTACCACCACCTGGCGCAATTGCTCGGCCGGCATGGCGTGAAGCCCGCCATGGTGGATTGCTTTGCCGCGGCCTCGGGGCCGGGTTCGTTCACCGGCGTGCGCGTGGGACTGGCGTGCGTCAAGGGCTTGGCGGACGCGTTGGGCAAGCCGGCGGTGGCGGTTTCCAACCTCCAGGCGGTGGCAAGTTTCGGCAGCGCTCCGCTGCGCGCCGTAGTGCTGGATGCGCGCCGCGGCGAAATCTACGGCGCCGTGTATGAAGATACCGGCCGGCTGGCGGCGCCGGAAGTGGTGACGAAGTTTGCGGCCTGGCTGGCGACGCTCCCCGAGGGCGAAATCGAGTTCGTCTCGACCGATTTCACGCCGTTCCGCGCCGCGCTGGCCGGAACGCGCTTCGAGCGCGCCCCAATCGCCACCGCCCCGCCGGCGCTGGCCGCCGCCGTTGCGCGCATCGCGCTGGCACGCTTCCTGCGCGGCGAAGCTTCGGACCCGGCGGCGCTGGATGCCAACTACGTGCGCCGCTCGGATGCGGAGCTGTTCTGGAAGGAGTAGCGCCGACAGCCCTTACTGCGTCACCTTCACCACGAAATAGGTGAACTCTTTGCCTGGCTCGAGCTTGAGCTGGTGGGCCGTCTTCGCGGGGATCGTGACAATGTCGCCTGCGCTGAGCTTGGTCTCTACTCCGCCGCTGATTGAGGCGCCGCGAATCTCGTTCGGCGCGGTGGTTTTTCCACCTACCACACTGCCACCATAGGTGAGCATGGCCTCGCCGCTCTCCACCACGAAGATATCGGCCTGAGTTTCATGGTATTCCGCCTCGCCCGAGCCTTCGCGGTGCGCCACCATGAAGCTATAGTTGCCGAAACTCGTCAACTGCTGGCTGGCGGTTTTGGATGCGCCCATTTTCGCGGCAAGCGTTGTGGCAAACGCTTTCAAATCCGCCGCCTTCCAAATATGGAATCCAGCCGGGTCTCCCGCGGGTGGGGCGAATCCGGCGACGAGCAGTGCAGTCACAATCAATTTCATTGGAGCCTCCCGGTCCCACACAGTACCACACATTTGTGCCCGGCGTGGGGGACTGGCTATCGCACGGTGATCGCGAACGGCGCGCTGCTGGACCCGTCCACCGAAACCGCCAGCGGCACCTGGGCGCCTGCGAACGATTGCGTGAGGATGATCTCAATCTGGAACTGGCCGTTTGACGCCGGCGTGATTCCGAGTACCGGCATGGAGATGCCGGAGACTGTCACCTGCAAGCGGCTGAGGTTGCCGGGCACGGCCGGGTCAAGGCCCGCGACCAGCACGTTCAGAATGTCGCCCATGCCGGCGGAGCTGCCGGCGCTGAGCGGCACGCCCGACATGTTCGCGACGCCGATGATGGTGGGCGGCGGATTGCTGATTTGCACGAGCACGGGAAAGGCGCTGGCCGAGCCGTTGTTCAGGTTCAGCGTGGCTGGGCCGGTTGGAAAACCGGCGGGAACCACGAAATTGATCTGAGCCGCCGAGGCGAACTGGATCTGCACGGGCACGTTGTTCAACGTCACCTGAGCCGCGGCCGGCGAGAGCGCCAGGTTCGACCCGTAGATGGCCGCGATGGCGCCGGGGTAGACCGTTTGCTGAGTGGGCACCGCGTTCACGATAGGCAGCCCCATGGAAGGCAGGCTCGGATTAGCCGCCTGCGTCTGAAACGCGAACGGCTGCGTAACCACCTGGAATCCCGAGATGACGCTGATCTCGGAGGCGCCCAGCGCGGCGTTGGGCGCCACCACTACGTTGGCCTGCAAGTGAGTTGGGCTCAGCACCCAAAGGCGGTTCACGGTTATATCATCGGTTCCAAATCCGACGGTCACCTGGCCGTCCACGAAGCTGGCATTCTGCGCGGTGATATCCACCATCGAGGAAACGCCCGCCGGAAGCGCAGTCTTGTCCAAAACGGCTTGCGGCGTTCCGGTTATGGGATAGGCGTAGGTTGGCGGGTTCTGCGATTGAAGAAACGTCGAGTTCTGCCCGTCGCCATTAAACACGGTGATGTTGGATACCTGGCCGCTGGCGCCCGGGGGCGGCGCCACCGCGATGGAACCCTGCGCGTCGGTGCCGCTGAACGGCGTCAATGTGGCGGCTTGTATGCCATCGAAGAAAACGCGGCTGTCGAGGCCCAAACCGCTGCCCATCAGGGTGACGCTGCCAACGGCATTCTGCGCCACCGAACTAACCACGGGCGCGCCCTTTTGCACCAGGGTGATCGCGTCCGGCAGGACGTACATGTCGCTGCCGAAATTGAAGACCATGTGCCGCGGGCCGGCTCCCGCAAACAGCGGCATGCCGAAGTACAAAGCCAACACCTGCTGCGAGCTGCCCGCGGGAATGTATGGCCTGACATATTGGCCGCTGGCTGTTGTAAAGCCACCCAGGATGGTGACCGATTGCGGCGCCGGCGTGTTCCCGGAACTGGTCTTCGCCGCGACGAAGAACGCCCCCTGCACGGTATTTATGTAGGCCGGTGTGACGGGGACCGCGTTGGCGCCGGGGTTGTAACTGGAAGAGCGGCTGGCCGGGTCGAGATAACTGTAGGTGATGACGTCGTACATCGGCACCGCCGCGCGCGCCTGCACCGAGAAATTCTCGCCCGTGACCACCGTGCCGCCAACCACTGGGATCGAAGCGGCCTGCTGAGGATCGAGCGTGCCCGGATAGAAAATCGTCCCAAATGGGCTGCTGGCCTGGATCTGCTGGCCATTGGCATCCACCGGAAGCCGGAGGCCCGAGCCGTCCGCGGGAATAGCGTCCGGAGGGAGCGGGTGGACATACAGCAGGTAATTATTGGGAGGCAGGCCGTTAATCTGGTATGAGCCATCGGGGTTGGTCAGCGCGCTGACCGCCGGTCCGGTCGGGCTGATGGCGACCACGGAGGCCAGAGTCACGCCTTGGCCGTTCAAGGTCACCCGGCCGGAGATGGAACCGAAGTTTGCGGTCCAGCCAGCCTTGCCGTACAAAACCGAAAGCGCCGCGATGTCATCGGCGTCGAGAGGCCGTGCGCGCGTGGTATTCCGAATGACGTCCTGCGACATGGCGCTGGCCGTCCAGGTGTGCTGCAACCCGAGCGCGTGTCCGATTTCGTGAACGGCGGTGGTGTAGAACTCCTCGCGGTAGCTCGGTCCCGGCCCCTTGTTGGTGTTGTTCGACAGCAGGATCGTCCCCCCGACAATGGTGGTGGTTCCCACCATGACCGTGGGCGCGCCCTGCCCGAGCAAGCCTGGAGGCAGATCGATAAAGAGCACGTCGCCGCCCGGCGTGTTAGATCTCTGGCCCGCGGTTTCGGTGCCGCCGAACGCCACTCGCAGATCCGAGCTATCCACCGAATTCCAGGCGGCGAGCGCGGTCTTGACCTCGCCCAAAATCGAGCCGAGACTGTCATTGGGGGCATACACCGACGGACCCGAGTCGCTCACAAAGAAGGTCACGGTCTTGTTCGGCAGAGCAGTGAGGTCGAACTTCTCCTGAACCGGGGTATAGGGAGCGTTTCGGAGGTAGTGGACGTAGTGATAATACGCTTCCGCGGGCGTGCCCATCAGCGCTACCGCCACGGCGATGACTGCCACCCGCCCGATGCGCCCCGTTTCACGCATTATTGGCTCGCCCCCTGACCGGCTTGGAGCGTGCTCGCAATCCGCGATCGCAAGTCGCTCAGGCGCATCGATAGCATCGCGTCTTTCACCGGGTGCGCGGTTTTGGGATCGAGCATCAATTCGTGGGTGGCGGCGCGCGTCGCCATGGGATCGGCGGAAGCGCCCGGCGCGATGGCGAAAAGTCCCTGCGTCAGCCCCATGACCTGGGTCAGCCCCGCACGGCTGGTCCATAGAAAGAATACAAACTCGTCGCCTTTGTTCAACGTGGGCGACCCCGAAAAACTCTGGCTGAGGTTGTTGACCACTCCGCCCGCAACTACTACTTCGACGGAACTCTGGCGAAGTCCTTTGAAGCTCTCGCTCACCTGGACCTTATAGTGCGTATAGATGACCGAACCGGTGAGCGCCGCCCAGGAGTCCACCACCGTGCCCCGGACAATGGCCGTCGACTGGGCGATCATGTCGTCCAGGGTCAACTGTTGCAAGGTTGCGCAGGGGAGCGGCCGAATCCCGAAAATCAGCAGCAAGACAAGCCAGACGTGGCGCTTCACGCTGTGGGAGAATGCACTCCTCATGCCAACTAAACCTATTGATTCCGTGGGACTTATTGATGGTTAGAAGCCCTTCGGTGTGTTTCTCGGACACGCTGTTGGGGCGCCGTGTCTCAACTGGGCCGGATGGGGCAGGCGGTGCTCGCCTGCCCTGCCGACACCGGTGGGCAGGCGAGCACCGCCTGCCCCACTCTCAACCTCTGCCAGGTCTGACGATCAGCATGGGCACCTCCAGGTTGTGGCGCACCGGGTTGATGGTGGTTCCGAAGATCAGGTCTTTCAGGCCGCCGTGGCCGTGCGCGCCCATGATGACCAGATCGGGCCGGATTTCGCGGGCGTAGCGCACAATCTCTCTCTTGGGCGAGGAGGAGTGGGTGATCGCCGTTTCTACGATAATCCCTTGATCGCGGAGGGCTTGGGCGATGCGCTCGAGGTACTGCTCACCCGCCTCCACTTCCGCCGTGGACGCCTCCGGACCATAAATCTGGCTAGTTACGCCTTCTTCCACGTGGAGCAAAAACAGCTTGGCGCCGTGGAGCTTGGCCATGGCTGAGGCATGGCTCACCGCCAGCCGGTCAAGCTGGGTGTGGTCCAGAGGCACCAGGATGCGGTGGTAAACTGGCGCGGCGGCGGCTTCGGCGCCGGCGGTCTCCGGCAGGACAACCGGCGCTCGGCCGAACTTGCGCGTCCAGCGGCTGATCAGGGGTTCCATGGTGACCCACAACAAAAGTAGCAGGAGAACCGCCGCGGTGGGAATTGTCGCCAGCCAGACCACCGTCCGCCAAGCGCTCGCCTCAGCCAGCCAGTCCGCAATGGCCATCCAGGCGAGGCGCAGGTTCAAGCCCACGATCACCGCGGCCGTGGACCAGGCCAGCACGCGAACCCACAGGGAGTTGGCGAATGAACCCATGCGCGCGCGGTCGCTGGTGAAATGAATCAGCGGAATGACGGCGAAGGGCAACTGCATGCTCAGGATCACCTGGCTCAGGATCAGCAGGCCGAAAGTAGACTGGTCGCCGGCGAAGTAGATGGTGAACGCCGCCGGCACAATGGCCAGCGCGCGGGTTACCAGGCGCCGCAGCCAGGGCCTCATGCGAAAGTTGAGGAAACCCTCCATAACTACTTGACCTGCCATGGTTCCCGTCAACGTCGATGACTGTCCCGAGCAGAGCAGAGCCACGGCAAAGATGACGCCCGCGAGGCTCGTCCCGAGCAGCGGCGCCAACAGCAGGTGAGCCTGCTGAATCTGGGTCACCACGATGCCGCGTTTGAAGAACACGGCCGCGGCCAGCACCAGGATGGCGCAATTCACCAGCATCGCGCCGTTCAGCGCCACCGCGGAATCGATCAGGTTGTAGCGGCAGGCCGAACGTTTGGCCGCCTCCGAGTGGGCGATATGCCGCGTCTGCACCAAGGCGGAGTGCAGGTACAGATTGTGCGGCATGACGGTGGCCCCCAGGATTCCGATGGCCACATACAGGCTGTCGCGATTGAGCCGCGGCACAAGCCCGGTGAACATCTCGGCGGCCGACGGCTTGGCCCAGACGATTTCAATGCAGAAGCAACCCGCCATGACCGTGATGAGGGCCAGCACAAACGCTTCGATGGTGCGGATGCCGAAGCTTTGAAACCACAGCACCAGCAGGGTATCGGCGGCGGTGATCAGGACGCCCAGCAGCAGCGGAATGTGGAACAGCAGGTTGAGGGCGATGGCCGCGCCCAGAACTTCCGCCAGGTCGCAGGCCGCCACGGCGATTTCGCACAGCGCCCACAGCGCCAGGTTCATCAGCCGCGGATAGGTCTCGCGGCAGGCCTGCGCCAGGTCGCGGCCGCTCACAATTCCCAGGCGCGCGCTCAAGGTCTGGAGCAGGATGGCCATGGCGTTGGACATTACCAGCACCCAGATCAGTTGGTAGCCAAAACGCGCGCCGCCTTCCAGATCGGTGGCCCAATTGCCCGGATCCATGTAGCCCACGCTGATCAGGTAGGCCGGGCCGGCGAACGCGAACATGCGCCGCCAGAAAGACACCTGGGAGGTTCCCACGCTGGCATGGACCTCAGCCAGCGAGCGCGCATCCTGCCTTTGATGTCCGGGGGGGGCCATGGGATTTACTAGTTAAGCAAGCGGGGCGGGACCTGTCAACCTAGTGTCACTTAGTTTTCGCACTGCCGGTCATTCTGCGCTGTTCGTGGGGCGGACCCCCTGGTCCGCGGCCGACGCCCTCGTCGGCCTGCCCAGAGCCGGATACGACTGGTCTCATTGAGCCAAGGGCGGGTCCTGGGGGACCCGCGCGGACCAGGGGGCCCGCCCCACAACGAATGCAGGATTCTCAGTTCTGAGAGAACTGAGTGGCGGGACCTGTCAACCTGTTATCATGGAGGTACTCCTATGTGCCTGGCGGTTCCCGGCAAGATTACCGAGTTGCATGACGAGCGTGGCGTCCCCATGGCGCGCGTGGACTTCGGCGGCATCAGCCGCGAGGTTTGCATGGCGTATCTTCCGGAGGCCCGGCCCGGCGAGTATGTGGTGGTGCACGTCGGTTTCGCCATCAGCCAGGTGGATGAAGAGGAAGCCGCCCGCACGCTGGCGGACCTCAAGACATTGGGCGAACTTTCCGAGATGGAAGAGTAATCACTCGCCCAGCTTGGGAAAGAACGCGCGGTCCAGGATGCGGCGCGTCAGTTCCTCCATGGTGATGAACTGGTCCTGGTCGCGGTAGAACAGCTTGTCGCCGGGGAGCAGGCCCACTTCGATCATGAGCGGCTCTCCGCCGCGCTCAATGCGGAAGCCCGGCAGCGAGGGAACGATCGATATTTCGACTTTCGCGCGCTGCTGCCACTTGCCTTCCTGCTCTTCCCGAACGGTGATGCGGATCTTGGAAGCCTGCAAGTGGATGTCCGCCGATTCCGGTCCGAAGGCGCCCGCATAGGCCTCGATGCACCCGGCCAGATGGCGGTACGCCTCTTCCAGCGCCCGCGGCAACCGCGCCAGAATCTGCGCCTCCCGTTGGCGCCGCTCCTGCTCTTCCTGGACCCGCATTTGAAGCCACTGAAAACTCATGCGATTCCATGGTAACAGGGCGGCGCTGGGCGAGGCGCGCCTGCTACTGATACGTGGGCAAGTCGCCGATGCTGACAAAGCTCTCGAAACCACTGGGGATGTTCGAGTTGTCCTTCTTCAGGGTGGCATTGAAGTTGGTGATGGGAGTGACCATGGATATCACTTCCAAGATACCGGCAGCGGTACCGGCGGCGACCTGAGCGGCGGAGAAAGTCGGCAGCAGGGTGAGAATCGAAGCGGGCACCGTAAACGTCTTCTGGCCGGCTGTGGTCGTGCAGACGAATCCGGTCCCGGTGTCGGTCTTATTAGCCCCCGTGCCGCTGGTGATAACCGAGTCGCCGACGATCTGTACCACATCCGACGCATTGCCGCCCGTCCAGTTGAGCGTCAATCCCGCGCTTTCCGTGACGGTAGAGGGCAATGGGCTGCTGAGCGTAAACGGCGGGCCGAGCGTGATCGATGTATTGAACGGTCCCACGTCGTTGCCGCCTGCGCCATTCAGGGTGTACGTTCCCTGCACGAGCGAGGGGCTGCCGGTCCCTGCCGGGGTGCCGAACGAGTAGCTGTAGGTGTTGCTGGTTTCCGTGAGCTTCTGACTGTTCAGGTTCGAACCGGCGGGTCCAGTGAGGGTGACCGTGCCGGCGTCGAGGGCGGTCGCATGGCCTGCTGAGACCGTGCTTTCGGTGCTCGTGCTACGAGTCACCACGCAGCCTCCGGAATTGGCCAGGATGACGCTGCTTTGCGAGCCTGACGACGAGGACAATTGGTAGCCGGTTATCTGGCTGAATAATCCGGAGGCGGCGCCAGTTGTAAAAGAGCCAAACGAAGGGTCGGTTACCACGCTCTGCGAGAGCGAAAAACCGCCGGCGGTGATGGTGCCGCCCTGATCGAGGGTCTGCAACTGCTGGGTGGTGTAATTGGGATCGACACAGGCGGTAGCACTGGCACTGGGAGCGATAGCGATAGACGTGGGCGCGCTCAGAACGCCGGCCACGGAGATCTGCAACGTCACGGAGCAGCCGGTCGGAACGTTGTTCGGCAGGGTGAAATTGATCTGATCTTCCCCGGCATATCCGTTGAGCCCCGCGAAAACCACCGGGATGGAGACGCCGCCCACGATGGCGGCAATGGCTTGAGAGGTGCTGAAGTCGTGGGTGATGCCAGCCGTATTATCCCCCGCCGCCCAAGGGCCGATCCCGGTTCCCCAGGCGACCAAGGTTTGTCCGGGCTTGGCGGGAGAACTCAATGATCCGTTGTAGCTGCCGGTGGTCAGGCGATCCACATCGCTCTCCGACTGCGAAATGTAGTTAAACACCACGGCCAGACCGGTGCCGCTCTGATCTTGCGTGAACAGGCCGGGTTTGCTGGCCACCACCTTGGTTGAAACCTGGTTGCTAACCGTTCCGTTGGTGACCGTTACGTTGTAGTTGCCGACCAGGACCGTGGAAGGCAGGAGGGCGTTAATCTGGCCGGTGCCGATGTAGATCAGATACGTGTCGGTGCCGGCGCCGCCCGAGGCGGGCGTGAAGGTGACCTTGACGCCGCTCTGGCTCGTGGGACGCGGAAAGTTAGTGAGTCCGATGTTTGAGGGAGCGAGGTTCGATCCCCAAACAGTGAAGAAGGCGCCCTGCGCAACGTTGGCCGTGTAGCTGGCCCCGTCCGTCACCGAGGCAATGTTCGGAACCGGAGTGGTGGTGCCGCCGCCAGCCGTGTTCACCGTGCCGGCGCCGGTACAGGTCAGTGTGAAACTCGCGCTTGTACCCGAAATCGCAGTCGCACCGGTCTCCTTCAGGGAAGAAAAAGTTCCCGTATACCCGGCGTAGGTGCCGGTGCCGCCCGTGATGGTCAAGGATCCGGTGTCGGTTCCGCTCAGGGCACCGCTTGCCAACGTGAAGGTTCCGGTCAGTGTGTTGCCGGCGGTGACCGTGATCGTAAAAGGTGCCGGCGTCGAACTGGTAATGGAAACCGTACTGGTGAACGTTCCGTTTCCCAAATAAACGCCCGACATTGTGGCTGTGCCGGTAATCACAAGGCTGGTGCCGGTAAAAGGAGCGCTCCCGTTCAAGGTGAACGTGCTGCTCACGGTGGCCGCTGGCGCGCCCGCCGTAATCAGCAGCGCCAAGGCAAAAGGTGCAAATCTTCCGAAAATGGACCCCGTTACACAACGCATCGTATGTCTCCTCCAAACCGGACCTTAGGCGGCCCGGTATCCCTGCACTATACAACGAAACTCCCGGAAACGTAAACTCCGAAATCCGCGAGGGTGAGTACGCCGCTCACCCTTCGGCAAACAGCGCGAACTCGGTGAGGGCCGGGCTGGCGGACGCCTGGGTCACGCGTAAGCGCAAACGCGCTGCCGTCGTGGGGCGGTCGAACCGTATCAGGCGGCGGCAGCCGACGCCGGTTGCCGATGCCAGCGGCTCCCACTGTCCCGAGTTCCAGCGATCCACCGCGATGGCATCGATGCGCTGCCCGAAGCGGATCGCCTCCCGTATGCGGATCACGTTGAACGTGGTGGCGCGGCCAAGATCCACGGTGACCTCGGCGGCGAGCACCGAATCGTCGGTGGCCCAGTACGTGTCATTGCGGCCGTCGAAGAGATTCATGGGACCGTACATGCGGCTGTTTCCGCGCATGTTCGAGGCGGATGCCCTGGCCCGCGCCGCCAGGTTCCGCCCGAACGTCGCGCGCCGGAACTCTCCGAAGCCTTTTAGCGAAGCCAGGTCCTCTCTTTGCAGCAGGCCATCGCGGTTGGGAGGCACATTCAGCAGCAGGTTGGCGCCCCGGCCCACCGACTGGTAGTACAGGTCAGCCAGTTGCGCGGGTGTTTTGACCTTTGAGTTCTCGTTCTCGTGCCAGAACCAGCCCGGCCGGATCGACACGTCGCACTCCGCCGGAAGCCACTTCCGTCCGTGGCGGTGCCCGGCGGCGGATTCCCGTTCCCGCACGTTTCCGGGTGAGGCCGGTCCTCCGTGGGCGCCGACAGGGTCATAAGTTGCCCAGCAGGGGTCTCCCGCAATTCCCCTTTCGTTGCCCACCCACCGAATGTCGGGTCCCACGTCGCTGAAGATGACGGCGTCCGGTTGCAGCGCCCGCACCAAGTCCCACGTTCTGGGCCAGTCGTAGTACGTGTTCTTGTCGATGGTCCGCCGCTCGCGCGCGCCGCCGTAGAATCCATCGCCGCCATTGGCGCCGTCGTGCCAGACCTCGAAGACCGGGCCGTATTCGGTGAGCAGCTCCGTGAGTTGCCACCGGTAGATCCGGATGTACTCCGGCTTCCCGTATTGAGCGCAGTTGCGGTCCCACGGAGACACGTAAATACCGAATTTCAGGTTGTGCCGCCGCGCCGCGTCGGCGATGTCGCGGACCACGTCGCCTTTGCCCGATCTCCACGAGCTGCTCCGCACCGAGTGCTCCGTGGTCTTCGTCGGCCAAAGGCAAAAACCGTCATGATGTTTGCAGGTGAGAACGACGCCCCGCATGCCGGCGCCGGCCAGTGCGCCGACGATGGCGTCGGCATCGAACGCCGCGGGCTGGAAGATGTTGGGATCTTCGTCCCCGTAGCCCCATTCCTTGCCGGTGAAGGTGTTCACCGTGAAATGCAGGAAGGCGGCGGTCTCCATTTCGTGCCAGCCGAGCTGTCTTTCCGTGGGCGTGGCCCCGAAGGCCGCGGGCGGCGCCACCGTGCGGGCGGCGTAGGCGCCGAGAGCCGCCGGCGCCGCCAAAAAGACACGCCTGGTGAGCATCTCCTTACGATAACGCCTCGGCCGGAGCGGCCGGGCGGACCACCCCCAGGTACATCAGCAGTACGGCCACCGTGGCAAACTGCCCGCCCACGGAAAGCACGCTATCGGCCACCGCCATGACCGCGCGCGAATAGGCAGCTTCCTCGAAAGCGCCGAGGATCAGGAAGGTGCCCACCAGGCTCGCCGCCATCAGCGGCAACAGCACCAGGAAGATGCGCCAGCCGTGGCCCTTGCTCAGGACGCGGCTGCGCGCCAGAACTTCGGTTTCCTGGTCGGCCTCGATGGCCACGATCGCCTCGGCGAAGATCAGCCTGACCATGGCCACCAGCCCGGGGATCACCAGCAGCGCCCCCCAGAGCGCCACCGTGACTTCGACTTTGAACATGTTCCACAGCGTCTTTCCCCATTGGCGGCGGCCCCAGCGCAGCGATTCGCCGACGGGAGCAGTCTGGCCGCCGCGGAACTTGGCCACCAGGCCGTAGACGACCGCCGGAATCACCAGCGCGCTGAGGACCAGGTCGCTGAGATCCAGAGCGAGGTAGGTGACGATTCCGCCGGTGGGGACATCGAGGACGTACAACACAAACTGGAGCGCCAGTTTTGCGGGGAGATACACCACCAGCGTGACGGCCGCCAGAAACCGCAGGTTGGCGAAGAACAGGACGGCGGAACTGACCAGCAGCCGGAATGCGGAGTGGAAGGGTTCGGTGGGGAAATCGATCTCCAGGTGGCCCTGGCGAAAGTCGCGGTCCATTTCTATACAGTGGCATAACTTGCGATCATGTGAAGTGATGACTAGACGAACCAGCGTGCTGCTGCTGGCGCTCGCGCTGGCGGGCTGCGGCGCCAAGAACCAAGCCAAACGCTACGCCATGGAAGGAGAGGTCAAGGCTCTCGACCCCTCCACCAAGAGCGCCACCATTGCCCACGGCAAGATCGGCGACTGGATGGAAGCCATGACCATGGAGTATCCCGTGAAGCCGGATGCCGAATTTCAGAAGCTCCACGTAGGCGACCACATACAAGCCACCGTGGTGGTGAGCGACGACAAGTATTACGTCACCGAAGTCAAGATCAAGTAGAGGGTGGGACAGACGATCGTTTTGTGTCGTCTGTCAACAGCCGCGCTCTGGCGAGCCGTGACAGACCACCAAAGGCGATGGTCTGTCCCACCAAGTCTGGCGTATGCTAGATAAGACCCGGGAGTCCAAAATAAACCGGAGGCATCATGCCGAATACCACCGACAATTTGAAAGAGTCGTTCGCTGGAGAAAGCCAGGCGAATCAGAAGTACCGCGCCTTCGCGAAAAGGGCGGAGCAGGATGGGTTCCCCAACATCGCCCGCTTGTTTCGAACTACCGCCGAGGCGGAGCGCATTCATGCCGAGGGGCACTTGAGAGCGCTCGCCGGAATCGCCTCGACCCGCGAGAATCTCCAAGCGGCCATCGAGGGAGAGTCCTACGAATACACTACGATGTATCCTCCCATGCTCGAGCAGGCGCAAGCCGAGGGGCACCGCGCCAAGATCATGTTCGGCTACGCAGTGAAGGCCGAGGCCGTGCACGCCGAGTTATATAAACGGGCGCTGGAAGCAGTCCCGCAAGGCGCCGACCTGACGGAAGCGAAGTTCTATCTCTGCCCGTTCTGCGGCCACATCGAGTTCGGCAACCCACCCGATTCGTGTCCGATTTGCGGCGCGCCGAAAGCCAAATTCGTGCAGGTGCCGTGACCTATTTGGCCGGGGCTTTCAGCAGTTTCTCCAGCTCCGCGCGAATGTTGGCAGCCGGGTCCTTGAAGAAACCGCTCTCGCCCGGGTAGTCCGCCCGTATGATGCCGCGGCGGTCCAGGAACACCATGTGCGGCACGTAAAGCGGCCTCGTATCCAGGATCGTGCGCTGTAAGTACGACATGGCGGCGGCGCGATTGGTCCAGCCCACCGGAAACGGCGGCTGAAGCTGCTGGAGAAACTCCGCCATGGTCTGTTTCGCGTCGTCGTTGAACGCGCATTCCAGCACTTGCACGCCGCGCAGCGCATATTCGCGCGACAGGGGAGCCAACAGCTTCGTGAGGTCCTGGCAATGCGAGCAGGTGGTGAAGATGAACGCCAGCGCCACCACTTTCCCTCGATACTGGCTGAGGTGGACGGCCGGGGCGAACAGGCGCTCAATGGCCAGCGGCGGCGAGGGCCGCGGGGGTTCCACGCTGTCGGCAGCCAAGGCCGATGTGGCGCACAGGAGAGTAAGAATTGCGGTGCGCATAGCTGGACATTTTCTATGCTACAAGTTTCCGCGCCGGCCGCGCCGCGCGACGGCGGCCAACCCTGCCAGACCCAGCCCTAAGATGCCAAACGTCGCTGGTTCCGGGCTCGGGCTCGCTACCTCAACGCTGGCATCCGCGGTGAGAACCTGATCCGTTGCGAGTTTGTTGGCCCCCGAATCGTTCGGATCCTCGTCGAACACGTTGTACGTAAGCACGATGGCGCCAATGTCCGCCGCTCCAATCGCCGCTCCCGGATCGATCGCGAAGCTGCCAATCCCGGTGACAGCAATCGGATCGAACGGCTGTTCCACAGTTGCGGGATCCGTACCCCCGGGGTAGCCGACAATAATGTCCCAGCCGCTGATGAAGTCGGTGAAAAGCCCCGTAGTGGGGAGTGTGCACGCCGGAAAACTCACTGGGCTCAGGCAGAAGCTGGCGCTTGTGATCTCGATATAATTCGCATCGTTGGTAATCTGGAATCCCCAGCCGACCGTGTCCCCCGGGCCGCCAGACAGGGCACCCGTGGGAGTGAGCACAAGCACCGGCCCGGCCCAAAGGGCCGTAGTTGTTCCCAGCGACAATAAAGCGCCCAAAAAGATTCTTTGGTAACGGGCTTTACTCATCTTTTTCCTCGTTGGCGGGTTGGCTACATGCGTTCGTTATTCCGCAGGACCGTTCCCAATACGGCGCCGCCGTTGGCGGACAACGAGATCTTGACGGTGAACTTGGACGTATTGTCGCAGCCGGCGAAGTTCACAATCACATCGCCGAACGCGCTGCCGCCCGGCGAGATGCCGCCGACACCGACCGGGAGAACGCCCGGGGTGATGGAAGGGACACATGCCTTTCCACCCGTCTCGGTGAAGGTCATCTGGGTGATCTGGGCCGAGTTGGCGACGCCTAGCCCGGTGTCGACAACCTGGATTTTCCAGTCGCGCGCGGTGTTTGGACCGGAGGTACTGGCGATCGCGCCCGATAAAGCCGTAGTTGCGCTGTGGATGGAGTACACATGTCTGCTTACGCCCCGGAACGAGTCGGAAAACGCGCCTGCGCGGGCGGTGATCGTGCGGTTTTCAAATAGCGCCGTGACCTGCTGGCCGGCGGCCAACCCCTGTACGGTGAAGTTTCCCTGCACGGAGGTCGCCGTGGGGTTGACCGCTAGGATATAGACTGTCCCCTGGTCGTAGCGGGCCATGTAGCCGACGCCTGGGGGAGCGCTTACCAGTGCGTCGAGGTCGAGGCCGAATACCGCGTTCTTCAATCCGTTGAGCTCGCCAAAAACCTGCTGCACGGCCGCCAGCTTGGCGGAGTCGCCCTGGATCGCACTCCAAGTGTAGTAGATGATCCCCGTCGCACCATTGATCACCGCCCAATAGGCTTTCGGCCCGAGCAGTCCCGCATCGATGGCGTCCTGAGCCAGCCAGATGGGCCGCCGCTGCAGCGTATTGAAGACGTTGACGGCATTATTCACCGTGCTGAAATCCGTGCCGTATGGTTCGGCCATCCACATATCGACGCTTGGTACGTATGGGGCGATCTGGCCCAAAGCATAGGCTCCGCCGGCGGCGGCGCGCTGAAAATCGGCCATAATTGGCAGCGACGTCCGCGGCTTGGCGGCGTTGTATTCGGCAATAAACGTCGGAGGGGGGATATAATACCATGCCACATTCGCCTGGTCGGGTTCATCGGCCATGAACCAGGCGATATTGGCCAGGTGCGGCGCGAACTGGGGCATGATGGCGGGGTATACGGCCGGGACGCCGAGCCTGGCGGTAGTCGAGGACTCCGGGAGGAGGCCGAGACCCAGTTCGTAGGCGCGATCCATATAGCTCGGCTGCGCCGCGGTGTTGAAGCAGCCCGCCCCAGACCTGCCTTCAATCGCCTGCACGGTGTTTGCGCCCGTGGCGGCGACGGCCGCAAGATCCGCATAGCCGACTTCAAAAAAACCCAGAGCCAGGTAGGGCGCTCCGTCCACGGTAAGGGCCTGTCCCGAGACGCCGACGTTTCTCACGCCCGGGAAAAGAACCGTCTGCTGCGGCACGGTCCCGTCGGAATACGTGAGTACGATGTCGTCCACCCGAACCCATCCAGCGTCGAACGCGTAAACGGCGAAATGGAAATCGGTCGCCGAAGGCCCGGTGGCGAAGGTCATCGTATTGAAAGCCCAAGTTCCATTGCAGGTAAGGTATTGGTAGAAGTCGCCGTTCGCCATTCCCGGGATGTACACAAACGACGGCTGACCCACTGGGCACTTCGAGTACAGACTAAGAGTGTACGTCTGCCCTGGCGGTGTGAAGATGCTGTCCGAGTCGATTGCGGCCTTTTCACAATCCCGCCCGGCGGCGCAGCTCAGCTCGATCGAGTAGGCGCCGGAGTGCGCGTCACTCGAGAGCGCGAACTTGTAGTCCCCTACGTAGACCTGCCCCGTGTAGCTCCAGACCCAGTCCGTATAGCACATCAACCCGGTTTCGAAGCCGCCATTCTTCAGGATGTTCACTCCATCCGCCAGCGAGGGCATAACCGTGATGCAAAGACACACGAACAGAACGATCCAGCGATACATACGGTCCTCCCATTCTAGAGTCCGGTTTCTATCCTACCACCAACACGGGCGGTATGTTCGTCCGGCTTGCGCCGGCTCTCATACGATGGTTGGGCCAGAGCGGCCGCGAAGCGGGCCCGGCAGGGATTTCCTATACTACAAGTTTCCGCAGCCCCATGGTCACCTTCGATCCACTGTTCCGGAATCCGCACTGGCAAGCCTTGGCAGGCCATCTCTGGAAACGCGATGGCGGCGAAGCCCGGTTTCCCGTTGAGCGCCGGCTTTTTCAAACCGAGCCGGATGTTCGGGTGCTGGTGGAATCGCAACGGCCCGGCGGCCCGGCGGCCGGCGAAATCGTGATGGTGCACGGCCTGGAAGGTTCCGGAGAAGCCGGGTACATGCGGAGCCTCAGCGCCGCGGCTCTCGGCGCGGGCTTTGCCGCCCACCGCTTTCACATGCGCACCTGCGGCGGCACCGAGCGGCTCTGCCGCACGCTCTACCACGCCGGCCTCACCAGCGACCTGTTGGCCGTGCTGCGCCAGCTCCGCGGCGAAGGCCGCGCGCCCGCCTTTCTGGTGGGGTTCTCGCTCGGCGGCAACGTGGTGCTCAAGCTGGCCGGGGAGATGGGCGAATCCGCGCGGCCGCTGGTCCGCGGCGTCTGCGCGGTTTCCACGCCGCTCGACCTGGCCGTCTGCGCGCGGCGCATCGCCCAGCCCGCCAACCGCCTCTACGAGCGCCGCTTCGTGCGCCGCATGACCGCCCGCCTATGCGCCACCGGGCGCTACCAAAAGCGGAACTTTCGAGGCCTGCGCTCCGTAATGGATATCGATGACCGCATCACCGCGCCCTCATTCGGCTTCGGCGGCGCCGCCGACTACTACCGGACGCAATCCGCCATCCGCTATCTGGATGGCATCCGCCTGCCGGTGCTGCTGATCCAGGCCATGGACGATACGCTGGTTCCTTTCGACATCTTCACTTCCGGCGCCGTCCGGGCGAATCCCTGGATCGAGCTGATGGCCAGTGAAAATGGCGGCCACCTGGGGTTCATCGGCCGCCGGCCGCACCGTTTTTGGGCCGATGACGCGATAATGGAGTGGATCGTGGGCGAGAACGCTACGAAATCCCCGAGTGATTCGTCCAGGCTATAAATGACTATGCATGCGTCGTTTTGGGAGGCGGTGATCGGCGCCGTCCAATCTCTCCGCGGGAGCAAGCTGCGCAGCTTTCTCACGCTGCTGGGCATCATCCTGGCCACCACCACCCTGATTGCGGTGATGTCCGTGATCAACGGCATGGACGTGTACATCGCCCGCAATGTCTCCAGCATGGGCGCCGACGGCTACCGCGTGCAGCGCATCGCCATGATGCAGTTCGATCCCAAGAAGTACCTCGAAATGCTGCGGCGCAACCCGCAGTTGAGCAAGGAGGAGTTCGCGTTCCTGCGCACGCGGCTCACCATGACCCGCGAAATCGGCATGAGCGCCGGGCGCGGCGTCTCGGTGCACCTGGGCAAAGAGCTGATGGAGAATGTGGGCCTGCAGGGCGCGTCTCCCAATATGGGTGTCATCGGCAACATTGAGGCGGAAGAAGGGCGCTTCCTGTCGGAAACCGAGAACGACCGGCGCATGAACGCGGCCTTCATCGGACACGACATCAAAGACCAACTCTTCCCCAACGCCAGTCCCATCGGCCGGAGCATCTCCGTGGAGGGTCTTCCTTTCCAGGTGGTGGGCGTGGCCAAGGCCAAAGGCTCGGTCTTCGGCCAATCGCAGGACAAGTTCGTCATCATTCCCGTCGAAACGTATTTCAAAATCTGGGGATCGCGCAACGGCATGACCTACGCCGCCCTGGCGATGGATCACGACCATCTCATGCAAGCGCAGGAGGAAGCCCGCGTGGCGCTCCGCGCCTACCGCCACCTGAAGCCCAAGGACGACGACACGTTCGCCACGCTGAGTTCCGATGCCTTGCTGGACTTCTGGAACCAGTTGACGGGCGCGATCGCCGCTACCGCGGTGGGTGTGGTTTCGGTGTTCATGGTAGTGGGCGGGGTGGTGGTCATGAACATCATGCTGGCGGTGGTCACCGAGCGCACCCATGAAATCGGCATCCGCAAGTCCGTGGGCGCGCGCCGGCGGGATATTCTCAATCAGTTCCTGGTGGAATCGTCCATGCTGGCGGCCATCGGCGGGGTCTTGGGAGTCATGCTGGCCTGGATTGTCGCGGTGCTGGTGCGGAGCCTGACCCCGGTGCCCATGTCCGTGCCCATAAGCGCAGTGGTGGTGGGCGTGGCGCTCTCCGCGGCGGTGGGGCTCTTCTTCGGCATCTACCCGGCGCAGCGCGCCGCCAAACTCGATCCCATCGAGGCCCTGAGGATGGAAAAATGACCCTGGTTTCGATCGGCAACGGTATCCGGCTGGCGCTGGCCACCACGCGCGAGCACAAGATGCGGTCGTTTCTCACCGTTCTGGGAGTGATCATCGGGACCGGCGCGGTGATCGGGGTGGGCTCGATCATCGCCGGCCTGGATGGCGCCATCACCAACCTGCTGCGCAGCTTCGGTCCCAACACCATCATCGTGCTGAAGGGCAGGGCCATGGGCGACTGGACGCGCGAGGAGCGCCGCCGCAAGCCGCTCTCGCTCGAAAACGCGCGCGCCGTCGCCGAGCGCTGCCCCTCCGTCGAGCACGTCAGCCCCTACATTTTCCCTATGAGCGGTGTACAAACCGCGCGCTACAAGGGGAACGACATATACGGCATCCAGATGGGCGGAACCGAAGAGGGTTATGCCGCCGGCGGCACCACCATGAAGGTCGGCCGCTTCTTCACCGATTTTGAGAGTTCCCACCACATGCCGGTTGTAACCGTCGGCGAGGACGTGCAAAAGCAGTTGTTGCCCAATGAGGATCCCATCGGCAAATGGATCGAGGTGGATGGCCACTCGCTGCAGATTGTCGGCGTGATGAATCGTCCGGCGGCTTCATTGCCCGGCCAGGACGATACGCGCGTGCTGATCCCCTACTTCACCATGCGCAAAATGTATCCCAACCTCACGGAACATATGCTGGTGGTCATCGCCTACCCCGGCATGTTGGACAGGGCCCAGGACGAAGTGCGCTCGGTGCTGCGTCTGGAGCGCCGCGTGCCGTTCCACGACCCGGACAACTTTTCCATCTCGACCGCCGAGCAGATGATCGAGCAGTTTCACGAAGTCACCGCCACGGTGGCGCTGGTGATGGTGATACTCAGCTCGATCGGCCTGCTGGTGGGCGGCATCGGGGTCATGAACATCATGCTGGTAAGCGTCACCGAGCGCACGCGCGAGATCGGCGTCCGCAAAGCCGTGGGCGCCCGCCGGGCCGACATCATCGTGCAGTTCCTGACGGAGGCCGTGGTGCTCACCGCGCTGGGTGGAATCATCGGCCTGATACTCGGCTGGATGATCTCACGCGCCGCCGGCCTGATTTTCCCGAACCTGCCCACGGCGGTTCCGCTTTGGGCCGCGGTTAGCGGAGTGATGGTGTCGGTGGGAGTCGGTCTTTTCTTCGGCATCTGGCCCGCCGGCCGCGCCGCGCGCCTGGACCCGGTGGAGGCATTGCGATACGAGTGAGGGCCGGCACTGGTGGGGCAGGCGGTGCTCGCCTGCCCAGCGCCGGTTGTCTACCGGCGCGCCAGGGCCTCAATCACCGCTTGCGGATTTCGTTCGATCACTGTCAGGTAGGCACGCACGGCGCTGTCGGGGCTGGTTCTACCCTGTTCCCACTCCTGGAGCGTTCTCAGGCTGATGCCGTATTGCGATGCAAACTCAGACTGCGATAGCCGGAGCTTCGAACGGAGCGCGCGCACGTCCACCGGCTCGGGAACGTGGACAATCCGAACCGGCAACGAGATTTCGCCCCGCGCGAACGCGGCCGCCTCCTTTAACCCCGAGATGATGTCACACGCCAGACGCGAGCGCGTTGCCCGCTTAGTTGGCGCGTCTGAGGCTTTCGATGACCTTGCGGATTTCCTTCTTGTCGGCATCGGTCAGATTCTCCTTCTCGTTCTTTGCATACGCAGTGATGAGAACGACAGCGTTCGGTTCCATCCAGAAGTAGTAGATCAACCGGATGCCACCGGCCTTCCCCATCCCCGGCCGCGACCACCGGGCCTTGCGGACGCCCTTGGTTCCGGGCACCACCGGGTGTCGCTCTGGACTGGCGGCGACGGCGTTTTCCATCTCCCTGCGGTCTTCTGGAGGGAGCAGTTTCGCGATTCGCTTCTCATAAGTCCGCGTCGCGATCACTCTCGCCTGGAGCACTTCTCAACTATACGTGATTCACGGAGAGGATGTCAAATGGATCGCCAGGGAATCGGTGTTCGCGATCACCTTCACTTGTAGGAAAAGCCTTTGCGAGATGAGAGGTCCGCCAGTCCGGCAACCCTGCCAGCCAAGCGAAGGAACGGACGTCTCGGGGAGCTGCGGGCCTTTTCGAGTGCCTGCCGGATGATTCCGCTCTTGGACACACCGGTCCTGCGCGCGGTCTGGTCCAGCCACTCCGCGACATCCTCTGGCAGTCGGACAGTGAATGTGTTGTTCGTCTGCTCCGAGTGTAACCCAGGCATGGCTTAGCCCGGTCCGCCCCCGTTTTCACTCTGTCATACTGAAGTTCTATTTCCATGCCCCCCCCGGAACCGTTTCTGTCGCGCGCCGCACGCTGGCTGACGTTTGGCTCGGCCGTCTCCATCCTGCTCTCGATCGCGATTTCTCAGATCCTGCTGGCCCTCGCGCTGGCCGCCCTGCTGGCTTCCGGCGAGAAACTGCGATTGCCGCGCATCCGGCTGCCGATGGGGCTATTCATGCTCGGGACCTTGATTGCCCTCGCGTTCTCGGCTGACCCGGCGGCCGGCCTGCCGCAAATCCGCAAGTTCTACGTGTTCCTCGAACTCCTGGTGGTCTTCTCCACTCTGCGCAGCCCGCAGGTGGTCCGCTGGCTGTTCCTGACCTGGGCGGGCATCGGCAGCCTGACCGCCATCCGCGGGTTCGTCCAGTTCGCCGGCAAGATGCAGGAGGCCCACCGGGCGGGCCGCGGCTTCTACGATTTCTACGTGGGCGAGCGCATCACCGGTTTCACCAGCCATTGGAACACCTACTCCGCCGAGGAAATGTTCGCCCTCATCATGCTCGGCGCTCTCCTGTTCTTCGCCGGCACGCGCAAGCGGTCCTGGGTCTGGTTGATGTGCGCCGCGCTGATCGCCATGGCCGTGCTGCTCGGGGAGACGCGCGCCATCTGGATCGGCACGGCGGTGGCGGGTCTTTACCTCGTTTGGTTCTGGCGGCGCTGGATGACGCTGCTGGTCCCGGCCGCGATCCTCGTCGCGTTTGTGGTTTCCCCCGCCGCCATCCGCGAGCGCTTCACGTCCATTGTCCGGCCGCAGCAAGTCGATTCCAATCAGTTCCGCAAGATTACCTGGCGCACCGGCATCCGTATGATCGAAGCACACCCGTGGCTGGGCCTCGGACCCGAAGGGCCCAAGTACCACTTCCAGGAATGGGTGCCACCCGATATCCCGCGCCCGCTGCCGCCCGGATGGTACGGGCACCTGCACAACATCTATTTGCAGTACGCCGCCGAGCGAGGCATCCCCACCATGCTGATCCTGATGTGGATGCTGGTTCAGATTCTGTTCGACTTCTGGAAGGGGCTTCGCGCGCTGCCGCCCGGCCGCGACGATCGAAGGTTCCTGCTGCACGGTGGCATTGCCGTCGTGCTGGCGACCATGGCGGAGGGCTTCTTCGAGTACAACCTGGGCGACAGCGAAGTGCTCACCATGTTCCTGGTGGTGGTGGCCTGCGGTTACCTCGCGCTGGAGAAAGATGCCGCGCCCGGCGCCGGCCCCAGTCAATATTGACCGTCACGGCAGATTTGCCTGTCTGAGTGTGCGACGTACGGCACGAATGACTTCTTCGAATGGGGGCAAATGGCTCATCTGGTAGGCCAGACGAGCCGACCACAGAGCTTTCAATCGCGCCTCCTTCCGCAGAATCGCGTTTTCGATGCCCTCGCAATCCACGCCGCGAAATTCCAGTTTGCGGCGGATGGCGTCGGTCAGATGATCCAGTGCGACCCCTTCGTGGGAGGTCAAATACCAGAGGTCATAGAGATCCCGCGGCTCATTCCGTGCCCGGTCCATCAAGGCGATCACCTTCTCGGTTACGATCTCCCCGAGTGAATAGACTCGGATCAATCGGTTCTCGGGAATGTCCGTGAATTCGTCATAGCCGCGGTGAACGGCCCGATCCTCAATCGGAAACACCAGACGCTCACGAACGGTGATGTCCACTTTGACGCCATTCCCGGCAGGCAGCGGGCCGGTGTACCTCAGATCAAACGTGTAGCTGTTGGCGTGTTGCTGCCGGTCTCGGCGGTCAAACGCGAACGTGATCCCCGAGCCGTCACGCACTCCTCGGTAAACGGCCTCCAGCCGGCGCAGGATTTCGTCGAACGGGATCTCTTCGAGCAACGTGAAATCGAGATCCTCCGAGAACCGGTAGTCGCTGAAATAGCAACGCTTCAGGGCCGTTCCACCCTTGAATCCCAGAACCGGCTTGAGGTCCGACTGCGAAAGCACTGCCAGAAACCATCCCACGCAGTAGTCGCGTTCCAGTACATCCTCTCGAATGCGCCGTCCGCCAGTGGCTGCCAGGCGGTTCGAAAGCAGCGATATGTTCCGTTGTGGAATCACTTCAGGTCGCGCGCACCCCTTCGAGCTCCTGTGGAGATATGTTCACCTGCAGGCGCCAGCGTGCCACGTGTGGACCTTCCCGTGGGAGGATCGGATCCAGCGGGAGATAGGTCGCAGTGAGAACTCCCCGCAGTCTTGTCAACTCCGCTTCGGGCGCGATGCCGTACAACTCAAGCAGGTAACCGAGGCGGCGTATGACTGCTCCGACGCCCAGACGCAGGGCGTAATCGACGAGTTTGGCCGGGTGCATATCCTCGCGGCGCATCCATAGACCTTTCGCCACCTCGGTCACGCCGCCGCAGTATTCCGGCTGCCGGAGCCCATCGATCACCGTCCGTTCGAGGTCGCTGATGTCCACGGACTCCTGTTTGGTCGCCCAGTGTTTGGCCGAGCCGAAGAAATGGTCCGGCTTGACGAGCACGAAGCGGAACTCAGTCCCGCCCACCGTGCGGTTGGGAATGCGCTTCGTGCTCGATGTGAACACCACGAACTGAGGCTGTGTGACCATGCGATGGATTTCCATCGCGGAAGCGTGCGAGATGAAACTGGGCGCATCGCCCGCGAGCCGCCGCGCGACCAGATATGGATTTCCGGAGTACTCAGTGGCGCTTCCCAACTCTGGTGGAACCAGGACAAAAACACCCCGCTTCACGCGCGAGACCAGCCCGCGCTTGCCCGCTTTATGAAGGAGGCTGCTGGCGAGTGCCGGCCGCAATCCTGTGATCTCGGCCGCGTCCGCCAACGTGAAGATGGTTTGTGCGCGATCATAGAGCGCGCTCAAGAGCGACGCCATCCGTCCGCCGACCGTCTTTCGGGGATGACCGTTTGTGCTCACAAATCTGTCCAAGGGGTGATCTTCTAAGCATAAAGTATAATCCAAATTGTTTTTTGTGTCAAATAGTTTGCCTCAAGGGCGAATACCTATACGTAGCCTATAAGAGTACACTCGCCAGCGATTCCGACATGGCTGTCAGGTTCGATGGCCGCTGGGTCGCCTGGGGTTGGATTGACCGTGACCCGATCATGATCGACGATTCTCACTGAGTGGTGCCGCCTATAGGGGAAGGGAAGGGAGCAATCGTCGGCGCTCTCGCTCGCTCTGGTCCCGATGGCTCAGAGGCCGCAAACCCGTTTTGGGCTATATCCCGATTCGGGTTTACGCTTGGTCTGCGTGCCAAGTTCCATCCACACGCGCGAGTACGACCGCTTCCGCGCGCTGCTGATCGACGTAAGGAAGAAGGCCGGCCTGAGCCAGGCTGAGTTGGCGAAGCGGCTCGCAAAACCCCAATCCTTCGTCTCGAAGTTCGAGCGCGGCGAGCGACGGCTTGACGTAATCGAGTTCAAATCTGTGGCCGAGGCCCTCGGACTCGACCCCCTTCGGCTTCTGGGCCAGCTCTACAGGGGGGGCCGATGAAGATCGTCGCCGTGCACACTCTCATCAGCATTGGCTCGTACGCCAGGTCACAACAGTGGCGGCGGATGAGAGATGAGATACACAAGGCCGTGCGCTCTTGCGAGTGGCCCCCCGGCAGCGGATCGTTCACGATCTACCCTGAGAGCGGCAAGAGGAGAGGTGAAGGCAACGGTGTGAGGCCCATCCGCGATCGGTTCGTCGCGCATCTCAAGTCCCTTGGTTGGGAGATCGAGGGACCCGCGAAGAACGCCCTCGGCGAAGGTCTGGGGGATTTCGACGCCGTGATCGCTGGCCCCGAAGGTCCGATCGTCGTCGAGTGGGAAACCGGCAACATTTCTTCCAGCCACCGCTCCATGAACAAGTTGACGATGCTGCTCACCGACGGAGTAATCGCCGCAGGTACCCTCGTGGTGCCATCACGTGCGCTCTACGTCTACCTCACCGACCGCATCGGGAACATCAGGGAACTCGAACCATACTTCCGCCTCTGGCAGTCGGTCCCCTGCCGGAAGGGGGTCCTGGAGATCGTGGTGATCGAGCACGAAGCGGCGAGCGAGAACGTACCCAAGATCCCGAAGGGCACGGACGGCCGCGCTCTAGACTGACTCAGCCCTCGACGAAATCGCCGTTCTTGTGGCTGTGGATATCACCGCTCTCGATTCGCTCGACGATCTCCCTGGCGAAATCGATCTCGATCCCAAGCCACCGCCGGTTCTTCTTCTCGCAGACCGCGAACGTGGTGCCGCTGCCGCCGAACGGGTCCAGAACAATCTCCCGCGGAACAGTAGATATCTCGACCACCCTGTCGAGGATCTTGGTGGACAGGGCGTTGGCTCGCCGCTCCTTCGACTTGAACTTCCAGTGACGTACAGGCGGTATGTCCGTCCAGACGTCCTTGAGGTTCACGCCGTCGGGGTTCATTGCGTCCCTGTGCCCGCCGTAGTCCTTCACCTCGCCCCCGCAGTGCCGGCAGGTCAGGATCGGGGTCCTGACGCGCCGGAACGTTTTTGGCTTTCCTTTGGAGTAGTAGAGCAGACTGTAGTGACTCGGGTGCAGCCGGCCTGGTATCGGCAGACAGGCGCTGATCTCGATGGCGATCCAGTGGCGGAACGTCATCCCAAGCTCGGTCAGATAGGCGCCGAGCAGGATGTTCCACTTCGGCAGGTTGTACAGGAAGAATGAGCCACCCGGTTTCAGAGTTCGGCAGCACTCTTTAGTCCATGCCTTACACCAGCGGAGGTACTCGTCGTCAGGAAGCTCGTCGTTGCTCCTGCTTCCGTATTCCTTGCCGAGGTTGAACGGCGGATCGGCGAACACTGTGTCGATGGTCCCGTCTTTGATGAATGGCAGCACGGCCATGCAGTCATCGGCGTAGAGCGCGCCGAGCGCCGAGACATAGAACGGCTCGGGCGCACCGTCCTTCACGAACGGCGCCGGGTCGAATTGGGTGTCGTCCCACTTCAGGGACGGTTGCCGGACGAGGGACATCGCGTCAAGCATCATTCTAAGCTATCGGCGGCTGTTCAGGAACGCTGGATACCCCAAGACTGCTCGAAGGGATAGCGGGGTGGGGACCAGGATCACGTAAACTCGCTCCCGGCACCATGCCGATACCGGATCTCGCTTGCCTGCCGCTTGGCTGAGCCCCCCTACCCCCCCATGTACAACGCCCGCCGCGTACCCTCCTCCAGCGGCAGCCCGTACCCGATCAGGCAGAACTGATCCAGGGCAAATAGCACCACCGACTCGACCCCTTCGCCCAGAGCCAGCCGCCGTTCTTTCGGCCACGGCGTGGTGTACTCGCCAATGCCCACCAGGTGGCTGCTCTGCGAGGGCGGAAACCCAAGCTCGATCGGCAGCTCGATGGATTGCCGCGCCTTATCCAGATCCCGGTCCCCTGTATAGGTGAAGTTTTCGGTCTTGAAACAGGCCAGCTTGGCGGGAGTCCAATAGGCGCTCGGAAGATTGATGAGCTTGTTCAGCGGGGTATCGTTGGTGTCCGGCGGATAGAGCACCTCGAAGCGCGCGTCCGCATGGGATTGCCGCACGAAATCCATAATCGCCTGCGTGAATTGGCCGATGAGGGTTGGCAGAAACGCGCACTCGTCGGGGAATGCGGCGGGGTTCGCATTCTGGCTCGTGATGGTCCCCAGGGGCCGCCCGTGCGCCGTTTGGAACATGTTCTTGGTGTAATCGTCGTAGAAAGGCATGCCGGAGGGCGCGGCGAAGTACCACCACTGGACCTCGCCGAATTGCAGATACGGAGTCACACCCGCGTCCGCCATCACCCCCGCCATGTCTAAGTAGACCTGCTGCCAGAACGCCGTGCTGGCCGGCGAGAAGTTGGTCTGCAACGCCGGAGTGTTCAGCCACGCCGCGTCGCCGTTCGGATACCTCTGGGCGATGCCCGCGGCCAGGCTGTCGTCTCCGTGCCGCAGTTCCATGCTGAACGACGTTGCCACGCCGATTCCGTATCCCTTCAAGGCCTGGAAGAAGCTGCGGCTCCAATCACGCGCGGCGCGATTCAGCCGGGGAGTGGCGCTCAAATCGGTGTGCCAGGCCCCGTCGGCGCCCCCAGCCAGCGCCGCCGGGCTGGCCTGCGCGGTGAAGTCGGTGTTGCCGGTGTCGGTGGCGACGGTCAAACCGTTGCCGTCCGATCCCATCGCGCGCGCGGTGATGGTGAGCGTCGTTCCGTCGGCGTGCGCCCAAACCGCCGACGAGCCGGCCGTGATCAGTAACTCGAAGGCCTTCGCAATGCTCTCGGCCGTATCGCCGATCAGGTTGAGATGTTGGAGCGGGGTCCCCGCCAGCGTGACTGTCGTGGTATCGCCGAAGCGCGGAGCGCCCGTAAACACGATGGTGGCCGAGGCGTATTGGTTGCCCGGGCAAGACAATTCGTAGAACCACATGGCGCCGGCATAATGATTGACCCGGCCTCTGAAGCCCAGCGTGCCGATGAGCCAGGCTGTCCTTTCCGGCGCGATGGCCAGCGAGTGGTCCGTGTCCCAGTCGGTTGCCAGCGCGGTGGTGGGGCAGGCGGCGAACACCGGCAGGTCCGCGGTGGGGATGGCGATCTCCAGGAAATCGAAGTAGACGTCCGTCCCTGTATTGCCGGTGTGAGCGACCGTGACGGTGTGCTGCGCCAGCCCTGAGAATTGCCCCAGCGGAACCCTCAACAATACGTCCTCCAGCGATCGCTTCAGATTCACAGTCAGCGCCGGATTGCGATCCACCTGCACCGTTACTTGTCCGCCGTCGTCGGAGTAGCGCGTCCCCAGGTACAGTGTGTGCGCGGCGGCGGAATACGTGCATTGCAGGCGGTTACCCTGGGTAGTGGTGTGGTGGATCGATCCTCCGGAGTAATTGCCGCGCTCCTCCGCCCACGCGCCGGTGTAGGAAATCTCCGGCGCGATGTCTTCAATCCTCCGGCTGCCCGGTCCCGCCACGCTGTACTGTATGTTCGTTCCAGTAACCTGCCAGTTCGTTACCACCACCGCGAACTCGCTTCGCGCGAAGTCACCGGACTGTAGGTCCGCGGCCCACGTCCAGCGCAGCTTCCGCACGTTCGTGGTTGTGACGGTGTTTCCGAATTCATCCTTCAGATTGCTGAAATCGAGATTCACGCGCCAGCGGCTGGGCGATGTTCCCTCTTGGAACATGGCCCAGGATGGCGACCACGCCCCCGTGCCGCCGTTGGGGCTGTACACCCACCCATATACGCCCACCCGGTTCCCGTTGGCCCCTGGCGCGCCATTATAGGTCAGCGTGATCTGGCTGCCATTGGCGCTGGCCGAGACGTTGCTGGCGCTGGTCTGGGCGTTGATGTTGGCCGCCAGCCCGCTGGCCACGTCCGCCGCGCTGTTCCCCGCCACAACCCAGTAGTTGGGGTGCTGGTCCAGCCACGCCAGTCCCACGATATCCCCGGCGGCGGGCGCGCCTTGAAACTCGAACACCACCGCCGGTTGCGCGTAACTGCCATCCACCGCCACGGCGTACTGGAGGATCGGAACTCGATGGAAGTTCTCGGTGTTGTTGGATTCCTCCCAGATTCTCAGGTAGGACCAGCTTATGGAGTCGTAGGTGGTGGAATCCAGCGGGATGCAGTTGGTGCGGGTTTCCTGGTAGCTGAGATGCAATCCGCTCAGATCTCCGTCGGGGAGGTTGCGGAGCGCGGGATGATGGAACACGTTGTCGCGGTTCCATTCCACCACCACCCAGTCGAATTGCTGCCTCCAGCACCCCGAGACGGTGAATCCGTTCACGCTGGTCCCGCTGAGCGCCGCCACCGCCGACGGTTCCTGGAAGTAACACTGCAAATCCCGGTCGGGGCGCAGTTTGGAGAGTTGGTCCGGCATCAGAGTCGGATGATAACGGTGAGGTCCGAGCCGGGAACGGTCTGTCCCACCGACAGCACGGAGAGCGTCACCTGCGCGCCCGATGGCAGCGGGCCCAGTGTATTGCCGTCGACGGTGTTCGAAATCGTCGCCCAGGCGGCAAATGTCAGTTGGCAATACGACGCCCCGTTGACCTTCAACTGGAGCTCGACCGGGGCGTCGGCGGGCGCACCCAGCACCGCGTACACATCCCGCACGGAGTGCGACGCCTCCATCACCAGCGCCGGCGCCGCCGATTGATCCACTGCCAGGTACCCGTCCACCTGGATGGAGTACTGCCCGCCCGACAGCGTGCGCAGCCCGCTGTCGGTGGTGTGGGTCAGATAGATGTCCTGGGCCGGGCTGTTCCCCTTCTGGTTCGTGACGAACAACTCGGCGCTTGCCACCCGCACATCGGGAAGCGTAATGGGGTAGCTCCAGCTTCCGCTGTAGGGGCTGCCGAAAAAGTCCGGCGGGAACGGCGCGATCACCGTCTTGCTCAAGAGAGGATAGACCGGCGTTTGTGCGGCGTGTGCCGCGGCCTGGCTGCCATGGATGGCTCGTGTCACACTGTACTGTGTGCCGTTGTTCTCGACCGCCTCGACGCGGATCACCTCCAATTCAATCTGGATGAAGCTTCCGGGCTGCGCCGATCCGGCGGAGCTCAGGCTCAGCAGAACATCGTCAGTTCCCACGGCGCTGGCCAGCGTAATGGCCGGCGTGCCCTGCAATTCATTCCAGTAGTACATGGTCAGCGTCGCCGCCGAAATGGTCCGCGTGTTGGTCAGGTCCGTAAAGGAGACCCCGCTCAGTTCCACCGTTCCGCCACGCTGGCCCGGCCCTAGCCCGAAAAATGGCATGGGGGGAACATCGCTGTCGCTGGTCCCGCCGCCGCCGATCTGCCACCGCGTAACCGTGGATACCTCCGGCGCGCATTCCACGTCGTTCACGTTGGCCGCGCGCCCGGTGAGGTGAACCACCTCTCCCGACCGGTTCGGAACCGCAAACTGCACCGGGCTGCTCCTGGTGAGCGCGCCGAACCGCCAGCCAGTCTCGGCCACCACGAAGAAACTCGTGGCATCCGGCTCCACGCTCCACGGGGGCGCGATTGTCAGGCTGGTGGCGTCGTTGGCCGCGATGGCGCGCTCTTGCCCGGCGCCCGTGCCTCGCGTGATCCGCGCCATCATGCTGCGGTAACGGTTGGCGGTCATTTGCAGCGATCCGCTTCCCACCGACGCCGAGGAGTGCAGCGTCACCGCGCTTTCCGGTTGCAGCTCCATCCGCCAGTAGAAGTTGGCGTGATCGAAATTGGAATCGGGAGGGGCAATCAGTTGATCGGCGAGACCCGTATCCGTGAACTGGCCGGCCAGCGCCTGGTCCGAAGCGATGCGAAAGAGTTCCGCCGGCGTGCTTCCCCGATACACGTGAAACGCGCTTGTACGCGGCGCGAAACTCAACCCCGAGAGCGTCACACTGCTCCCATCGTTCGAGATCGACGCCCGGACGATGAATGACAGCGCACTCTCGTTTCCTCCGCTGTCCTCGCCGGAGACCGCGTAATACAGCGTCTCCCCGCCCTGCAGCGTTCCGCCCGTTCCAACCGTGGGCGCCAGGCTTAACAACGGTATGCCCGGGCCGGCGACCGCCGATCCGTTCCCGGGGCCCGCGGGCGGAACGAAACTGACCGATACGCTCGTTTCCACCGTGCCATCGCCGCTCGTGGCCGTCGATTCCACAACGCCGAACTGAACGTCTCCGTTATCGTCCACTACGGTGCCTATCAGAGGCCTCGGTATGCCGACGCCGGCGTTCCCCTGCGTCACCCCTCCGGGCGAAGTCACCTGGCCGTTGGTGTCGGAGTACCACGCGTCGTCGTGAATCTGCGCCGTGATGGTGGAAGTCCGGTAGTTGGTGGCCGGCGAAATCTTCAGAACCCGCAGCGGCTGGCGATTCAAGCCCTCCTTCAGGTAGGTGACCGTAATCAGGTCTCCCGGCCGGATCCCGAAGGCTCTTACGCTGGTATCGAATTCGATGTAGGTGTTCCCGCGAATCGACTTATCGAGATTGAATTTCAGAATCCGGGCCGCCTGGTCGTAATGCGGAAGGCCGAGCGCCGGGAGTGTCTTGGAAACCTCCTGTCCGGCCAGGGCGATGTCGGCCGGGTCCACCAGCTCATAGCTGTCCTGCTGGTAGCCGTTGAGCGCGTCCTGAAACTCCACCGAAAGGCGGTTCGGCGTATCCGCGATGCTGCGCGCCGTCACGGTCACGCTCGGCTCGCCATTCGGTCGCCTCAGGATTCCCGAAAAGCCGTTGCTTCCGTCTCCAAATTCGTAACTCGGCCAGCCGCCGTTCAGTGGTTGCGTGCCGTTTGACCAGCCCGGCTTGACAGGCCGCTCCAGCGCCGCCGTGTTCTCCACCTGCAACTGCAGTACCCCTCCCGGCCCATAGGTGAGGTAAAGCCGCGCGGCATTGCGGACGCCGCGGACCACGTCTCCGCCGCTGCGACGGTTTTGCAAGACCAGGTTGCACTGAAACCGTGGAAGCGTGACGGGGTTGCCGTTCAGGTCCGTCGAGTCGATCGATTCATCGCAATATGCCGCGGCAGCCGCGAAGCTGGGGATGTCGACTTCCGAGGCGGCCCATCCGCTCCGCCGCAGAACGTCCAGCAGAATCCATGCGGGGTTGCTCGAGAACTGGTCGCTGATGTACGTTCCGTCCGCCGCATAGGCCGGCACCTTCAGACCCTGCGCCAGCACCTTCACGGTGGGCAGCGAAGTCCCATTGTTCAGTTGGTTGGGGACCACCACGGACAGGTACGCCATGCTGCCATAAGGGTCTCCCGCCGGATTCCCGCTTCCGTCCAGAAAGTTGTAGTCGAACGCGCCGTCGCGCGTCCCCAGCGTCTGAATGTTGTACCAGCCCGTGCCGGTCATGTTCCTGCCGGAGACTCCCAGGGGAATCTCGACGCCGCTCACCAGCACCGTCAGCACGCCCTCGATCTCGCCGATTCCCAGGAGCGCCTCCATCCGGGTGAGGTTGCCGTCGTTGCGCGCAAACACCACCAGTGGCTCCCACCAGGCCGTGCCGTACACCATCGGAACGTAGTCGTTATAGCGCGCCTGGTTGTCCGAAACGGCCGATGTCGACCAATCTTTTCCGTAACCGCGCACGGAGATCGCCGGCGGAACGAACTCGATCCCGCCGAACCGGGTGAACATTCCTCGCGCCTGGCAGTCCTGCCGCGTGTACCCGCAAGACGTAAACGGCGCGCTGCCATCGAGGTTGCCCGTTCCCCCGGCGACCCCGGCGGAATAGCCGCAACGGTAGTAGCGCGAGTACTTGCCGTTCGCGCCGCCGTCGACGGCCTCGGTCCGCTGATGCAGCGTCGCCGGAAACTCCCAAGGGCATCTCCGCTGGATGCGGACCTGCGGAAGCAGCAGCCGTTGCAGGTTCATCCGGTTGATGGCCGTCAGGCGGAATGTCGATTCCTTGATCTGGTCCGGTGGGTTGCAGATTCCCTGAAACACCACCGCCGGATCGGTCAACGGGGCGTCGTTTCGCAAATCGTAAAAGAGGAACGCGACCGTCAGCCGCGCGCCCTTCCATCCAGTCGCGCGCTCGATTTCCGAAAAGTGCGAGTCGGCGTTGGCCAGCACAACCGAGATTCGCGGGCTTCCGTCGATGCCCTGGTCGGACGCTGTCTGGATATCGAAAACGCTGTGCTGAAGAACTCGCGGCTGGTACGTCGATCCGCCCACCGTCACCTGGTGCGTGCTCCACTGTTCCGTTTGGCCGTTGGAGAGCACGCAGTCGAATACCAGAAGCGGTGTATCCGTGACCGGCTGTTCCTTCAGCTCAGAGATGGTTTGCATGAATGATGTTCACCGTGGCGGAGTGGCGGTTCACGCCGGTTGTGGTTATGGAGAGGACGTCATCGCGGAATCGCGCGTTTTCATGGACGCCGCCCGTGGTGGTCGCTTTGTATACCGACGCGCCGGCCTGCGGTTCCACTTGCAGGCCGAATACATCCGCGGACCCCCCGGCCGGCAGCTCCACGCCAAAGGCGATCGATTCCGCCGAAGCGTCGCCGCTGGCTGTCAAGGCGATCCGGCTCCAGTCCGTTCCCAGGGTTCGATCGGCGCGATTGGCCCCGTGCAGCAGGGTCGCCGCGGTGGGTTGCGGCGACCGCGCGAATACGCTGAAGCAGTACACGTACCCCGCCGGCGCTGACAACGTCTGGGAAATGTTCTGAGCGCCGCCGCCGGAATCGGCGAGGCGCCATGCGTTCGTCCCGCCCGCCGGGTCCGCTATTCCGCCCGCAATCGAAATGAACGGCTCCTTGGCCCAAGCCGCATGGTCCAGCTTGCCGCTCCAGGCGAAAAGGTTGGCGGTTGGATCCAGGAACGTGAAACTATTGAGGGTTCCCTCGGTG
>Ga0187881_10000790_pt1 | contig 36443 bp, 32 predicted proteins | sample June2016WEW_19_1_2_FD_133017 | JGI IMG/M metagenome (GOLD analysis project Ga0187881, IMG submission 133017) | Peatland microbial communities from SPRUCE experiment site at the Marcell Experimental Forest, Minnesota, USA - June2016WEW_19_100 | ecosystem: Environmental > Terrestrial > Soil >... | reverse complement strand
TGTCCTGACCTCTTTTACGGCTGTGTTTCAAAATGCCTTTTCAGATACCAATTACACCGCGACAGAGACGGGCAACGGCTTTGCAATCGCGTCCAGCTATGTCTCGTCAAAGACCACTACGAACTGCGTGTTTAACATGACATCGTCAACTGGTTTAATTGATTGGATTGCGATTCACCCATGAAACCGCTCCGCCCCGCCATCCTGATTCTGCTCTGCGTGGCGCTGGCACTGCTGCCCGGCCAACCCAAACAACTGGATTGAGCAGGGCGGAAACCCTTATATCTGGCTTTGGCAGGACTTTGACATCTACGGAAAATGAAACACCCGACACCAAACCATTGCCCGCTGACGAAACGGCGGCATAAGAAGAAATGACTTATGAGCGAAATCCATCCAGAAAACAATGAGCGGCTGACAAAGTTTGAAAGACCGGATTGAATCTATGATGCTCGCCACTGAAACATCCGGCACCTCCATTGGGCAATGGGGGACGTTCATCTCCATCGTGCTGTTTGCCGTCGGCTCTCTGTATGCCAAGGTCAAGGACTCAAAGAAAGATTCCCTGGCGCAGCAGATTCAGAAAGAACAGAGGGACTGCCTGCGACAGATTGAGGTGGGTCAGTCCACTCAGAACGGAAAGCTAGCCAAGGTCACAGAGCTAAACGAAAGCCATTACACGGCGGTCATGGAAATCAGCCGGGCTCGGCATGAGGAGATGCTGCGGGCGTTGAACAACATCTGCAAGCATTCCCAGAGCGACGACTACCCCAAAAAACAAGTTTGACGATCCGCTGTTTGCTGCTATGTTTCCACCGTCAGTCAACCAAACAAAATTATGAACCAAGACCAAGCCGTATCTATAGTCACCAAACTCATAATCGCCGCCTGCGCCGGCATCGCAGCCAAGTTGGGCTTCAGCTCTGACCTTGCCGGCCTATCTGCCACCATTGCGCCAGCCATCGTTGCGCTCGCCGTGTTTGCCTATTCGCACTGGTATAACGGCCAGTCGCTTGGCCAGCCTCCGATTGTCTCGCCGCTCCCGGCTGGCTGGTCTGTGATCCAGTCCGGCGGGAGCGTGCCGCTTGGCCAGCCTCCGATTGTCTCGCCGCTCCCGAAGGTGCGCCGCCTGGTCACCCTGTTAGCGCTGGGCGCTATTGCGGTGTCGTTGACCGGCTGCACTTCGGTCTATACCAACGGCTGCGTGACGGTCGTACAGACGCGCGGGTTTGGCCTGCGTGTCACCGCCACCGGCAGCAGCACGTCCACTCCGGAGATTGACTTTGGGGCGTTCAGCTCCTACATGTCCGTCTATCCGACCAGCACCAACGCGCTAAGCTGCGCCCCGTTCTTCACCACGGCCACCGCGAACACGACCATCAATCCGTTTGATGTCGGCATCAATGAGACCATAGGCGCCGGCAACGTGACCGCCAACATCGGAACTAACGGCACGAGCGGCGCCAGCACCATCATCCCTAAGGTGGCCAAGCCGCAGGTGAACTGACATGAACAAATCCACCATCGGCCGCAAGTATGGATGGCGCGCGGAACGCCCTGACCATCGCGACTTTAAGTTCATTCCCAAGCTTGACCGTGATGTTCAGCCGCTGCCGGTGGTGGTTGACCTACGGCCGTCCATGCCTCCAGTGTATGACCAGGGCTCGCTGGGCTCCTGCACCGCGAACGCCATCGCCGCTGCCTATGACTATGAGCGTGGCAAACAAGGACTCGGGTTCATCACTCCGTCCCGCCTGTTCGTCTACGCCAACGAGCGCCTCAACGAATGCGTCCAGCTCACGGATGACTCTGGTGCTCAAATCCGCGACGGCGTGGCATCGGTGGCTAAGCAGGGCGTCTGCCCGGAATCCGAGTGGCCGTATGACATCAGCCAGTTCAGCGTGGTTCCACCACAGTCATGCTACGACGACGCACTGAAAGACCAAGTGCTCCAGTATCACGCCGTTGACCTTTACGACATCAAGGCGGCACTGGCGCAGGCTCAGCCCGTCATAATCGGTATCAGCGTGTTCGATTCGTTTGAAAACTCGCAGGTCAGCCAGACCGGCGTCGTCCCAATGCCGGGGCCGAACGAGTCCTGCCTCGGTGGCCATGCCGTCCTGATTGTCGGCTACGACTGCAACAAGGGTGTGTATATCGTGCGGAATTCATGGGGCAGTGGATGGGGACAGTCGGGCTACTTCACCCTCCCGTTCGCATATCTGGAGCAGAATGGCTCCGACTTCTGGACTTTGGTTCAGGTGGAATAATTCAGCGCGCCTTCTTTCCACGACTCGCGCGCCTTCGTTTTAAGCGTCTGCTTCCATGAGCCGCCCTGTTTCCGGGGTGTCTCTTTTAGTCTCAGGCTGGCGATGGTGAACCCGCGCCGGCGAGCGCCCTCGATGCCGATGGCCAGCGAGTCGAACAAGTCAGGCGAGCGGCCGGTCTTCTTCTTCATCTCCGACTTGGGCTCCACCTCAATCTTGTTGCCGGACACGGTAGTCCACTCACGCTGGCAGCCTTCCTGCATGACGGATTCAGTCAGTCCACGAAGCTGCTGCGCCTCGATGACAAGCCGAACGGAATACCACAGCTCGGTGATGAACTTGGAGTAGTGTTCGTCGCACCGCTTCGGCCGCACCGTCCCGTTCTTTTCGGTGATGGTCTCGGTCGAGGAGACTGGCCGTGCTGACGGCGAGCCGCCGCAATCAATCGAGTTGACCTGTGGCGACCAGAGCCGGCCAAACGCCGTGACCAGCGTCGTCCTCATGCCCGAGTCGAAGAAGAAGCTCTCCGGCGGGATGTTGGCGGTGTCGCACTGGGTCTTGACGAAGGCGACAATCTGCTCCTCTGGCGGCACGTCAATCTTCACATTGACCGGGCAGAGGATGATGCGCGAAATGGCGATAATCTGGCGGTGCTTGGACTGGAAAGGATTCTGCTGGGCGATGTTCGGAATCAGGTCGTCCGAGCCCTCCGTCCACGCCTGCTGCCCAATCTCCAGCTCGCCGTAGATACAGCGGTCTCCGCCCACGCCAGAGTAGGCCGCGTCAAGGAAGGAAATCTTCGTACGCTGCTCGTTCAACCACTCCGGGTCGTCCAAAGCCTGATTCTTCAGGCAGAGCTGGCGGGTGATGACGCGGCGGCTGCCCTGTCCCTTGGGCATCATGCCTTGGTTCATCATCGTGAACTGAAGCGAGTCCTTGCCATACCGCTCGATGTCGCGGTCAATCGCTGCCTGAGTGATGAGCGGGATGCCCAGCTTGCCATCAAGGTTCGGTGAGTCGGTTCCCACGAGCTGCACACAGACCCCGCCGAACCGGGTAGGCCACGTCTTTGTCTCTGGAGACTGGTCAACACCGCCCTCCCATCCTCCGATGGCCTCAGCGGGCTCGCAGAGAACACCTAGGGCGTCCGTGGTCTCCTTCGGGTTGCCAAGCCCCATGACCTTGAAGTCCTCGTTCTTGTCCATGTTTGAGACGGAGAACACGAACATGGATGGCAGGAGCTGGAGCTCGTCCGCCGACAGCCTGACCCGCTTGTTCTTGATTCCGATGAACGAGCCGAGGCCTTGGTAGTTGCCACCGACAAGACAAGGGACGCCAATGATGCCGTTACGGAAGTCGCGGCCATCAACCGAGTCGGACTTGCTGTCGGTGACAATGCGCTGTTTGCCCTCAATCAGGTTGCCCGGAAGGCCAGGGAAGCGGCGTCGGGCAATCTTGTGGTATTTCTTGATTTCACCCCAGATGCGGTCTTCGAGGCGCTCGCGGGTGGTGGAGCAAATCAGGACGGTGGTGCATTCCGGCCAGACGTAGTAGTCGGCCAGCATGGTCACGCCGGCGGTGTTCGTCTTGCCGCTGGAGGCCGGCCCCATGACGCCGATGGCGCGATGGTCGAGGTAGCTCTGGAGCTGGAGCTCGTTCCAGCGGTGCCACGTAAGCTCGTCCGGCCAGAGAACGGACATCAGCTTCTTCATGTGCCAGAACATCCCGTTTCCGCGCGGCTGGCCATCCTTGCCAATCCACTGTCCACCCTTGCGGAGCATATATTTCTCCACCTCGAAGGCGCTGGTTCCCGCCCTGAAGGCGATTCCGTATCGGTTGAGTATGGCCATACCTGTTTGCAAGGATGATAACAGTTGCAGGCCAATCCTTCAAGGTGTATTACTGGGATGTGAGTTTTCTCAAAGATTTCATCGGCGGATTCCTTGGTGGAGTTGACTCCGGAGTTGATCCGCATCTTCTGCCGCGCAACAAGCTCGCATGGATGGTGAACGGAACCGTGCGTGGCGGCTACTGCTCGCCCCGGCCAAAGTTTCCCGCATACAACTTCACTGATGGCGGGGCGCTGGTCATCGGAGGATCCAACACCTGCGCCAACTTCGTCCAGAACGGAGTCTTCCAGGGTGCAACCGAGAAGTCGTATCACCCGAACAAAAGTTCAATCCTGCCCGGCCCGACGTTCTTCGCCCTGATAAGTGGACGGCTGTTCGGGTTCACGCCGGACTACATCGTCAGCAGCGTGGGCGTTTATTCCCCGTCCCCCGGCAGCATCGCGCTCAAGGAGTTCACACCGATTATTTCAGCTGGTGTTCCCGACCTGAATTCAATCACGGCAACGCAGGCATGGTTGGGTCAGGCGGAGAACTACCTGATTATCCAGGATGGCTCGACTCCGAACCCGCTGGTGTTCGATGGCAACAATTCCTTCCGGTCGCTCTCGTTGCAGACGCAGATTGCGGTTTTTAACACTGCTTCAACGAATGTCACCCCGTCGGTCGGCTCGACTCTGACGGTTTCCAGCGCGAATTTTTCAACCGCACCAACCACCACAACGCCACAGCCGCTGTCTGTTTATTCAGGAGCAACAGGCGCGTTCATCGGCCAGATGTCCATTGGTTTTCCTCCTGCTGGTTTTTATGACGCCCTCTTGAATACGACAGGCGCTCACACATTCACAATAGGAGACGCTGTTTATCTTCAAAGCTACGCCACCATATACAGCAATCAAACATTGGCAATCAATGCGTCCTATCCGTTTGCCTACGCTAACAATCTGACCGTTGGGACTTCGGACGCCAACAACGCGAATACCACCGCCGGCTTTGTTGCCGGCTCCCTGACGGCACTGGTGACGGTTCAGCAATACAAATCCCAAAGTGGAGCACCTTTTGGAAGTCCGATGGTTCCAGGTGCTACAACGCAGGTCACTTCATCTCAAATCACGCCCTCGATGATTTCTTCCGGCAGCTTCAACATCATCCTGCCGTCAGACCCGTATGGCTCCAATTCAAAAATCACAGCCATCACGCTTCAATACCAGACTTCGGTTCAGTCCGTCAATGCGACCTATACGCCGATTGGGGTGATTGCATCCACGACAAGCTCCGGCTCTCCTTACGGGGTCACTTTCACAAACAGCCAGCCATATCCCTCCACGTCTCCGTCAGGAGCAACCGTCTTCGTCGGCTCAAACTCCTCGTCGCCCGGCTCGAATTTCCAATGCACTATTTCAAGTGCTCCCGCTCCCGGAAGCGTTGCCAGCTACATTCTCACAAACCAGTCGGTAGTCTCTGGAACAAGCCTTTCTAATTGTGTCCTGCAAACTCTAGTCGGCATCCCCTGCGGCAAGCAGTGGGCATATTGCCAGGGTCGCATCTGGACTACGCTTCCAAGCGGGACGCAGTTTGTGGCCGGCGACATCGTGGGCGGTTCTAGCGGCACGGCGGCGAACAACTTCCTCGACGCAATCCTATACACGATGCAGAACACGCTGCTATCGAATGGCGGCACATTTTCACTGCCTGGCAACTACGGCTCAATCCGGGCGATGGTCGTCGCACCGACAATGAACGTCGCGCTGGGTCAGGGGCCGTTGCAGGTGATGACCGCGCAGTGCATTTTCAGCGTGAATGCTCCGGCGGACATCACCACATGGGCGAGCCTGACGACTCCGATTGTCACCGTCTCGCTGATTGGAGCGGGCGCACTCGGCCAGTGGTCGTCCATCCCGGTCAATGGGGACATCCTGTTCCGCGCTCCAGACGGCATCCGGTCAATGACCATCGCCTCGCTGGACTTCTACAAGTGGAACAACACGCCATGCAGCCATGAAGTTGGCCGCGCCATCGATGGCGACCAGGAAAACCTGCTGGACTTCTGCTCTGCTGTGCAGTTTGACAACCGGATTATCTTCGGCTGCTCTCCAGTCTCCGGCGCGAACGGGACGACGTTTCAAAACGCCGTGGTGATAAACCTAGATTCCGTCAGCAACCTGCAATCAAAGTCGCCCTCGGTCTGGGATGGGGTGTGGCAGTCCGTCAACGCCCTGCAACTGATGACGGGAGTGTTCCACAACACGGCGCGGTGCTTTATGTTCACGTCCAACGGAACATCCATCGGACTCTCGGAGATTCTGTCCACCACCGACGGTCAGGACATCGCTGGAACCGATGACACGCTTTTCCAGCTTGAATCTCCAGTCCTGTTCGACCCGAATGAAATCAAGGGAGAATATGACCTGCTGCGACTTGAGGATGGTGAGGTCTATTTCCAGAACCTGCTGGGCTTGGTCACGTTCACGGTGGAGTTCAGGCCGGACTACGACCCGAACTGGCATCTGTGGTATTCATGGACGGTGGACAACACCGGCGGCAACAAGCCTTATGCCACCCGCATGGGTCTTGGATGTCCCATTGGCTCCGGCGGCTCGACTTCTGGAAATCAGAACCGGGATGGCTACGACTTTCAGGTGAGAATCACCATTTCAACCGGCTCCGCTCAGTTCATGGGTGCGGCGTTCAAGGCGTCAAAAGTTCCAGAAAGCGAGTTTGCCATGCCGATTGTGAACGTCCCTGTGCCTCCGGCTCCGCCTGCCCCTCCACTGCTGAAGCAGATGTTCGCCGGGTTTGGAGCTCCGACGAACCAGAATCCGGGAGCGCAGGCAGGCATTTATTTCGATGCGGCCAACCAGGAGTTTTATCTGTGGCTCGGAACACAATGGGACGGCGGCATCACGCCGACAGGAGCTACGGTGATTGCGGCCGGCTGCCAGGCGTTCGCCGGCTCAGGTGCGCCAACGCCAGCCACTCCAACGCCAGCGAACAACGCGGGTTCATATTTCGACTACACGAACTCGGCGGTTTATTTCTGGAATCCTCTTGGCTACTGGGGTGATGATGTCACCGCCAATGGCGGCGGCGCTGTGGCATCGCTGGGGCAGGATTATTTCAACGGCAACGGAGCTCCGACCACCCAGAAACCGGCGGACGGTGCAGGGATGTATTACGATTTGACCACGCTGACCCTTTACAACTGGAACACAACGAACAATACTTGGATATGAGAAACTTCTTCATCGCGCTGGCAACGGCGTTAACGCTGGCTGCGAGCGCCACTCAGTTTTACTACAACTCGTTCACGACGAACACCGACGCCAATGCGCTCGCTATGGCAACCAACATCGCCAACGCGGCTATTCAGAATCAGCTTTCCGTTTCGATTAACTCGCAGGTCATTGAGGCTGCGGGCGGGCTGGACACTAACAATTACACGCTTTTTACGGATACGAATGGTGCGGCTCTGTGGTGGTATCAGCAGGCGACGAACTTTGCCGGGACAAACCTACCGGCAAGCCTTGTCACCGTGCCGCAGCTTGCGTCAGCGACCAATTCACTGTGGACAAATTCAACAGCCTATCTTAACGGCGTGGCAACCACGGTGGCGAACACGGTATATTCTAACAATCCGTCCGGCTACCTGACACCATCGGCCACCAATGGACTGACCTATTTTGGAACCAACGTGGTGACATCTGTCGTCAGCGCGGGCGGTGTCACAATTACGCAGGTGAATACTTTGGCAGGAATTGCAGTAACCCTGACGGCCAGCGGAACCAACAACGTCAACGTTACCAACTTGAACGCGACCAGCCTTGCCTCCTACGGTGCATTTACCACTCTGGCTTCTTCATGGACGAACTACGTTGCCCCGTATCTGGACTACACAAACGCCTCCACCTATACGAATCCACTGCTTTCAGCAGTCTCGGCGGCGGCTACCTATCAGACGACTGGAGCGTATCTAACAGCGCAATCGAATCTGGATTACAGCAACGTGACCAATCCTCCAGCAATCCCGTCCACCAACGGGCTCGTGACGGCGGCAATCACCAACGGGCTTGCAACGACGAACTGGGTGCAGTCGCAGGGTTACACCAACGCTGGAATCCTTGCTTCCTACGCCACCACCAACTACGTCAACAATGCCATGCTGACTGTGGTTTCTCCGTCGCAGTTGAACAACGCCAGCAATGCACTTCAAACTGAAATCTCAGCGAACTCTGACAGCATTGCCGCCGCATGGCCTACAAGCCAGCCGTTCATCGGAAGCATTCTCGTCGTGTCCAACATGACGGTCTCTCTGGCGACGACCAACGGCGTCATCACCGCAACACTTGGAAGCTACGGTGGCGCAGTGGCAGGGTTCCAGCCGTCCAGCCAGAACCTAACCAACTGGTCGTCAATCCCCACGAACACCATCCTGCTGACAACCAACGTAATCACTTCGATTACCGCCGGGACAACGGCAAGTGTTGCGCTGTCGAACAGCGTATCTGGTGGAATCATCGCCACGATTGGAGCCACCTACACCGGCCAGTCTCCGGCAGCGTGGCAGTCAGTCACGTTCACCACTCCGGCGGTTTCTGGCAACTCATATTCTGGCACATGGTCATCGGCGCTGCTCGCCACGCCTACTTCCTTGAAGGTGTATTACGCTGGGGCGTCCTACACGGTTTCCACGCTGACTGCCACCACAACTGGATTCACATACGCCGACTCTGGAAACTCCATCGGCACGAACAAAACAGTAACCGTGATTGGATTCTGCTACTGATGAAAAACACATTTACATTCCTGCTGATGCTGGCCCTGAACGGATGCACACTCTGCCCGGCGCAGACCCCTATTGGAATCAAGCAAAACTCGTTCACCACAAACGGCGATGCGTATTGCGTTAATCTGGTTTCCACCATCGCGTCTGTCGTGGCGCTGGGAGACCCATTTTATACTGTCACCGGCTCTGGAGAGCCTCAATGTGATGGGAATTATTATCAGACTATTCTTCCTGTGTATGGTGGGGTTTTATGTTATACGAACGGTAATGGAGCTAATTTCTTTCTGATAGGCCTTCCTTATCCATTTTTCAATGGATGGGGGTTTCTTGCGAACCTGAACGAATTTATTACGACTGGGAATATCTATCCCTATTATGTTAATACCAACTACGTCAACGCAAGCGGACTTTCAGGCCAGTGGGTCAGCCCTGATTCAGCTGACATATATCAGGCATATCCCGGAGCTCCGCCTTATCCGTTCTCTGTGCTTGGATTCACCGGCCCACAGCGGTTCGTCACCGCAGCAACACTGGCCGCAGCTGGAGGTCTGACCGTCAGCAACTACGCGAACTACGTTGACGTGGCTGGAGCGGCGAGCATGGCCTATCCTCCAATCTCAAACCCCAATCTGGCGACGCAGGTGCAGTTGTCTGGGGCGTCAAACGGATTTATCTCGTCGCTTCAATCCTACGCTCCACCGACAGCTACGGCGATTGCAAACGGTGTCTATTCAAATAATCCGTCGCACTACATTTCATACGTAGGAACCAACGCCACAAAATTTGGAAGCAATGTCGTCACCTCCATGTCCGCAGGAACCGGAGTCACTCTAGCGTCCAACCTGACTAGCGCGGGCTGGGCATACACGGTGAACCTTGCTGGCTCAAACGTGGTGTATATCACAAACATCAATGCCGTGAATCTGGCGGTCTGGGGAGCGTTCACGACCAACAAATCTTCATGGCTAGGCACACTGGCGGCAAAGGGTGACTGGACAAACGCGGCAGTCTATTTCAGTGGAATCATTTCAACGTCCACAGCGGCAGCGACACTTCTTCCAAAGGGCGTGTATCTGACTGGAACGAGCAACCTGAATTATTCCAAGTTCACCAATCCTCCAGTCATTCCGAGCGTGGCTGGATTTACCACGGCGGCGGTGACAAACCCGCTGGCAAGCATGGCGTGGGTGTCGAACCAGAATTACCTTCAATCTGTCAATCTTTCATTCTACTCAATGACTGGTGACGTGGCATCCGCCCTATCCGGATACCCGACAAATCTCCAATTAACCACGAACGCATTGCAGCTTCAGGTGAACACCAACGCCACTAACATCCTTCTGTGCTGGGGAACGAACCATGCGTTTGTTGGGGCCATCAATGTCAACTCCAACATGACGGCCAGCTACTCCACGAACGGAAGCGGAGTCATCACTGCCACGCTTGGCTCAACTACGAATCTTTACACCTCTGGATACCAGCCTGCCACGAAGAATCTCACCAACTGGTCTGCGGTTGCAACCAACTCAATCCTGCTCACGACGAATCTGGTGACGAAGATTGTGCAGGGGAACAATGTCCTAATCACGTTCATCACGAACAAAACTGGCATCAATGCGACGGTCAACGCCTACTATGCCTACAATGCGCCAGTTCAGTTTGAAGGCGCCAGCGTTACATTTGTGAATAATTCCCCGTCAGGATATAAGGTTTCTGGCGCATCGTATTCCCATCCACTTCCTGCTCCAGGAACATCATACAAGGTGTATAGTGCTTCCAGCCCATACACAGACCTCACATCCAGTTTTAACTCGTTTTTTGGTTCCTCAATCACAAACACGGCAAACGGAATAAACGCAGGTTTCGTCGCTGGCACCCCGTCTCCATACGTCCAGAACATCATCATCGTAGGCGTCTGCCAATGAAAGCATTGACCCAAAACGAAATATGTGGGAATGATTCAATATGTTATTGACGCTCGCACAAGTGAAGGCCGGACCGGTTGGCCGCTCCTGCGGCATCGCCACCACGTCGCCGGATTTCACCAGCATCGTCAACGACGCCACGCGCCAGCTGATGACTCGCGGCAACTGGTGGTCGTCCGTGCAGCCGATGGCGCTAACAATCGGCCAGAACGGGACGATAATCTGCCCAAGGGAGGTGGCGACGGTGCTGGCCATGAACCTGACCTTGTTTGGTGGCCGCAGGATTCAGTCGAGGATGTCGAACCTCTGGTTTGAATACCTGCCGTGGACTGACGGAATCATAAGCTGGGCGGCATCTTGCAGGGGCAGTTTCCACGAGGTCGCAGCGTCCGACGGATACGTCGTGGTGACGAGCCAGTTCAAGTCGCCGAACTACATCAGGGTCACATCCTCGTCGCCGCTCGACGCCGGCAAGAACATCTCCTTCTTCGGACTTGACCAGAACGGCGCACCGGCGTCTTGCACCATCCAGATGAGTTCCACGTTCGCATCCTCGTATCCGCAGCAGTTCTCTGTGGTCAGCCGCGTGGCCAAGGACATGACCTCCGGCTACGTCACCTGCCAGCAGGATGACAACAACGGCAACCTGCTTCCGCTTTCCATCTACGAGCCGTCAGAGCAGTCCCCTGAATACGTCCTGATGAAGCTGATGATGCACGGAATGGTTTCGCTGGTGGCCAACGCGCTGGTGAAGCTGTCATTCATCCCGGTGGTCAACGATACCGACCGGGTGCTCATTGAGAATCAGGACGCGCTGCGGGACATGGTGCTGTCCATCCGAAAAAAGGAGTCCGGTGATTTGGCCTCTGCCGCCGGCCTTGAGAAGTCCGCCATGCTGGAGCTAAATCACCAGATGAGAAACCGATTCCCTGATGAGCAGTTTCAGGCGAGAATCCTTCCGTTTGGAAAACGTCCACAAAGCCTTTACACCTACTAAACAAAATGAGCTACCAATTAACCCCTGAGCAGGCAGCCGTGAACAGCCTGAACTGGCAAAATTACAACCTCAATGAGGCGGCGTGGACTGGGATGGGAGGTGGAATTGGACTCCCAAACCCTCCGTCAGTTGATTATGGCTACACCGATCCCAACGGTGGTTCAAACGCTGGCAGCTACATTGCCGGTGGCGCTGGCGGAGGCTACGCTGGTGGCTACGCATCTGGTGGCTACGCATCTGGAGGCGCTTCCGCTGGTGGCGCTGGTGGCTTCTCCTTGAACCCAGCTCCCACGCAAGGCAGTGGCACGACCTTCGGAATGGTTCCCGGTGCAATCGGAGCTCCTCCGTCAATCTGGGACCAGACACAGGCCATACCCGGCATGGCGGCGAACACGTCTGCGGAGACCGGCCTGATTGGTTCCCAGCTAGCCGGCCAGCTCTCGGCGTCCACCATCCAGAATCTGACCAATACCGCAGCGTCGCGCGGGATGTCACTTGGACAGGGCGGAAACAGCGGACTGACGAATGAAATCCTGATGAGCACGATGGGGCTCTCGCAGGAGCAGCTCCAGCAGCAGGGGTCGTCCAACTACATGAACTTCCTTGGCGCATCCGGCCAGCAGCAGCAGAACCCGCAGCTGCTCGCGGACATCGCCTCTCGCAATGCAGCCATGGCTGCGGCCCCGAACCCGACTCTGGCAGCACAGGAGGCCATCGCACTGGGTCAGGGCAGCGGTCATCCATCCGGAGGCGGCACGAACCCATACGGGACTGGCTACAATACGACCCCTACCTATTCAAATGGCGCCTCAGGTCTTGGAACTCTGGCTGGTCTCGGAGGTTCAGCGGATTCCACCGCGACTGCAATGACTCCGCAAATTTACCAATATCTCTACGGGCAGCCTGCGGCTGGCAGCAGCGATGTCACCAGTCAAAATTACGACCCAACACAATTTGATGCTTGGGGCAGCCCAGACCCGAGTGGCAATTACCAATCCTGATTTATGGCACTCGACACCATCCCACCGTGGCTTCAGACCAACCCGCAAGAGTGGGGTAATCTTGCCAATGCCGGAGCGCGCCTAGACGTTGAGCGCCAGAACATCGCCAACGCCCAGCAGCAGGTGCAACGGGAGTCAGCACAGAAGCAGATGCAGATTCAGATGTTAAAAGACCAGCAGGACAGGGAGTATAACATGCAAGTTCAGCAACACGCTGTTGACACCCAGATGAAGCAGCAGCAGCTCCAGATGGCCACGCAGGCGGCGGCAAGGAAGTTCCAGGCGCAGCAGCAATACCAGCAGCTTGTCCAGTCTGGCGTTGACCCGGTTCAGGCAGCCATGAGGATTGGCCCGGAGATGGGTAGCATGGTTGGCATGGGGCAACTCGCTCGCGACGACCGGCCGATGCCCGCGCCGATGCCTTTTGACTTTGGCGAAAACGGCAAGGGCGTTGTGGATGGCCATGGCACTTGGCATCCGGCTCCGGTTGGAAAATATGGAAACGATAACAAAGACCTGTCCGATTCCGACAAGGCGTATCTAGGGGCGCTCCAGACCCAGCTCAAGGAAGAACTCGACCCGACGGAGAAGGAAAGAATCATGGAAGAAATCCGTGGCATCACCGGCCATCAGCCTAAAGTCGGTGGTGGAATGCCTCCAGGATATAGAGTTGTCACAAAACCGTCGGCAGTCGCAGCTCCAGCTCCTAGCGCAGCGCCAGCAGCTGCTCCATCAAAGGCGGCAATCCCTGACGGTATCAGCCCGGGCAGTATTCCGTTTGAAGGCTCAACCGAATACCGTAAGCAGATTAAAAGCCTTCAAGATGAAGTTGACAGCATGAAGGGAAATTCTATTGTGGGGACTTCCATGTGGAAGAACACGATTGGCTGGAGACTGAAAAAGATTTCAGAACTTGAGGATTTGGCAAACCAAATTGACTCCGCAAAGTCGGGAAAATAATTGAACAATCATGCCTCAATTTACCATACAAGACCCGACCGGAAGGAATCTGACGGTCGAGGGTGACGCGCCTCCGAACCCTGAACAAATCAAGCAGATTTTCGACGCGAACCCGGCTCCAGTTCCGGAGCCCAAGATGTCCGTCATCCAGTCCGCAGCCACCGGAGCCGCCTCTGCCGCCGTTCCAACGGTTGGCGCATGGGCTGGAGCAAAGGCGGCGGCATCGCTTACTGCCAAGTTCGCAGCCAAGAGGATTGCATCTGGAGCTGTCGGCGTTGGAATTGGTGAGCTGGCTGGCGGTGGCCCAGTTGACCCGGTGGCGGACGTTCTAGGAATTGGGCTTGGACTTGTGGGCGTCATTGGCGGCAGCTCTGCGCTCGACTGGGTGCAGAACAAGATTCTTCCTGACCGCATCAAGAACCTAATCAGCAAGGCGCACGAAGACCATCCCATCGCTTCAGATGTCGGCTCGGTGGCTGCGTCGCTGGGCGCGTTCGAGATGCAGTCGCCCAAGAAGCTGGCTGGTGGCGCATACGACCTGCTTCGCGGCAAGATGACCCGCGAAGCCAAGGGCGTGGCCATGGGCGCAGGCCTTGGTGCCGCTGTTTCTGTCGGTCAGCCGCTCGTAACTGGTCAGCCCATCACTGGCGAGAATGTCGCCATGGGCATCATCCAGTCCATGATTGCCGGCAATACCCGATTCTCCGAGAAGCATGGCGCAAACACGCCAGCCGCAGCCAAGGACGCCGCCGCGAAGATTGTGGCTCAGATGACGCCCGAGGAAATCGCCCACGCCGAGCAGACCAAGAAGGATGGCGTCGCCCCAGAAATCAAGCAGGCGATGGACGAGACTGGGGTTCCCTACGTCCTGCACAACGACACCGACCAAGTGGTCGCCAAGGAGACGGAGAAGGCCAAGACGGAAGCCGTCGAGACCGCCGCCGCCAAGCCGGCCGACGACATCAACGACCTGCTGGAAGGCAAGGTTCCTGCCGACACCAAGAAGGAAGAAGTGGTGACGGAGAAGGCTCCGGTTCCAGAGGTGAAGATTCCGACCAACTGGGACTTGGAGGCGCAGCTAAAGCAGCTCAAGTTCACCGAGAGCCAGAAGAAAAAGATTCGCACGATGTCGGCGGACGAGCAGCGCAAGGCAATCGAAGTCCGCAAGGCTGCCATGGATGTGGATGATGCCGCTTCCAAGACTGCTGCTGATGCACCCAAGACTGATGCCGCTCCAGCTCCGAAAGCTGAGGAAACTCCGGTGGCAACACCGAAGGAGAACACCAAGCCTCTGGAAGATTTCACCGCGCAGGTCAAGTCAGTCAAGACCATGGAGGAGCTGAACGCTCTTTATCCAAAGCTGATGGCCGACACTGGCATGACGCCTGAGCACAAGAATCAGGCGGAGTCGGAGATGGTTGACAAGCAGAACGAGCTCATCCAACAGGAGTTGGAGTCTGGTGATGTTGACCGCCAGGAAGCCTCCACCCGAACCAAGGACAAAGAGGAGACTGGCACCGGCCATATGTGGTTCGACCGGCGCGACGGCAAGATTCATGTGTCCGCAGCAAGACTGTCGCAGGTGGTCAACGCCATGCGCTACCACGGACACAGCGAGCGCGCCATCCGCAAGCAGGTGCAGAATCTGATTGCCCATGAGCAGATTCACAGTGCCACTCCTGATGATGCCGCCATTAGCCTGTGGGATGCCATGACGGCTCCGGAGAAATGGGCGGTAAAGAAGATTTACTCTGGCAGCGAGGGACGGTCAGACCTCTACATGGCGCACGAGGCCTTCCGAATGAGGATGCAGGAAATCCTTGGCATGAAGCCTGACGAGCTGACTGAGATGGCCGGAACCGAGCGACTCAAGTTGGATGTAATCTACGGGATGCAGAAGGCTGTCCGACTCATCCGTGAGAACCTTGTCAGCCGTGGCATCAAAGGCCGAGCGTCGGCCACCATCCGTTCTGTCCAAATCCGACTCAACCATGCCGAGCAGGCTGCCAATGAGAAGGTTCAGGGGGCATCCAGCCGCCTTGCCGACTTCAGTAATCCCTACGAGAAGCTGGCGCTCGAGCATGAGGACTCTGCTGAGGAATACAGTCAGCTTGGTGACGTGGAAGGCCATGACGCCATGGTGGCACAGGCTCGTCAGCTCCGTGCGTGGGGCGACCAGAAGAATCTTGAAGGAACTCAAAACGCCCGCAGCCGACTCATCAACATCAAGAAGCTGAAGTCCACCGCGCAAGACCCTGACGCCGAGGCCTACGTCGCCTACCTGCGTCAGCAACAGCAGGAGCACCCTGAAGCGTTCATGGACAAGTCAACCCAGGTCGGCGATGCCGTCAGCGAAGTCGAGGCCACGCAGCGTATGGTCAATGGCCGTGTCGAGGACATGATGTCCAAGGCCATCGAAGACCTTGAGGCCGGTCGACGAACCGCCAGCCTGACCCACTCTGTCCGTGAGCTGGAGAAACATTATGAAGGCAGGCTTCAGAAGGGAGTCCTGCACGAGATGCTGGGGCAGGCTTTCTGGAAGCGCATTGAAGGACTCAAAGGCGCAGAGGTTGACTCGCTCCTGAATTCCGAGCTGGCCAAGGATGTTCGCAAGGCTGGCGGAAAGAACGAGGCCAAGGGTCTCATCTCTCTGGAGAAGGGAATCACCTATCGCGGAACCGACGATGCTCCGCCGGCAGAGCTGACCAAGGAGCAGGCGATGGAAGTGTTTAAGCTGCTGTCTCCGGACGAGAAGAAGGCCGAGCTGGCCAAGCAGTCCGAGAAGCCCGACAAGGTGCTGGAACGCCAGGATGGCGAGACCATTGCCGCTTCCATGAGGAAGCGCCTGAAGCGTCAGGCAGACCTCTATATGCAGATGATGGAGCCAATCCTCGATGAGACCAACTTCAAGCGTGAGGTGACGCCGGAAGATGTCCGTCTTGGTGGTGGCAAGAACGAGGACTCAATCGTCACGCTGCGCACCAGCGACCAGAAGAGCATCCACAAGCTTAAGTCTTCCCTTCTGGACTTCGCCAACCGGAGCAAGCACGACCCGCGCACGGCCAGCCGCCGCATCGCCGTCCTGAAGTCCATGTCCAGCGACCGCGTGTTCATGGCGTCGGTCTATTCCAAGGACGGCCAACCGATGATTCTCGACCCCATAACGAAGGGTGAGCACATGGGTCTGCCAGCCATCCTAAAGCGGTATCAAATCATCCATAGCATCCTGCTCGATGAGCCGGTGCTGGGCTACTCCAAGACGTTCGCCAAGTATGGCGACTTCAGCGAGCAGTTCTTGCAGCCGGCGCTTGCTCGCGAGTCTCGCGCGAATAAATACCAGCAGCAGACCATAAGCGACTCCGAAGCGATGCAGGCCATGACCGCGCGCTACACCAAGGGCAGCACTCCCATTGGTAGCCGAATTGTGGACGAGTTTGGGAATGAGGCAGACAAGCACGACCCTCTCGCCGAGGAGAAGATTAAGGAGATGCGAAAGATGGGCGCAGAGGAGCGCCGCAAGCAGCTCGATGAGATTGATGCCGAGCTGGAGAAGGGCTCCGACATAAACGAATCAGACCGCATCCGTCTGGAGCGCGAGATTGAAGCCTTCGAGAAAGACCCACAGCTGTCACAGGAAGCGGAAGGGTTTGGCTCCAACGTTGAGCGTGGCGGCGGAGGCCATGTCAGTGGCCCGGCGGCGGCCGAGACCCATGCCATGATTGGCACAGGCCGCTCCGGCATCCGCACCAAAGAGCCTCTGAAGGACTACGAGGCTGGCAAGCTTTACGACGCAATCAAGTGGACTGACTCGCCGGAGGTGGTGGCTCGAATCATTAAGCAGCTCAAGGAGTTCAAAGACCCTGTGCTGACCAATGCGCTTGGGAAGTATGCCCGCAAGGTGTTCGTGGAATACCGCAAGGTCGCCCGAAAATACAACGCCAAGCAGCAGCAGCTGATGGGTGAATTGCTCATCAACCAGACCGCCCGCCTGCTGGTTGGAATCCGCGCAAAATCTGCCAGCCGCGCCGACTTCGTGCGCCGCATCCTGAAGGCCACCAACCCGAAGCCGACGGAACGCTGGAGCTCGCTGGAGCATCTGGACACCAAGAAGGAGCTGGAGATGCCGCTCGACCGGCGCGCGCCAACTGATGTCCAAGGAGCGCCACAGGGAACTGGAGCACCAATGCCAGAGGCGTCAGCACAGCCGTCCATTGAGCCCGCCCTTGACCACCGCGACCTGCGCTGGATGGACGCCCTGATTGCGTTCACTTCCGACGCGCGGCCGTCGGAGTATCAGGACGTAAGAGACCCGTTCTCCGGAAAAGAGAGGGCGAAGATTTCACAAGAAACCAAGCAGTCTCTTGCCAAGGCTCGCGAGGATTACCTGTCTGGGAAAAGGGCTGACGCACCACAGGCAGCCCTGTCAGACCCGACGACTGGAATCTCTGGCGACATCCAAGAGCGCCTCGACTGGCTGGCTGACAAGAGCCGCAAGCTGCCCATCACCACCAAGCAGATTCAGGACTTGCAGAAGATGTCGCTGGAGGAGCGCAACCGCAAGCAGTTCGCCGCCACGCGTCTCTGGGTGGAAGATGGCATCAACGATGTTAAGCGCGTCACTGGAGCCTACCTAAGCCGCCGTGAAGCCAAGGACATCCAGTCCCGCTACCTTGATGCCGCCGGCAACCTTGCCGCCAATGGTGCGCGCGATGCTGGTTGGACGGTCAAGAACTGCTTCAACATGGCCTCCAATATGTTCGGCGTCCTGAAGGACAAGTCCGTCGAGAAGAAGCTGGCCGGCGTCAACCCGCTGGTGGCTGCTAAAGCCATCGCCCGAAAGTTTGTCTGGAGCGATTCTGCCAAGGCGCGCGCCGTTGAGATTGCCAACAGCCAGCGTGAGTATCGGCTGGTGCGAGCCATGATGGACGGCGACATCACCAAGACCAAGGTCATCCTCGCTCAACTGGAGGCCGAACCGAATCTGCCCAAGAGCCAAGGCAAGAAGGTGTGGGACTCCAAGAAGCAGGAGATGGTTGAGGAACATCCCGGCAAGGCCGACTTGGGCGACACCAACAGAAAATACATCCAAGGCCTGAAGGATAAACTTAACAACGGGCTCATCAAGACCGACCAGCTCGCCGCTCTTGGCAGCGAGTATGGAAAGATTCTTCGCGCCGGAGTGGAGCGCCAGCTAATCAACGAAGGTCAGCTCAAGTTCAAGGACGCTGAATACAGCTTCGACCCGTCACAGCTCAAGCGGCTCGACGTGTTCAAGCAGCAGGTGGCCGACGGCATCGAGAAGGCGAAGAAGCTTCTGGCTGGCCCCGACCGATTGCAGCACCTAAAGGCAAGGGCGTGGCTGGAGAGCAATGCCAAGCTGATGGAGGAGCTGGACTACGCAAAGACCCATTGGCGCGACGCCGAGATGCAGACTGCTTCCATCGCCGCCACGCGCGCCTACGACTCAGCCTTCGAGATTGGTAAGCAGAACGGGTATCAAGCCAAGTTCGACTACGGCTACCTGCCCGACCGATACAACGCCGAGTTCTTCAACAACGATACGGTGGACTTTGGCGAGAAGCGCATCCTTGGACGCCAGTGGACGAAGGGCAAGACCTTCGAGAACTACTACGAGGCCGCGTCAGTGGATGCCTACATCCCGACCACGCGAGACTCCTCGGCTCTGGTGGAACACTCCACCCGGCAGGTGCTGAACAAGGTCAATGAGAAGCAGTGGCAGGAGGGCTGGTATGCCATGAAGGATTCAGTGACTGGAGCACCGCTCGCCGCGCCCATGAAGTCAGTCAATGGATACGAGGTGGCCGACCTTCCGCCTGAATACAGCGGAAACCAGTATGTCAATTTGAAGGGCGTGGACGGCAAGAACGTGGCGGTGCTGCACGGATACGACCGACTCTACCGACAGCTCACCGAGCCGAGCGCCATCACCTCATGGCTGCCGTCGCGCGGCGCACTGATGCTGTCGCAGTTCATGAAGCACACCATGCTGGTGGGTGACTTCTTCCACGCCAGCCGCATCATGTTCTACTCTCGCGCAGTCATGGGCTTGAACGCTGGCGCACATAAACCGGGCTGGGCTTGCCTTGAGTTCAGCGAGCATAACTTGGCGAAGGCGGTCGAGTCCGGAGCGGTGTCAAAGGAAGCGGCTGCATGGTGCTTGGAGAAGGTGCCGACTAACTTCGATGGTCAGAAGAGCTTCATGACCCGCTCAGCTCTGGCGAAGGAGATGCAGAAGCGCGGTCTGAACGTCGGCCAGATTCAGGACGCCATCTACAAGGACTTGGTGCATCACTGGCCGCTCATTGGAGGAGTGCTGGACAAATACAACAAGTTCCTGTTCGACAAGCTGACGCGCGGCCTGATGACCCGCTCGGCCATCTCGGAGTTCGAGCGCATCTCCAAGCTAGACCCGGAGCTGGACTCGCACCGCATCGCCATGACAGTTTCGCGCGACATCAACAACCTGTTCGGTAGCATCGGTCGCCAGGGTTGGGTCAAGAGCCGGACGTTCCAAGACATCTTCCGCATGGCGTTCCTTGCGCCACAGTGGGCGGAAGGACTAATCAAGAAGGATGCGGCCATCCCTTACAAGCTGCTGACCGGAGTCCGCAATGGCGAGGCTATGAGAATGCTGAAGGGACAGGAGACGCTTGGCCGTGGCATTGGCCGTGGTCTGCTGGCCATGGCTGTGCTTACGCAGGTGTTGAACATGATTACGAAGGGGAAGCCTACGTGGGATAACGAGGACAAAGACCACAAGTTCGATGCCGACATCGGCAGCGGCCTGTTCCTGTCTCCGCTGGCGGTGTATAACGAAATCCTGCACGACCTCGTCCGCTACAACGAGACGAAGCCGAAGGCGTGGGACGCCCTGCAAACCATCGGTGAGAACAAGTTCAGCCCGTATTCGCGCGCGGCTCTGGTGCTGGCCACGGACAAGAGCCCGACTGGGGAATACCAGACTACTTCTGCCGGAGTTCTTGGCACGGCCGCAAAGCAGCTCATTCCAATTCCCATCACTGGACGCGGTTCGTTTAGGGCGATGTTGGCCATTGCCCAAGGCAAGGAACCGAACCCGATGCAGATGAGGGGAGCCATGGCGATTGCCGGATTGAAGGCGGAGATTGGGCGATCGGTGATGGCTCGGGTGCGCTCAAGCGCGGAAGACTTCGTGAAGGAAAACCATTTGAAGACGGAGACCTCGGTGATTACCACCACCGATGAGCCAAACTATCAGAAGCTGCGCCACGCGCTGGAGATTGGCGACGTGTCTGGTGCGGAAGGATTGCTGACGGAGCTGCGGAAGGACAAAGGCGACCACGCCATCATCGACGCCATGAAGCTGTGGGAGAAGAAGCCGTTCACTGGCAGCCTGAAGAACGAGCGCAAGTGGCTCGGCTCCATGACCGACAATGAACGGGCTCAGTATGATGCCGCCCTCGTGGCGAGGCGTCAGCTTTACAACAAGTGGCACGAGTTCTTCATTGCCCACCGGCAGCAATGACTTGGTTCCAGACCATCGACTTGACGAGCGACATCAGCATTGCATCTGTCCCTCCGGTTGACACGAACTCCCTCATGTCCTTGCATGGCAGGGTAAGCACCGTGTTTGGGACTGGTAGGTGACGGGAAAGGACGGCTGCCCCATCCAGTCCCGGCTTGTCATTGTCAGCCACGATGACCACTTCCTTCACGGATTCGCGTTTAACGAACCGCACAAGGTCGAAGAGCCCGGACGAGCAGGACGGCCTGCCGATACAGCGCAGGCCTACGGTGAAGCCGGCGCAGGTGTCTGTGGGGCCTTCAAAGACAAACAGCGTCTGTCTCCGGTAGTCGTCCCTTGGGATGAACAGGGCGTTGGCGCTGCCGGTGACTGCCCACTTCTTGCCGTTGAATCCTCGCAACCGGATGCCGACCAGTTCTCCGAGACCGTCTCGCATGGGAAATGCCCATGCCTGATGGAAGGTTGACCATGCCGCGCCGATGGACTTGACGCTGGAGAAGCTGACGGCAATCTCTCGAGCCAGCTTCTCCTGCCATTCCGGTTTCGTTGCCGAAAGCCAGTCGTAGTAGAGCGTATGCAGGTCAACCGCCGGCTTCTTGCGCTCCTGCTTGATGATGATGGGCTTGACCCGATGCTCGCCGTCCGCCTTGTGGATGTAGCCGACCGAGCCGTCCTTTAGGACGAACTGCTTTTCGGACTGCACCCTCATGCAGAGGAACTCGCGGCCTGAATCGGACACCATGCACCAGTCTTTCTTGCCGCAGACGCACTCGATTCCGCCCTTGAGTCTTATCCACATACTGTCTCCATTTTTACAATCACCCCTTCGGTGGACTTGGTTTCGACTTGTCCATATTCCCATCGGATGCGACCGTCTCCGTCGTCAATGGAGAGGTTGCAGGCGATGGCGTCCCTGAGAGGCTTGAGTGAAGCCACATTGTTATCGTCATCAACTTCACGCCGCCGAGCTGCAACGAGTGTAATGCGGATGAGTTCTTTTGAGCGGCGTCTTTTGTGATACGATGGAACACGCGCCAATGCTTGTGAAGGTATTGGTTCGGGCTTACAGGCTTCCATGGGACGAAGTATGTTAGAGCCGTATAGGTGTGGGTTGAGCCTTCGGACTGACTCGCTGATTTTGGTTGGAAGCCTATTTGTTTTTTCATTCACACCTTCTCCTCCATGACGCTGTTGACTTCGATGAACGCCATCGGCTTCGTTTGCAGGGCAGATTTAGTTCTGACCAGCGCCGGAATCCTTGTGTTGTAGATGTAGTGGTAGTTCTGCGACAGGCGTTTTGCCTTCTTCTCGAACTTGCCGGACTCGTTCATCAGCTGCGTCTGATAGCCGGCAGAGCAAGCGGTCTCTGACTCGCGCATCTTGGCGTGATGTTTGACCATCATCTTCTCGCCGTCCTTCAGCTTCTTGGCCGCAAGACGTTTCAGCTTGATGATTTCGGAGTCAATCTCAAAGACCGCCGTGAATACTTTGCGTTTTCTGGGTGGCATATCATTCCTTTCTCTTGGCTATTTGTTTGTGGCTGAATATGTGAATCATTCCAGCCCCGTTGTCTCCAACCAGTTCGCAGGCATAGCGAACCAGTCCAGAGAGAGTCTTGAACTTTCCTATGATTACACCGTTAAACTTGTAGCCCTTTGGCTTTTTCATCTTTTCTCCAATGTTCATATCATTCTCCTTTCTTGGGTTCCGTAACTCCGGCTGCCAGCCGCTCCAGTGTCTGCACGGCGCACATCGCCTTCTGCATATTGATTAAGGCCGAACGGACGCTGGCACTGTTCCTGCCTTCATCGCTTCCCTCCAGATGCGCCACGGCAATCTTCGCCGCAGCAATGGAGTTTCTTGTCAGTTCTTGTTTATGTGTCATATTTGTTTCAGTTTAATTTGTTCTCCGTTGGTGAAATGGAAGAGAGCTCAACCCTCCTCCATCCATTTCCGGCGAGCGCATTCATTATGGCGCTCGCCCGTTTCATTGACAGGTCCTTCACTTCTAGTTCTGGATAGAACCTTTTGATCTGGTTGCATTGCTTGAAGGTGGCTAGTTTGTTTCCCCACCTTCTAAAGAGCTCGTTCAGGAGCTGCCTGCCCTGCGCGTAACCCATCTTGTCCGGGTCAATCCCCTGCTTCATCAGCAGCAGGCGCTGCGGCTCCGACAGGCTCTTTCCCTTGTCCCAGCCCTTATCCTGAACAGGAGACAGCGCAAATGCGTCGAACGGGTTGACCTTCGTGGCGGAGTATTTTACCTTGGCCACCAGCTTGTTCTTGCGGGCTTCCTCAAACGCGCGCCGGAGTTCAGCATCCTTGCGGATGCGCTCCTCCTCCTCGGCCAGAACCTCTCGCACCTGCATCTTTCCCTTCTCCCTTTTCATTCGCTCGATTGCGGCCTCGATGGCAGCCTCGCTGTTCTTGCCACCAAGGATGTCGGCGGTCGTCATCAGCTTGTGCTTTCCGCTGTTGCCCACCATGTCCAGCACCCGCATCTTTGGCTTTTCGCTGCCTGCAATAGCCAGCAGCCGCTCCTCCTTGTTGTCGAGTCCGTCCACTATGCCCGGCAGCGTCCTCGTTCCACGTCCGATCATTTGCGCGTAGAGTGAGCGGCTCTTGGTAGGCCGCGCAACTACGATGATTTCCACAGCCGGATTGTCGTAGCCCTCCGTGGTGACACCGCAGTTGACTAGGATGGATGATTCGCCCCGGCCAAAGCGGTCGAACACTTCCTGCCGTTCCTGGTCGCTCGTCTTGCCGCAGACCCAGTTGCTCAGGTTGGGGATGACACGGTTGAAGATGTTGCTCAACATCTCAGCCTGTGCCACGGATGCCGTGAATACGATTGTCCGCTTCGGGGTGCATTCCAGATGCAACCGCTCCGCCCAGTGTTCCGTCGGCACGTCCAGCAGTGTGTTTGGATTTAGCCCATACATGGCCTCCAACGTGGCCTGCACCACGCGCTGCACAGGCTCCTCGGCCTCCATGGCGGCGGCAAGGTCTGCTCCGTTCAGGTCGCCGGCCGTCGTCCTCATGTTCTCGAAGTTCAGCGAGCCAACCGCGATGAACTCCTGCTCTGGCTCAACCAGCCAGCCGTTGTCAACTCCGAACAAGATGTCGTAGTCGAAGGCGACCGTCTCGAAGATGGCTCCCAATGCTTCCTCATCGGCTCGGTCAGGGGTCGCTGTTACCCCGAGCACCTTCAGCTCTGGGTTGCCATTCATGAAGTAGTCCACGATGGCCTTATTGCCCTTGCTTACCGAGTGGTGTGATTCATCATACAGCAGTAGCCCGAAGTCTTTCGGGTTGAACCGCTGCATCCGCTTCTTGTCCGGTTCGCCGGAGCCAAGTGTCTGCACTGTAGCCAGCACCACCGGAGCCTGTGTGAACAAGTTGGTGGATGCTGTGAGTTCCGCCTTCTCAATCTCGCAGTCAATGCCATGGATGGCGAAGGCGCGTCTTGCTTGGAAGATAAGTTCCGAGCGGTGGGCAAGGAAGATGGTTCGCTTGGGAACCATACGCGCAACCACCTCGGTCATTATCACGGTCTTGCCCAAACCCGTCCCGGCGACGCCAAGCACAGAGCGGTGCTCGTCCCACTCTTTGTAGATTAAATCAACAGCCTCCTGTTGATAATCTCGCATCTTAAATTTACTACTCATCGTTCAGCTCTCCAGTGAAGCTTGGCTAGGCGGATAACCCTATTCACGTCAATATCTTCTCGGTCGCAGAAGTGGAGTATGTTTGCTATTAGGTCTTGAGGAGTCATTCTGTTCAAGGCTTTGCCGCCACAATCTGCCCGATGATTGTTTGTAATATATCCGACCATCTTGCGCGGCTTGAATTTGAATGTGCTCACTTCTTCACCATCCTTTCACGCATCTCTTTGAACTCCTTCGGCACACAGGTCTTCCAGCGGAACTGGCTGATGACGCCACGGCCAGAGCACATCTTGCACTTCTCTGGCAATTTGCCTTGGCAAACGCTACAAGTAGCATACGGCAGGGCGAGCTTCACTCCGCTGTATAGCTTATCAAGGTCAGCGAGAATCCCGCTGAAGTTGACCTCCGCATAGAGAGGGTCTTTGTCGGACTGCGCCTTCGTGATACGACCCTTGATTCCAGAGACCATACCAAGGATTGAATCCACCTCGCCAGCGCGCTCCCAGAACACCATCGCCTTTTCAGGGATGGGATATCCAGTGTCGTCGGTCTCAACTGGCGGTGTATTTTTGGCACGAACACTTGGAGCTGGATTTTCATCAACGGTATCTTTTTCTTCATGTTTCCCTTTGTTTTCATCATTTATGGTGCGTGTTCTTGCACCATCTTTGGTCTTGACAGCTGGTTGTGCAACTCCTTTTTTGTCGGTGACAGTGGTGCGTGATTCCACCTTTTTCACGCACTCCATCCCAGAGCGGACTTCCTTCACAAGGCTGTCGCTGACGGAGCAGATTTCCGCAATCTCGCGCAGACTCTTGTCGGGGAACTCCATGATTGCCGTCTCGACACACTGGCGCTTGTCGGCGTTGGTGCGGCGCAGGCCGTGATGTATGTTTGCCTGAAGCGCGAAGATGATGGCGTGTTCTCGGTCGGCGTTGCGAACCTCGAACGTCGCCGCCTTGACACCTGCCGCCTTGAGCGCGTTGATTCGGTGGACACCGTCCGCAGTGATGTATTTTCCGCCCACTTGGTATAGCACCGGCATGGGCAGCTTCTCCTTCCGCTTGTAGGCGGAGGCGTAGTCAGACACTGTCTCCGGGCATATCTCAGCCCGCGTCTTGGGCGCGAGCGACAGGTCTATGTCCGCTAGGAATATGATTTTGTTCATGGCTTATTGAGGTTGCGTTTGATTTTGAGTCCGACCACCGGCTTGATGGCGTCGGCTACTCTTTTGTTGAGAGATGGGAACATGGAGCAAAGCCACTTTACACCAATTATTTTGATTTCAGTTTTCATGTGTGATATGGTGATTTGTCTGCGATGTTTGTTTGTTTCATGGTTGAAAGGCCCGCCGGAGCCAGTGATGACTCCGGCGGGTTTGTTTAGTTCTTCCGTGTGAGCAGGAAGATGATGAAGCCGACTGCGGCCAGCATCAGGATGATAGGAATCCAGTTCACGCCTTCACCTTCTTCAGCGAAGACTTTGCGACCGATGTGGTCACGTCCGCTCCGACGATTTCCTCCACAACGGCTTTCAATCCCTTGCCCTTCTGCTTGGTGGCCGCGCGCGTCATCTCCTCAAGCGCGGTCTTGGAGATGGTTGACTTCATCAGGAAGTCCGCCAGCGGGATGCCGTGCTTGGATGCGCGGTCGAACACCGACTGGAGGTTGATGATGGTTGAGCGGGTCGAGCCCGAAGCCATGGCATATCCCGGAACTGCGTCAGGCGTGGCTGTGGCGAGCTTCTCCATCTCGTCCCATGCTTGGTTGAGCCACTTCTGAGCGATGTCGAACTGGTCGCAGAACTGCTGTCGCTGCTCTGGTGTCCAGCTCGCCACCGGAACGTCCACCAGCGACTTCTGAACCGGCACGAGCGAGCCGGCGAACTGGTTGTATTCCTTGCAGGACGACTTCGCCTTGCAGAACTTGCACTGGATTTCACCCGCCGTCCGTGGTGCGCCCGGCTTATTGCTGGCATTGACACGGTGATACATCTCCTCGCGCGCCCGCATGAGGTCGGGACGCTTGTAGATGCACAACTGCGGTGAGTGCGTCACAAGCGGCTGGATGACCGCCACGGCCAATTCCTCGAGCAGCGCGGTGTTGATGTCATACAGGCAGGCTTGGTCGCGCAGCTGAATATTAGTGGGCGATTCAGGTATCTCGCCCACTAGCGACTTGATTTCCACGATGAGCGCCTTCGTGCCCTTGCGATGCACCCGGTCAAGCTGGCCGCTGTGCTGCAAACTGTCCGGCCACTTCGCCCAGAACCGCTTTTCGCACACCGGCCTTGGAGTCAGGCCTTCCACTTCCTTGCCGAAGTATTGCACCAGCAGCTTCTTCTCAATCTCAAGGAATGAGAGGTAGATGTCCTGCTGTCGCACCGTCAGCCCCTTGTCGTCACCGGCAGCCAGTGCCGCGTGGAGCTCGTTCCCGAACGTGGCGTCGTCGCTATTCTTGTCCGGAATGTTTGCCTGTGCCAGATGCCGGCCAGCGCAGTTTGAGTCCGCCTGCGCGTTGCTGGCGCTTGTCCATGTTCCGCGTTCCTGTTCGCTCATTGCGACACCCCTTTCTGGTTCTTGATGCGGTTGAAGATGTCAGCGCCCTGTTCGTAGAGCATATCCACGACCGACGAATCCATCTTGTCCAGCGCCTTTTCATTGGACACGCCCAAATCGGCGACGAACGCGACCACCTCGTCCTCGGTCAGGCTGGCGAGCTGAATCAGACCCTTAACAGCCTTCAGTTTGTTTAGACCGCTTTCTGGCTTGGACTCCTCCTTCTTGGGAGTGACGTTCTTCTTCACCGCCACATTCTCGTCAGTCGGAACCACAGTGGCCGGTTCGCGTTCTACCAGCTTCTTCGGCTCCTTGAACTCCGGTTCAGCCGCCACCGGCTCCCTGCCATTGTCCACATAGCTGACATCGCCAGTGTCGGCGTCAATCACAGCTCCGCCGTCCATCTTGATTGCTTTTTCCATCTGGATGGACTTGGGGCCGTAGTGGTTCAGCAGAGACTTCTCGACGGTCTTAATGGCCATCTCGTCCCGCTTGGTTATCCATAGGCAGTTGGCCTCCTTGTCCGGCTTGCCCTTGGAGAACTTGTATTGCTTGGAATACATCATGGCGTGGCTCTCAATCTCCTCTGCCGTCCAGTATTCTCCCCGCTCAAAACCGTTGAGCAGGCGGAAACGCGCGGCATAGCCAATAACCTTGTCGCTGGTCTTCTTGGACTTGGCCAGCTTGAGAAGGCCGTCCAGCTCGTCGTATGATTCCAGCTCGCCTTCATAGACCACAGTGGAGCCGAACGACTTATACTTGCCGGAGCGCATCGCCAGCTGGATGAACCCCTTGAATCCTATTTGAAACTGGCACTTGTCTCCGTATGGAATCAAATGTGCCTCTCCGATGTTTGGGTCAATGGATAGGTCGAGCGCAGCCGCAGTAAATGCTGCACCAATCACCGATGATGGGTCGCATTTCTGGAGCTGGAACGACTGATTGACTATCTGGACAAGCGCCGCCGCAAACTGCGGAGCGCGCTCACCAATCACTTCCTTGAGTCGGTTCTTGACCGTCTCGTTTTGAACCAAGTCCTTTAGGGACGAGGATTTTATCAATGCACTGCTCATGTTTTATGTTTCCTTTTTGTTTTGGTTTTCTACACCACCCGGAATGGGTGGAAAATAATCTACTCTTGGCCTACCAATGGTCAAAGCCCGCTTACCACACTTCGGACATCGTCCAACGCTGTCAGTTCCGCTGTCGCGGTTCACGTCGCAAGTCGGCGGTGGCTCAGCTTTCTACGTTAGGCGGCAATAGTTGCGTTTCGATAAACGAGCGAGTGCCGATTGCCAGATGACGCGCCCGGCGATTCCGTGGCATGACCGAGATTTGTTCAAGAGCTTTGATGGCGACTTGAAGCGCGGCGCAGGTTCGTTGGATGCCGTTGTGGTCAGTCCATTTTACGCCGCAGGATTTGCATTTTGTTTTTGTCATAGATTTTATGTCAGTTCACGTTTTGCCGCCTAACAAGTCGCCGGAGCCAACCGCCGTTGGCGCTGGCCGTTTGGCGACAAGTCGCAGGTTGTTGGATGATTTAGTTCCACGGTGGCTCAGCTTTCTACGTTAGACATCGCGGCGGACGCCTTCTCCGTCAGTGAGTCGAACACTGACACATTATGATTGCCAACTTCCTCGGATGCTGCACAGACGGCGCAATCGCAATTCGCCTTGCACCGCCCCTGTTCCCACACGGCGTTGTAGAGTTCTATGAGATGCTTTACCAAGTGCCCCTCGGCTTGGTTCAGAGATACCGTTTCTATTTTGCGGGCGATTGTGGCAGGTATTACATCGCGGTCGCCAAATCTATCGGCAGACCCGGTGCAGGAGTCGGTTATCGGTGTTTTGATTTCAGTTTTCATATTTGTGTATCGCTATGCCTAACAAGACGCCGGAGCCAACGGGCGTTATCGCTTTCAGTTTTTCTCATAAGATTTCTGGTTGGCCGAGTCACGGGTCGCCCGTGGCTCAGCTTTTTTCGTTAGGCATCGCGGCCACGTCGTTGATTTTACCATGATACATTCTGATGCCGCATTTAGGACATTTTGACCAGAGCGTGCTCATCTGCCGGAGTTCGGATTTGCACTGCGGGCAGATTGGCGGATTGTAGTCTTTCGGGCCATTTAGCTGCATGTATCTTTTCTTTGTCATAATTCAGTTTTCATCTTGCACACCATGAGCACATTGTTTTCCGTTCTCTGCCGCGTGTTTCTTTCGGCACACGCCCAGCCGCAAAGCATTTTGCCAGTTCTTCCATGCTCGCCGGCCACGAGTCCCGCTGGTCAGAGCGGAAGGTGTGGCCAGCCCATTTCTCGATTGCGATTCCTTCTGCGTAGCGGTCGGGATGGTCGCGCCACAGTTCATACCATTCGATGAGCCGTTGGAAGAAGCACCAGTCACAGTCCGTCCGAGGTGGCGGCATCATGTCGCGCTCTTTGAGGTAGGAGAGCACTTTGTTCAGTCCCCATCCCCATCGCACCAGCGGGAAGTCTTGAGTCATTCCATCGCGGCCAGTCCAGTCAGTTCCTTCACGCGGGTCATTGCCCAGCACTTCATCGGCGCGGATGCCGACGTAGGAGATTGCCGGTTTTAGCTTTTCCGCATACGACATAAATGGCTCGATTTTTATGAGGCGCGTGCAGAAGCGCATCCGCCAGTTCGGCAGCGTCTTGAATTTTACGATGAGTTCGACCAGCGACGGTGCGGGGATTCTGACGAGCGGCTTGCCGAGTGCCTTTTCGAGCTTCGCCCAGTGTGCATCCATCGCCGGGAGTTCGCGCTTGGTTGGCGTGATACAGAATTGATAGTCGTCGCTCGGCTCGCGTTCGGCCAGTTCTATTGCCATCGCCGTTGAGTCTTTCCCGCCGGACAGTGCCACGATTCTAGCCGGACGTGCTAACAAGTCGCTGGAGACGACCCGGATTGGCGCTGTCAGTTGTCCGTTGAGGTTTTCGGTTTGCATAGATTTTTGGTTCCGGGCGTCTCAGCTCCGGTCGTTGGGCGTCATAGCAACGCGCTTTGGTTTGCGCGGGCGTCCGCCGAGCCTGCCGTTCTCGCGAGCAGCTTTCGACTTGGCCGCGCTTTTGATTTTACCGAGCGCCACGGCAGCGGGATTTTTCATTCTGGTTCGATGACGTAGTTGTGTTTCATCTTCAATCCAGTCTCCCACGTTTTGAGAGCTTCGTTGAAGATGTCCTGCATGGAGTCATCCGGGCTGCGCTCTATTTCACGCACAGCCTCGGTGATCGCATTCAGGAGTTTTGCGTTGGCGCTCATTTGGTTTCGTTGTTGATGCCAGCCGTCAGAAAGTAGTGGAGCATATCGCGCTGCCACCCGTTCATTTCCATGTTACCAGTAGTCCCGCGACGGATTTTGATTTGGAACTCCACCACGTTCAAATCGCGGATAGTGCATTCAGTCATCGGCTCACGGCGCAGCTTGTCGCGTTCATCGAGTAGCTCGTGGAGTTCGGGGATTGTCGTTGTCATGCTCTATAAATAACCCAGCGTTCGGATGTAATCAAGAACTATTTTCATTTCTTCTCCTTCTCGTTGCGGGCTGCGGTTGGTTGTGGTGTTGGCATATTATTTAATTTAAGATTGCCACCCAGCAGGGTCTGGACTGCCAGACGCCGGACATATCAACCGGCTCCTGCTGGGTGGCGGATTCATTATAGCATCAACCTTGGTAATTCCAAGAGTCGTCTGCAACTTTGTTACCATTTACTTCTGGAGCCTGCTCGATGCGCATGGCCAGAGTGATTTTCTCTTGCATGGCGTCGTATAAGTCCTCGAACGTCATACTGTTATTGGACAAGTCTTCCAGCATGATACCGAACAGTTTAGCGTGTTCGCCAGTGGACATCTCCTCGATGAATCCAAAGAACTCCGACGCGTCGTATCCGTTGCACAGGGCGACGGTCTCCAAGTCGTCCAGCAGCTTCATGGCGTCGCCGGGATGCGTCAGCAACTGCTGCTCGCGCTGCTGCTTCTTGAGCTCCTTGCGCTGGCGCTTGGTGAGCTTGGCTTCCTCCTTGGGCGCAGTCGTCGGCCCGCCAATCCGGTTCGGGCAGGTGGCGACAACGTGGTCAGACCACTTGCCGCAGTTGTGGCACCAGGTATTTCCGGACTGGTATTTGCTCTGACTATTCCGGTGGTCGTATTCGTAGTGATGCTGCGTTACCACCGGGCGGTCGATGATGTAGTTATCCTTCCATTGGGCGGGGAAGAACAGGAAGCCCTCTGCCGGTGGCGTGAGGCCGTGCGTGGCGATGAGGATTTCCGACGACTTGGCCATCTGCCGGCGGGCGGTCTTGTCAAGGTCGGGCATGATGCCGAACAAGTCCTTGAACTCATTCGCCTTGGCCGTGATGCCTTCGCCGATGTTCCAGAAGGCGTCCATAATGGGCTCGAACTTGTGGCCTTTGAGATACAGCCGGCAATGGATGTCCCGGTCGGGCTTGTCCATGTTTCCGATGGTGATGTGCAGTCCGTCCTGCGACTGCTCATCCGCCGAGTCTGTGCCGCTCTGGAACGCCGAACAGGTGCAGTGATGATGCACAGTGCCGAAGTAGAGCCAGCCGTCATGGTCGGCGAACTGCGCCCGCTGCGCCGCGCGCGCCGGATGGTCGTCAATCTCCTTGATGGTCATTCCTGTGCCGCCCTTCTGCGGGAACGCCCACGCCTTCCAGCCGTGGACGGGATGGACGAACAGACGCACCTGCGCCTCGCTGCGCTCCGTGGCCTGTGTCCATTCAAAGAACGCCATCATCTGCGCCCATTCATTCGGGCTGATTTTGGGGCCGGTGTATTCAAACTGAGCCTTGGTCGCCTTGACTTCGTGTTCCAGCAGGCAGCTGAACACGCCGTTGAACTTCTTCTCCTCGACGGACTTGCCGGAGGAGGCCGTAATAATTGCCGATTTCATTTTCGTTTTTCCTTTGGTTCTTGGTTTTCTGTTCATTCTCCGCCAGTGAGTCGGGTATAGGTTTCTGGCGCGTGGTTACGCAGCAGGTCTTTCAGTGACTCCATGGCCGTCATTGAATTTCGCAGACTGATGCTTTCATCCCGCGTGTCATCAACTTCATGGTCTTCAGTGGTTTCTCCATCGTCGCCACAACTTTCCCAGTCGATGCCAGCATCTTCAATGGAAGTGACCGCCTGTGACCGCAGTTCATCCAGTAGGTCTTGCAGGTTATCGAAGTCCTCCGCCGCCGACAGGACATCGGCCAGCTGGATGCCTCCACTCTCTCTGGAGTGTTCGCTCTCGAAGTAGGTGCAATGCCCCACGACTGTCCGCTCGCAGTCGAACTCCAACGTGAGCATAGGGACAGCGGGGCGAGCCTGACGACCAGCCATCTGTTGCAGCATAGGACTCTTGGTTGCAACCGGCGGATTGACGTTATATTCAGCCCAATCCACGATTTTCTCGTAGGTGTCCAGCTCCGGCGGCACCGGAACTTTCAGCCGCGACAGCAGGAACCCGCGAATCATCTCGTTGTTCGGGCAGGCCTTAATCATGTCCCGCGCCGATTGGTTGAACACCTTGTCGAACTCCATAAGCTTGCACTTCTTGAGCAGCTCGACTGTCCACTCGTCCTTGACCGACTCCATACTCTTTAGGTTATCAAGTCCCACCTTTAGTGCCAGCTCCCTTGGGCGTGTTTGGTAGTAATAACCATTGCCACACGGAACTTTGCAGCGCATCAGGAACTGTGGATTCGATTCCGCTGGCAGTGCAATGGCCTCCTCAAACGGAATGTCCCGCTCCTTCTCTGGACCTCCAGTCATGGCATCAGCCGGAACCATCAGCTCGATGGTGAACTTCTCGCCTTCCGCATTGGCCATTTTGGTCTTGTTGTCATGCAGTTCATAGCCGGTGAACAGGTGATACACCTGCGGCTGCGTCTCCGGGATGGCGGAATAGTTGCGACCAACGATTCTGCCAGACTTGTTGGTGAGCCGAAACAATCGGCTTCCTTTAATGCCGGCAATCTCCTCATGGCTGCCGAGCACTAGCTCGACCACCGATAAGATGTCAGGCAGTATTTCATAGACGCCACCTATCATTCTGCCTGCTTCTGCGACTGGATAGGGATGAGCCTCCTCGCGAGTGGTATATCCACCGGAGTATGACATCAAGTATGAAAGCGGGCGAATCAGGTCATCCCGAAATAGGAACCGGCGATGCGGAGGAAGCTTCTTCACTTCTTCTGCGCTGTACAGCTCAAACTCCGACTTCGGATAGGGCTTGGGATAATCTGGCTTCGTTCTTTGGTCAGGTGTTCCGCTCATTGTTTGTCCTTTATTTTGTTCACCACATACGCGGTGAGGTTGCTGATGATTTGATAGGGTAGGTGCGGTACGAGCTCGACGGGCATCTTTGGCCGTTCGAGATTCCAGATGACGAACAGGTGCTGCATGAGCGCCGCCGCCATGAAGTTTGCCGACACCAGTTGTTTGTTGACTTCTTGAGCTTCGCCGGTGCAGCCGATGGCGGCAGCGCGTGGGTCGCCCGAGGAGTCCGTGTTGATTTCCGGATAGTAGGTTCGCGGGTCGAGTGGCGAGCCCTTCCAGTCCGGCTGATAGTAGAACGCCTCCGCTGAGGTCGTCTCATTTGCTCCGATGATGGCCTTGCAGCCGTGGTCGTCGCAGGCCTCCAGCGCAGCTTTCCTCGCCGTGTGGTTATCAACACCCACCAGCAGCCAGTCGCTCTTGTGCAGGTCGAGCAGGCCGTTGGTGAACCATGAGCCGACAAACTTGCAGCCGTATTTCTTAGACAGCGCATCCGCCTTCGAGAGGCCGATTTCAGAGTCCGTGAACAGCTGACGGTTGAGGTTCTTCTTCTCCAATATGTCAGCGTCAATGACGGTGACATCGTTCTTGTTCTTGAGCAGGCAGATGGCCGGGGTGAGCCATGAGCCCACGCCGCCAGCGCCGATGATGTAGATGTGTTTCATGTCAGTAGTTTCTGAGCGCTTCCAGAGCCTCATTTTGGACGGCATTGTGGACGCTGTTGTTCACTTGTGTCGGCTGCATGATGGCAAGGTATTTCACATAGATGCGGTCTAGAAGCCGCACCAGGTCGCGCGTGTCGCCAGCATTGGTATAATGCCCGTCTTGCATGTATGCGTCACACAGCAATAGGAGCGACCGCGATGGCAGCTGTGGTTTGGTCTGGTCAGTCGACATGGAGTGCATCGCACTAATCAGGTTCTTGTCGATTCGCTCTTTCAGCTTCGACGGTGTCATGATGGGTGGCTTCATATCCGATGCGGCCATCTTGCTGAACATCCGCTGCGCTGCGGTCAGCTCCGCTGGTGGAGCCTCCGCTGGAATGGTCTCTGGCATAGGTCAGAGCATCGCGTTACGCAGCAGGTTGACGGTGGCGTTCTCGCACCGGAAGGAGTAGTTCGACCAGTCAGCGACGTGAACCTGCTCAAACTTGTCGGCCACCGGCTTGAACCGGAACATCTTGTCCGAGAAGTTGCGCTTGTCGCTGTTGAACAGGTCGGCGTTCCAATGGCTAGTGCGGAACTGCTTGAGCGCGAGCGTGAATGCCGATTGGGCGTCCTGTCCCTCTCCGTTGAACACTCCCATGCAGAGGTTGCAGTTGTCATACAGATTCGGCAAGGGCAGCTGGAAGCTGCGTTGGTCGCCGTTGAAGGCGATGAGCTGGCAGGCGTCATTCGGTCTGGTTGTAGTGTTCAGCTCAAACAGTTTGGCGGAGAACATCAGCGCCATATCGCTTGGAGCGAACCACTCCATCGGGATGACTGGATTCTGGCCGGTTTCATCCGTGAATGCAGGAGTCATGACGCCGTCACTGGACACCCATGGACAGGTAAGCGTGAGGCTTTTGAGCCAGCAGAAGGCATAGACACCGCCCGGGCCTTTGATGAGTCCGACCTTGAGACCTTCGACCGTGAAGGCATTGTGAACCACTAATACGGCATCGCGCGTGAACTCGGCAATGATTAACTCGGCGACGGACACCTCGGTCTCGTCAACCTTGCGGACGACGCAGGAGCCGTCAGCCTTGAGGATTATTTCTTTGAGTGTTTGCATATATGTTTTGTTTGGAACTGCAATCGTTTGGTCATGCGAGCTCCAGTGCCTGAACTCGGTGAATTCAGGCAGTGGGGGTCACTTTAGCATTTGTGGGGAAACACTCTTAATCCAAGCAATTCCAGCGCGCTTTGCGTCTGCCGTGTTTGGGTGAGTGGATTCAAGAGGATGAAAAGCGCAATCAGGAAACCAGCGAAGCAAGGTAGAAAACCTTCGGTATGTGATTACCGTCAGCCAATTACCCTTGGTATCAAGCTCGCCAAAGTGTTCATGGTCGCAATATATTTTGCTCCATTTTTGCATAATAAAAAGGCCGGTGAGGATTTCTCCCCACCGGCCAGCGAGTCAGTCAGCGATTAGAATGCCTTGCTGTTGGCCTTGTTCTCGATGACGACAGTGGATCCGCTCGGGACAACCACGTCGCCGGGCTGGGCAATGCCTCCGATGAGCGCCTGCACGTTGTCGCCGTAGCCGAGCACGACGCGGTTGGTGGAGTCGGCCAGCAGCTGCGCGACCGTGGTGGAGGATTCAACAGTGACTTCGCGGATGTCGGAACCGTAACGGATGGTGATGTTTTTCATGTGATGATAATTTGTTCGATTTGTTTATTTGATAGTTAAAAGGCCTCCCCGCGCACCGGATGATGCTCGGGGAGATTGAATCAGCCGAGCACCTGCGCCGGGGTGATGTCGCTGATGGTGAGGTCGAGCAGCTCCGCTTGCAGCTTGCCGATTTGTTTGTTCAGGTCGTCCTGATTCTTCTGTTCGCCGAGGATTGCGTTGGACAGGCGCGACGCGGCCACGGCAACTTCGTCCTGCTTGGCCTTGTTCAAGGTGTCGAGCACCTT
>Ga0187881_10000788_pt1 | contig 36530 bp, 27 predicted proteins | sample June2016WEW_19_1_2_FD_133017 | JGI IMG/M metagenome (GOLD analysis project Ga0187881, IMG submission 133017) | Peatland microbial communities from SPRUCE experiment site at the Marcell Experimental Forest, Minnesota, USA - June2016WEW_19_100 | ecosystem: Environmental > Terrestrial > Soil >... | reverse complement strand
GCCAGCCTGGGCAATGTTTTGTTTCGCCTGTTTTATCATTGCTGCTGACGAATCAATCCCGACCAGTCGCATACTCGGCGATTGCTGATGCAGCTTTAACAAGAGGCGAGCGGGACCTGTGCCGATATCAAGCAGCGTCCCCTGCGAACAATGACTCACTATGTCTTCAGCCGCAAGCTCGTAGTGCTTCATAAATATCGTCGACGAACTAATCGCGTTATAGAAAACCGAACCTGGCCACGGTATCCCCTCCGGATGAATCAGCTTCATTAAACGTCGCACAGGTGTTAATTTTGCCATAATCATTTTTCCGCAAGCCAGCTTGGGCCGTAAGTAATATCGACTTTCAAAGGAACGTCTAATTTAATCGCATTTGCCATCTCATTGGCAATCCACTTTGAGTGCTTCTCGGCCTCGGCGGTCGGCAGCTCGAATACCAGCTCATCATGAACCTGCAAAATCATCTTGACGGGCAGATTTTCTGCCTCGATTTTTCGCTGGATATTGACCATAGCAACCTTAATCAAATCAGCCGCCGAACCCTGTATAACCGTATTTACGGCTAACCGCCGTGCCTGCGCACGCTTGCCGGGGTTGCCGCTTTCGAGATTCAAAATCTTTCGCCGACGGTGCAAAATCGTCTCGACATAGCTGTTTCGCGTTGCCTGTTCGACGACGCCGTCCATAAACTGGCGAATCGAACTGTACCTGGCAAAATAATCGTCGATGAACTTTTTCGCCTCCTGTAAAGTCAGTCCTGTTCCGTGTGCCAGACCGAGAGCACCCTGCCCGTAAATTATCCCAAAATTCACCGCCTTGCACCGCGAGCGCATCTCGGACGTAACTTTTTCGAGAGGAACATTAAAAATCTGTGAAGCAACAAAACGGTGAATATCCATATCCGCGACAAATGCCTCACGCAACGCCTTATCGCCCGAAAATTGCGCCAGCAGGCGAAGCTCTATCTGCGAATAATCCGCGCTAAGGATACAATCGGTTTTGTTTTTGGGGACAAACGCTGAGCGAATTTTAGCGCCCAAAGGTGTGCGAATCGGGATATTCTGTAAATTCGGGTCGCTTGAACTTAATCGGCCCGTCGCGGTTATCGTCTGGTTGAACGACGCGTGAACCCTGCCTGTTCGACGGTTTACAAGGTAGCCCAGCTTGTCAACATAAGTGTTTTTCAACTTGCTCAGCGTGCGGTATTCGAGAATAAGATTGATAATCGGGTGTTCCTCGGCAAGCTCATCCAGCACGCCCGCGTCAGTGCTTTGGCCTGTTTTACCCGAACGCACGGATTTTAATCCGAGCCGGCCAAAAAGCACTTCGGCAAGCTGCTTTGGCGAATCGATATTAAACGGAGCGCCCGCCGTCTGGTAAATCTCGTCAACCAGCCGGTTAATCGATGCCGTTATGTCCTCCGACATATCCGAAAGAATCTCAGTATCGAGTGATACGCCGTTATATTCCATTTCCGCAAGAACGGTTACTAAAGGCATCTCAACATCGTAAAATAATGGCTGTATCTGTGTCCGTCGCTCTAACTGCGCTGTGAAATACTGATACAGCCGCCACGTCAGGTCAGAATCCTCCGCGGAATACTCGCAGACCGCAGCCGTATCGACCATATCGAAAGTGAGCTGATTTTTCCCCTTGCCGATGAGCGCTAATATCGGGATGCTCGTATAACCGAGGAAATCCAGTGCCATATTATCAAGCGAATGACTGTTTCGCAGCGGATCGAGACAATACGATGCGACCATCGTATCGAAATATACGCCCGCAAGAGGCAATCCCGCGTTTCGCAAGACCAGCATATCGTATTTGATATTCTGTCCGATTTTTTTTATTGTCTTGTCGGCAAATATAGGGGCGAGTTTTTCCCGCACCATAGCTAAAGGCAGACGTTTTGCCCCCATCGGGGCACGAACAGGGATATAAAACCCGGTTTTCGCCTGCCAGGAAAAACTGATGCCCACCAAATCCGCCCGCATTGGCACAATAGAAGTCGTCTCTGTATCAACGGCAAATGATTTCTGCTTTTTCAGCTCCCCGAAAAACTCCTCGAATTTTTCCGGAGTATCGATGAGTTGATAGTTATGTTCCGCTGTCGCCGCCGAAACAGGCCCCTCGGCCGGCGCTGTTTGTGACTGATATGTTTGAACCTGCTGTTCGGATGGTGAATGCCCTATTTGTGCCAGCAGCCGGGCAGAACCAAGCTCATTGAATATCTGCGTCAATAACGCTTCATCAGCCGGCTTCACCGCAAATGCCTCGTAATCAATCTTCACGGGGACATCACAGTCAATTGTTACCAGTTTTTGGCTAAGATACGCCAAATCTTTGGATTTTCGAAGGTTTTCACCAAGCTTACCAGTGATTTCATCGGCGTGAGCGTAAAGATTATCGAGCGAACCGTACTTTTGAATGTACTTCAACGATGTCATTTCTCCAAAACCATCAACGCCCGGGACATTATCAGAAGCGTCGCCCTGAAGAGCCAAAACGTCAATAAATTGCACCGGTTTAATTTTCATCTCCGACTTTATCCACGCCTCGTCGGTTACTTCGCCCGTTTTGATATCATATCCAAAAACGTGGTCATCTATAAGCTGGAGAATATCCTTGTCCTTTGTGCATATATAAACGTCGATTCCCTCTTTCGATGCTTTTTTTGCAAGCGTGCCGATTATATCGTCCGCCTCAAATCCGTTGATTCGCAACATAGGGATATTCATCGCTGAAAGAATCTGCTCGATGCGCTTTATCTGCACAGGCATCTCGGGAGGCATAGGAGGCCGCTGCGCCTTATACTCCGAATACATCTCATTTCTGAACGTTGGCCCCTTGCTGTCCATCGCCACAACGAGCATATCGGGCTTTTTGTTTTTAATCAGGCCAAGAATGGCAGATGTAAATATGTATGTGGCCTGGGTTGGTTCGCCCGATGGACTGGTTAACGGGTTGCCTCCCATCTTCGCAAAATGCGCGGCGTAAATGTGCGCATGGCCATCGATTATATAAAGGTTTCTGGACATCAGTGGAAACTCTATTTGCAGACGGCTTAACTGTCAAGCAGGATTGTTTTTATCATTGGCGTTGCTGCTGCTGAAGAATCTGTCGTCTCAATTCAATCGCCTCAGTCCGTCCAGGCGATATTCGAAGAATCTCATCACATTGCTCTATCGCCCGTTGCGTTTTGCCTTGTTTTGCCAGTGCGGTCGCGAGATTCAGGCGTGTCGGCACGTCACACGGATCAATTGCAGCCGCTTTTTCAAAGTGACTTACCGCCTCGTCAATTCTATTTTTACGAAACAATACGACCCCGATATTCAGGTGCGACATCGCATCGCAGGGGTCGATTTGCAGCGCCTTTTCAAAGTGAACAGCCGCATCGTCGTACGAGCTTTTGCGAAGGAAGGCAACACCCAGATTCGCCTGCGCAAAACGATCATTCGGATTTACCTCGACGGCTCGTTCGAGAATAGTAACACTGTTTTGCCAGTAACCAAGCTGCATACACGTCGAGACAGCCATAGCCGAAATAGTAACCGCTGCCGCTATTGCAAGAATGGTTTTGCGAAAGGCGTATCGAGCTAGCAATTCAGGCAATCCCCAGGCAATGATGATAAATAGCCCGATAAGCGGGATATAGGTATATCGGTCCGCCATCGCCTGGTCACCGACCTGAACCAGGCCTATTACCGGTAATAGCGAGCAGAGATACCACAACCAGCCGAATAATAAATAGCCGTGTGTCCTGGCAAAACGAATCGCCAAAACCGTTACCGCTACAAGCAGCAGCGTTGGAATAACCGCGCCAGAAAAATGAAGCGACCGGCCAGGGTGAGAATAAAACACCGATAAATTCACAGGCCAGAACATTTTTAAAACATATTTAACGTATGAGACAAGTGCGTTTATGACTCGAATGTCGAAGGGAAACTTGACTATGTCCCTCACTGCCCCGCTTTGCGATTGAACAACAAGCGTTACTACACTTGACACCCCGGCAAGAAAAACAAACGGGAGTTTTTCCAAAAGTAATTTGGTAAGCGAATCCTTACGTTTGAGCGGCCAGTAATCAAGAAGCAGCAGTATAACAGGCAACGTAACAAGCATCGGCTTGGCCATAAGGCCCAAAGCAAAAACAAAAAGCGCGAGAACATACCTGCCTATGGAAGAACGCTCGGTATAACGCACATAAAACAACATCGTCAGCAGCCAGAACAAGGCGCTCAGCACATCTTTGCGTTCCGCCACCCACGCGACCGACTGGATATGAAGCGGGTGAATCGCAAAGACCGCGGCGACAAATGCGCTGGGCCATAAGGCGCTCGTAATTCGCAGCAGAAGAATAAAAAGCAAAACAGTATTAGCCGTATGCAGAAACAGATTTGCCAAGTGAAGCCGGCCCGCGTCAGAGCCGAAAAGCTGACAATCAAGCATCAGCGAAAGCCACGTTAGCGGATGCCAGTTATAGGCGTGCGAAGAGGTAAACGCCCAGACAAAATTTTTTGTGCTAAGGCCCGCTTGGACCTGCGGATTCGCGGTAACGTAAGAAGGGTCATCATAAACTATAAAATCAAATGTCACCACCCGGCAGAATACGGCTATTGTAATTACCGCAAGGGCAGCTCCGATTATCCAGGGCGCACGGGACTTGTGGGTGATTTTACGCATCGATTATTTGGAAACAGTGGTGATTTTATGAGGTTCATTTTCGCCAGGCGAAACTTTAATCCCGTCCACAAACAGCCGAAACCGTATTTGGTGCTGCGACCGAAGTTAATTGATGATGCCTCAGGAAAGTATTTCGTCGGGCAGCTTACCTCGGCTATCGTGTACCCAAACCACAGTATCTGGGCAAGCATCTGGTTGTCAAAAACAAAATCGTCGGAATTGCCGTCCAGAGGCAGCCGCTCCAGCAACTCCCTGGAAAAAGCGCGGTAGCCAGTGTGATACTCGGACAGCTTCGCACCCGTAAGAATATTTTCTGCCATCGTAAGAAACCGGTTCGACGCGTATTTGTAAATAGGCATATTGCCCGCCAGCGCATGACCGCCGAGGATTCGTGAACCGAGAACACAATGGTAAAGCTCGTTTGCAATCATAGACGCCATCGCCGGTATCAGCAAAGGCGTGTACTGGTAATCGGGATGCACCATTATTACGATATCGGCACCGTCTTCGAGAGCAAGTTTATAGCAGGTTTTCTGATTGGCGCCATACCCGCGGTTTTGCGGATGCGTATGGACAACGGCATGAGGCAGTTTTGACGCCACCTCAACCGTCCCGTCTTTGCTTGCGTCATCAACGATGACAACAAGGTCAACAATTCCCTGCGCCATCACCTCATCGTAGGTCTTGCGAATGGTCTTCTCGGCATTATAAGCTGGCATCACAACAATTACTTTTTTATTCGCGAACATAAGGACATTATAGCGGTTCTCCTGTATCCTCGGTAGCACAAAACCGCCTCCGGTATCATTGTTTCCTTTTTAAAACAATAACCGATGCTCTCGATACTGGTTTATAATTGGTTGCCTGATTGTTCCACCGCCAGATAGTCGGCCCATTGACAAGAATGTCGGCGATACCGACCACCTCGTACCGTACGAACAAATATGAATCAAACCACTCAAATATCTTTTTAACGGAATCTGGTCTTGCCAGCCATGACATGGAAACATTTACAAAAACCACAAATTGAGGGTTGGCGGTCTCAACTTGAACAATCATTTCTTCCTGCATCTGCCTGGCGTGTGGCTGTGGCTCCATAAGCGGATAAGTATAAATATATTTGGTAGCCGAACGTCTGCCGGAATAGAAACAAATTTGCGGTTCGGAACCAATAACAGCTATTGGGGCATCGGGACGCGAATTGTCCCGGATAAATTTTGCTATCTGAAGCGATTCCGGGAACGGGTTGACGCTATAAACCTTCCGGCAAACATCTTCCGGTGAAAGCTCAAATAAACACTCCCGCTGGTTATACAACGTATAGCCGATGACAATGAGACCAATAGTACCGGTTATGGCCAGCCGCAGCGGCATCGGCATCGTTCCCGCGTATAACCCGTCAATAACAGCAATACTAATTCCGGCCAAAATGGCCGCCGCGGGTAAAAGAAAAATGAAATAATGGTTGCGGAAATATAAACCCGGACAAACGGCCAAAAATGAAAAAATAAAAAATCCGGCGGTTAATGCCGCTAATTGACGATATCTCTTCGTAACAACAACTGCGAAAAAGCCGAAAATAGAAAGAAACCATATTGGAAAACCTTCATAGAACATCATCTTTGCCTGATGTGCGAAAAGCCTCCATGCGTCATCCAGAGAAACGACCGCCGCATACTCGCGGGCGTATGTGAACGTCCAGAACCAGAATTTATCAAAGGTGCCGTAAAACCAGTAAAAAAGACATACTATAACAAACGGCAGAAAAACCATAGCGTTAAAAATAATTTGAGAGATAATGACTTTTAGCCATTGAATCGGCCTTTGTCGCAAACCGGAATAAAGCAGATACAACGTGCCAAAAATGGCAAACATAATGCCATGCTGCTTGATAATAAAAGCAAGACCGAAAAGCAACCCTGCAATCAGCAATCGGACATACCCTGTTTTGCCGTTACTGTTACAAATGAGTAATAAGCCAACAAGCGCCGGCAGAATAACAAAATGCTCCGCATTCGCCCAAAGCCCTGTTACTCCCGAAGTTATGGATAATACAGCATAGACACCGCCGGCGGCAACCGCGGCAATCGACCCGAATAATTTTTTGGCAAGCAAAAATACCGCAAATATTGTCGCGGCGTTGAAGATTAGAAGACCGAGGTGAATACCCGTATGCGTTTGTCCAAACAAGGTCATTATAAGGGCATAGACAACATAAATCCCAGGCAGTTTCATACTATACGCCGAGATATAAGGAGGAACACCCTTTAACATTTGCTGCGCTATATAAGCATATTCACCCTCGTCCCGCTCGAATGGCACAGAGAGCAGCCGACTTCGAATAACAGCCGCTGCGATTATCACCGCAATAATCGCCACCCAAGGCCAAATCCGGGATAAACATACCGTTACCTGTTTTTCCTCATTATCCCTGCTCTTTGTTTGCCCCATCAGTTCATCCTCTCGTAAATAACAACGTTACGCTCGTTTGTGTCGGTTCGAAAACGGTGCTCGTCCGGGTTTTCTCTGTTTTCAAACGCCAGGTCCGGGTAATTTATCGTTATCGCGCGGTAGGTATTCAACGAGTTATTGTCGAGCAGATACTTTCCAACCTTTTTCTCTTGGTCATTGATTATATGCTTGTGAATTATTACCCAGCGGGCGTTTTTCGTCGGCGAAAGGTCTTCACCCGTCAGCCCCCCTACCACTTTCATCTTGGTGTAAAACTTCAGTACCATGTCGCCATTTGTAACAGCCACAATATCCTCAGGGGAACCGTGCTCGTTAAGATATTTCGCGATACCCTCCCCCGGCCCGTCATAATCATGGGTAATTTCGTAAAGATAATCCTTCATCTGGCTGGTAGTAACCAGCAAAACCACCGTCGCCGCAGCGATAAGCAGATGCGCCTCCCACGCCGCGTTGATAATAACAGCCGTCAGAAGAATCAACGGTGGTATCGTCGGGGCCATGTATCGGAAAAATGGATATGGGCTTGTCACCGTGATTACAATAATAACGAATATAATAAAAAATACCGGCAGTGATAATCTCTCCCACACCTGCCGGCCCAGTTTTGGAAACCGGCCCTTTCTGATGCGAGCAATAATATACCAGACCGGCAGCACCGCAAAAAGCCATACTGGAAATACATAAATGGCAAGGTCATGAACATAATTCTTGATAAAAATATTAAGCACCTGCAATTGTTCCAATTGCTTGTATGGGCTCGTGTATTTCACCCCTGAAAGCCAGATAAACCACGGGATATTGACTAATGTCGTCAGGACGGTTACCACCAGCAGAATCTTGAGCCGGTCGCGATGAAAAATCACAGCGTGCAGAAAAACCACCGGGAAAAAAACCGCCACATAAATATGCTGACTGTGAAACAGCAGTGTAGTCGCGGCGAACAGCAATACAAAAGCGCGTTTTCTCCCCTCCAGCAGCAAAACATAGGCGTATAACGAAAGCAAAGCAAAGAACATCGCCATACTGTAATACCGGCACTGCCTGCATAAAAGCAGAAACGGAACAGATATCGCCAGCAATGACGCCGCAATCGCTGGTGTCCGGGTCCCAGGCCAAAGCAACTTAGCGAAAAAATACAGCAGAGCAACCGTGCCCATGCCAAACAACGCAAATGGCAGCCGCGAAACAAACGTGCTTATGCCGAACACCTCGTAAAACCCGGCCAGAACATAAAACGGCAGCCACGTATGCCATCGCCAAATGTAATTTTTCCCATATTCGGCCCCCTCTTCCTGCGAGAAGTAATTTTTACCGTCATACCCTCGCGGGACGCCATCAGTCAGTATTGTCTTGCTGATAAGTGCCGTCTGCGCCTCATCCTGCCATAGATACTGATTGCCGAGATTAGTCAGCAAAAGAACCGCCGAGCCGATTAAAATCACAATCAGAATTACCAACTGCCCTTGTTTTGTTTGCCAATATCCGTCCATCGCTCCGGCTGTTTCCTCTGGGTTATCCTTTGTAATTACACATACAGTTTAGACGAAGCTGCCGCATAACACAAGACGTTCTCAGTAACGGGCGGACATTCCCCAGAGCGCCTTTTCATACCTCGAAGCGGTACGTCCAAAATGCCGGAACCCGCCACTTGTCAACAGCTAAAAATCGGTTATAGTAATATGTCCCTGACGGTTACGAGATTCAGGGGACCGGGAAGCCGAATATGGAGCAAGAACAGCCGAAAATTATTTCATCAAAAACAACCAGAGGACTCGGCCTCGAACCTCTCAGAGGCACAGAAACTCTTTTTCTCGGTATTGACATCGGGTCAACCAGCAGTGACGTCATAGTTCTTGATAACCAGAACAGAATTATCCTTTCGGACTACAGGCGAACAAAAGGCAGGCCTATAGAAACATTCCGCACGCAATTGCGGGAGATATTTGCAAAGATAAATCCCGCCAACGTCAAAACAATCGCGGTGACCGGCTCCGCCGCACGATTACTCGCTAAATTACTGGGAATTCCCTTTGTCAACGAAGTGGCTGCGCAGGCCGCCGCGATATCATATCTGTATCCGGATATTCAAAACGTTACCGTCATTGAAATGGGCGGCCAGGACAGCAAACTAATTTTCCTGCACAACGAGCCAGGCGCGGGACGGGTGAAAGATTTTGCCTTAAATACCGTATGCGCCGCGGGGACCGGCTCATTTCTTGACCAGCAGGCGGACCGCTTAGGTATAAATATAGAAGAAGAATTCGGCCGGCTGGCGATTGAAAGCAAAAACGTCCCGCGAATGGCGGGTCGATGCTCCGTCTTCGCCAAAAGCGATATGATTCACCTCCAGCAGCAGGCAACGCCGGTGGTCGATATCCTCGCGGGGCTTTGCTTAGCCCTTGCCCGTAATCTCAAAAGCAACCTCGGCTGCGGACGTGAGTTTATAAAACCAATCATCTTTACAGGAGGTGTAGCCGCAAATGCCGGCGTTGTAAAGGCAATCTCAGAGGTCTTTGAAATCACAGACGGTCAACTCATCGTCCCTGAAGCCCATTTCTTTACCGGCGCAATTGGCGCGGTCCTCACCGCAAAAAGCAAAGGATTACAACATAGTATCCCTGCCAACTCGCTGATTGAAAATATCGACGAATATATCAGTCAGCAGGGTTCATCACTTCAAAACGCCCCTCGCAGGGAACCACTCACAACACCAGTTTTGCCTCCCCCGAAAAATAATGTTCGCGATGACCTGCTCACAAAAGCTGCTGAACCAATAGAGGCATACCTCGGCATCGACGTCGGCTCATTGAGCACAAAGGCCGTTGTTATGGACAAACAAAAACGCATCCTCGCCAAAATCTACCTTATGACCGCTGGCAGGCCTTTAGACGCGATACATCATGTGATGAAATCAATCGGCGAACAGGTTAAAGATAAAGTCGAAATCATCGGCGCAGCCAGCACCGGCTCCGGGCGATACCTCACGGGCGATTTTATCGGTGCGGATGTCGTTATAAATGAAATCACCGCCCAGGCCACCGGGGCAGCTATCATAAATCCCAAAGTGGATACCATTTTCGAAATAGGCGGACAGGACAGCAAATACATCTCGCTGAACAACGGTGTGGTTGTGGATTTCGAGATGAATCACGCCTGCGCCGCGGGAACAGGTTCATTTATCGAAGAACAGGCAAGTCGATTGGGTATAAGTATTAAAGAAGAGTTTGCCCGGCTTGCCTTCGCGAGCAAATCGCCTGTCAAATTGGGCGAGCGATGTACGGTTTTTATGGAATCGGATTTGCTGAGTTATCAACAGCAGGGAGCGATTACTGAAGACCTCGTTGCGGGTCTTGCTTACTCCATTGTCGCAAATTACCTCAACCGTGTCGTCGGGCGACGAAAAATCGGAGATAACATCTGCTTCCAAGGCGGCACGGCTTTTAACACGGCTGTCTGGGCAGCTTTCGAAAAAGTAACCGGCAAACCCATTATGGTCCCTGACCATCATGAAATTACCGGCGCTCTCGGCGCGGCGGCAATTGCTGCCGAAAATATCAAACAGGCCGCTAAACAATCTGGCATCAGGCCAAAGAGCAAGTTCAAGGGATTTGAAAATCTCGTCAATGCCAATTATACCGTAGAGTCGTTCACCTGCGACCATTGTTCGAACCATTGCGAGATAAAGAAGGTGAAATTGGCCGGCTCGGAACCATTATATTACGGGTCACGATGCGACAGGTATAACCTCAAAAAAACCGTTAAAAAGAAAAGCCGATTCAGCGCATTCGAATACCGCCAAAAAGAGCTGCTTGAATTCGCAGGGCTTAATCGACAATCGGCAATCGGCAATCGACAATCAAAAATAATTGGCATCCCTATGGCGCTTGCATTCTGGCAGTTGTTGCCCACATTTTCACAATTTTTCAGAGAACTGGGTTTTGAAGTTGTTTTGTCGGGTCGAACAAACAAAGAGACGATTCGCAAAGGTGTGGAATCGGTAACGGCTCAGCCCTGTTTTCCGGTCAAAGTGGCATATGGACATATCGTCGAACTGATTGAAAAAGGCGTAGATTATATCTTTCTGCCAAGCATAGTTTCCGTGGCGGGCAGCTTCCCACAGAACAAGCACAATCACTTTTGCCCGTATGTTCAGTCGTTTCCATACCAGGTGCGAAGCGCATTCGGCGATAAGCTTGGCGAAACGAAGTTATTAATTGCCCCGTTGCGCCTCGGCGAGGGCGACAGTATTACGCAAAAGACATTCGCGGAACTCGGCAAAAAATTAAATATCTCATCTTCGCTGATTCACAACGCGATGAAAAAAGGGTTCGAGACGCAACAGGGATTTGAGCAGGTGCTGTTGGACAAAGGCAAAGAGATTCTGGCCAACATCGGGCCAAATGAGAAATTGTTTGTGTTGGTCAGCAGGCCATACAACGGCTGCGACGAAGGCGTGAGCTTGCAATTGCCCGGAAAATTCGTCGACGCCGGCGTGGAAATGATGCCGATGGAGATGCTCGATCTCAAAGAAGCCCGGCTAAGCGACGAAAAACTGCACAGTGAAATTTACTGGTCATACGGACAAAAAATTCTGCGTGCTGCGGAAATTATCAAACGAGACAACCGCCTCTTCGCGGTGTATCTGTCCAATTTCAGTTGCGGGCCTGATTCGTTTTTGATGTCCTTCTTCAAAAACATAATGGGAAATAAGCCCTGCCTGCAACTGGAAATCGACGAACACTCCGCGGATGCGGGGGTAGTAACGCGAATTGAGGCGTTCCTCGAAAGCTTGAAGAATTATAAAACCCGTGAAGCGGTTGCGGTTACGCCGCTCGTTTCGTCAAACATAGGACGTCAAACGCAACCGAAGACCGAAAAACGAACTCTTTACATACCCTACATTGGTGACACATCATTCGGGATGGCGGCATGTCTGCGGGCATACGGGCAGCCGGCGGAGGTTATGCCGATTGCGGATGAGGCGGCGCTTATGCGAGGCAGGGCTTATACCACAGGCAAAGAGTGCCTGCCCTGCGCGATAACCTGCGGGGAAATGCTTAAGGTCCTGGAGCAAGATGGCGTTTCGCCCCGGAACGCGGCGTTCTTTATGCCCGGCACATCAGGCCCGTGCAGATTCGGCCTGTATCACTGTATACATCGGCTTGTCTTCAAACATGCCGGCGTTGATGAGGCAATTATCTTCTCGCCGAATCAGGACAGTAACTTCTACAGTCATTTTGTGAAGAATTTCGACGGCGCGGGGCCGGTGACTTTTATGAAAGACATCTGGACATCAATCGTCGGCATCGACCTGCTGTATAAATTGATTCTGCGGTTGCGCCCGTTCGCAGTCGATACCAGGCAGGCACAGCAGGTATATGAAAATTGCGTTCAGCAATGGACCCGGCTTCTGGAGAAGCGCAGCCGATTTTCAGACAAGGTTCGGCTTTTTAATCAGTTTGCCGAAGAGTTTACGAAAGTAAAACTGAACAATAAACTGCAAAAGCCCAGGATTGGCATCGTTGGTGAGATATACGTCCGCAACCACCCGTTCGCAAATCTCAATATCATTCGTCGGCTTGAGGAACTTGGGGCGGCCTGCGATCTCGCCCCGCTCGCGGAATGGATTTATTATACGAATTTCACACGCCACAAAATGGCGCATCGCAGAGGTCAGTGGAAAAACCTGCTCAATAACGCCGTTCAGGATTTCTTCCAGCACAGGATTGAACGGTCGCTTGCGGAGCCGATGGAGAAAAAATTTGGCCGGCTTGCCGAACACCCCGTAAAACACACAATCGACTTAGCAAAACCATATATCGACGCATCATTTGAAGGTGAAGCGATACTGAGCATAGGCAAAATGGTCGAATACCACAAAGACGGCTTCGGCGGCGTGGTAAACGTAATGCCTTTTACCTGTATGCCCTCGACGATAGTGAGCACACAAACAAGGCGATTGAGCACCGACTGCGATGAGATGCCTATTCTGAATCTCAGCTTCGACGGCCAGGAGGACGCGACGCTGACGACTCGTCTTGAGGCGTTTGTCGAGCAGGTGGGAGCAAGGCAGAAGGTCGGCGTGGCGGAAATGGTTGCAACATAGGGCTATTTGTGATTTCAGATGCGCGTTCAGTATCACCTGCGGCGGACATTCAATAGTCAAACGGTTGTTTGCCGTCGGCGATTCTGGTTTTGGACTGCATTTGTTTCATTGTATTTGTGAGCATAGCGGCGAAATCGTCGTCTTCCATACCCGTGATTTTTTCAACCGATATCGGCTGGCCGTAAGTAACGGTAATCTTCGAGCCGATTTTGAATAACTTTCGATGCCTGGGCCAGCATTCGAATGCGCCATCAATCAGAACGGGAACAACAGGGGCGTTGCCGCGGCGTGATAAAAGCGTGAAGCCGCCTTTGAAGGGAGATATTTTGCCATCAGTGGTTCGCGTCGCTTCTGGAAAGAGACAGACGGCATCACCCTGCTTCAACCTGGCGATAATGGCTTTTATCGACGCGAGGTCGGCTTGTCCCCTGCGGACCGGTATTGCTTTGACCGATTTAAGAAGCGGGCCGAATATTTTGCTTTTGAAGAGGGTGTCCCTGGCCATAAAGCATAACTGGTTTTTGAGGGCGATGCCTGCCAAGACCGGGTCGAGAACGCTCTGATGATTGACGACAAGAATGAATGCTCCCGTCTGGGGGACATTTTCAAGGCCGACGAAACGCATACGGAAACACAGCCGGCAGAATAACCTGCAGCACCACCGTGCAAACAAAGACCAATGATTTTTTAAGGTTTCGCTGAGCATTTCTGTTTCACGCAATCAGCCAGTTTTCCGACAACCTCATCGATAGACAAGCCGGTGGTATCAACAATGACCGCGTCATCGGCCGGCTTCAAAGGTCCGACGGCTCTGTTTTCGTCACTTTGGTCTCTTTTAAGAATGGCCTGACGGATTTCATCCTCGGTTTGCTGTATTGCTTTGGCTTTCAGCTCTACCTGTCTTCGGCGTGCCCTCTCGTTAAGGTCGGCAGTAAGGTAAAACTTTACATTCGCGTCAGGAAACGCAACCGTTCCCTGATCCCTGCCTTCAGTAACAATCCTTTCATACGCCTGGGCAAATCGCCTCTGCATATCAACCAGACGCTGGCGCGCGGGGGCAAGACAGGCGATATAACGGGCATTGGCGGTAACCTTCGGATCGCGTATCTGCGCTGTGGCATCCACGCCGTCGATTCGCACGAGCATACCGTTCGGAGTCGCTTTAAATTCGAATACGGTTTCGTCAATAACTTCGAGTATGCGCTGTTGATTGGTCAGGTCCGCGCCATCGAGTATTGCGGCGAGAGTGGCAGCCCGATACATCGCGCCGGTATCGAGAAACACAGCGTTAAGTTTCGCCGCAAGCAGACGAGCAATGGTGCTTTTGCCGCTGGCGGCAGGACCATCAATAGTAATAATAAATCGAGCCATAGAAAAACCCGCTCAGATTGACAGGCCCCCTGTTTTTGCAACCCTGACAACAACCATACTCGTATCATCCACCTGTCTGGCCAGGCCGACAAATCGTCTTCGGTATGCGAGTATATTATTAATTACCTGAGAAGCAGAGCTCATATGGCACTTACCGAAGCTTTTGAGGAGAAGGTCCCTGCCCCAGGTATCGCCCTCGAAATTGGCGGCGTCAATCAGCCCATCGGTATAAAAAAGCAGATAATCGTTTTCGTTTAACTGGACGGTTTCCGACTGGTACTCGGCATTCGGCAAAACCCCGAGGACAAGACCGCCTTTGTTCAGGTCAACGATATGTTTGTCCCTGTACAAAGCGGGCGGTTCATGGCCGCAGTTGCAATAGGTGATTGTCCTTTTTCCCGCGTCGATAATGCCATAGAACAGGGAGATAAATTCTCCGGCGGCGCATTCTTTGCACGCCATCTTGTTGAGCCGGCGAACGGTTTCGAGCAACTCATCGGTCCATTCTGAATAAGCCCGCAGTGCACCGCGGAACGAGCTTGTCATAATCGCAGCCGGGATACCTTTACCGATAACATCGGCAATGACGATACCGATTTTGTTGTCGCCCAGTTCCAGAAAATCGTAAAAGTCGCCGCCCACATCGAAACAGGGTATATACGTAGCGGCTATATCAAGCCCTGAGACCTGAGGCGCTTTTTCCGGAATCATTCGCCGCTGGATATGCCCCGCGAGGCGCATCTGTTCGGTAATTCGAGCTCCTTCAATGGCCTCGGCGTAAAGCTTGGCATTGGTGATAGCGACAGCACACTGCGAACCGATGGCTCTTGCAAGGTCGATATCGTCATCTTCAAAATGCACTGGTTTTCCGCTGTAAAGCCGCAATACGCCGATGGGCTTATCTCTGAATTTCATTGCGACAGTGAGCTGGCCGACGAGTCCTTCTTTTATCGTGGATTCCCTGAATGAGACCCTGTCGTCGTCCCGCATATCATCGAGGACAACGGCTTCGCCCGCGAAGGCCGCCTTGATTACGGGGTCATCTTTGGTGACAACGCCTTTGTTGCGGTATTCTTCGCTCAGCCCGTAGGTGCTGCGCATCTTCAGGTCGCCGGCATCTTCGTCAAGCAGGCGAATCGAGCAGGCCTTGAGGCCAGTGATTTTTACCGCGGCCTCGGCAAGCTTATCGAGCGCTTCCTGGAGCGTAAAGCGACCGGCTACCAGCGTCGTTATCTGGTATATCTGCTCATCTCGTTCAATTTGTTCTTTCGTTCTTATAGGCATAGCCAACAAATACTGATACAACCACACAGTTGTGCGGAAAAAATAATCATTTTTCGTATTAAACAGTCGGGCGATTATACCCGACGTCAAGCCATCCGTGAACATCAAATTAGTCATCAACCCGCGCTTGCATATAATATGTTTTTTAGTTAGCATAGGATGTTGAGAAAGTTAGTTTTTCGCGATAAGACGCTATCAATGGACGTGATTGCAAAACATATCGTTTTTTCAGGACGTGTTCAGGGGGTAGGGTTCCGATTTACGGCCCTGAATGTAGCCAACCGATACGGTCTGATGGGCTATGTGCGAAATCTTCCGGATGGCGACGTCGAAATGCTCGCCCAGGGGCCTGCGGAAACGATAGATAACTGCGTCCGCGACCTGCAGGATTCCTTCGTAGGGACTATAAGCCATATAGATATTGAGGATGTGACGCCAGACCCTAAACTCACCGATTTCAGAATCACTTTCTAACCGCGAAATAATCAGGCTGGCGACCAGCCATTTATAAATTTTCTTGGGACTTCCAACCCATGACTCGTCATAAGTTTTGAATCAGACATTATCTTTTTTGCAGGGCCGGCGGCAATAACCCTTCCGCCGTCAATCACAGCCGCCTTATCCGCGACAGCGGCGGCAAAATCCATATCGCAGGTCGCTATAACAAGCGTCTGAGATAACCCGGCGAGCAGCTTGACAAGACTATCGCGGTTTCGCGGGTCCAGCGAGCCATCCGGCTCATCGAGCGTGATAATCTTCGGGGACATTGACAACACGGTAGCTATGGCCGCGGCGCGTTTCTGGCCGGCTGAGAGATGATGCGGCGCACGCTCGGCCATTCCTGAAAGACCAACTTCAGACAAGGCAAGATTAACACGCTCTTTGACCTGCTGCGAATCAAGACCCATATTCAACGGGCCGAACGCCACGTCATCAAAAAGCGTCGGCATAAAAAGCTGGTCTTCAGGGTTTTCAAGACAACAGCCGATTCGTGAACGCACCTGCTTTAGATTGCCTTTTGTGAGTTCCAGCCCGTCAACAACCACCCTGCCTGTTCCCCTGACAAAGCCGGTAATCGCCAAAAGCAGCGTGGATTTGCCTGCGCCGTTAGGACCTATCAGGGCAAGACGCTCGCCGTATTCAACGTTGAGCGTGATGTCATTGAGAGCAACCGTCCCGTCGGGATACCGGTAAGAAAAATTTTCAACCTCTATCGCTTTTACCATAGCCGGCTATCCCAAAACAGGTTTGACAAAAAAATACAACCCGACAATAAAACAAACAGCGATAACAATAAAGACGTAATCAGCGATGCGAACTTCAAGACGATTGATAGTTCGCCAGTTGCCGTCGAAACCGCGTGCCTGCATAGCAGCGTTTATATGCTCAGCGGCATCAATACTGCGAACAAACAATGAGCCGACCATAGCCGCGGCAACTTTGACTTCCCTACCGAAAGCCACTCCGCCCGCCGAGCGTGCGGCACGGGCGCGAAGGATATGATGGGCGCTGTCAATCAAAAGAAAAATGTATCGATACAGAAATCCCATCTGGATAACCAGCAGCCTGGGCATGCCGAGCCGCTGAAGGCCCGCAAGCAGATTCGCAAAACGGGTAGTCGAAATCAGCGCAATCAGGGCCAGCATAGTAACTACAAATTTACTGAGGATACCCCAGCAACGAAGCCAGCCGACGGTCGTGTGCCAAACCCACGGGCCAAAAACAACCGTTGCGACTGTCCTGTCATACCAGGGGCCGGTAAATGCCAGCACAAGCACAAACGGGCTGACATACAAGATATGCTTTAACACAAAACGAAGCGGTATACCGCCCATAACCAAAACGACAAAAGGCCCGACCGCATAACAGAATAAAATACTGACCGAAGTGCGAGGCAGCGAAATCACCACGGCGGTAAAAACAATCGTAATAATAAACTTAACCCTCGCGTCAAGGCGATGTATTGGCGAATCCTGGTAAGCGAATTTGTCTATGTACGCGTGGTGCATTTACGAACCACTCATCGCCTTTGCTTCTTTTCTTCTCATCAGCGACATACCCGCCCAGACCGCCAGCATAGTCAGTAGTGAACCCGAAACACCCGCAAAGCTTGTCCATGCCTTTGAGGTCTCGGCGGATGCGCCTCGCAGGGTATAGTCGGGCATAGGCGTGTATCTTGATTGCAACCGGTCAACTGCCTTGATTGCTGTATTTTCATTCGCGATAACCGGCTTGAAATCCGGCTGGTCGGGTCTTTCGAGATAACTCCATTCAAGACCATCGGGCATTTTCGACGCCAGCAATGAAAGCCCGGCGGCGGCAATCATCGCGAAAACCAGCAATGTAACCAATACCGTTTTTCGGCTTAGCCGGATTTTGCCGGGCAATGAATCCAAAACCAAATCAGGCCTGACCTGCTGAATATAGCCCAGAACAGCTACGGTAATCAAACCCTCAACCAAGCCAACGAGAAAATGCACGCCTATCATTGTTATAAGAAAAGTCGAAAATGGAACCGCAAGCACGCCGGACAAAGTCGCCTCGACGGGAACTAAAACCGCTCCGCTTTCCAGGGCAACCAGGCAAGCCAGCATCGCACCGATGTATGTTCGCCAGCTGTTGCTTTGGCCTGTGGTTACCATTTTATAAAGAAAATAGCCGACGTAAGACGGAACAAGGCCCATATTGATAATGTTACAGCCGAGAGCAAGCAGACCGCCGTCCTGGAAGATGAGACACTGCATGATAATAACCGATGAAATGACAATCGCCGCCAGATGCGGACCTAATATAATCGCCAGCAGGACGGCTCCGACCATATGGCCGCTTGTACCGGGCATCGCGGGAAGCTGAAAATTGACCATTTGCGCTGCGAATATGAACGCGCCAAGAATACCCATCAGGGGCAATTTATCCGAACTGACAATTTTGCTGACTTTTCTGCAAATCAGCCCCAGCCCCCCTGCCGCAATCACCAATGTTCCGGTGGCCACCGGCACCGACAATAATTCATTCGCCATATGCATAATTTGTTTTCCCTTTTGGCGTCCGCCTACATAATTCACATTTTGAGCAAACAGCCAGCGCATAAGAATAACAAATTATTATGAACCTATCAACGTAAAAGATGCTCTGTAAAAACAATCAATACGTTGCGATTATTTAATGCTGGTGTTGATGCTCATCCGCATGGTCTGCGACAGCCGGACTCACTGGTGCAACGCAGTAGATATAAACAAGCGGCAAATCGCCGGTGTTCTTAACGTTATGAAGCGTATTGGGCGGTATGTAGCAAATTTTGCCCCTGCCGACCTTAAAGGAGGTCTCGTTTTCACCGATAAGAGCCACGCCTTTACCCGAAAGAAAGACAAGCGTTTCTTCGTGGGCTTTCGTGCTGTGTTGGCCGCACTCCTCCCCCGGTTTCAAATATACCCTGCCCGAGCGCATTCCTGACGTTTGCGGCACACCTTTCAAAAGCGGCTGATATTCGGGGGCATCTGTCAAATCGATTACCAAAGCTTTCCCTGAAGGTATCTCGGCCTTATTATTATTTCCCATTGAGCATCCTGAAATAAATATGCAACCTATAAAGCATACAAAAACCATAGCAACAACCGTTCCTTTTACTCGCATACAGCTCATAGTCAACACCTTTCACACACAATTAAATTGCTTCCGTTTATCAGTTACCTTCAAATGAACCAATCTGCGACCCGTTTTTAATTCGCATTCTAACAATGAAGCCCATGCGTTCTTTCGGCGTGTACCACAATTCTTTAGGCACGGGGTATCTGTTGGAATTATCTGCTCCGAGTTTTTCATCGAGCCCGTATTGGCTGAAATTAGGCCCCAAGCTGAAAACTACCCAGCTTACCGGCGAAACAAGAGGAAAGAAACGCTGACAACCATTTCCCGCTTGTGGATTGCATTCGTTCTCATCAGGACGCCACCGGCCTTCCTCTGTGTTAATACTGCTGCTTGCGGGAAAATTATTTGGTATCCACAACTGAGCGCCGTCAAATTTCTCAATCTTATTAACACTCTTAATTATTTCGCCGACACTCCGATACTTATAGGTATGGTTGAGGTGATACCTGTCTTCCAAATTCGTTGTCATCGCTTCGCCCTTCGGCGTCGACGGCAGATAATGGCTTGTAATCAGCGCCCTGGGAAGCTGATACAAATGGTCCGTCAATTTGCCTGTCCCGCAATCCTCATGAGTAGGAGGAAATTTGCGGTTGTCGTCGAAATACATATCCAGCGCAATACCTATTTGGCGAAGCTCGGCATTAACCACGGTAACTTTGGCCTGCTCCCTTGCGCGTGAAACAGCAGGCAGCAGCATTCCCATCAGCAACCCGATGATTGAGATAACAACCACCAATTCAGTTAAAGTAAAAGCTTGCTTCATCTGCTCACAGCCCCGGCGACTGCTGGAGCCAGTGGTTCGCAAACTCGGCGAAATCAGTGAAATCAACCATATAATCCGAATTAATATCCCCGGGCAGGTTGCCTCTCTTGTGCCCGCGGTCGGTCAATACAAGGCCGTTGCCGTCGTAGTTGGTAACCCATAACCGATATCCATCCGTATTAGCGGAGCTTTCCTGGTCGAAAATTGCGATGATGCTGATTTGGCCCGTCGGGCAGGCGTATCTCGTGAAGCCGTCGCCATAACCGAGCAGCAGCGGGATAGTCCGGCCGGTTTTATCCTTAACCGTCAGGGTACCATTAGGAGCCCAGTCGTTGGGGTCAGTAATATTGACGTCGTCAACGCGGACTAATCGTGCCTGGTAATACTCGCCGCCGGTTGCCCTGGTCTGGTCGAAGATAAACTGGTTGTCGGCGTCCTTGACCAAATTGAGGGTAATAGTTTCCGGCTGAGGCAGTCCTGCCGCCGGTGTAACCAGCTCGACATTAACATCGTAGAACGCGTCGGTTTTATGCTTTTCATTGATGTTCGTCTTGCCGTTGTGGAACATATACCAGCCGGTTACTCTTACCCTGTCACCTATGTGGAAAGTGTAACCGGTATTGGGGCCATGGTTCATACGAAACATTTCCGAGTACCACTGGTCAGTCGTATAGACCCCGCCCCCCATATAAACGTATCTTTGCGCCATATAAACGGCAGTGCCTGCGTGGTCGCTGCCTTCGCCCTGGATGTAAACCTGCCATTGGCCACCCATTCCGGATGTGCTCGTGTTGGGGTCGAGCATCTCTTCCGGATTATTCAGGATGATTCCCGTAACGCTAACCTTGTCGGTGGCGCTGTATGTCCCTATGCCGTCACCGTCAACCACCTGAAGCTGCTGGTGAGTAACTTCGGCGACTGTGGGGTCGTCACCCTTAACCGCGGCGACAAAAGCCATCGCCATTGCCACTGTCAAAACAATAATTCTGTTCATAATCAACTCCTCCTAAAACAATAAATGTTATACGTTCAGCCAACGCGGCTGTTTAATCTGCGCATACAAATATCAAATTTGTGCTACCGCGCCAACAGAAATATACCGCGAAATTAAAAATATTTTAATGTAGTTCGCGGCTGTCAACCGCTAAGCACAACGACTATGGGAATAAAAACTGTTTACTTTCGCACGAACATACTGCCCGGCAGCTGCTTGACCAGGCCTTTCAGCCGAAGCGAAACAATCGAGGCGTTTACGCTGCCCGCGGGCAATTGCGAATCCTCGATAATCTGCTCAATATGAACAGGTTCGCTATGCAAACATTCATAAACTGACTTTTCGCCGGGGCTGAGGTTTAGCTGGGTGATATCGAATAAAGGCATTTCGGCTTTTGCTGCAAGCAAATCGGCTTGCTGATTGACGTGTCCCCTTATTTTATCGCCTATGTACCCAAGCGACTCCATTATGTCATCGACGCAATCAATCAATTTGGCCCCCTGCTTAATCAACTGATTGGTGCCCCTGCTGAGCGGAGAATCGATTTTGCCCGGCACGGCCATAACTTCACGATTATATTCGAGAGCCGATTTGGCGGTATGAAGCGCACCGGAATTGCTGCCCGCCTCGATAACAATTGTCCCCAGAGATAAGCCGGCTATAATCCTGTTGCGAGAAGGAAAATTCTCGGCCAAAGGTTCATAACGAAGAGGTAATTCGCTTACGCATGCGCCGGATTCGGCAATCGAATCGAATAACTTTTTGTTTTCGGGGGGAAATACATTAGCTAATCCGCAGCCCTCGACGGCAATAGTGCGCCCACCTGCCGCTATAGCCCCCTGATGAGCCGCGGTGTCGATGCCGCGGGCCAATCCTGAGCATATTGTAAAACCAGCGACTGCCAATATGTGCGCGAACCGCGACGCCTGCTCGCTGCCGTATAAGCTGCACCGCCGGGACCCCACTATCGCCACACTAAGATTATCCGACTCAACGAGAGTTCCCTTGACATATAAAACAGGAGGCGGGTCGTAAATAAGTTTTAGCTGTGCCGGGTAACGTTCATCCTGAAGGTGAATAATCCATACCCCAAGTTTTTCAGCCAATGTCAGCTCGGCTTCGGCATCCGTTTTGTCGCGACTGGTCGCTATTTTTTCCGCGGTCTGAAGACCTATCCCCTCAACTTTCGCCAGTTCATAAGCCGATGCGCCAAGAACACTTTCCGCAGAACCAAAATAATTTAACAATCTACCGAAAGTAACCGGACCGACACCTTCTGCGCCTGCCAGTTTCAACCACTTCTCGATATCTGGTGAATTTGGGTGCATTGAACAACCTGAATTTAAAACGATTACTACAAGAGTATATGTCCCCATTGCGTAAGGTCAAGTCAAATTATGATACAACGATAAAACACATACACCGGCTATATGTTTGTTGCCAGGCGAACAACTGCCCTCTAATTCCGTATATTCTGCAGTTTGGGCCTGGTAGATTGCGAATTCTTGTCGCACTATAAGCACTTATAATAACATATTTGAGTTTTCTAATGCCATGGCTCATCCCGGGTAAAAGAACTGTACTATTATTGCATTCATAACCTTATTTTCAGCAAGGAGTTATGCTTATTATGAGGCCCATAAAACGGCATTCTGTGCGATTAACGGGCCTATTAAGTTGAAAAACACAGGGTATTGTGTTATACTCAAGTTTTTATGGTACGAAGCGTTACGAAAACTCGGAAGAAGCAGGCAAAGGGCCACGCCTCTAAAACGGCGGTGGTGGTCTCACGCAAGCCCTTCAAAACATACGATGAGGCAATCAAATACCTTTTCAACAGAACTAACTACGAGCAGGAAAAGCACTTACGATACAACGTCGATACGTTCAACCTGAAGCGGATGGAGCATTTGCTCTCACTGGTAGGCAATCCTCACGCCAAAATCGATACAGTCCATATAGCCGGTACAAAAGGTAAAGGTAGTACCGCCACAATGCTTGCGAATATGCTCGAAGCAAACGGTTATAAGGTTGGTCTCTACACCTCGCCGCACGTGGTTAACCTGCACGAGCGAATTATGGTCAACTCTGAAATGATAAGTAAAACCGCGATGCTCGGTTTGCTTAACCGTATATACAAACCGGTAGAAACCGTTTCAAAAACCAGCGCCCCGACTTTCTTTGAGATAATGACGGCGCTCGCCTTTATGCACTTTGCGGATTCTAAGGCGGATGTCGCGGTAATTGAGACGGGCCTTGGCGGTCGATTAGACAGCACCAATGTGATAAAGCCCAAGGTCGTCGGTATCACCAATCTGAGCTTCGACCATCAGAAACAACTGGGAAGCACGATAGAAGAAATCGCGAAGGAAAAAGCCGGTATTTTCAAGCAGGGTGTCCCCATCGTAACGGTTCAGCAGGACCCTAATGCGATGCGGGTGCTGAAGGCGCAGGCCGCGGCAGTTAAGGCGCCAATCAGCGTAACCGGCGTAGATATCGATTTCTCGCATCGCTTCGAGACGTCGTCCGAGCACGGGCCGCATAATCGCGTGTGCCTGACAACACCCACCAGCAAATTTGAGCACTTTCGAGTCCCGCTGCTTGGCATTCATCAGGCGGTAAACTGCGGTCTCGCGCTTGCGATGCTCGACAAGCTCAAGAGTTGCGGTTTTGAGATAGACAACGATAAAACTATCACAGGGCTTGCAAAAGTCAAATTGTCGGGCCGGATGGAGATGATTTGCGAAGATCCGCGAGTCCTCATAGACGGTGCGCACAATGCCGCGAGCATAAGAGCGCTTATGCACGCGATAGGCCAGAACATCCCCTACGATTCGATGATAGTAATCTTCGGCTGCAACGAAGATAAAGATGCCGCTGGAATGCTCCATGAATTGCAATTCGGCGCCGACAAGGTGATTTTCACTCGCAGCAACTCCCTCAAAGCGATGTCGCCTGATGAGCTGGCTGAAAAATACATTGCCATATCCGGCAAAATGTGCCAAACCGCCCCCGCTCTTGGGGAGGCGCTTCGTCTGGCAAAGAATGCGGTAGGCAAGGAAGACCTTGTCTGCATTACGGGAAGTTTCTATCTCATCGGCCAGGCCAAGGTTCGTTTCCAGGCAAGCTAAACCTGTCAAACAGCCCGTTTTCCCGATGCGAAAATCAAGGAACCTGATGAAGCTGTCAATCGTCATCCCTGCATTTAACGAATGCGGCAAAATCGGACGCGACGTCGAATCCGCCTGCGAATTTCTCCTGAAAAACAGCTTCGACGGGGAAATTATAGTCGCCGACGACGGCAGCGGCGACACAACGGCTGACGAAGCACAAAAAGTGGGCGATAAATATAACAACCGGATACGAATCAATGTAATCCGAAACAAGCATCACCACGGCAAGGGATACGCCGTCCGCAGCGGAATAATACAGACGACTGGCGATTACGTGATGTTCGCGGACAGTGGCGGTTGTGTCCCTTTAGATAACACCCTGCGTGGACTGGAGTTGCTCAAGACCGGCAAATGCGATATCGCTCACGGCTCACGCAGATTAGCCGGGACTCACCTCGTAAAAGACCAGGGGCTTTACAGACATATCTGCTCGGCGATTTTTCACTGGTTTATAATACGAATGATGAAACTGCCGCCCCAGCTCACGGACACTCAGTGCGGCTTCAAAATTTACCGCGGCGACGTCGCTCGCCTGTTTTACGGTCAGTGCGTAACCGACGGCTTTATGTTCGATATCGAAATAATCAGGCGGGCTATAAATCGAAATTACAGAATCGCGGAATTTCCCATCGACTGGACCTGCGATCCGGACAGCCGGCTTTCACCAACAAGAAGCTTTTGGCGAATACTTTCGGAACTGCTGAAAATAAGAAAAGCGACTTAAACAAATATCCCGCATTACTTTGAGTAAAAATTCGCCTTGCCCCACCGCCCGAAACGCAGGATTCGACTACCTGTCTTTTTGCTTTTACCTGATAAAACCAATATCGCTGATATATCACGGTGCTTCTCGCAAAAAGATTGCACCGCGTTAGTCGGCATCACCATAAACGCTGTCGAGAGAGCGTCCGCTTCGGCAGCCGTCTTCGCCATCGACCACGTGCCCGGCTTTGTAACCGGTTTTCCTGAACGTGGATTTATTATGTGCTGTCCTTTGCGTAATCCTGATGCGCTAATCGCCCTGCCCGCCAAATTAATCTTCGCAATGAGTCGGCTGTAATCCGCCGGGTCCGACAATGATATAGGCCAACCGGCTAAACCATCCGGAACGCCAACTGGCAAAATCGTGCTTTGTCCCGCTGAAATAAGAACGACTTTTATCCCCCACTCGCCGAGTAACTGTGCGATTTTGTCCGCGGCGTAACCTTTGCCGACCGCGCCGAAATCAATTCTGACATCATCGTTTCGTAAGGTAACGGTGTGTTCGGATTCGTCAAGCACAAGTTGATTGCTGCCTGTTTTTTTAAGTGCGGCCTCAATATCCTTTTTCGATGGTTTACGCGGCGTCCGGTCTTTATCAAGCCAGCAGTCATACAATGGGCCGATTGTAATATCAAAAGCGCCTTTTGTTTGCTTTGACATTTCAATACTTGTCGCCAGACACTCGAAAGCCATCGGGCCAAGTTGTAATGACTGCCCCGCGGCAAGCGAATTGATTCTCGAAGCGTCGCTGTTATCCATAAATCGGCTGAGATTGTTTTCGATGCGGTCAAGCTCTTCAAACGCCGCCCATGCGGCCTGTTCTGCGTAAACTGCGTCTCGATGAATTATGAATATCTCGAACGTCGCCGCCATTGCGTTATGCTTAAAAGACCTGAGATTGGCGATTCCGCACCGGTCTTCTTCAAACGAGATTGTATCAGGTTGCTGCTCAGCCATAACTTGCTCTCATTTGACGGCCTGATTATCGGATTTGCTCGATTGCCATTGGTCCCAGAGGTCTTTTGTTACGTAACCGCGAAGCTCGACCCGCGGCCTAAGCTCAATGCCTTTATCAAACAAGGGGACATAAAGATTTTCCTCACCCGCCGGCGAAATATCAAACAATCGGCCTATAAGCCGCTCCTGAATGCCGGCGGATGCGATTACAACCGGCGCAGGCAGGCGAATCTCGTTAACATCATTATAATACCCGACGTTTTTGAATGAACGCAGATACCACGGCAGCGGCCAGTAATCACCTTCGGGACAAACCACCAGGACCGGCATATCCACCCCCGCCGGATACGCTCTTGAAACTTCCCCGATTCGCCGGGCGATTGTCAGCACGTCTTTTGTCGGATGGGCATATACATAAGGATTGCCGGCGTTAACATCATAGACACGGCTTGCCAAAAACGCCTCTAAGCACAAGTCCGTTGCGAACACCAGAAAAAACAGGACCATTATTATGCGAGACAACATCCGCCCAAGCAAATTAACTACCGCGACAGCAGCAACCGCCGCCAGCAGAATCATACCCTGATAAAAACTCAGCAGGCACCACGGCGTTTTATATGGTATCGCGGAATAAACGACTGTCATTATCACTGTGTAACCGGCAATAAATTTAAGCAGGTTTGAATCAAGGCCAACTACGCTCCGCTTGCTTATAATAATTAACAGGCCGACTAAAGCCATTACCACTATAAACCCTTCAGTCCACGGCGGTCCTATCCCGGCCTTATTGTAAATCAGCAACTGCAGATAATAATACCACGGATGAATATGAAACTGATTATGGCCTGCCCGCTCAAAATATATCGCGTAGGTTCTGAATGAATCGAGCAGGCCGGCCGGATTTTTGAAAAAGGAAGAATAAAATAATCCCCATACGACTATTGCGCCGCCCATCGCCAAAACCAAATGGCCGGGACGCACCAGATTAAGCGTCGCCCTGCCGTCTTTTCGGGTTAGCAGCACAATCGCCAAAGCAACTATAACCGCCCCAAAGGCAATGGCGGACGTTTCTTTTGTGGCAAAGCACAACGCCGCAAATACTCCCGTCCGCAGCGCCCACATCCACTTTTGGCTGCGGGCGTATCTGTATCCCGATACAATCATCCCGAAAGTAAAACAAACAAGCAGCATTTCAGGGATATAGTATCGGCTGTAAAAAACAAACGCTGGCGATATGGCGGTAAACGCAGCAGTAATCACCGCAACAGGTCTGCCAAGACCATCCATCAGCAGCAAAGGCATCAGAACTAAAATCAGTCCGAAAAATACCGGCACAATTCGCAACGTGATTTCTGTAAGTGAAGCATAGGTATGCTGGCCTGAAAGCAACGCGGGAATCAGCGTAAAGTAATTCAACGTCGGCCCGTGAAATTCGGTCGGGTCATAGCGATAGTCGTTTGCTTCGAGAAGCCGGCCAAAACGGTAAGCGTGGACTGCTTCATCGCCGTGCATCGGACGGATATCCAAACTGGAAATCCGCAATACTGCGGCCAAAATCAGAACGGCTGATACTGCAAGCCAGAATTTCATCTACTTCATTTCGCAGGCGTTCCGTAAACCTCGACCTCAATATAATTATTCAGGTCGTTGGCGCTGTTGCCGTTACTGTAACACCTGACGTACCGGCCCACCACGCCTTTGGCGTCTATCAGCTTGCCCTCGGATGTCTCGACATAATTCCTGTCCTTGCCGGCGCCAAGTCCCATTGTGTTATCTGTGTCGTTGTTGAAAATCGTCTGGACGTTTTTAATAAAATCCTGGTCACTGGCGATCTGCACAATAACATCCTTATAAACGCGGGCCTGCTTGTGGTAATGCCACACCATGACAGCGTAGATATTGTATGACGCCCCAAGGTCTATCGTTATATTTTGTTTCATCGGGCCTAACTCGACATAGCTGCCGTCCGTCGCTTCCTTGTCCCCATCGGTAATCATCTCGATTTCGCCGATAATCGGCTGCTCATCCGAACTTTTCACCGGCTTCTTGAATGCGACGTTGGTCGTTCCTTTGGGAGCGTAAAACGGCTCTCTGGGTTTACCCATCGGCTTTTCAAGATTCGCGATGCCCTGAAAATTCTGTGGCGTGCCCACAAACTGCGGCTTTGGCAAAACCAGCGGAATCGGTACTAAATCGCCGGCGGGCTTTGACGCGACGGTATTGGCATCCGGTTTGGCTGGAACATTACTGTCTTTCGTCTCGGCTTTCAGTGCTGCTGCGGCAACAAATCCCAAAAGTATTACTAACGCTATACTTGCTGTTATGCGAATGCTTTTGCGTGCCATTTTGCGTATATCTCCTTCGTTAAAATTAGTCAAACCACCCACAAAAACAATAAAAATGTTTATTCATTTTATTGACTTAGCAGCGTTTTGTCAATTGCACAACCGGGCTTCGGCTACTTGTACATCTCGTCAAAATACTTCTGGGCGGCCATAACCGCGGCACGCATCATATCCTCGGCCTTTGCGGTTTCGCGTTTGGCAAGTAACGCCATCAACGCCTTTGTATTCAGCCCTTCGGCGGCCTTTTCGCACGCCTCCCAGCTCGATACGCTTCTGATAACCCTGTCAATTCCCTGCTCGGCATTATCATATGCGCGGGTCTGCATATCGTGGCCCTTCCAGCGGGCATATCCCGCCTGCTGAAGAAGACCGGCAATCGCAATATTCATCCCGTTAATGCGCGTGCCGTGGTCAATATCAAATTTGCCCGGTCCGCCGAGGATAATGCCGTCGTTATAACCCTGGCTGTTTAGGTGCATATGCACCATCATACCGTTGTCCAGCTCCTCGACGCTGTCGTAAACGTGGTCAAGACCAATCATTTCCGAATGGCCGAATTCCTTGTTGACGCCTTTATTCTTCAAGGAGACGCCAAATTCCTTCTCGATTCTCCTCCAGAACACAATAGCGCTTGCTACTGTCGGGATGAGCATCGCGGGGTGCCCTTCGTTGGGCTTCGGCTCGAAACCGATATGAAGGTTGCCGCCCTTTTTCTGCTCGTACTTGCAAAGCCCCGCAACGCTTTCCTTGAGGTTCTGATACATCTGCTTAACGCCAACAGTAGCGATATCGTATCCGAACGAGCCGTTCCAAATCACAAAAGCCGGTGCTTTTTTAATATCAGGATGCCAGGCCTTTTTCAGCGTGCCGTATGCCAAATCGACCGTTTTTGTGCCCAATGCTTCACCAGCTTTTCTCTCGCTGGCGTCCAATGATGCGATACCGCCGTATGCAAAATGGGCGTGAGCGCCGGGCGTAATCATCGCAAGATACAGCTTGTTGCTTACCAGCGCATCAGCAACGGCTGAGGCGTTCTTGTCGTCAACTTCTGCGTCGTAGTGCATCTCGATACCAAGCTCGACATCCTTCGGCAGACGCGGCCGAACCTTCTTTGCCGTTAATTCAATCATTTCCGGCGTCCCAAATTTGCCGCCCCATTCCGGTCTCATATCGCCCGGCACAAATCCGCCCTTGCCCGCATTAAACGTCCACCTGCATATACTATGCAAAGATTTCCCTTCGGGACTCTTCGCTTCGCTTTGTGTCTCAGCCATTTCACCTGCTCCTTATAAAATTGTCTGTCATATTTTTACTGTAACTGCTGTTTTAGAATCCCAAACCATTCTTTATAAGCGTTTTCGTATGCGGCTGTCAATTTCTTATTTGGCTCCATTTTACTTACGGGCTTCAGGCCCACGAACGCGTCTTTTACGTCTCTGTATAACCCTGCGCCGATTCCCGCCCCGCGTGCGGCCCCCTGCGAGCCGTCGGTGTTATACAATTCCACAACCGACTTTGTAACCGTAGCGAATGCCTCCGCGAAAAGCGGGCTAAGGAACATATTCGCACAGCCCGCTCTAACCGTCCGCACCTCAACACCCGCACCTCTCATAATCTCAAGCCCGTAGTTCAGCGCAAAGACAATTCCTTCCTGCCCTGCCCGCAGCAAATGCGACTTATTGTGGATATTGAAATTCAGGCCGTGTATCGAAGCGCCGAGATTCTTGTTTTCGAGAGTCCTCTCCGCACCGTTGCCGTAAGGCAAAATCACAAGCCCATCCGAACCGACCGGCGCCTTTTCCGCAAGAGCGTTCATTTCAGGATAATCAATCGCTCCCGTGTTGTGCTTTAGCCAGCTATTGAGTATTCCCGTGCCGTTTATGCAAAGCAGTACGCCGTATCTTGGCTTGTCCGCAGTGTGATTGACATGAACGAACGTATTGACCCGCGATTTGGAATCGTATTTCGTCTTGTCTGTAATGCCATAAACCACGCCAGATGTCCCCGCGGTAGCCGCTATCTCGCCGGGATTGAGAACATTAAGTGACAGCGCGTTATTCGGCTGGTCGCCCGCCCTGTAAGAAACAATAGTACCCGCCTTCAGTCCCAGCAGGTTGGCCGATTCCTTCGTAAGATGCCCCTGAACAGAAAACGTCGGCAACGCCTCCGCGACAAGATTTTGCGAAATCCCGTATTCCTCACAAACAAGCCGTGACAATCCCTCTTCCTTGAAGTCCCACATTATGCCTTCCGAAAGCCCCGATGGCGTGGTCTTGACCTCGCCTGTCATTTTCATTGCGATATAATCGCCGGGGAGCATCATCTTATAAATCTTCGCGTAAACCTTCGGCTCGTTGTCTTTCACCCATTTTAGTTTTGACGCGGTGAAGTTTCCGGGGGAATTCAAAAGATGTGTCAGGCATTTTTTCTCGCCGATACTTTTCATCGCCTTTCGGCCAATCTCGACCGCCCTGCTGTCGCACCAGATTATCGCGGGCCTGAGAACTTCGTGTTTGGCGTCAACAATCACCAGGCCGTGCATCTGGTATGATATGCCGATTGCCCTGACGTCTCCCGCAACGAAACTGGTCTGTGCCTTTATCTTCTGTGTGGCGGCAACGACATTTTCCCACCATGTTTGCGGGTGCTGTTCTGCCCAGCCGGGCTTTTTAGCAACGATTTCCATCTCCCTGTCCGGCACAGTCGCCGACGCGAGCACTTTGCCGGTTTCTACTTCCATCAGCGTCGCCTTTATCGACGAGCTGCCGATATCATAACCGAATAATAATGTCATTAACTAACTCCTTCACAAATATGATAATTTTACAAACGCCACGGCGATCTCATCGGCCGGGTTAACATTTTATCCGCTTCAGTGTCATTTATAAAGTGTTCTCCTGCCGGGTCCCAGCGAAGTTTCCTGCCAAGTCGGACCGCTATACCGCCTATATGACAAACCGTCACGGAACGATGCCCTGTTTCGACGTCCGCCGCCGTTTTTGTCCGCAGCCGAATACAATCAAGGAAATTCTGATGATGGTCTTTGCTGCGATAAAGATTAACTTCATCTGGTCCTGTTGTTGACTGAACAATCGACGCCGGCTGCGAGAAAAAACTCTCCCGGCTTACAAATATCCAACCCTCGGTTCCCTCAAAGCGAACGGGCGATTCCTGAATTCCTGCTTTGCCCGTTTTGCATAACAGGCGAACCCCATTGGCATATTTGTATTCTATATCATAACTCAACGGCGTCTCAAAAAGTCCTGCTTTAGGAAACTCGCCCGTCCCGCTGACCTCCACGGGGCCGGTCAAATCTGTGCCGTTACCCCACTGAGCGATATCGAACACATGCGCTCCCCAGTTTGTTAATTGTCCCCCTCCAAAATCGTAGATAAAATGCCAGTTGTAATGACATCCCTGCTGGATATAAGGCCTGTATTGTGCGGGCCCCAGCCACAGGTCATAATCCAGTCCCGCCGGCGGCGGCTCAACTTTCCATGTAAGCGGATTGGGCCTGCTGTTTTCCGGTATCTCAACTTTGATTGTTTGCAGCTTCCCGATTCTGCCGTTGCGAACAAGCTCGCAGGCTTGCCTGAAATTATTATCCGACCGCTGATGGCTCCCAGTTTGTAAAACACGCTCGTATCGTTTTACGGTATCGCACAACATCCTGCCTTCGGCAACGTTGTAAGCGAGCGGCTTTTCGCAATATATGTCTTTGCCCGCCTTTGCCGCGACGATTGATATGGGCACATGCCACTGGTCAGGCGTACAAACCACAACCGCGTCAACATCCCGCCGCGACAGCAATTCGCGAAAATCATTATATGACGAATCTGCGGACAATCTGCCTATTTTTCTCGCCTCTTCACGATGTGCATAATCAACATCACAAACGGCTATTACCTGTGCAGACGGCTTACGCAAAAACGCTTTGAGATTGGATATGCCCTGTCCGCCCGTCCCGATTATTCCGATGGTGATTCTGTTGCTCGGCGCGTCCTCGCCAAATACCGAAGATGGGACAATAACAGGCAACGCACAGGCCGCGCCTGCGGCAAACCCTCTTCGCAGAAAAGCCCGTCTTGATAACCTGTATTTTTTTTCAGTCATTTTTTTGCGTTAAAATAAAACGGCAGAGACCCGCATTCCAAGGCCCCTGCCGTATAATCCTTTCATAAAAACAATCGCCGACAGCTACTTGTTCTGCGGCATCTCAACCGCAGCCGGCTGCAAACCTGCCTTGGCGAGAACCGCGTAAACAACAAGGCCTATGAAGAACGCAATTACCGGGGCCGGACTGATAAAGCCGAATTTTTCGGCGTTAATCGTCGGCAGTATCGCAACTACAAATCCAATAGCCCAGGAAATATATCCTGCCAGATTAACTCCCTTGCGAGGTCCCGCCCATTTCCTTCCACTAAGGAAATAATCCGCAACCATCGCGCCGCAAATCGGCCCAAACGACGCGCCAATAATGCTAAAAACCCAGATAAGATTCAGCGCCCAGCCGGTCGCGGCAAGTATGATAGCCACAATTCCGCCTATCGATACAGCTACAACCTTGTTGGCCTTCGGGAACATCGTGCCGATACTGTTGGCGGCTATAAATGTGCTGAAACACGCGGGAGCAAAACTCGCTATCGCAAACAGTATGAACATCGACTTTGCTAAAACCCCTCCCTGCGCGCTAATAACACTGTCAAAGGAGAAACTCGTCATCGCCGGATTGGCCGCGTGAGCGCCTGCTACGGCTATCAGGGGCAAACCGCCTGCTACTATTATCGCCAGCATTATGCCCACAACTCCGCCTAATTGAACGTCTTTAGCATTGCGATTACCCATTCCGAAATCAACGCCCGCCGCACCCGCAGTTGCAAAGAAACCCACGACAATGGTTATAATCGTGAGAAATCCCTCAGACGCGTCTGCGCCGAGTGTCGGCTTAAAATTACCCGCCGAGCCAACATTGGTGAAAAACACAAGCAGAATCATAACCAGCGGCACAATCGGTAGATATGTCGAGACCTTGCCGACATACTGAATTCCTTTGAGCGCGACAAACACAGCGAGGACCGTCCAGATTATTGACACAATGATAAATTTGGGCGTTCCAGGCGAAGCGTCATATCCTAATGCCTGAAGTATAAAACTTGTCGATACGGCTGAATTGACCGCAAGCCAGCCGAACTGCAAAAGACCCATCAGCAACCCAGGCATTAAAAAACCGCCCACTGTGCCATACGTCGATGAGCCGACGACGTAAAGCGGGTAACCTGTCTTCATTCCCAAAAGGCCGGGGACAAGGTAAAACAGGAAATAACATATCAGGGCGCCAACAACCAGCCCAAGTAAGCTCAGTCCCAGGCCCGCTTTCGACAGCGTCCCGTCGGCTATCTTCATATAAAAGACAACCCACAGGAAGATGCCTGCGTAAACAGGCGCTGTGCCCTTAAACCACGGCGCTCGCTTGTCGGCAGGGTTTGGCTTTGCCATACTCAGGTAGCTTGGCAGCATTCCGTTACTCATAATCTGTTCTCCTAACTATAAATTCATATTTGCATAACCCGGCCAAACACAGCCGGGGACATTTGCGTCTGTCAATGAATCACTTCGCAGCAATCCTGTTCATCTCAGTCAGTGCCGCAAGATACAGATATATAATCGCAAATAATGACAAGAGTAACGTGCTGTAACGGTGAATCTGCAATAACACTTCCTGGCCGTGCGTGCCGAAAATCGGGAACATACTCACAACAGCGCTAAGAATCACGGGCAATGACATCGTCAAAATCGCCCAGAAGCATATCCGCAGCTTAAGCTCGTGCTTTTCGGGAGCAACTGTGCTTTTCGGATTGCGATCAAGAATCCTGTTAAGCAAAGGACAGTAGCTTTTATCCAATCGATTCTTGTCCGCCCACAGCACTGCGAGAATGGCAACGCACGCCGCGAAAACCGGCGCAGCCGTCGCGTGAATCATCAGCCACCAGCCCGTTATCGACTTACCCAGGAAAATCATCGGCGTAAAACCCGTAATCACCAGCACAACAAAACACAAAATCGCAAGCAGGAACACTAATTTTCTCAGCACGCCGACCAAACTCCATTTTTGCTCGATGAAAAGGAGCGTCTTAAGGAAAACCACCAGCCGCAGCGGGTCAAGTATGCGTAGTCCCCTGTCTTTGCCGAAGACGTCATCGAACTTCGGCTTTGACACGATAAAGTGCAGCAGTATCGCCGCAATCACTGCCGCGAACCCGGCCGCAGCCACCGTGCGAAACATACTGACGTCCATCAACCAGCTCACTTCTCGTCTCCAACAACGACTTTAGCCACAAAACCAAGTGCCTTCAACGCATAAAGGACCAGTACGCCCATAATAACCAGCGATGACAAAATTGCCACGACCTTCAGCCAGGGCCTGAATACAAATGAGAACGCAAACGCCCTGGTATAACATCGCGGCAGTTTTTCAAAAGCAACCATCTCTTTTGCTGTAAGATTTTTCAAAGGCGAATCAACCGAAACAAGCCCAAATAAAAACGGAGAATTAGTCGTGTGACAATCCTGACAGTTGCGAACGCCTAACGATTGAGCGGCTGGTCTGATATCGTGAGCAATTGGCCACATATACGGCTCCGCCATTTTACTGTCCGCCGACACAAGTTTCCCGCCCGCATCCAGCGAATACAGTTTGCCTCCCGTAACATAAACCGACTTGACGCCCGCGTCAACTTTCTCGCCGAGCGCAGTCAGTATTTTAACGATATCTTCATCTTTCAAATCAGGCCAACTGCCCGTCTTTGAGAACGCTGTCCTCGTGATTACCCTCGAAGTTGCCGACTTAACGGTTTCCATCGCCAGAGGCGTTACATTGCCCTCGCTCATCGTCGCCCAGTATGCGGGCCAGAAGAGTTTGAATACGCCTATTTTGCCGTCCTGTCCCTTCGCGAAAACCGGGTACAGCAGGTGAGGCAGGATTTCGCCCTCCTTGCTCGCACCAGCGATGCCCAGCGCATGAGCCCTTGCGGTCTTTGTCCGTATCGTCTCATTCGCAGGCCACGGCCCTGAATGGCACGCCGTGCAGCTCAACTTGTCAAAATGTGAAGGCGGGATACCTGCGTGTTTCGGCGTTGGCGCGGCAAATCGTCCGGCAACGGGTTTCTCACCGTTCTTGCCGAGGTGACAGCCCTCGCACGATGAAATCGTTGTTAAAGGATTATTGCTGTCCCGCGATTCGACCGCGTAGCCGCGTGTAATGTTATGGTCAAGGCCGTTACGATGACAATCCGCACAAATCAATCCCGAGGCAATATGAACGTCCTCATCCCTGAACCACTTCTCGGTTTTACCGTCCTGCACGTCAATATTTGAATGACAGAAATAACACCGCTGCTTTGGCGGCTCTCTGCGAATATCAAAACCCGCCCAGTCATTGTGGCCGAACGCCTCTTTGCGGTATGCCACAACGGGCGGCTTTAATTTTGAATCGCCGGACGTAAAAGGAGCTCTGAAATCATATTCGTTGGGCAATCCCTTTACCGAGCCGGTTACATAAGCGAATTCGCAGGACGCCGTCGCCGCCCATCGGTAATTGCCGCGAAGAATTACCTGTATCGCGTAGCCGCTCGCCCCGCCCATATCCATTTCCGGGTTGCCGTCGTGGCAGGCAAGGCAATTAATCTCCAGCTTGCCGGTTACTTCCGATTTCAGAACCTCTTCTGGATTATCGCTTTTATCGACCATTTCGCCGATACCGCCGCCCGGCATCTGCCTGCCGAATGACTGCAAAAACGCCATCGGCGTCAGGCCTATCTGCTCAGGCCTGAATGTCCCCGGCCATTGACGATATGACAGTGGTATTTGAGTCGCGCTTGTCTGGTCCGCGAATATCCACGGCTGCCCTTTTCGGCCCGGGTTAACATTCGAGTCAATCGCGTTGAAATGCCAGCCGGCGCTGATTTTGTCGTAG
>Ga0187881_10000787_pt1 | contig 36537 bp, 56 predicted proteins | sample June2016WEW_19_1_2_FD_133017 | JGI IMG/M metagenome (GOLD analysis project Ga0187881, IMG submission 133017) | Peatland microbial communities from SPRUCE experiment site at the Marcell Experimental Forest, Minnesota, USA - June2016WEW_19_100 | ecosystem: Environmental > Terrestrial > Soil >... | reverse complement strand
TTGCGTCTCACCGGACGGGGAGAGGTGCGTCTCCGGTGAGCCGTGTTACGTTTCTGCGCGCGCGCACGATGAGTGCTGCGCTTCGCCTTGACAGCAGCCTGTCGGCGCTTGCCGCCGAAGCCAGCGCGGATCTGCTTCAGGCTGAACTTGCGTCGGGCCGGATTGGCGATTGAAACTCGTCTGTGTGCGATAGCCATGTGACCTCCTCAGATCAGAGCGTTCTCGCCTACGGCATCGACGGGATGTTCGACGCGAGAGGCGTCCACGGCCGCTGGATAATCACGTTGAACGTGCAATCCGAGCCGGTGATCGCATTCGCGGCCGGCTTAGTGACAGTCAACGCGTTCGCCCCGAGTGCCCATGTGAGCGCCGGATACGCCGTGCCCCCAGCGCTCATGTAAATCGAGACCCAGGGTCTCAACACCGCCAAAGCCGCGGTCGAGATGTTGAAATTGTGAGTGATCGTCGCCGCCCCGCTCTCAGTACCTGTCCAAGCTACCTGTGCCGCAACGCTCTGCACGTTGGCAGCCTGGGCTCGGGTTGGAGCGGCGCCGCCTGTGGACGGATCAAGGTACGTGACCGTTATCCCCACGATCCCCATGCCCAGGCAGGCCACCAGCGATTGAGTCGAAATGTGAATGTTGAAGGCGAAAACGACGGCTACTGCCATCAGGAAAAGCAGCGCCGCCGCGCCCAGCTTCTGTCTTTTGCTCATACTCTCGTTTCTCCTTTTGCCCGGCGTGCGGGCTTGCTTCTCTCAAAAACCGTCCACCGCAAAGCAAAAGGGGCTACCTGCGCTCAGGAGACTATGGCAACTCCCAAACGCCGGCAGCCCCTTCTAGAAGGCTTGCCCTGCGGTTCACTACATCACCAGGCGATTCCGGCCGGTCTCGCCCGATGAACCTTCAGAATCTTTTACGGAGCGCTCACAAGCACCTCATTGACCGGGTAACGAACCTCGACATGCTCCGGCCCGACCCTGTCCGCAAAATTGTGCGCCCGGCGCCACTCATAGACTTCAGAGCCATGCTGGTACGCTTCAGGCGCGTTCTGGTAGGCATACGTGCCGTCCCAGGTCCCTTTGCCGTAGAGCGGATGTCGGTGCGAAAACATCAGGTGCTTGGCGTCTACAATGACGCCATCCCGCCGCGCCACGTCCGTAAAATCGTTGTCCGCGAACATGCCCCAGTACTCGGGGTAGAACAGCCGCCCATAGCGTTCGTAATACGGCCTGGTGACGATGTTGAACGTCATCAGCGAATCGTTGCCACCCGTCGAAATCCAGACCGCAGCCTCAGCGCTCAAATCCGGCAGCACCTTGAGCAGCTCAGTATCCCAGTGGGGAGGCGGAAACCAGTCGTCCGCCACCGTAATCAAGACCCTGCCCGTGGCCACGGCTCCGGCCGCATTGAACGCCGTCACCGCCGTGCGGCGATCATGGTTGCTGATCTTCTTGAAATGCTCCCACGGCACGCTTGATCGTTGAAGCTCGACCGTCTGCTCCGTGCATAGAATGTACTCACAGTCTTCGGGGTTGTCGGCCAGGTCGTACCACTGCTGGCAAGCGTTCCGCCATCCATCGGGAAATCTCAGGGTCGAATGACACAAGGAAAAAAGCGGAACTCCAGCCCCGAACAACTTCCGCCGTGGACGCGGCGCGCGAACCATCGGCTCAGCGGCCAGATCCACGGTTTCAAACTGATCAACCGGCTCCGGTATCGGCGCCGTCTTCAAGTGCGGAACTTTAACCCGCGGATCGACCAGAATCAAGGCTCCGCCGCGTTCGCGTGCGTGGACGCAGAAGGCTATATCCTCTCCGGTCATGCCCCAGCGTAGACTCTCTCCGCACACTGGTACGAACGGATTGGACCCTGCTTTCCCCAGCATCCGATAGCGCATCAGCACAACCGGGAATCCAGTATAACCGACCTCCAAGAGCCTGTTCTCGATGGCCGCCTTTTTCATTTCCGACGCATCGAAGGGCAGCACGGTATAATCCGGCCGCAACCTGCCGCACGACACGATGGGAGGCATCCCCACCCTCATGTTCGGTTCAGTCCAGCACCACCCGGCCACCATGTCCGCTGCTGGGCACTCGTCAAGATCCTTTTTCAGCCGCGCGAAATGCTCCGGCAAGACAATGTTATCGTCATCGATCCACAGAATGTAGTCCAGGCGTGTGGGAGCGTGAATCAGTTCGAGAACCATGCTGGAACGGGTCACAAAGACGGACGAGGAATACCCAAACAAGGGTGCCGGATCGAACCCCGAAGCCAGCAGCGACATGAACAGGTTCGTCCAGTTCGTCACCCAAGCCGAGGAGAAGGACTCACCCGGCATACAGATGCCAATCGAGACCCGCCGCGTCGGAGCCCCACCAATCGCTCCCTGAATCCCGCTACCATTCGTCTTATCCAAGGTAGGCTCCATTACCGCTTGCGCCTCCGGTTGGCCATCTTCCGCCCGGTGATCTTCACCACCCCATTGGGCAGCTTCCTAATCGTTATAAGAGCCATGTTACGCAAGGTTATGGAACGACCCTTGACCTTGCGCGGGTTCCCTTTCGGAACGCTCCACTTTACGGTGTACCATGGACCGCCCCGTGCGCCCATGGTCTTGTGACTTACTACCCTCACTCGGCTGAAACCTTTGGAGCGCAGGTCGGAAGCGTATGCTTCAGCTTTCGCCCGCGTTTCAGCCCTTTCACCAGGATGCCCGTGAAAACTCCAGTGCGGATTGCGTTTGGCCATCACTCCTGCCCCTTCCCCCGATGAATCGTCATGGTTTCGCCCCCTGCACATCCAAGAACCTATCCAGCCGGTTGCGCAGCCTTTCGATTTCACTGGAAATATCGTTCAGCTTCACCGGCATCCCCGAGAAATCTCTGATCGCAACACGCATTGCGTCTAGTTCTTTTTCGATGGCCATCAGCCGCAACTCCCGGACTTCCCATTCCCGAACGTTGCGATTGATGATCTTGACCGCAGAAAACACGACGGTGAACAGAGAAATGACTTGCAGCAGAATGATGAGCCAGTCGCGAAATTCCAGAACATTACCACTCGGACCATGGTCTGCCGTTTGGCTCCATGCCAAAAATGGCAACCACATCACGAACGCAAACAAAACCCACGGGAATCGGAGTTTCAGTATCAACTTGCGCCGCATCAGTTTCGTATCCCTTCCGGTTCCACCGAGTACTCACCGCCAGCAAACGTCAGCGCTTGGTTCAGAACGTCGTACAGCAGCCGTGGTTTCGGCGCGCGCTTCCGCCCAAAGTTCTGCTGCATTCGGACCTTCTTTTCTTCAGAGAGCGTGTGGTGGTACGACGCTTCCCCGCCCTGGTCTCCCAGGTGGTCTTTGGTCGTGAAGTACCAGAGCTTCACCACCTCCCCCAGGTCTTCAACGTCATGGTAGGGCTTGCCGACGCCAAAGGCCGAGAGTTTCACCGCCTGGTCCCCGCCTTCGATGTAGAGCTGCGTTCCACGCTCATTCGAGCACAGTACCGCGTCTCCAAAGCCCTCGAGGTCAACCAGCGCCCCGTCATTCGCCCGCACTGCCAGCTTTTCAAGCTCGCCAAGCGCCGCCAGGTTGCCGTGGTAGCGAAGGTCCTTTTCGACTTCCAGCACTTCACCGGAGGGACGACCGTGGAACTTCTGGAACATTGAGGCCGCGGCTCCGGCAGGATTCAGACGTTTCATGCTGTAGCCGATGCGCGCGAAGTAATCAGGATCGCCAACAAACACCGCGAATGGCCCGCCATTCGCACCCTGCGCGTTCAATTTGTCCCTTTTCGCTTCCGCCCCATCTCGGTCGTAGTGTCGAGACACCGGAGGACGTTGGCCGCTTTCATTGGCTACCAAGAAAAACTCAGGATTCCCCGTGGCCTTTTTTTTGAGCTTCGAGCCGATCTTCACGAACTCCTCACCCAACATGGCCGCCGTAGTCGGATCGACATTCCGCTTACCTTTGTTGCGCCGGTTCCATGACGTAATGAACGCTTTCACGTCCTTTTCCGAATCGAAAAGCGAGTCCCCGCCGCCTAAGGAAGTGCGCCAGCCCTCCTGATCCGAACCGTATACCCGGTATCCTTTATAAGAGAGGGTTTTTTCGCGCGCCGCGGTACGTGGTGACTCGTACCGCGACGCGCTGCGGGCGCTGGCGGGCATGGTTTGACGCGAAGAGGTTGCTTTCGAGGAGAAGGGCCAGAGGTTATGGCGGGAGCTTTTTGCAGCCACCAGACGCCGCGCATATTGAATCCGTTTGGACTTCGGAGTTGCGTGAATGATGGCTCCGGCCTCGTCATGCGCTCCACGTTGCCAGCCTTCGCCTTTCTTATACTGATGGTGCGAGCCACCCGGACCTTGCGTAATGGCCCACGCGTATTGCTCGAACGTCGGGACACCACCCTTTGCCGGGTTGTACTGATTCGTGGGAACTCCGGCTCCAATCCGCTTGAACGCCGCCGCCAGTTTCCCGTTACAGGACCGACAGCCATGCGCCAAGTTCTGAGGCTCGCCGTTCGATTCGTTGCCATCCAGGTGCATGACATCCAACCGGCCGCGCGCGTTGCACAGAACACACCGCCGCTCACCGCGTACCGCGTTCTGAGCGCGGTACCGTTTCGCCCGATCGGTCAAGTTGGCACGCGATGGACTCAAAACAACCCCCCGCCTTTCTTCCGCTTCGTCAACTCCGAAGCCTGCCGGCGCAGTGACGCAGCGCGCCGCTTGCGCCGCTCCGAAGGCATCCGCGCTACCGCTCCAGCCGCTCGCTTGGTAGTGAACAGCACCGAGAAGGCCAGATACAGCCCGCCGGCCACCGTCAACCATTCCTGCCAGCCCCAGGTTGAAACGTCAAAGCCTGAATCGAAGAGGCCCACGCCGCATCCGCTACCGCAACACAGGCCTGGACATCCCAGCCCAACTCGCGAGTCCCACGGTGCCATACTGTTCGGCGGAAACTGAGGATACTGAGCACACGGGATGGATTGAACAAACATTATCTTCGGCTCCCAATCAAAACCACACCCACCAGCGCAGCCGCGGCCAGCGCGTAAACGATCCAATCGCAGACGCCCTGAATCAACGAAGTCGAACAGCTTGTCGAACTCGGCCCTTGCGTTTGAACCGCCGATAGGTTCGCAGCCTGATTCTGCAACGTCTGGTCCGACACGGCTGAACTGATTGCGGCTTGTGGATCTTCCTGAGTGCCAGCCACGAGTGAAGAAGACGTGTTCGAATAGTCAATGACTCCCTGGGTGCTTGCGCCCTTCCCCAAAGTCGGCAGAATGTTGCCGTAGGCCATCTGAGTGGCCCATTCTGTCGGACTGGAACCCCAGCAGCCAGCGTTTGTAAGCCAAGTGAAGTACTGGCTGCAATCGTTTCCCGTGCCCAGTATTTTTCCGAAGAAGGACTGAGCCGGAAGCGTATCGCCTATTCCCCGTCGAGATGTACGCCGCATCAACATTCCAGTTTCGCAATTCCAAGTTTTACAACTGATGGCCCAACCGTTCGGACCAAATGAGCAACCGCGCGTAGGACGGCTGCCGAACCGCTTTCCGAACGCGCCTTGCGCTTAAGTCTTCGCTCATGACGAACCCACCCTGCGATACAATGGTTCCGTGACGATTGGACGTGGTTAGACAGGTCCACGGCGTGCGTCACATCAAAACCTGAACGCGCCGTTTCAATCCCGTTGAGACGGCGCGGCCTCTGCTGACTGCATCAGCATGCCCCTGGTCCCCGCGCTGCCTTGCTTGCCATCTCCCCGCCTATTGAGGCTGGATCAACAGATTCACCGACTGGTACGCGCTACCTGTATATCCCAACTCATGATCGTTTTCTCCTTTTCGTTCCGTTCAAAATCCCAAAGTGCCGAGCCGCATCGATCACCGTTAACTCAGGCGGGATGCCGCTGTCTTCCAAAGCCTTCACCAGCACGTCGCGGAGGCCCACAAACCACACCGCCTCACCGCCCTTGATTCGCTTCGCCGCCTGCTCGCAGAGGACCAGTATCCCCTGCGGGATCGTCAGGCGAATCCGAGTAATCGGCATAGGCTGAGCACTCACCGGCGCCCCCTCCCACCGCTGAGCATTGCCAGCGCAAAAATGCCCACACCGGCCACGAGAGCCACGGTCCACAAGGAAAAGCAAAGAATCGATCCGCTTGATAACTCAATGCAATAATCCCCGCCCGAACTCGCAGTAGAGCCGCCCGAACTCGCGGAAGCAGAGGTATCGGGAGCTTCTTGCCAATCGTCAACAGAGGTAAAGCCCATCCCTCTCAATGATCTTGGCTGCCGCCGTCCAGCAGCAACACGAGCAGGCGTCACCACCGGAGGCAGCAACGTCAACTTCGTGACCATGGGGTGTGCCCACCAGGGACCGCGCGAAGGGTCAACGGTCTCGCCGGCATCGTTGATGCAAGGCGGCTGCCCGGTTTGCGCGCAGGGCGGATAACTCACGCGAACCTCCGGCGCTGATAGAATCTGCCCATGCCGCGGTACAGCCCAAGACCGCTCATCCCCTGCTTCACAAGGTACGGCTCCATCACGGACCAGTACTGAGCCGCCGTCATCGTGGCAGTGCGCGGATTGGCGTCAGTAAAGGTGAACACGGAGGCCGGATCGGGAGGCGTCACGGAAGACTGGGCCGCGAGATACACGTTCCACTGATCCGCTGTCAGCGAAGCGTTCGCCGGAGCAGCCCCCACGATCCGCCCATAAATCGCCGCTAGCGAATTGAAGGCGTCCGTTGTGGCCGTGGCCGTAGTCGCAGTAGCGGGCGTGGTTGTCGTGGCCGTCGTCGTGGCCGCGGGCGTCGCAAAGAAGTTCTCGTACACCCAATACCCGACCAGCCCAATGAGGCCCCATTTCAGAACGTCTTTCATCGTCTACCTCCACTGCTGAACGCAAAAACAGCCACCGCCGCCGCCGCCAGCAGCCCCCAGTTTGGAATGCCGCCGAACATGCTGTCGGTCAACCAGTTTCCCGTCGAGGCGGCCACGGCTGTAGGAGACGGGGAGGCCGTATACTGGACACCTGTGCCCGTCGTTGAAGACGGAGAGGCCTGCACGGTGAAGCTGAAAGACCCAACCGACTGTCCGCCCACGCTCCAGTTTTCATACCACTGGCCGATCTGGGATGAATCGATGCTCCCGGACAGCGCCCAGTTCCCGCTTGAATCCGTGGTGCCCATAGGCGTGGTGATGTTCGTACCATAGGTCGCCGCCGATCCATTGCCCGTTACCGCGACCGGCGAATTTGGGGCCGCCCCGGAAATCTTAATTGTCCAAGCATCGCCGGGATACAACGGACCACTGCCGCGCGGCGTCAAAAACGTCACCGAAGCGTTGGGATACGTCGCAGCGTGCTGAGATGCAGATACCGAAGGCGGGGGCGGACTACTAGGAGCTGCGGGGGTTGGCCCCGTAGAAAAGGTTGGGGTACCGCCAGATGGGATAGGAGTAGCACATGTCAGTTCAGAAAGCGCGCTGGCGGGAACAGCGCTATTATACTTTGCTTGCAAATTGCTGATCTGAATATCGCGTTGGGCGTTGCGTTGCGAACACGCGTACTGATCGGAAACTGTGGTGTAGATCCCGCAGTTTTCAACGCAAGCGGCTTGCGCCATCTGGGAGTAACTCGCCCAGTCCCCACTCGCATTACTACTCGTATTGGCAATTTCTGTAGTGTCGATAGTTTCGGTATTTGATCCTACCGTCGAAAGATCCTTTCCCTGAAAGTGAGCCTGCTCTAACCAGTAATCGTAGTTGTACACATCTTCAGGGTACGGCCCAGCGCAGGATGTAGGCGTACAAGTATCACCCAATCCCCTCTTGCGCCTCCGCATCGGAACGACGTTGACCCGCACTGCCATCGGAAGATTTTGCCGGAGGATCATAAGAGCACCGCCGCGAGAATCAGCGCAGCCACCGCCAATTCCCAAGTTGGCAAACTCGACAACTCGCTCAGCGCTGAACTGGCAATCGAGGACACCGAATCCGCTACCACGTTCGGGTCATTGGCAATCGGATCGCGGTATGCATTAAACCAGTTCCAGCATGCGCCCTGAGCCGGTCCACCTGGCCACGGAGAATCCGCCGTCGCATTCCATTTGCAGGCTCCCGACTGCCGATCCGAGATGCACCGCACGCCGGCATTCCCCGTCGACGGGTTGCTGCACATGTTCACCAGCGTGGCCCAGATCGCGTCGAAGTTTGCCAGGGCTCCGTTCTGCTGGCTCTGCGTCCGCGGCGCTGCAATCCCGAAATACGCCGCAATGTTCTGCCGGAGAAGGGGCTCAGCCTGATTCGCCCATCCTGACGTTTCGATGCACGTCTGCCCGCATCCGGAATTCTTTATCAGCACCGTGGCCAGAATCGTCACAGCCACAATCGCGGCGCCGATAATCGGAACCGCCAAGGCCGGCGCCATCCCAAGGATGAGCCCCGTCCCGCCAGCAGCCAGGCTCGAAGCAGCCGAAGCCGCAAACGCTCCCGAGATCACAGGAGCCGCCAACGAACCACCCATCTGAACGTACTGAGCATCCGTGGCCGCTGTGCCCATCCCGCGACCCCGGTGTCTCACAACAGGCCTCACGTGGCCCGCTTGAGCCGGCAGAGCGAACGCGCGCGAATTGGTCTGGATGTACATCATCTCTTGGAAGCAAAGACCATCAGCAGAACCGCAGCTCCCGCAAGTAGCAGAATTGTGCCTGTGCTCAACCCGCCAATCCCCGAGCTGCTGAGCAAGGCCGAGGCAGCCGTGCTGCTCGCCGGCGTCGTAATCGTTACGCCGTTTGGTCCGGTGTACGTCGTGGTAGGTGCGATGACGCGAGAGCCGATCTGGGTCCAGGAGTTCAGTAGCGAGTTCAGCTCGTTCTGCCAACCCGAACCAGTGGTAGTTGGCAAACCACTGCCTGACGAGGATGAGGCAATCGGACATTGAGCGGATCCCAGAATGCAACTCGTGCCGTCCGAGAACTCAACGATACTATCGCCACCTGAGCTTGAGGATAGATTCGTGGCCGTGACGGTTGTCGAAGCAGCGCTACTGCTCGAAGCTATGCAATCTCCGTCATCGTCATACGCGAGGCAAGCGTCCCCAAGACCTCTCATACCGCGCCGGCGGCGAACGAACCGAGTTCGCGGTACGGCGCCCATCCCCGACCAGCCCCGACCACGGATGTAGCCTTGCATCCTTTTAATCGGCCGCTCACGTTCGACACTCTGGCCGTCCTGATCCCAAGCCTGATATCGCAAGATGTGATCGGGCGGAACTTCCCACCCCGGCCACTTCGCATCCGGCGGCGCCGCGTCCATGGGCATCCGGCGCCCGTCCTCGAGAACCGCCACCGCGTAGACGTGCGACCACCGCTGCGCGTCTCCCGGATCGGCCGCGACCGTAACAATCTCCCACGGCACACCCAAACACTGGAGGAAGCAGCACATCAGCATCGTGAAGTCGTCACAGTCTCCTTGCGGGTTGCGCGATCGCACCATCACCGAGGGCGAGACCAGCAGCTCAAGCTCGGGAGGATTCGGCGTGGGGATGTTCTGCAGAATCGAATCGTCAGAGACGAACTTGAGCGTATGGCGGATCGACCACCAAGCAGCCCAGCACGCGGCGTAAGCCCCACCTCGCCCCTGCGAGTACTTCACAAGTGCGTTGCGCGCGGCGGCTTGCACAGCCGGATCCTTTGCACACTGGCGAATCTGCTCTGCCATCAGCCCAACTGTTTGCGCCGTGGCGCGATTCTGATCGTCAAGGTCCCCCTGGTAACGCTCGACCGTGATCGGACGGGTAGACGTGGCCATTCAGCCTAGACTGTACCATCCTCTTTTGAATTGGCGCAAACACGTTGACACCGAACGGGTTAGCGTATGGTATGCTATTGCCGGTACATCCAAGGTACACCAAAGGTACACCACGGCACAGAAAAAAGACGTAAAATGAGGATGAAAATATGGCTAAAGCGAAGCCCCGAAAGAGAAACAACAGCGGTATCACGGAATTTCCAGCCCCGCCAGGAGATTCCGAACCATCAGACGTGGCTGTCCCGTTAGGAGAGCCTCCAGAAACCCCACCGCAGCCCGCCAAGGCCAGCGAACCTCCTCCGCGGAAACCCCACAGTCCCCTCGCCGTGCCCAAGATGCTGACGTTCTTTCAGCAACTTGAAAAAATTCCCCTGGCCGACTGGGGCACGCGCGCCAAGATCAGGGTCTACCGTCTTGAACCGATCATCGACATGCGCCGCGGTTCGCAGACAAAATACATCTGCATCTACACCGAAGCCGTTGATGAGGAGCGGATCAAGCGGGACCTCGGCAGCGGCCGGTACCGGCTATTCTTGAACATCAAAGTTCCAGGTGGGCAAGAAGAAAGAGAAACCGACTCTGTAGAATTCGACATCCTCGACCGAAACTTTCCACCCGTCATCCCCGAGGGGACTTGGGTTGACGACCCGATCAACAAGAAATGGGCATGGGCAAAGCCCCAGATGCCAGGAAACCAAAACCAATCCGGCGCGACCGCATCAGGCGCCATGCTCGAAGCCGTGCAAGTTCTCGGCGAACTCCAGGACCGAGCCGAAGAGCGCGCCAAAGAGCGTATCGACAGCGGTCGGCCGCAGTCCAATTGGGACCCAGCACAACAACTCCAAACCGTGGCCAACGTCGCCAAGGAAATGGCCACCGCATTGAAGGCGACTCCCGAGAATCCAATACCGCAGTTCATCAGCGACCAAATGGCCGCGATGCGAACCGAGCTTGCCGACGCACGAAAGCGCAGCGATACGCTCATGGACAAGCTGTTGGACATGGCCAAAGCACCGCAGCCCCAGCAGCAGAACGGCCTCAGCGCCGTAAAGGAAATCATGCAGGGCATCAAAGACTTCCTGCCCACCGTCCGGGATCTTTGGCCGAATGCTCCCGAGGATATCGCAGAGCGCGTGGTCAAATCGAAGATGGGACCTTGGCAGGAGTTCTTCGCCCCAGTCCTTCCTAAGCTCGTAGACGCGCTGGCACCAATCATGCCTGGTATCGCTGCCGGCTTGATGGGCAATGCAGCGCAGTCGCGGCCCAGCATGATGCCCGTACCGGCCCGCCTGCCCAACCCTGCCATGCCCCAACCCGGGCCACAGGCCCAGCCGCAAGGTCAGCACGCGCCCAATCTTGACGAGATGCTGCTGAACGCCTTGACCAACGACCGCGACGGCGGGGAGTTCGCGGACTCGCTCGTTATGCTCTTCGGGCAGCAAGGGCAACTGATGTACCGCCAGGCCGCTTCACTCGGAGAGCAGGGCTTGCTCACGCTGATTCAGCAACGGCCTATCTGGCAGCAGCTTGGACCGCTGCAATCCAAGGTCGCCCAGTTCGTTCACGAATTCATCGAGTACGGGCAAGAAGAGCCAGCAGAACAGCCCGTAGAAGGCACAGAACCGACCGCCACCGATGATAAAGTGGTGGACCTCACAGGAGAAGCCTCCCAATGATTGCTGCCCTGCTCCGTAGATTCTCACGCAAACGCCAACCTGGCAGAATCCCATCACCACCAGAACGCAAAATCATCCTCATATCTTCGGATGGCGGGAATCAGCGAGGATGCCGCCGCTGTGCTGCACAAGATGGGCAACGGAATGCGCTTGCTCATCGCCCGCCAATCTCCGCAGCAATGCAGCCTCGTCAACGACGCGCGCTTCGATCCCACGCCCAGAGAAGAGACCGCCAACCTCACCGTTGTATGGGAACTGATCCGAAAAGGAGTGATTTCGGAGCTTACCGAGTTTGGCCAGAACGAGCGCATCGGATGGCGGGACGCAGGTTTTGATGGCGAGCACTACCATGTTTACGTCTGCACACAGTAAAGGAGAACCCGCACAATGAGCAAACTCAAACGGCGCCGCCACCTCCGCAAAAATCCCGCTGCCAATTTAACCCCTTTTGGACGGGATCTCCTAATCGGAATGCTGATCGGGGCGGCTGAACCGCCAGAACTGGACATGATAATCGGTCTCGCGCATTTGACGCGCGGCGCCGTGAATTACAGCGCCACAAAACACGCCGATTGTGCCTGCAAAGGCAAATGCCCTTGCCATACTTTCGGAGCACCCGCCGCCGGCCAACCATGTCCGCCCGACTGTAAGCATTATGGTGACCACTTCGACGGCTGCCACCGCTGCAATTCCGAATGCCAACCACCGGAGAAAGTTCAATGAGCCTAACCTTTATCACCACCTGCGCGCACTGCCCGCAGAAGTTCACTACGCCCGGTTTCGGAGATCTGCTCCCAACGGAATCCGGGCGCGTCAAGATCGGCAACGTCTTCCAGGCGCTGATCGGACACCTGCAAAAGCGCCACCCCCAAGAAGCGCAGAAAGCCGACCTGAGCGCCGCGATGCTGGGAGGCCTGCTACGCCTCATGAACTTCCACAGCGACGACCCTGTAGCCTTGCAGATGCGGGAATGGAACCGCCATGTGATCCACGAAATGACCCGCGCCGTCGTGTGCCCGGACAACAAGATCGAGGAGCAGGTTGCGGCTCTGGGCCTCAACGAATACACCGCATTGCGCGTCACGACGCTGCTAAAGCAGATGCGGGATGTGATTGAGGAGCGCGGAGCCTTCGCACCACCAGACCCCGCCAGCGCGTCGAACGGCAAGCCGTCCGCTGGCCCAATGCTGGTACTGCCATGAAATTTGTTCCGTGGCCTGTGCCGAAGCCTCAGAAACATAATCCGCAGGACCCATCCACGTGGGGTACCGAATGCGCCCGCGGCTTCGTTTCAGATTCTCGCTTCAGTCCGACAGACCGCGTGATCCCACGGACCAACCGAGACGTTAGCCGAAAGTGGCGAGCGGTTGAGACGCCAAAGCCAACAGGCTGAAGGAGGATGGCTGTGTACAGCCAAAACAACGAAGAGCAAATCATTCTCGATCTCTTCAAAGATGAAGTCGGAACGTTCCTAGACATCGGAGCCTGCGACGGCAAACTGAACAGCAACACGCTGGCGCTCGTAGAGCGCGCATGGGCAGGAGTCCTGGTCGAACCGAGTCCAGGAGCTTTTCAGGCGCTCTACGAAAGGCACGGTAAGAACCCCAAGCTACAACTCGTGAACGCAGCCATCGGCGCGCATTCGCACCTTGCGCCGTTCTGGGACTCCTGGAAAACAGCGCCCGGCTACGGCACAACCGAACGATTGAACCGCGAACGCTGGACCGGCCTGGTCGGAGAATGGCAGGCTTTCGTTATCCCGGTATTCCCGTTCGCCGAGATGCTCGCCACCTTCCGATTCCCGCCGTTCGATTTCGTGAGCATAGACACCGAAGGCACCAGCCCTCAGTTATTCCAGATCCTCTTGGCGTCGCATCAGAAACCACGGGTGATCTGCGTAGAGCATGACGGATGGCTCCAAAACTGTATCGAGGCAGCCGCGCCCCACGGATACCGCGAAGTCGCGTGGAACGCGGAAAATCTGATACTGACCACCATCGGCCCCACCAGCAGCGTCCAGATGTTGCCAAAATAGCCCTTCAGGAGCACAATTAGAGTACGCGTGTATCGAAGCATGAAGCCCGTACACGCCTCTATTTCACTTTTGGAGGACTCTACTATGGCAGCCGCCCCCGAACCCCTCAAACGAACGGGCCCCCACCTCTGCCGATTCTGTTCGATACCTGTTCGCATCAGCCGTGAAGACCAAGACTTTTGCAGCGCTCGCTGTCGCACAAAATACGAACGCCACCAGAGAGGAACACACCAGGGCCGCAAGGAAGAATGGCTCAACCTCCCCAAACGCCACTGCGATAATTGCGGCAAACTCTACAAGCCGAGCCGCCCAGACTCGCGCTACTGCTCATCGAAGTGCAGGTTTGACTTCCATAACCATGGCGGATCATTCGCCGCGCTGAAGAAACTGATTGAACCCGCCGTCAGAAAATACTGCCGGCTTGAAGACGAATGCCCCAAGTGCAAAGGAACCGGGCAGATCAACAAGGGCGCCCGCGTGGGAGTGGTAGTCTGCGAGACGTGCATCAACGGCCGGGTGCTAACGCCCTTCGGCCGCAACGTGCTGGCACTCGTGAGCAGCGGACATGTAAAGGAATTTCAGGCAGGTTGAAGCTCACACAGCACGGAGACTGAAGCGGAGATCGTTATCCCGTCAGACGCTGCCGCTAAAAGCTGTTCGTCAGCAAAGTCTTCGAATCCTGCTGTGACGAGATCTGCTGTCACCCTATCGCCTCGTTTCACCGGCCGATTGATCTCAAACAGCAAGTCCGCCCCACTGGTAGCCGAAAGCAAGGCCCCCGGCAATACGCCTAACGGAGACTGAGCGACCACCACACCATTGACTTTAGCCTCTACGCGGTAGTTCCGTAAGATCGCGGCCAAGTACTCAACCTTGAGCTGTGCGGAGAATCTGAACGTCATCTTTTCGAGGAGCTTAGCCCCAGCCATGCAGATCATTGGAAGACGGTAGCGGAAACTGTGGAGGGGCCGGTAAGCATCATGACGCGTCGTTGCGTTCCCCTGTTGGGAACTCACCGGCCCCCGCTCTGGGTCACTGAACGATATCCGCTACCTCCTTTCATCAAATGCATCGAACACAACCACAAATCCCTTGTGACGCGCGACGCGACGGATTTCTCTCAACGTTCCACGAAAGCTCCTGCGAAGACACGCCACCCGTTTCTTTGAGCTTGGGTCCACTGAAATGTGTGTTCTTCGTTGTTGCGTGGTCATCAGAATTGCCTCTTGATCTCGTAGGAAAGACCTGCCAGGCGCTTCCGCTCCTCAGTGAGCACCCATGCCCGCGTCGATTGAGGTTCAGCCGTGGCAAGCTCTGCTGTGACCCAGGCGTGCGCTTCGCGGACATCCTCGAAGGCCTGATGCGGGTCTGCAAACGCCGCGCCAGAACTGCCTTGATCCTCGTAACGCCAAGACATTCAGGCACCGCCACGATCCGGCTGTTTCGCGTGCAACTCCTGAACCGCCAGTTGCACATCCTCTGCTGTGATCTGCTTCAAGATGGGACGATCTGGGATCGGAGGGGGCGAAAGAATGCGCTTCGGCTCCGGATGCGCAGAGGCCTGACTGTCCGACTGAGCATGAGCCTGCCGCAAATGTTTTCTGTGGCCGCCATACTCGCAGTACGGTGCGCCAGGTTCGCACAGCGCACATGCTGGAGCCAACAGGCCGCGCGTAACCAAATCAGCCACGCGCTGATCACTGGCCTCGAATCTCTCTTTCGCGGTCTGCCGTTCTTCCGTGACGCGCTCCGACTCATCACGAATCAGACAGGCCGCGCCCATCAGATCAAAATCCGTGGGGCATAACGGACTGCTGAGCCGCCAGCGGTCAACAATGGCCGCCATCGGTACGCTCTGCTTATCCGCCACTTCTTCGAGGCCTCTGGCTAAGGCCTGTACCCCCGCCAAATCCCGAGGATAATTCTGGCAGCGTTCAAAGCACGCCACGAGAGTTTCAGCGACCGGCTCCTCAGTCTCGGTTGTCATGCCCGCTCCTGGCGGCGCCGCTTCGCAAGCTCAATCGCTTGCTCCGTGGGAGTCATGCGCCGGCTGCGTTGCACGGGCATGGCCGGCGGAAGGTCCTTGGAAGCCCGCCAATTCAGCAGCGCATCTTTCACGATGGAAGCGCAGACCTTGGGGCTTGATATGGGCCGTTCAGCCCGTTGAATCACAAATTTAACCAGGAAGTCATGCGGCAGATCGCCCAGGGCATCGAGAGCTTGAGAGAAGGCTACGGTATCAGCGGATAGCAACCGCCCGCAGGACCGTAAGAGGATGGGATCGAAAAGGCGTTCCAGTTCATCCGCCCGAGGGTGTTTCGCCTTTGCTTCGCCTTTCGCTATCTCTTCTCCTTTCGCTTTTACTTCGCCTTTTGCGTTGGACTGGCCAGCGTCTTTTTCTGGACATGCATGTCTCGCTGACGAGCGTAAGTCATTGGAAACATTGACAGCCTTAGTCGTCACTACGAACCGTCCGCCCCGGATTTCAGCGGTGAACGCTATGTCACTGTCCCCCGCAACTCGGAGGCGGAACGAGTTCACCGGGCGCTCGATATTGATCGGTTCAGAGTACGCTCCAGCTTTGACGTGGCACGGTGTTTTCAGCAACTTGAAAGCCGTGTCGGACTCGTCCTCCGGCTCTTCGCTTGGCGCGTTTTCTTTCACCGGGGCCTGGTAATCGGGAAGGTTCGGCCAATCCCGGAAACAAAGGCGAATACAGATCATGTTCCGAATGGTATGCCTGATCTGAGCCATGCCGGAAGTTTCGAGGTACGCCAAGTCACGGTCTACCGTGCGCTTGTCCGAGTGGCAGACAGCCGCCAGCCAGTGCTTGTCGAGGTCCTGTGTCCACTCCGGCGCCGGCTCTCCCTTGTCCCGTGCCCGACCCAAGCTTTCCATCAGAGCGACCATGACTAGAGCCCAACAACTGGCGCCCGAGCACAGCCGCGGCAGGTCCGCAAGGAAAGCATGGTAGAACGGCGCGTAGCCCGTCTCCCGCGTGTAGTTGCTCTTGGCTCGCAACGATTCAGACACAGACTCTGGATTACAGGCCGGCTTGCGCCGTGCTGATGCTGGCATGAAACAACTCCTGGACGATTTTGTAAAGGGGGAAAGTTTACAGGGCGGCCGACTTTGCCTTGGTAGATAAGTGGCCGCCCCTGGCACCTGAATCGGCGGCGAGCCGATCCGGACGCAACAATCATATCACCCCCTGAAACGCATTGCAAGAGGAATCCGGGGATGGAGAGCTTGAAATCAAGGCAATTCAGAGTCTACACCCAAAAACAGCCAGTTTCCAGCTTTTTTTTCAAAGGTGGAGAACAAAAGGCGATAACGAGACATCCACGTCTCGATTCACAGACACACACGTCCAAACCGGGCTGCGCATCAATAAGGTACTTAAAACTGAAATAAAACAAGAGGGCAAAGGCGGGCGGGTTTCTTCGGCCAGGAGTACTCTACTTGCCCACCGGCCCGCCCGCCCGCCGCTTTCTTTTTTTCGACCAACGAGCCAAAATCGCCCGGCGCGCAGCCCTACTCCGTTCCTTCGCCGTCATGTTTCGAGCGCGTGCAAGGCCCCCGAGCCGGCCCATTTCATGAGAGTCCACAAAAGGTATGGTACTACGAAGAACTGAGAATCGCAAATTTCACTTGACAGATACATAGAACTACGAATAAACTCAGAATTGTGATTGAAACCCCTTACGGCATCCGCTCTGAGATCCGCTACTGGCCTTCGAAGCCGGTACGCGATCCCGACTACCGCCGATGGGTCAAGCGCCTGCCATGCGCCGGCTGTGGGCGATCCTGGGGTGTTGACCCAGCACATACCGGGCCGCACGGGATGTCCCAGAAGGCGTCAGATTTGACGTGCATCCCACTCTGTCGGCGATGCCACGATGCTTACGACGCCGAGCCCCAGGAGTTTACAGAGCAGCACAATCTCGATATTTCAGCTCTGATTGAACGGCTGAATCGGGACTACGGCGAAATTCTGAAACGGAAGGTGGCGTAGAATGACGTACCAATATCTATTCGGTTTGCCCCCAGTAAAGGTCGCGCTCGAACTGGGCTGGAGCCTTGATCCAAAGAGTAAAAAAGCGCGCACCTATTTTCAGTTCATTGGCCCCGTCGAATTTGAAGTTGCCTGGCGGCAAGCTGCTACCGTTACCCGCCCAGGCCATCCTCCCGTTTACACAGTTGGCAACACGTCCACAACCTATTCGCCACGGGCCATAGAGTTGTTGGAACGGGCCGTGAAAGGCAAGGTGGCGTGAATGCTGCTATGGGGAGCAGACGCAGGACCGAGCATCAGGCCAAACGACTGCCTGATCCAACGTGCCCGGGCCTCAGCCGGCGGCGGGCGCATCCACCACGTGGAGCAGTTGATCGGCGCCTACCGGATGTACGGCGCCGTTCTCCAGCGCAGACCAGCCGACAGCGATAGCCGGCAGAAGTTTCGGGCCGTAGAATCTCAACTGGAAAGGCAGGCATTCTGATGGACCGCTTCACCGAAGAATCCGCCGCTGACCTTGAGCGGAATTTCCGGCTGAGCCGGCAAGCCGAGCCGAAGCCCTTCTTTGCCATCGCAGAGCCCTGCGAACGCTGTGGTCGCCCACTGGACGGTGCGGAGTGCCCGTGCGGAGACGATATCGAAACACCCGCGGAGCCAAGGTGTCCCGTTGAATACGAGCTGATTCTGCAAGCCGAGGCTGTAGCGAAACTGAACTACCAAGTGAAACTCCACCGGCTTACATGCCCCGTGTGCCAGCGCACACGCAAGGAAGCCCGCCGCGAGCCAGGCCGCACCACATGGGAGAAGGCCGCCTGATGCGTACCAGCCACGACGTGACAGCCGAAGCCGCTTACAGGTTGAGCCAAAGCCGACAGGAGGCAGTAGAGGCCCGCCACAAGCTCACCAGATTTCGTATTCTGATCGTTTTGCAGTGGGTCTTGATCATATGGCTCATCTGGTTCAGGAAAGGATGCTGATGCCCGTACGCCTCATGATGTGGTTCTGCCGAGTCGCACTGCGGATGATGAAGGCCAGCTATCGCGGCGAGGCCTACAACCCACGGCTGGAGCGCGAGTTCAACGACCTGATGCGCGGACTGAACGAACACCTGTGGCCACCGGACGGCAAGCCGCCAGCAGCATACGAGAACTGAACATGACCACTCCGCTCTGTGGCCCACTTTCACCAGCAGAATCTGGCATCCTCTACAGACCTACCGGCAAGACCGTCGATTTCGAGCGCTTCTGCGGGCACCATCCCTACCGCGTGGTGGGGCCCGAGAACGTGCCCGAGCGCCGCTTCTCAACGCTCGCCTGCGCCGCCAGAACGGTAGTGTCCGCAGGCGCGCGATTTCACGTCGAGTGCGGCGAGTTCAAAGCATCGTACGACCAGTGCAGAACGCTGGTGATCGACGCCGATTACGACCGCCAGATTGTAGCCGCACGAGAACAAATTGGAGATCGGTTATGAACGTTCACTTTCAACCCAACGAGCCGCAAACTCTCGCCCTCCAGGAGCCGCGCCGTGAGCAGTTCGGAGACTACGAAATCACGTACACGCTCACCGATGGCCGGCTGTTGAAAGTCTCGAAGGCCGTAGCGGCCAAGATCAACGAGCTGGACTTGCAGCCCGGCGAGACCTTCGGGATCTGCAAGCAGATGGTGTTCAATGAGCAGCGCAGGCGTGACACGCCATCCTGGTCCGTCTGGTTAACCCCGGAGAGCGAGCACGCGAGGGCCAAGCAGGAAATGCAGCCAGCCATGACCTTGGCCGACGTGAAGCGCCCAAAGATTCGATCCATCCGTAAAAGAGCCGCCACGCCATCACAGCAGACCGCCTTGACCTTCGATAAGGGAACCGGGACGTACGGACCCCTTCCCTTGCCAAACACGCTCAGGCCACCCCGGATACCTTACAATGTGGCTTTCAGAGAGGTCCTGCAATTCGTCACCAAAGAACTGAAGGAGCAGGGTGAGCAGTGGACCGACCAAGCCCGCCAGGACATGGTGAGCACCGTATTGATTTCGGCCAGCAACAACGGGCTGCTGAGCCTGTGGGAGCGCTGATGGACTTTCTTTGGCTAGTTCACGAAGACACTATCATCTGGGCAGCCTTCACGCGCCACAAGGACGCTCTTGCCTTCCGAAAGCGAGAGTTTACCGAGGGGTATGTCCCGTCCGTTAGCCGACTGCCCATCTATCAGAGCCTTGCCGATGCGCCAGCCTCTCAAGGAGGCCTCCTAAAAGAGGCACTGGCCTTATGACTTTAACCGTACTGATTTCAGCCAGCAACAACGGGTTGCTGAGCCTGTGGGAGCGCTGAACATGGCAGACACGAAGACCCGGAGCGAAACGGCTCGCAAGATCATCAAAGCGCTGCTAGAAGCGGGAGACGCCAGCGCAGCCGCATCAAGCACCGGCAATCCGGCTGAACTCATCAGAGCGGAACGCCAGACGGACCGCGCGATCACCAAGGCCTACAAGTTCATGACGGGCGAAGCGCCGCCGAGTGACGCAGACCTGGTGGATTTCATTTACGGAGAGCCGAAATGAACAGCTTTCAGTACGCCATAGCCAAAGCCGCCTGGGAAGCCCACTACGAGGCCACCAATGAGGCCCAGTCCATCGGAGGCTTTGATAAGCTCGACACCAAGAAAAAGAACGCATGGCTCGCGGCCGCTACCGCAGTGCTGGACACTGCGCAGAAATACGCGTCAGGATGGCAACAGTGAGGGAGAACTGCCCACACTGCAAAGTCCACCACGGCCACCGAGCCGGATGCCCACTGGCGGATGTGCAATCGAAGCGAACAGACATCAGCATCGAGGCCTACCACCAGTTTTTACAGGAGAAGTCCGCGGCGCCGCAAGACTTCGGCGTGCCCGTCGAGCCTTCAGACATTCACCCATGGTTGAAGCCTCACCAGCGCGCGGCCGTGCAATGGGCCGTCAGAGGCGGCCGGCGAGCGCTATTTGAATCGTTCGGGCTGGGCAAGACCGTCCAGCAGCTTGAAATTCTCCGGCTGATCCTGAAATACTTTGAGACCAACCGCTCAATCGGCCGCGGACTAATCGTAGCGCCCCTCGGGGTGCGCCAGGAGTTCCAACACGACGCTCAGCAGATCAGCGTAGACCTACGATTCATCCGCTCGATAGCCGATTGTGTACCGCCCCATGAGCCGCAGCCACTATATCTGACGAACTACGAAACCGTCAGAGACGGCAAGCTGGACCCCAAGCATTTCACCGTGACCAGCCTGGACGAAGCGAGCGTACTCCGCAGTTTCGGCGGTACGAAGACGTTCCGGGAGTTCATGCGGCTCTTTGAGAACGTTCCCTACCGCTTCGTAGCGACAGCGACACCCGATCCAAACGAGTACATCGAACTGCTGGCATATGCGGCCTACTTGGGCATCATGGACGTGAGCCAGGCAAAGACCAGATTCTTCAAAAGGGACAGCACCAAAGCCGACAAGCTCACCCTGCACGCGCACAAGGAAAAAGAATTTTGGCTCTGGTGCAGTTCATGGGCCCTGTTTCTGCGGAAGCCCTCAGACCTCGGCGAAGGCTACAGCGATGAAGGCTACGACCTCCCACCCTTTGAAGTCATCAAACACGAGATCCCCGTAGACCACACCGACGCGACCCCAGAACGCGACGGCCAAGGCCGGATGTTCCGCGAGGCCAAGCACGGAGTCGTGGACGCGGCCCGCGAAAAGCGCGAAACGCTGGTTGCGCGGATCGCCAAGGCAGCCGAGATCGTAGCTGCATCGCCGGGCGAACACTTTCTGCTCTGGCACGACTTGGAAGCGGAGCGCCATGAGATCGAAAAGCAAATACCCGAAGTCGTGACCGTCTACGGCGCGCAGCGTGCTAACAAACTGGATGAGTTAGAGCGCGCCATCATCGACTTTTCGGGAGGACGTATCCCCTTGTTAGCTGCCAAACCCTCAATGTTTGGCGCCGGCGCCAATTTTCAGTACCACTGTTCCAACGCGATCTTTTGTGGCATCGGGTTCAAGTTCAACGATTTCATTCAAGCCGTACACCGGATCTACCGTTTTCTGCAGGATGAGCCCGTCCGCCTCCACCTAATCTACGCGGAGTCGGAACGGACCATCCTACAAATCTTGATGGAGAAGTGGGACCGGCACAAGCTGCAAACTGAGCACATGGCCGAGATCATCCGGGAGTACGGGCTGTCGCAGGTCGCCATCAACACGGCCCTGAGTCGCTCCATGGGCATCGAAAGGCAAGTCTATGAGGGAAAGGGTTCACACCTTGTCAACGCAGACTGCGTAGAAGAGATTCAGTCCATGCCGAGCGACAGCGCGCACCTGATCCTCACGTCGGTACCGTTCAGCACGCAGTACGAGTACACCCCGAGCTACAACGACTTCGGACACACGGATTCCAATGAGCACTTTTTCGAGCAGATGGAATTCTTGACGCCTCACCTTCTCCGCGTCCTGAAGCCGGGCCGCCTGGCTGCGATCCACGTCAAAGACCGGATCGTGCCAGGCGGCATCACCGGCCTAGGCTTTCAGATCGTCTGGCCCTTCCACGCCGAATGCATCCGGCACTTCTCGCGGCATGGCTTCGCGTACATGGGCATGAAAACCATCGTTACGGACGTGGTGAGAGAGAACAACCAGACATACCGCTTGGGATGGACAGAACAGTGCAAGGACGGCACCAAAATGGGTATCGGGATGCCGGAATACCTGTTGATGTTTCGCAAGCCACCAAGCGACTCGACAAACAGCTACGCCGATGAGCCCGTGGTGAAGCAGAAGCCGCAGGTGCTATGCTCCGAGCACGTCTACGACGCTGACGCGGCCGGCGGAATCAAGTTCAGCGCGTGCATCCGATGCGGCGCCCCATGGGGAGGCGAGCCGCGGGCGCTACCGTTCCGCAGGGATCTTCCAGTAATCCCCGGCAGCCCCGGCTACTCACGGTCGCGCTGGCAGATTGACGCCCACGGCTTCACCAGGTCCAACGGCAACCGGCCGCTGATGCCGTCAGACCTTGAAGGCGTGCCCCATTCGACCATCTTCAAGCTGTTCCGCAAGTACTCGCTCGAACAGGTCTACGACTTCGAACACCACGTGCGCTTAGGCGAGGAGTTGGAAGCCAAAGGCATCTTACCCGTCACATTCATGCTCTTGCAGCCCCAAAGCTGGCACCCGGACGTATGGACAGACGTAACCCGCATGCGGACCCTGAACGCGGCGCAATCAGCCAAGGGTAGGGAGATGCATCTCTGCCCGATGCAATTCGACATCGCAGACCGCGCGATCGCGCAGTGGACGATGCCAGGCGAGACGGTGTTTGACCCCTTCGGAGGGCTGTTCACCGTGCCCATGTGCGCCGTAAAGCTGGGCCGCCAGGCCGTTTCAATCGAGTTGAACCCAGGATACTTTTACGACGGCTGTAACTACGTGAAAGCCGCAGAGCTGAAGGCCAGCACACCCACACTGTTTGATCTTTTGGAAGCAGAGGAGACCCCAATTGATGCCGCTTAGAGTGTACGTCGCATCCTCATGGCGCAACGAGTTTCAGCCCGGCGTGGTGGGTGTCCTCAAGGCCGATGGTCACGAGGTGTACGATTTCAGAGACTCTGAAGGCTACTTCAAAGACCCACCCAAGGAGCCCAAGACCAAATGACGACACCAGACATGATAACCGCGTTAGACGAAATTATCGCCGCAACGCAGACGATGGGCAGCGAATACGGCCATCCACGCGCTGCAAGCATCGCCGAAGACATCAAGCGAACTTTGCAGAGCCAACAACAGCCCCCGCACGCCCCTGGTCCTCTGTATACCACCGTGCCGGAGATTCTATGGCACATGCGCGACGTAGCCTCACACATGGGCAATGGCGATTACCTCGTAGCGCGAATCGACGAAGCTCTGGCGGCGCGAGAGATCGAACTGGAGAATATCTGCGGAGAGAATCGGAGGCTGCGCGCCGCATTGACCGCCGACCAACTGGCGAAGTTTCAACAGGCCCCACCAGAAGCCTCACCGCCGTTCGCAGGACAGCAGGAGGCTCAGCAATGCGCGTACACGCCGGGCCATGATGCTGCTCCGGCACCGGGGACAGCCCAAACAGCGCAGACCCTTTGCCCAGCATGTGGAAAAGAAGGCATGGTAGGCGCGGAGTGCCGGCATTGCGGACGGATCTTTTACACTCCAGACCGCACTGTAGCCTGCCCGCGCTGTTATGGAAGCGGCATGGTCAACTCGGTGCAATGCACGCTTTGCCGCGGTCTTGGGCAAGTCGAGCGAGTACCACCCACAGACTCAGAAACGCCACCGGAGCGCCACATCGACACCCCAGACGAACTCCTGGAACTGCTGGCCGGAATCTCAAGCCTTGCGCAGGTAGAAGGCCTCAGCTTGGCACAGAAGGCCTCAACCATGGCGCTGCTACACGTTGCCAACTCGCTGCAGGAAATCACCGGATACCTTGCGCTTATCGAAGCAGGGGGACAGCAAGCACGTCAGGGTCTCCACGGACCGATCTAACGCACACACGGAGGCCATGCATGGCACAAGGCAAACGGATCACCTTGACACAGACGCGCATCTCAGATCATCGGACCATTGAAGAGCGAAACCGCAAATTCGTTCTCGTGATTCCGCCGTTCCCAGAGATCGGAGACACCATCATTCTGGACGGTGAAAAATGGCCGGTAACAAAAGTCGAGGACACCGAGATCCTGTTCAGCATCCCGATCTACAAGCGCCGGGCTGCTGTCCAGTCCCCCGACAGCCCCCAGGAGCCGAGCTAGAGCGCACAGGGAGGCCAGCCATGGGCGATCTGCTGCATTTCGAAAACCGCAAGCCAGGCCGGCCCAGATTGTCACCACCAACTGTTCACAGCGACTCGCTATGCTCCTGTGGCGAACCGAAGCCTCCACTAGCCCGAGCCTGCCGGGTATGCTCTTGGCGAGATGAGGAGATCTTCGCACGGCTGGACAGAGCTACCAGGACCGGCCGGCAGATGGCAAGGCGTGCCGAATACCTGATCGAGAACGGCAAGGAAGAACTGCTCGAGCGCGAATTCCACCGCTGAAGCCCGTTCCGGCGTATACTGGAGGCCATGAGACCTATTCTCTTGGCCTTGCTCCTCACCCTTGGCAGCCTCGCAGCCTTTGGCCAATCTCCCGACTGCCAATTCACCCAAACCTTTACCGCAACCGGCTACGGCGTCACCGTGTCCAACCAGGCCGTTGCAAACCTCGGGACGCAATGCACCACATGGAGGCTGTCCTACTACGCGGACGGCATGACCGCATTGTCCATCCAAATCGAAGGCGCGCCAGACTCCAGCGGAACCCCTGGCACCTTCGCAGCCGTACCCACCACAGCCTGTTCAAGCACTGTGCAGCCGCCCTGTACGCTCGACGGCGCAAACCCCTTGACAGACCCCAACCACGCCACAGAAGCCTTTCGAGGATACTACGCGTGGATGGCGCTGGACGTTACGATCTTTACGCCCACCGGGGTTTCAGGCACCATCACCGCCAGGATGTACGGATACAAGGGAACTTCACCAGCGGCCAGCAACCGCGGAGGGGGAGGGTCTGGCATCGCGGCCTGTTCGACTACCCCGCCCACCGCCGGGACCGCAGGACAAACCTGTTATGACACGGCCGGGCTGCTATGGGTCTGCGATCCATCAGCACCTTGCACAGTGTTTGCAAATTGGGTGGCGCAAGGCTTCGCCAATCCCATGAACACCCTCGGAGACATGATCTCAGGGGACACGGGAGGAACCGCAAAACGAGTCGCAGGCAATACCTCCACCGTCCCGAAGTTTCTATCCCAGACCGGAGACGGGGTGAATTCAGCCGATCCGAGTTGGCAGCCGGCGCCAGCGGCAGGACTGCTGACGTACTACATGACCACCACAGCATCGCTGCTGACGAATGGTAGCGCCATCGTCAACCAGGACAACAAGATGCTGACGCCGCCTTTCTCGCCCAAGACGGCTATCGACATCGCAAACAATGCCGCTGCGGACGTGATTCTCCAGAGCTTCGCTACCGACCCAGGATTCCCCGGCATCACCTTCATTCCCGCCGGCGTGTACATTTGGCACATCCACGCCTACCGGCTCTCCGGCAACAGAGCCGTGACACTCTACGCCGTTTTCCGCGAAGTCTCAGCCACGGGAGTAGCCGTGGGCACGATTGGCACGCAAACCGAGTCCACGACGGCGCTTGGAGCGGCCGAAGACGAGTACTCCCTGGCCATGGCGGATGGGAACACGTATTCGCTCGCCGCCCTGACCAGCCGGATCGTGATCGACGTTCACGCGGTGTTCACGGGAGGCTCAACCAACACAACCGTTCGCATGTACGTCGGAGGCACGGCAGACTCACACATTTCATTACCTTCAAACACTGTCGATTCGACATCGTTTGTACCGTACACCGGAGCCACCGCTAATGTAGCCTTGGGCCTATGGGGCATCACTGGCGCGCCGTTCACCGGGGATTCAGGCAGCGGAGGGACTACAGGCCTTGTGCCTGCGCCGGCCACCGGCGACGCGGCGGCGGGCAAGTATCTCGGAGCAGGGGGTAGTTGGAGTGCCCCTACGAGCACAGGAGTACCGTACAGCGGAGCAACCGGCAGCGTGGCGCTGGGTGCGCACGGCATCACCGGAGCCGCGTTCACCGGGGATTCAGGCAGCGGCGGAACCACAGGACTTGTGCCCGCGCCGGCCACTGGAGACACGGCGGCGGGCAAGTATCTCGGAGCTGGAGCCACATGGAGTGTCCCTACGGGCACAGGAGTACCGTACAGCGGAGCAACCGGCAGCGTGGCGCTGGGTGCGCACGGCATCACCGGAGCCTCGTTCACCGGGGATTCAGGCAGCGGCGGAACCACAGGACTTGTACCGGCACCGGCCACCGGCGACGCGGCGGCGGGCAAGTATCTCGGAGCTGGAGCCACATGGAGTGTCCCTACGGGCACAGGCATTACCGCCTTGACGGGAGATGTGACTGCGAGCGGATCAGGCAGCGTAGCCGCAACTATCGCCACCGCGCACGTGGCCCCCGCGATGATGAAAGCCAGCACAATCGACAGCCAGGTCGATTCTGGAACCGTCACTTGGGCCATTGCTAGCGTCCTGAACGCTCAAGCCACACTCACCTTTACAGTTCACTCCGGAAGCCGAACGCTGAACATCACCAACCCCGTTATAGGCGGGAATTACGTCCTGAAACTCATCCAGGATGGAACGGGAGGCGAAGGCTTGATCCTGGGTACCGGATGCACCTGGAAAGTGGTGAACGGAGGGGCGGGCGCGGTGACGCTCACCAACGCTCCGAACGCTCTCGACGTGCTGACCTTCATTTACGACGGCACCAACTGCCTCACGACGCTACTCTTCAACCTGAGCTGAGAACGCCATGCCAATTTCCAGACGCGATTTCATGATTGGCAGCGGGATCGGAGGTGCACGAATTGCCCGAGCACAATCTCTCTCCCGCTACAACCTTGAAGCTCTGATTTTCAGCACCACCCACACGAGCTTCTTTCATCCAATCGTCACAAAAAGCGGGAAAGCGCTGAACTGGGCATGGGGTGACGGAAGCTACAGTCTGGGAACCAACAGCCCGACGAAGACCCTGGCTGCTGGCACTAAAACCTTCCGCATGATAACGCTCGACGGATTCAGCGGGGTCACTCAGATGGACTTCGATAGTCAGTTGATGGCAGGAGCACTGCCTTCTTTGGCAAGATGCCCCAACCTCCAGGTTTTGGAATTCTATGCGAATGGGTTTGTGGGAACGGTCCCTAGTTTCCAAAACAACACCAAGCTACAATCACTTGACCTCTACAACAACCTGTTCTCAGGCATAATCCCCTCCTTTGCAAATCTCACTCTGTTGACCAATCTGAATGTAAATAACAACAGTTTTACGGGTGTGGTCGCCGGCAGTGTCGCCACCCAGAAATCGTTGAACTACGCCAGTTTTTACAAGAACGCTCTCACGCAAGCTGCGGTCGATCAAATCTTGGCGGATTTCGTCACGTCGCAGGGAATCAGCGGACGAGTAACCTGTCAAGTGGACCTATCCGGAGGCACGAATTCCACTCCGAGCGCCGCCGGGTTGGCAAATAAAGCCCTGCTCGTCGCCGCCAGTTGGACGGTCACGAACAACTGAGCGATTCAAGCCACGAACTGCCATTCCACTTCGCCATTGTTCGCCATCCCCAGCAATCCCCAGACCTTCTCCCCAAGATCAATTCCCGCCCCGTTTGTGCCTTTTCCGCTGACGGATTGCCCGGATTCGGCCAAAGGCCGAGCGCTTCCGAACACATAGGCATCGTCACCGGTGTTCCACGGCCCAACGTCGAGCACCTGGGCGCAGCAGTGCTTGCCATTAGCTGGATTTCGTAAGCTGATCCACATCCCGAGCGCCTTGTGCGAAGGCAAGGCCACAAAGGGGTACTCCGCGTCGATCTTCCAGCCGGTAGCCGTCATCTGGCCTATCAGCCCTTCTCTTGTCGCTTTCACCAGCATGATTTCGTCTCCTCAAAAACAAAACGCGCGGAGCCGTCGCCAGCCCCGCGCGCATTGTACAGACAGCATGTCTTTCAGGTCAACGAGACCTGTTCACCGAGCAACCGCTGCAGGAATGCAATGGCGGCCTGTAGCGCGGCCAGCTCAGTAGCGTTCGTGATCTTGGACGCCAGAACGGTCAGAAAGCTGACCGCCGCTCCCAGGATGAACTGCTCCCACCAACTGATCTTTATCATAGGCTCTCCTTTCTGCGTCCTACAGGGACGCGAGATCGGCTTGCAACTGGGCCAAGTTGAATCGACTGGGTGAAAGCCCTTGAGCGTCAATCCAGTCCTGCGAAAGAACCGCGTAGCACTCGTCTACATAGTCCCGAAAGAAATTCGGTGACATCTTGAGGCGCGATCCCCAGGTTACACACGTACGGCTCTTCGGGGACGCCGCGTCAATCGGGACGCAATGTCCACCCCAGGATCCTGGCGACCCGTTCATCACCGGCCCGCCGTTCGGAACAGTCCAAGCGTTCTCATCCTCAGCCGAGATCGGCAGTTGAATGCCAGTGAACAGGCTTCCAAAAATCTCGATAGCCTGGAACACTTCGGTCAGGTTCGTCTGATCCACCTGCGCATAGCCGAGGATCTTGTGCCCCCCGATGCCGTTGCGCCGCCAGTCGTTCAGAGCGCTGAGCATGTCGCACCCGTTGTCCGTCCATGGATCGTTGGGCACGTAGCCCCCAACCCTCTCGTAGGCCGTCAACACGTCTCGGTCGGTCACCCGATACTCAATTCCCGAGGCGTAGAAGGACCACTGGTTAACCATATGAGCCTCGGCCGCGATCACGCAGTCTCCGAGCTGATCGTTCAAGTACATGGGCCAACTCGGTACCCTCGTAACCCAGGAGACCTCTGCCGGCGGCGCCGGGAGCCGAGTGTTCAGGTACTTCTGGAGCTTGAAGGTCCGCGGATCGATCCGCGGCGCGCGTTTGCCGAGTTTCATTGACCGTCCCTCAACAGATCGGAAATCGCTTGGGCAAACGGATAGGCCGTCGGATTCGGCAAATACCGATAGCAGGCCGTGCCGAGACGGGACCAGAGGTCCGCAGCCACAGGAGACTCGGCAGGCGTATAGGCAGCCGTCCGCTCCAAGAGCATCAGTTCCGCGCGCAGCACCGTGAGATCGTCAGAGATCGCCGGGGGGACAGGCGCCGGAAACAATGCCAGCACCTCGTTAATCACGTCAGAAACTTTTCGCATGTTCGCTCCTCAAAGAACGTCTTCACAGCGCGAAAGGAAATAGCGCCGGATATCATCGCGCAGCTCTACCCGGTCAGGATTCAACTGGTAAATGCCCTGCCAATCGCGCCGAAGATCCGTAGTCGGAGCGAAGGCCCGTTTCACGAGAATGGTGTCACGGCTCGAATATCCGCGGCGCGCTTTGTCACCGTGAAAATGGTGGGTTGCAAAACAGTCCACATAGCCGATGTTCTTTCGAAGCTTCGCGGCGTTGCGCTGCCAAGTCCTGATCTGCGCCCGGTAATCGTCCGTGTAGCCGTCCGTGTGCATGTCCGGGGCGTCTTCTCCCACGAGCCCGAAGCTCATGAACCAGTCGCTGTGCCCCAGGATGCAGACGTCCAGTAGGCCCCCTACCGTGTCGAAGGCCGAACGCCGGAAGGCCCAGGCACCCCCGGTTGCACCGACGCCCCGCGCGCGGCCGGCCCCGACCGCCATTTCGTAGTAGCCATCGTCAGCCGCGCCCCGAGCTCTCCAGCCGCCATTCAAGTACCCAGGCGGAAGCTTGCAGCCGTTTTGGTGGTAGTTGTACGCAAACCCTTGGTTGACGCGCGTCACCAGGTGCCCCTGGCCCAGCAATTCTCCGCTCAGGTCCGCATAGTTCGAGAACAACTGGACAAAGTCGTACATCTGAAGCTGATGAATCGCTTCCAGCGCCCAGTCGTGACGCGTGAAGTGGAAATCCGCATCGATCCAAGCGCCATACTTCCAATCTGCGGGGAACGATTGGATGATCCGATTCAGCATGTTCTCTTTGTGGAACAGCGCATCCTGAGTCCGCATCGCAACGTCACCCGGATACTGAGGATCGGTCATTTCAAATGGCCGATCCCCATACGCCAGTTCTCCGAAGTAGAGTTCGACATTGGGGCTGGTCCGCATGTGGCGCCGGAAGTCGTTGCCCAGCTCGCGCCGCGTTCGCCAGCGAAAGGGGTTGCTGTAGCACGTCGCCACGTGCAGGGTTCCCTGTTCGCTCCACTCGCTCCAGGGCTGGTGTACGTCCGGATGGTGCCGGAAATGCTCGATGGGCATGAATCCAAGCATACACCCGGAAACCGTCAACAGCAAGCCACCAGTGATTATAGGAGGTCCGTACACGCCCCTCCGAGACCTTCCGAGAGGTTTAGCCCCGCCGCTTCAGGAGGCCCATCGAGGGAACCGAGGCGGCGGGGAGGCGGCGAGGCCGAAGCCTCAAGCCACGATTCATTGTACCGCAAGCGCACTTTTGTTCAGTGCTGCCCAATTTTTCAGCGCGACCCAAAGCGCGTTTTCCACAGGCTTCAACCACCACGGGTTGTGGTTTTGCAGCCACTCGGTGAAAAAGCCCGCAAGTCCTTTAGAATCGTCTCGGAAAGTTTACATAATAGCCGATTACAGGAAGGCAGAGCGTTACCACAGATTCAGGTGGGAAGCGGGCCGCCACGCCCGCCTGTCTTTATCGCCGGCTCGTCATCGGCGAATGGCCTTGGCTGAAGGATGGTTGCGCCGGTGGGCTTCGATCCCACGACCTCCAGGTTATGAGTCTGGCGAGCTACCGGGCTGCTCTACGGCGCTTCAAAGACACCCGCGTCTCAACTGCTTGCGAGACGCGAAACCACACCTTAAGCCCAAAGACCAGCCAGTGTCAAGCCTTTCTTCACAGCCGCTCTTTGAACCAGCCCGAGCACAGCCAAACCAGCAGAATAACTATCAGCACGGCTCCCAGACCCCCAGGAGCGCCGTAGGCGTGCCAGCCGTAGTATCCGCCGCCCAGACCACCAAAGAGCAGCAACAGCACGATCAGAAGCAGCAGCATGTTGATTCAGCCGAGCAGCTTCAGCCCCGAAGCCTTGGTGAGGATATCCGCCAGGAAGAAGGCCGCCAGCGCGAAGCAAAGCAGCCGGTAGCCCAAAACATCCAGAGGAGGGTTACTTGGAGGCCGCAACCCGGCGATCACCGCCAGAACGAACGCAAAGACCATCAGAATCAGAGAGAACATCTTGTCGCCTTTCTACTTGAGTGTACACCCTAACGCGCCTGGCGTGGCCTGAAAGCGTAGAACATGTGGTGAGGCTTGCGATCCGAGCGAATCTGGGTTTCTCTACCCGTACGGACAGCCAGACGCTTCACCATCCCGCGCAAAGTTGCCTGAGAACGCGCGGACGTGGCCGTCCATTGGTGAACCCGCATGTAGATGACATTAACCATGTTCCCCAGTGTACACCCTTAAGCCGTGGCCCACCAAAGCAGCCCAGCGCCCCCCAGGGCCAAAGCAGCCCACACCCAGGGACTTGTGCCCGAAGCGCCCGAGAAATCCGGCAGCGTAAACAAATCCGAGCCTGTGAACAAATCCCCGCCCATGTCCGCAACAGCCGGTGTGTCCGTAGCCGCGATCGCCGTGCCGTCCAGATTCAAACCGCCCAGAATACTTGAAGCATACGCCTGCCCCGCCGCCAGGTGCGTAGGTCCAGCGTTGTAGGCTGCCAAGGCCTCGGTCCAGTTGCCAAACTGCTGGTACAGCGAGGCAAGCAAGGAAACGCCGCCTTCAACATTCTGGGTGAGGTCCGAAGGGTTGACGTTTAGTCCAGCCGCCGTCGCCGGCATCAACTGAAAGACGCCAATCTCGCCGGCAGCGCCCACAGCGGCCTGGTTGAAGCTCGACTCTTTTTGCGCTACCGCAAGAGCAATTGAAGGCGGTACACCAAGCTGGTTTGCTACCGAGGTTATGAGGCTCTGAATGCTCGTGGAAGCGGCCCCAAGGCCCCGTCGCCGCAATGTGCGCCGGTACATCGTTCACTCCCCAGCAGGCCAGAGATACCCGATAAACCGGCTGTTGAAGTTTCCCGAGTTCTGCACGATCGCTATGGTGGTCAAGACCTTCAACTGAATGAGATCGGACGGCGCGAAGATCCTCGGCCGCGAGAACCACCATGGTTTCTCGTAGGAGCCAATCGGCGCCAACTCCGAGCCAAACCCCTGGATGTAGCGCCCCGCGATCGCCAGAGCCGAAGGCGTCAGCGGGTTGTTCACGTCCAGCGTCCAGATGATGTCACCAGAGCCAGGTATCCATCCTCCAGGCGGATCAAAGTTCCACATCACGCCCGTGAGCGCGAACTGATGGCCACTGGGGACCTGGTAGGACAGCAGAACGGTCAAAACTGTCGGAGCAGGCGCCGCCACTGATCCCGAGACGTAGATGTCAATAGCGTTTTGCGAAGGCGACAGCGACGGCCCGCAGACCGGATCGCGCAACCTTGGATCGCGCGGCAACATGGTAGCCACGGTGCTCACCTCTGGCACACCGTAAAGTGGCCTTCCTCTACGCATCGGACTCATGGGCAGCCCTCCTCACCAGCCGGCAGGGGCTCCAACGTGCCGATTACCAACTCAACGCGTTGCGATACCGCCAACCCAGTCGAGATCGAAACCGCAGTGTTCCAAAGCTCCACCATAAACAGTCCGGAGCCAACTACCGGATACGGCGCGCACAGCAGATTTGGGAATGAAGCGGCAAGCAGCAAAACTGCGCCGTAGTACGTCGGCTTGAAATTCGCCAAGAAAAGCGACGGCACCGGCTCATCGAAAAGCTTGTGGCCCAACGACGCGTCCGTGATCTGCACGTTGAACTGAGGTGGAGTGATTGCCGCCAAAGTCGCTTGCGGCCCCTCCCCCCCCACACCGATCAACTCCGCAGGCAGATAAAAGCCGTAAATCAGCGAGCCAGGAGTGATCTTCAAACCGTGCGACACGTAGCCATTCGCCGGCATGACTTCGCTTGGAGAATCCGGGGACTTGTACAGCCTCGGCCGATAGCAGACTTCGTCTGCCAGCGGCGCAAGCTGCCGAATAGCCGCCGCATCAAACGATCCCCAAGTGTCGCGCGTCAACGCGTCCAGACTCAGCGGACTGATGGGCAGGTTCATGGCAGCACCTTCACTCCAGTGAGAAACACCGGAAAGTCGAGCGGAGCCTGATTGGAGTACGCCGCGTCGTTTCGCTCGAAATCCAGGTACATGAATTGGCTTCTCTGAAGATAGATCTCAGGATAAAAAAGCCCAGGATTCGACGGCCCGCAGAACTCGGCCAGCAATCCATTTGTCAAAATGCCGCAAGGATACGATTCGCCATACACGCCGAATCCAAAGGCGGAAGTCAAGAGGTTGCTGTTTCCGGGACGGCCAAATAACACGCTCGCATGAACCGGCAGATTGGAGTATGGCTTGCCATCCGAATCCCGGAGCGTAATTTCTACCTCGAAATAATCGGCGTTGTTCCCCTGAGCGTTCTGGTCCGTACCCGCCCGTCCACCCCGGAGAACAAAATCCGCATCCGGCTGAACGATCAACGGGACCACAAATGGAGATGTTGTGGTCACAGGCAATTGGGACGCCACTACCGGATAGCAGAATGGCCGGATTGGGCCATGCTGAGCCGCGTACGTGACCGCCTGACGGCTTCCCCAGACGTAGAGCTTGACGCCCCGAAAATAGAGCCTCAGATTCGTCAGCGTGCCAGACCCCGTGTTTTCCACGTCAACATAAATGATGCCGCCAGCCGGATAGATCCTCTGCGGGAATACCGGGGTGGGACTCCCCTGCTGCCCAAAGCAGTACGAATGCAAGGTCGATGGCACGCGCTGCTGGCTGACGTAGTTCTCATCCGGCCCGGTGAAACTCGTTTTCAAGAATTGCAAGCCGTCCTGCAGGTTTTGGGAGCCGGTTGCTTGGCTCGGATTTACCCGGAAGGCCCGCGACCGCAGGACGAACGGCGCGTCAAGATCCAGCACCAGCGGGACTCCAGTCTGGATCTCTCCAGGAGCCAGGCTCGCGATTTTAAGCACGTAGTCCTGATGGCGCTCTTGGAAACGAGGGTTCATGATGCCTCCTCGTAACGCTTCAGACCGTACAGCGTGATCTCAGGCAGATCAACCGCGTTGATTGGATCGATGTTCGAGAACGACACCAAAATACCCGAACCAGCAGGGCATTCAATCTCCGGCTCTATCGGCACCGGAAGGCCGCCAGCCACGCTCCCGGACGGGATGGCGTACTGAATCACAGGCACGTAGTCCGCGGTGAGCGCATTCCCGAATGGATCGAAGAACCGTACCAACAAAGTAACCGGCATGCCGGTCCGCTGATCCTGATTGAGCCGAATGCCGCGCCACATGAACTTCGAGCCAGTTTCAATCATCAGCGGTATGTTTTCCTGCGTCGAAGCCGGCGCAAGAGACGCATACGGAGCATTGGCGATGTCGTAAAAGTAATTGAACGCCTGGTCCCGGCATCCCTTTGGCGTGGGATAGAACCACTGAGGCCGGTAGTCCACGCACCCGAGCGCTGGAACACTGATGAGAATAGGACTCATGCGCCCGCCTTTCGCCGCTTGACGCCTTCCACGTAGACTTGCAGGTACATCTGCCCCGCGCCGGCAAAGTCCACCAACTGAAGGTCAAAGATGAGCGTATCCTGGGCTTTAAGCCACCAGTCGTGCGCGTACGGCGCCCCGCCGATGTAGCGAGCCACGTCGATGTAGTCATCCGAAAACACATGCCCTGAAGCCGCGCGGATCCTGGCCAGGATCTCGCCACCCGTCACAGTGGCATCCTGCGTTACGTCGAAGTGGAAACGCCGCACTACGAAATCCGAAGCGCTTTCGATGGGAATCTCAATCGTGGCGAACTGACGGATGTCGCCAGCCCCAATAAACCGCAATCCCTGGCCGATGACTGGGACCGCAGAGCAGTACGTGAACGGAGAATCCTCGTAGCCAGGTGGCGTCGCGGGGCCTGTGCCATGCATCCAGCATGGTGCCAGGATGTTCTGGTTTGGATTGTCCAAATACTGCGGCGGCAGAAGCCCCGCCGCTTCGGAAGGCTTTTGCGACTTGACGTAGTAGCAGTAGGCGCCTTCAAAAAGCATCTGAACGGCAGCGCTCAGCGCCGTGAGCCGAACCTGAATCTTGGACTGAGGCGGACACGGAACCTGTTTCGCCATGAGCAAGCGACCGGAGCCGTAGCCCGCGACCTCCTGGACAAGCTGGGATTGATTCAGGAACGGCTGGCCGTTCGGCAAGATCACTTGCCAGTACGGTACGTCGCCATTAGCTGAGATCGCCCGCAGCATCCAGGTTGTGTCGCCCGTGATCGTCTTCTCAATCGTCGTCTGGCCGCTTGTGAGATCCAAACTCTGAAGCAAAAACGAATGGGGGATATAGACCGCAGACATTCCTCGAGGCGGTGTCGGGCGCCCGCACTTGCTGAGCACCCAATCGGCTTCGAGGATGAGCTGCGAGTCCTTTGTCATGCGTTCACACCTGAAAGACTACCACACCTCTGGCGTCCACAACACGCGCCCTTCCAAGCGGTCCATTGGGCCGTAGGGCCTTTGCCCATTCCACCGCCGCCCAAAAGTTCGGCACCATCTTGCCGCCTTGCCAGTACGGAGACTGACGTGGACAAAGGTACTGGACCACAAAGGGCGGCATCCGTCACCTTCGCCCCTTTCCAGCAGAAACCAGGACCAGCAGCCCCAGCCCGATCGCTAAGGCCAGCCCCGGATTAGCTTGAATCCACGCCAGAATCGGCGTTGTCGAAACAGCCGTACCAGTGTCCGTAAGGCTCACCGGCACTTGGCAAGACCCGAGCACCGCAGCCTTGGCGCTGTCCGCCGCCGTGTTCATCCGGAAGAGGTACGCCTGGCTGCGCAAGATCCGGCTGTCCGACATCGGTGTTTCGCCATTCGTCAGCGGCGCCGCTATCGGCGGCTGCATGTTAGCGGGCACGTACATAGCAAGGCCATCCTCTCGCCCCTTCGCCTGAAAATCTCCGGCAGCCGCGCGAAGGAGCCGCAAAACGCGGCTGCCGGGAGTCTCAACGAGACCCTGTCTACTGAACGCTGCGATCCGTCCAGCCCTTCATCATCGTGACTAAGGTCAGCCCCTGGCCACCGTTCGCAGCCGTCTGCCACGCCGGAAGAGTCGCGCCGGGGAACTTGATCTGCAGGCTGAAGTTCTGCAACGGCGCAATGTACTTCGCAAAGTTGCCGAACGTCCAGACGCCGAGCGGAGAAGGCAGGCCGAGGCCCCAGTGGACATCGCCTTGCCGTTCCGAAGACCCGTACAGGCCGATGCCCGGCGGATGGAATTCGAGCAGACCTTCGAAGAACACCTTGTCGTCGATT
>Ga0187881_10000771_pt1 | contig 36901 bp, 33 predicted proteins | sample June2016WEW_19_1_2_FD_133017 | JGI IMG/M metagenome (GOLD analysis project Ga0187881, IMG submission 133017) | Peatland microbial communities from SPRUCE experiment site at the Marcell Experimental Forest, Minnesota, USA - June2016WEW_19_100 | ecosystem: Environmental > Terrestrial > Soil >... | reverse complement strand
CCCCCCATGGGCGGACTGGGAGCCATCCTGGTAGGAACTGGCATGCGACTCCTATGCCTGAACAAGCGGGTCAATGCCCCTGTGGGGAGGCCGGCCGAGGCCTGCAGCCCCTGCTTCACTAATGTATCCGGAAGTTACGCTGAATGCAAGCTTTGCATACCTGAGCCAGAGATTGAATGCAAGCTTTGCATCCCTGAGCCAGAGATAAGGTTGACAAAGGCGCAAAGGAGCCGAGAAACTTCGAGGAAGTCTGAGGCATAGCGTTGGGTTGGGGGGCGGGATGAGTCGAGCGGGCATACCGCAAGGTCTTCAATCATATGACACTATGCCGATTCGGCGCGCTCCTTCCGTGACAGAAAATGGGTCATTTCAGTGCACGACATTCGACAAGAAAAAAGGCCGTGACGATTCCGCGTCACGGCCTGCATAGGCATTAGGTTTCTTCTTGGGTTTTTTCAGGGTCAGGATTCAGCCGGTTGACCGTCACCTCAGATCGCTGCCGACAGCGCACGCCAGGCACGCGCGCGAGGACGAAGCCACAACGCAGCCATCGGCGCGGCCGGAAGCGCGGACGGACCAGCCGTTCCTGCTCTGGCTGCCACCGGACCTGCAGGCCACCCTGAAAGCCCCAGCGGCGCCCCGAGGCGTAGCCATGCAGCGGCCCTTGGTGCGAGCCGTGGGCCCGTACGCCAAATTCATCCGGCGGCTGGGCGGTAGGCCGGTCGGCGTTCCCTCTCCCCCTCCCACTCGTCTGCCATCTTTATGCTCCATCACCGGCCAAGAGGATGGATGCACGCCTGTCCATCTCTCCTCCTCCCCTCCACCCACCGTACCCCACGTACCTTGACCCACCCGGCCGCGCCGCCACTTCCACCCACTATACCGAGGACCTTCCGCAGGGGGGTGTCAGCGGGTTCATGCGGCTTTCAGGATAGCCTTCATTCCCGCCACGAGCGTGCGCCAGGAAGGGGAAGGTGCCACGATCTTCTCACGGTGGCGACCCTTTTGTATGGGTTGCCGGGAATCGGGCGCTGACACCCTGGGCATCCCTGTTTCAGATCGCCTCAAGGCAGTAGAACCTCATGTAGTTGCCCGGCAGGGGGGCTTCCGGACAAGCCGTCTTCGTGATGACGCGCGCCACCCGCTGACGTCCTACAATCGGTGTAAAAGCAAAGCGGCGTAGGGTATCCTTCCGGTGGCGAAACCGGACCGTCCCCTGGGGACGGAGAAAGGAGCCCCTCCGCGATGCAGAGAGTACCACCGAGCATCCAGATGCGGCGAGCGCTGACCCAAGATCTCCAGGCCGGATTCGCCGGCCACCCCCTGCGGCAATTCGTCCGCCGGGCGGCGGAGTACCTCCTGCAGTGTGGCCTGGAAGAGTGCGTGACCGAACTCCTGGGCCGCCAGCCCTACGAGCGGACGCCGGGTGGGCCGACCGGCTACCGGAACGGCTACGGGGCTCGCACGGTGAAGACGGAGGCCGGGCCGCTCGCCCTTCGGCCACCGAAGGTGCGCGGGACGGCGACGCCGGTCCATCTCGCGGCGCCGGCCGACCTGCGAACGATCACCCCCGAGCTCGCACGCCTGACCACCCGCGCCTCCGTCCGGGGCCTCTCGGTCCGCGATGTCGCAAGCCTCTACGCGGAGGGCTTCGGGGGCACGCTGTCCAAGAGCGCCGCGAGCCGGATCACCGCCACGCTCCAGGCGGAGTTCGACGCGTGGCGCACGCGCGACCTCAGTGCGTTGACGGTCCTTTACCTGTTCCTGGATGGCCCGTTCCATGCCGTGCGATCGGCGACGACCGAGAAGGAGGGCATCCTCGCGGCCTACGCCCTGTGCGAGGACGGCCGCATGGTCCTCCTCCACCTCGGCCTCGGCCCCCGGGAGAGCGCCGATGCCTGGGTGGCCTTCCTCCATGACCTGACGGCCCGCGGGATGGCCGCGCTGCTCCTCGTCGTGCTGGACAGGAACCCCGGCTTGGCGAAAGCGGTACAGCAGGTCTTCCCCGGCGGGCGACGGCAACGGTGCCAGGTTCACAAGCTCCGGAACATCCTCGCCAAGCTCCCCCGGATGGCGGCGGCGCAGTTGAAGCCCCTGATCCAGCAGGTGTTCCTCGCGCCCGATCACGCGACCGCCCTTCGGCGTGGCCGCGCCTTGATCGCCCGGTTCCGGAGTCGATGCCCTTCAGCCATGGAGTGCTTGGCGAAGGACCTCGACGAGTGCCTGACGTACCTGCGGTTCCCGGTCGAGCATCGCACGCGCCTCCGGACGACCAACCTTCTGGAGCGCGCCTTCGGGGAGAGCCGGCGGCGGACGAAAGTCATCCCCCGCTTCCCCAGCGAGCGGTCGTGTTTGGCGCTCGTCTTCGCCAGCTTGATCACCGCATCCGAGAAGTGGCGCGGGATCCGGATGACCCCGCGGACCCTCCGCCAACTCGATGCCTTCCGTCCGAAGGAGAGCCTGCCCACTCCGGCGCAAGCCGTGGCCTAACATCGGTGCCCTACGCCGTGAGGGTTTTTACACCGACGAAGGGACTTGACCCTTCGGTCGCTTGTGGTATAAGTGCTGCAATCGGCGAGTGCGCGGGCTCTTGGGCGGGTGCCTCGTCGGCCCGCGATGCTGACCTGATGGCCTCGTCGCTGGCGGGGTGGGCGCGAAGGCCGAAATTGCCCTCCCTGTAAGTGAGAGGGCGTAAGCTTGCCCGGAACCTGGAACACGAAACGGAGAATCGGAGAGCCGGGGACCCGGGGAGTCCATTCACTTTGTCACTCTGTCACCTCGTCATTCGCCATTCCGCATTCCGCACTTGTACCCGTACCCTCGTACATTCGTACGCTTTGTGCCTCTCACCATTCCGCATTTCGCATTCCGCATGGACCTTGGACTTCGGACCTTGGACTTCGATGAATTCCGCATTCCGAATCCCGCATTGCGGTGTTCACTCCCCCAACCTGTACGGATCCTCGGGCCTGAAGAATTGGAAGGTCCTGCAACGACCGCGTGATCGTCCCCGGGTTATGAATCTGCAGTCTGATACAAGAGGTCTTGAAGGGGTCTTGCGGGAAAGCGCGAAAGTTGCTTCAGAACCTACTTCCCCCAATATGACTCACGGGCCCTGGCCTGCCCCCACTGATTGGTCGACCCCGAATGTTAGTTCATCCCGGCCGTTAGCGCTAGCGCAGGGCTGGAGCGGGCCGGTAGCGGAGGCCAGCAGGCGAGCCACACGCCGATCGTTCTGATGACGAGCTCGGGCGAGGCGGCCGATTCTGGGAGCCTGGACGGAGAGGCCGCCGACGGATACATCCCCAAGCCCTTCGCCCCGGAGGAGTTGAGGTCCGGAGTGCGCACGGCCCTCCGCGCAACATGTGAAGGCTCGTGACCTGGGCCTCCTTCTGTTCTCTTGAAAGGGGTTCGCTGCATGGAACCGCAAGCTCGATTTGAGGCACAGGCGGCAAACGCCGAAGACCCGTTCGGACACTACCTCCGGGTCATCGTACGGCACTGGAGGCTGGTCGGCGGCTTCTTCCTTGCCGGATGCCTGATCGCGGCGGTGTACAGCCTCCTCCTGCCGAAGGAGTACGAGGCGACCGCGTCCGTCCTGCCGCCCCAAGACAGCAGCGGCAGTAGGGCGGCGCTGGGCGGGCTTGCCGCCCAGTCCGGCGCCGGTCCAATGCTGGGGGTCCTGCCGTTCGGTATCACCAGCACCAAAGACATCTTCCTGGGAATCCTCAAGAGCCGGACGATGCAGGACGACGTGATCAAGAAGTTCGATCTGGTGAAGGTGTACGAGCTTGAGAAGTCCAAGACCCCGCTGAAGAGCAGCCGGACAAAGCTGGCAAGCATGACGGACATCAAGGCATCCAGAGAAGGGGTCATCTCGGTCACCGCTGGGGCCTACGACCCGAAGATGGCGGCGGACATCGCCAACTTTTACGTGGAGAACCTGGATCGTCTGAATACAACGATTAACATTACGGATGCAGGACGTACGCGGTTGTTTCTGGAGAGCCGGGTTGCCGACGCGCAGAAGGCATTGGGGGATGCAGAGAATCGGATGAAGGAGTATCAATCGCGAAGCAAGGCGGTGGTCATGGAGGGGCAGACCAAGGCCGCCATCGAGGGGGCGGCTCGCCTGGAGGGGCAGATCCTGGCGGCCGAGGTGCAGTTGAAGACATTAGAGACATTCTCCACACAGCGCAATCCGGACGTCATCAAGACGAAGGAAGCCATTGACGAGATGCGCCGCCAGCTCAAACGGATGGAGTATGGCCGGGGCACCGGGAATCCGACGGCGGAACCGGGCGGCGCGGTGGGTGACTTTTCCGTCGCTCTTGGCTCGATTCCATCCACCGGGGTGGAGCTGGCCTGGCTGATCCGTGAGGCCAAGATCCAGGAGACGATCTATACGCTCCTCACGGAACAACTCGAACAGGCCAAGATCGCCGAAGCGAAGGATACCCCCACGGTGAAGATCCTGGACCGGGCAGTGGTGCCGGAGACGAAGTCCCGGCCGAGTGTACGGCGGAACACGGTGCTCGGGGGACTCTTCTCGCTCGGTGTTGGAGTTGCCCTGGCCTTTTGTCTGGAATCGCTGGGGAGGAGAAAGAGGGGAGCGAATCGTAGGGAACAGAACCACATCGCAGGGTCACGCTCGACAACCTCCTCGCCGCCCTCGCCGATTCCATCACGCTGATATCGAGCAATCCGTTTCCATCCGTTCCCCCAGGGTCCAAGTCTTCATGCGCTGTAGCCGATTGTAGTTCATGCTCTCGCATCAGAGGGCATAGCATCGCGTAGAAACCGTGAGGAAAAGATGATCTGTGGGAAGCGAAAATCCGTGATGAGACAATCCGTGACCATCCTCCTGACTCTCGCGTTGCTCCTCCAGCCATTGGTACCGTTGCGGGTGGCAGAAGCGCAGCAGCCGGCACCTCCGGCTCCGGCGGGCCAAGGGGCAGGGGGCGCGCCGGGGGGACCCTTGGGATTGCCGGGCCAAGGGCTTCCGAGCCCAGGTGTGCCGTCCGGGCCGGCTCCTGGCATCGGCCAGCCCGGCGTGCCGGCAGCGGGGACGCAGGCGCCCGCGCTTCCGCCGGGCGTCCCCGCCACGCTCACGCCGCTCGCGCCCCCCGTGCCGGGGACGGCCGGTCAGCCTTTGCCGCCGTCTCTTGCGCCCGTCCAGCCTGCCCCTACGCCTGGCCAGGGTCAACCCGGCCAAGCCCCAGGACAAGGTGCGCCACAGGTTCCCGGCCCACCACCGGCGCAGGCTCCGGCTCAGGTGCCGACTGCCGTTCCGCCTACTGCACCGGCCCTGGCCGCTCCTCCGCAAGAGGCTCCTCCCACATTTCTCGAGCGGGCATTCTCGGAGCTGCAGGCCCCGTTGACCGTGGACCGGCGGCTCCGGCAGTTTGGATACACTCTGTTCCAGGCGCCCTCGACCACCTTCGCGCCGGTGCAGGATGTCCCCGTGGGCCCGGACTATGTCATCGGGCCGGGAGACACCCTGTACGTGAACATGTGGGGACTCGCCGAGGCCAGTTATCAGGTCGTCGTGGATCGCAACGGCGAGATCTTCCTGCCCAAGGCCGGCCCCGTCCGGGTGTGGGGCCTGAAGTACTCCGAGATGGAGACCCTGGTCAAGGATCAACTCTCCAAGTACTTCACGAGGGTCAATATCAACATCACCATGGGGCCACTCCGGACTCTGAAGGTGTTCATCCTTGGCGAGGTTGTCAAGCCCGGCGCCTATACGGTCAGCTCGCTATCCACGATCACGAACGCCCTGTTCGCGGCCGGCGGCCCCTCGACGCAGGGAAGCCTCCGCGACATCCGGCTGATCCGCAATAATCAGATCATCGCCAGGCTGGACCTGTACACGTTCCTGCTCGAAGGGAGCCGGGTCGGCGACGAGCGGCTCCTTTCGGACGATGCGATCTTCGTTCCGCCCATCGGCCCGACGGTGGCGCTGGCCGGCTACGTGAAGCGGCCGGCGATCTATGAGCTGAAGGACGAGATGACGCTGGGGGGGCTCCTCGACCTGGCAGGAGGCCTGACCATTATCAGCTATGTCAAGCGGATCCAGGTCGAGCGGGTCATGGAGCGCCAGCGGAAGGTGGTCCTGGACGAGCAGTTCATCGATTTGAAGGACTTCGAAGCCAAGACGGCAACGTTCGCATTGCAGGAAGGCGACTTCGTCTCGGTCTTCCCGATCGACCGATCGCTCTACGGGCTCGTGACGCTGGAAGGCAACGTGAGGCGCCCCGGAACCTACGCGCTGAAGCCGGACATGCGCGTCACGGACCTGATCGAGCAGGCTGAGGGGCTCCTGCCCGGGACGTACATGCCCCGGGCCGATCTGGCCAGGTTCCGCGACGGGCGGCAGTACGAGACGGTTCCCATCGACCTGACTGCCGCCATGGCGGGGGATGCGGCGCAGAACCTCGCCCTGAACCAGTTCGACAAGGTGATCGTGTACCATCAGCTGGACGTGCGGCCGGCGGGTATTGTTCAAATCACAGGGTCGGTGTACCGGCCGGGGGTGTTCGAGCTGACGCCCAAGATGCGGGTGAGCGACCTGGTCTTCAAGGGGAACCCGACCCGCCAGGCCTCGCTGAAGAACGCCGAGATGTACCGGGCCGATCCCGGCGCGAAGGTCCAGGTGATCCGCCTCGACCTGGAGGGGATCCTGGCCAACCCCGGCAGCGCCATCGACCTGTACCTCACGGACCGGGACCACGTCTTCATCCGCGAGCTGGCCGAGGGGGTGGAGAAGCGGACGGTCACGATCTCCGGCCGCGTGAAATATCCGGGCGAGTACGCCATCACGCGGGAGGAGCGGCTGAGCAGCGTGCTGGAACGGGCCGGCGGCTTCCTGCCAGAGGCCTTTCCCAAGGGTGCTGTGTTTACCCGGGAATCCATTCGCCGGATCGAGCGGGAGCAGCTCGACAAGTTCATCCGAACGCAGGAACAGGCGCTGCTGGCGGAATCGGCGGCCGTGTCGGCGGGGTCAGTCGCGCTGAGCAGTGGCGAGAAGACGGATATGACATCCACTCAAACGACGGTCACCACCCAGCGGCGGGAACTCCTTCGCTCGCTGGCCGCAAGCATCACGCTGGGGAGGCTGGCCATCCACCTCGGCCCCCCCGAGATGCTCAAGGGGTCTCCGGACGACATCCTGCTGGAGGACGGAGACGCGCTGTTGGTCCCGCAACAGCCGACGTCCGTGGCCATCCTCGGTGCGGTGAAGAACAGCACAGCGATTCTCCAGGTGGATGGGGAACCTCTCGACTACTACCTGAACAAGGCGGGGGGAGCGACGCGCGAGGCCGATCTGGACCAGACGTATATCCTCAAGCCGGACGGCAGCGCGGTCACGGGCTTCCTGAAGGCTCGCAAGATCGAGGCGGGCGACGCGATCATCGTGCCCGTCTCGACAGAGCCGAGGATCCGGGGGATCCCCCTCTGGAAGGATCTGGCCACGATCGTGGCAGGATTCTCGATCCCCCTGGCGACCATTTGGGCAGTGACCAGGTAGCGTCGATCGTCTGCGGGTACCGTTCCTTTGAATCCGTCCAGTCACGCTAAGGCAACGGGGCAGACAGCCAGGTCCTGCCCGCGAGAGGACGTGATGAGAACGCGACGCGCGGTCCAGATCGGCCTGTGGGTGTCCCTCGCTTTGCCATTCCCGCTCGCTCTGACCGTGGGGGCAATACCTGCCGTCGCGCAGTAACAGCCGTCGGGGGTCATCTCGGTGCTGACCGCGCGGGTCGAGGTCCGGCCCAAGGGCCAGACCGCCTGGCAGCCGGCCAGCTTGGGAATGCGGGTTTTCGAGGGGGACGAGGTCCGGGCCTTTGCGGGCGCGAACGCAGAGCTGCGCGGGCCGGACAGTAGCACGATGTTCGTGGCAGAGAACTCCCGCTTCGCGGTGACAAAGCTGGATTATACCCCCCCAGAATCAGATGCGGCGGTCCTCTCGATCTGTGTGTTCGAGTATTGCGGAGGCATGGAGGAACCGTCGGTATGAAGCCGCCTTCGTGAGCAAGTTGAACGATGCCGAGGCCGAGGCTGCGGAAACCCAGGTGTGGGCCGAGGTGGCCCTGCACTGTGGATATCTGGACAAAGAAACGTTCCGCAGCATCGACGAACACTAGACAAGATCATGGGCAAGCTTGTGCGAATGATCGAGAATCCTCGTCCCCGGCTCATTGTAGGGGGCAAGGAAGGGGATAGGGGTGACTAACATCAAGGGCATTGGGCGAAACCCCCAACAAGAGACAGGCCTATGTACTTCACTCAACTAACCCCAACTTCATGTCGCGAGGGGAGCCGCCGCACCCCAAGATCTTGCGAGAGGTTGCGTCAAGTACATAGGCCTGTTGCCAGATGCATACCCCGTTTGATATATTATCAACCTCATAATGTTTATTAAGCTGACCAATGTCGTTGAAAGCCTTCGTATTCGCTTGTCGTTCCGCTCGGGATAGTTCGCTGCCTACCCGTCCCTCCGATGCCCGCCTTCTCGGCAGGGCAATTCTATGCCAGAGTCAAGGAAGCCCTTCGGGGATCCTTGTTCACGATACAGGGAGTAGCATTTCGTAGCGGTCTGAGGGGAGGGTCTGTTTCCACCTCGGGCACACCATGACGGTGTCACGGAACCTCAGGGAACTAAGAACGAGAAGGAGGGCGACCAATGAGTACCATCAGGCTTGGACGGTCCAGAACTCTTCGATGGATCCTTTCGGGCACTGTCTTTTTTCTGGCACTTCTTGCAGGCGGAACGCAGGTATCGCAGGCGGCGGTATCGTATACGTTGTACGATACCCTCGCCGGCATCCAAAACTTTGGGCTGACATGGATTGATACTTCGAAGTGGGCTCAGATTGATCCCAACCTCAACACGGATCTTGAGATGGTCCGGCAAATCCAGGGCGGAAAATTCGTTTCAACGATCCGCGCCCTTGGAGCGGCGAGCGACTATTCCAACAGTCTCGTCTTCTCCACTCCGAGTTCAGTTACCTCCATCAGGGCGGATGTTCGGCTGAATCAGGCGTTCCCTCCGGTCAACGGGTCCGCACTAATGAGAATCCTGATGAGCCTGTACAATGATGGCACGGGCTCTTCTACCACCGGCCCCGCCGGGGACGTGCGCGCCTATATCGGGATTCGGGCGACCCAGAGTGGCGGCACCACCGCGTACAATATCGCTTACCGCGTGTTTCAGTGCACGCCCAACGTGCATGATAATTGTTCCACCTACAAAGTGGTGATCCCTTTGACGGTTCTCGTCTCGAACGCCACCCCGGGGACCGCCTATACCCTGGGAATCGCCTGGGACAACTCTACGAACACCCTCTCCCTGACCGTGGCCGGTGCGGCCAGCGCCAACGCCAGCGTCAACCCGACGAACGGGTCCGAATGCGGCACGTCCTGTGTACTCAATAAGGCTGCTCCCTACAATTACCAGAATGACCTAGATTCTCATGTGAATACCGGATTGGATCCCAACGCGAACCCCACGATCACCGGTGGGGAAGGGTACGTCGCCGGCGACTTCGCCAGCGTGTACACGAACGGATCGGCGTATGATGACTTCAGCGGGTCGGGCGGCAACAGCGGCCCACTCCTGAGCGCGAGCAAGTGGAACAGCCTCGACTTCGTCCGCGGAATCCAGGGCGGGGCTCTGAATTCGATCGCGGCGGCATCTGATGCTAGCGGAAGGGTACTGAACCGGTTGCAGCTCATCAATACAAGGGCCGTCACCGCGCTCAAGGCGGATGTGAGGGTTACCGCGGTGACGAATCCCGGCAGTGCGCGCATTCAGGCCCGACTGGGCGGTGCCTTCTACAACAATGGAACCGGCAGCTCCGGCTCATCCCCCGATGCAACCGGCGACATCGCCGCTTTTGTCCGCATTGTCTCCGATTCGAGCGGCGGCGCGCTTACGGCCCAGCTCCTCGTCGTAGCGTGTAATAATCTAAATTGCTCTTCTACGACTACTCTTTCCAGCCCCAGTCTCGGGGGAGTGACTCTCGGAGAGACGCATACCCTACAGGTCTGGTGGGACGGCACGATGTTCAGCGCGAGCATGGACGGAGGGACCCCCGTCACCTACACTCCCACTAGCCCGAACACTCCCGCGATACCGGCGATTCAGCAGTGGAAGGAATTCCGAACGGATGTAGACCCGCAGTCCAACGGCGGTGAGCCCTACATCGCCGCCACGGTTGCCAACATGTATGTGAACGCCGACGCGCCGGCGCCGCCTGCCCTGGCCAAGTCCTACCAGAAGCAGCTCAAAGGGAACGTGGTGACCGCCGGGATAGGCCTGGGCAGCGCCCCCAGCCCCCCTGCCAGCGGGACGATCACCCTGCCGAGCAGCGGCACCGGCGGGATTCCTTCGGGCGCCACGATAGACAGGGCGTTCCTCTACTGGGGGATCGCCGCCAACTCCGCGACCGCGTACACCAGTGTCACCTTCGCCGGCAATCCGGTGACGGGCACCTTGATCGGCCAGACGGATGCCCCCAATTCGGGAACCCAGCAGGCCTATGCGTATCGGGCGGACGTGACAAGCTACGTGAGCCCGGCGACACTGGCCTACGATGTTACGGTCCCCGGTCTTCCGAGCGCGGCAGGCGAGTTGGTTGCGGGGGCCAGCCTCGTCGTGGTCTACAATAACCAGGGGGACGTGACGGAAAAGACCCGCGTCATCACCATCCGCGACGGCGGCGTGCTGCTGGGTGGGAACGTTACGTACTACAAGAAGACGATGAAGAACTTCGTCGTCTCCGGCCCTTCACCCGACGCGCGCCTCGCTTTCCTCATGGCCGGCGGGAGCGGGGGTCCCCCGCCCACGGGGGAGTTTGAAGGCGCGGGGATGAGCAACCTGCTCTTGAACGTGGACAACTCGGGCTGCCCTGGGAGTCCCTGTGGGGTTTTCATCCCCAACCCGTTCCCCGGAAGCGATGGGCCTTACTGGAATACAACCGGGTATAATACTGAAAGCCCGGCGCCGCCATACAATCCCCTCTTGCAGGCAATCGGGGCCGGCCAGAATCAGGGCTATCCCAATGCGAGTAGCAATTCCTATACCATCATCTGGCTCGCGTCCGTCTTCAGCGTAACCGGCACCTCCACTAGCATCGACAAGGTCGGCCTCTTCCGCAACGGCACGTGGTACCTGGACACCAACGGGAATGGCGTCTGGGATGGCTGCGGGACGGATACGTGCAGCGCGTTTGGCCAGACGGGAGATATTCAGGTTCTTGGCGACTGGAATGGGAGCGGCACGACCAAGATCGGGATCTTCCGACCCTCCACTGGGACGTGGTACCTGGACACCAACGGGAACGGCGTCTGGGATGGCTGCGGGACGGATACGTGCAGCGCGTTTGGCCAGACGGGGGATGTCCCGGTGGTGGGCCGGTGGTGAGCGCCGGCCGCGGGACTCCGAACAGAGCCTTCGCAGGACGAGCGAGGGCTGCGGCCATCCAGTCATTGATGCCGCATCCAAGGTGCAGGGACCGGCCCCCGGGTTGTCTGGGGACCGGTCAATGCGCCGGAAATCAGTGTCTCCCGTCAACCCCCCATGCAGTAACTGGAATGGATGACTTGAAGGCTTTTTCAACTTTCGCCTCATGGGATTCGAATGGCATTCCGAATGTGAAAGCCATGAGCGATGAGCGACGAGCAACGAGCCATGGGCCATCAGCCATGGGCATTCCACATTTGAGAGAAGGACTTCCATGAATCCGCGATCGCTTGTCTTTGCTGCGACTGTCTGTAGCCTGCTGGTGATCTCGCAGAGCCAGAAGGCGTTCGGCGCGACCACCAGCAGTTCACCTGTCGGCACCTCCTTCGGAGCTCCTACCAGCGTGAGGGATTTTGGAGCCAAAGGGGACGGGGCTACTAATGACACTGCGGCCATTCAGGCCGCACTGGCTTTTGGGGGGGACGTGTATTTTCCTCCTGGCACTTACATAATCAGGCCGACAGATCCCTCGTACAAGTACACTTTCCTGCACCATTCCGGCAATACCCGCATCCATGGGGCAGGAATGGGAGTTAGCACGTTGAAGGTAGCGGACAACGTCGGCCCATACGATCGGATCTTTGTGGCAGTGGCGGATGCATCGAATCTCACTTTCAGCGATCTGACCATAGACGGAAACATTGCCAACAATCCCATCGGTGACACGGCAGAGATCAACGCCCATGCCCGCGAGGCCATCCGGGTCGAGTCATGGGGGGCTGGCGCGGTCATTGAGCGGGTCGAGTTCCGCAATATGAGCAGCATCAACACCATTGTAACGGGAGCGGGGGTGGAGCAGGTTGCCATACGGCACTGCGCCTTTCGGAACATCGGCAAGGATCCCAACAACATTCCGCACGACCACAGTACGATCTACGCCCACTCGAATCGCGTCCAGATCCTCGGCAACACATTCGTCGCTTCGGGCGCGAACGATCCCGGCGCCATCGCGGCGATCGAGACACACTCGACGCATTCCATTGTCTCGGAAAACCTCATAGTCAACTACCTCAATGGTATGAACATTACGGGCGTCCACTACGAGGACAGCCAGGACAGCCTTGTGACCAACAACGTGATCCGTGGGGCAGCCAATGGAATCATGCTGTGGTCGGTGGCACTGGACCGGCATACCTCGGGATATGGACTGAATGGACTGATAGTTTCGAACAATATCATCGAACTGACCCAGACAAAGTACGGGTCCATAGAAACGCATGGCATCGCGCTGGAGGCCAACGCGAATCTGCCGGTCAAGAACGTCGCCATCAAGAACAACGTCATCCGGTTCGAGCTGGAGGAATCGCCGCGCAAGGTGCCGAGTCCTGAGTCCAACAATGGCATTACTGTGTGGACGTTGTCTCTGACGCTCCCGCTGGAGGACATCACGATCGCCGGCAACACTATCGAGAACTCGCCAGCGGCAGCCATTCGGCTCACGGCAAACCTGAGAAACGTGATGGTTGCGGGGAATCTGGTTCGAAATCCTGGAAGCACGAAGGATGCTCCGCCTGGTGGATACCTGTCTGGTGTCGCGTGCATTGTGCATGCTGCGGATACCGTTATCGTCCGAGATAATGTGATCGTAGACGACCTCCCGACCACGCGGATGCAGTACGGAATCTTCGGACTATCAGGAGGCGAGTCGCAGAATGTCCAATGGGTCAACAACGTGGTTCGGGTCAGCGGGTCTGTAAGGACTGTATTCGTCGCGGAGTATGGCAATAGCGGGCACAACATCAAGCCACTGATCGTTGGGGTGAGCGGCACATTCGTTCCGCCCATCTATGCGGTGCAGGGAGGGTCCCATGTCACCGAGCGGACGACCGGGAAAGAATGGATCCTTCCCCAGGATGGGGGATATGACCGATGGATTGTGAGGGCGTGGGGCGGCGGCCCTCCGGCCGTCGGTACCTGGCGTCGGGGAGACATTGTGTGGAATACAGGCGTGGTAGCTGGTGAGCCAATCGGGTGGGTTTGCATTGCAACCGGGACGCCGGGATCATGGAAAGCCATCACATATGTAGCACCATAGAGGGCAACCGGATACTCCGCACAGCTTTCCGCTCGTTTGGGCTGCAGGAACATGAGCTGCCAAGCGTCGATTATTGAGCCATCGCCCGGCAGTGCTCGGATGCACGGCTCGTACGTGCCGCTCCCCGCTGATTCATGGGGGGACGCCTTCTGGAACCCAGTTCATCTCATGGCAGAGTCGTCGGCCCTTGCAGCAGAGGCGCGCCTGCGGATGAAATGGAGATGACGTCTCATATCACGCCCACAAATCATGGCCAATCCACGGGCTTCGGAATGGTCGGTCGGAATCTGGCTGCGAATATCGTTGGCAGGGTGTGGACCGGAATAATCAGCATCATCTTCGTGCCGCTGTACCTTGCCTACATGGGACCAGAGGCTTTCGGTTTGGTGGGCCTCTTCTCCATGATGTTTGCACTTTTTGGCGTGCTGGATCTCGGGCTGAGCGCCACGCTGAATCGTGAGCTTGCCCGATACTCGGCCAATCGCTGGCATGATAGCGATGCTCGCGACTTGGTCAAAACGATGCAGTGTGTGTTCTGGGGAATAGGGACGTTGATCGGCGCGGTAGTCGTAGGGTTCGCTCCTTTGGTGTCACGATACTGGGTCCGCGCGGATAATCTCTCTGCGCGGACCATCGAGCATGCGGTCGTCTTGATGGGCCTGGTCATCGCGGTCCAATGGCCGATTGGTCTCTACAATGGCGGGCTGATTGGACTGCAACGGCAAGTCCTGTCCAGCGGGCTTGGCGCTGGGTTGGCCACATTTCGATCGGTCGGAGCGATCCTCGTCCTGTGGCTCGTGTCTCCATCAATCTCCGCGTATTTCATGTGGCAGGGACTCTCAAGTCTGGTTGGTGCAGTTGTGACAGGGGCGGCGCTTTGGTATTCGCTGCCCGAGTGCGATCGTGCGGCCAGAGTGCGATTTGGCCTGCTCAAATCGGTCTGGAGGTTTGCGGCTGGGTTGAGCGTGAACACCGCCTTGACGCTGATGCTGACCCAATTGGATAAAGTCATTCTAAGCAAGATACTGCCGCTGAAGGATTTCGGCTACTATGCCTTGGCCACCTCAGTGGTAGGTGGACTCACCCTCCTGAGTGGTTCAGTGTTTTCTGCTGTATTCCCCAACCTCTCGCGTTCGGTTGCTGCAGACGACAGTCAACAAGTATCGGAGACGTATCACCGCAGCTCTCAACTGATGGCCGTATTGATAGGTCCAGTGGCAGTCGTGTTATCGCTGTTCTCCCTCGAGATAATCCAGGTATGGACGGCCAGTGCGACCATTGGTGCCAGGACGCACGTTCTGGTGAGCTTTCTGGCGGTCAGCGCTGCAGTTAACGGCTTGGTTTGCCTGCCATACGCATTATCCTTAGCGTACGGTTGGACCAGCCTCTCCGTGTACGTCAACGGCATTTCAGTGGTGGTCCTTGCTCCCCTGACGGTGCTGATGACCCTTCGGTACGGAATCATCGGGGCGGCGATCGCTCCATTGATCCTCAACACCGGGTATTTCATTGCGTTCGTTCAGGTCCTGCACAGCCGATATCTGCGAGGAGAGGGGCGGCGTTGGTATCTGCAGGACCTGGGTGTGCCTCTGGGCGCGGCCATACTGATCGCCATGGCTGGAAAGTGGATCGGCGCTGCTGAAAGCGGGTATAGGACCCTCGTTTGGATCGGAGTGATCTGGGCAGCCGCAGCGGCAGGCGCTGCAATGTCCGCCCGAGATATCCGAGGATGGATCATGGTGCGCGTACCTTGCTTGAGTGGCTCGTGATGTACGATGCCCGAGGCGGGTGGCAAGGTGAGTCCGTGACGCAACCAAAGGTGACGATCGCCATTCCGACGTATACTCGATCGCGCACGCTGACTCGGGCAGTCAACAGCGCGCTCGGGCAGACGTATGAAGACATCGAGGTCCTGGTCTGCGACGACTGCTCGACCGACGACACTCAAGAGGTGTTGGAATCCTATTCGGATCCTCGCCTGCGTGTATGGAGACACGAGGCGAATGTTGGAATCTTCGCCAATGTAAATGAATGCGTACGCGGGGCGAACGGTGAGTACTTCCTGCTCTTGATGGACGATGATTACCTGGAATCGCACTGCATCGAGTCTCTGCTCACGATATGGGAGCGAGAGCACGGCATTGCGTTTGTCTATGGTCAGTACTGGCTGGATTCGGACTCGGGGAGCGTCCTCATGCGAGGGGACGCGCCGGATCAGGAGGAGGGGTTTCGGTTCATCAAAGGATGGTGGGCGGGGAAGCGACCTTGCTTCATAAATACCGTGCTCTTTCGGACAGAAAGGGTGCGAGGCGTGGGAGGCTTTCATCCGATATACGCGTTCGACGTGTATCTCATCCACCGCTTAGCGCTGGAAGGCGTGGTTGCACACGTGCCTCGGCCCGTGTCCCATTATGTCGAACATAGCGGAACAGTCTCGAATACCAGGGTCAGGTGGCAGGACGTGCTCTGGGATCGAGAAGCGGTCTTCGAGATGTGTGTCGCGGAGGGCATTCGAAGAGGCATATCTGCGCGGGATCTGGCAGAGCTCAGGAAGACCGTGCGTCGATCTCAGGCCATCGTTGCGGCGGGAGGATTGCTCCGGGCGGCTGAGAGCACGGATTCCATCTGCGAGATGGCGAGGTTGGCTTGGCAACTGCGTGGCGTCTGGCGGCACAATCTCCTGGTGTCAGGGCCAGCGGTCGCGAGCGCCGTGTTCCTGCCTCGTGCTCTCCGTGAGGGGGTTCGCAAGACGGTAAGGAAGCTTGGCAAGGCAAGTCACCTGTCCGAGATTGTCAGGGCCTAGAGGCACACCAGGTTGGGCGAGGGGCATTTATCGCAGATGGAACGAGACAGTGGCCACCTTTTAGATTGCCGATTATGCGGTGGCCACGCGAAACTTGTCTACAGCGGGTTTCCTGGTTACCAGGCGCCAGCTAGGTATGACATCTACTCCTGCCCTAGGTGCGAATCAAGTTTTGCCGAACCGTGTGAGGTGAGCGAGTCAATCTATGAGCACATCTACAAACAGCGGTGGAGTCTCCCTGGCTATAACCAGTACGCGCTCCAGGCCATGGAAGTCTGCCGCGCCAAGGATCCGCTGACATACCTGGTCAACCGCAGTTACGTCTATCGCGGCGTGTCGGACTATCTTGCGGGGCTCGGTCACAAGGGCCAGTTGCGGATTCTGGAGATCGGAAGTGGGCTTGGCTACTTCACATATGCTCTGGCGAGAGCGGGATACCTTATTCGGGGCATTGATGTCTCCGAAAAGGCCGTCCTGGAGGCACGGAGGTGGTTTGGGGATTTGTTCGAGTGCTCTGACCTGAAGAGCCTGGGTGAAAGAGTGGCGGGACAGCACGATGTGGTCCTCGCCCTTGAGCTGATCGAGCACATTCCCGATGTGCACGAATTCATGAAAGCTGCAAAAACCCTGTTATCCAGAGAGGGGAGGCTCATCATCACGACCCCGAACAGGGGCGCGTATGGTCAGGATGCGGTGTGGAGAACCGAGGCACCGCCGGTTCACCTATGGTGGTTTTCGGAAAGGTCGATGGAGGTGCTGGCATGTCAGACGGGGCTCATTTCCACGAGGTACGGTCTCTCTCATTATGATAACGCTATCTTCCCTCCTGAAGACCCGGTAAGTGACGATGTCTTGCTTAACGTCCTACCGCGCTTGTCGGAAACGGGGGCGGTCTGCTTTCCAGGGCATCGGGTTCTCGCGGCAAGATTTTTGGCTGCATATTATCTTGAGAGACTGCACCTACTGGAAGGTGCCCGCAGGTGGAGGTCCATCCTCCTAGGTACAAGCCCTCACCGGCATAAGTCCCCCCCAAGAGCGGGGAGGCGGGAGACGGTTCATCTCTGTACGGTGTTCCTCGGCGAGGCAGGAGACCAAACGGGAGGTCTCTTGTGTGGACACCCATCAGGGGCCGCATAAGCATGAGGCTACACTTCAGCATTGTTATTCCATTGTACAACAGGGCAGGCGAGATTGTGCGCGCAGTGGCAAGCGTGCTGGCACAAGACTTTGCGGATTACGAGGTGATCCTTGTTGACGACGGATCCACGGATGACGGCATCGCAAGGGTAAGGCGAGCCTTTTCTGATCCAAGGATTACCATCGTCTCCCATCAGAGGAATAGGGGGGTATGCCCAGCCAGGAACACTGGGGTGGCGAAGGCAAGTGCCGAATGGGTGGTGCTTCTGGACAGCGATGATGAACTCGTGCCGGGGGGACTTGGGATTCTGTCCCGCTACACAGAGAAGGCGGCGAGTGGCATCGGACGAATTGCGTGCAGCTACCGGCTAGACGATGGAAGCCTATCTTTGGACTCGCCGCCTGGCGGCATGCACCTCGACTATGCGGGTTTCATTCAATGGACAGAGGCAGCGCGAAGGACCCAATTCAACAACTGCATCAGACGGAGGACATTCGAGAGGGTGCGCTTCCCTGATACGAGGGCCTATGAAACGATATATCACCTTGACTTCGCCCAGCATTATGATACGTGGCTGCTGCAAGATGTCGTCGCACTGGAGCATAGTGATGCCAGGAATAGGGCACCAAATTTGAATCTGTCTCAGAGAGCTGCAAAGCTCCTTCGGGATGCGCCGGACTACCAACGGTCAATGGAGATGATCCTTGCGAGGCATGGCGATGCACTGCGCCGGCTGGCCCCGCGCCGATGGGCTCTTTACAACCGAATGCTGATTCTCCTTGCCTTGGTGTCAGGTAGACGAACACATGGCTGGCAGCATGCGGTCGCGTATGCGCGCGAATCCAAGTGGCAATGGGATGTGGTCGCTGCGATTGCGCTGAGCTGTCTGGGGCGAACGCCGCTGGCATGGGTGTACTGCTGGAGTCGCATGTTACAGGCGAAGGCTCTTTAATCTCTAACGGATGTTGTTGGAGCGATAGGGTCGGGGATAATAATGGGCATGGTTCGTGATCGGTGGCATGTTCGCGTAGGGCCATGACGGCGGGCCAGCGGGTGTGCATGGAAGAGGCCTTCGCTGGGCGCGCGGGACGCCGCCAACCGGGTTGCGGGGCGCAGTGGGGAAAGCCTGTATTGGCCTATGTTGGATATCAAAGCAAATCGTGGTCGGCGGGCTTGAATTGAAAGAGGAGCCGGTCGAATGCGAGTTCTGCATGTTCTCGGAGCAATGAACAGAGGGGGGGCTGAAACGTGGCTCATGCACGTTTTGAGAACTGTGGACCGAAGGAGGCTCCATCTCGATTTCTTGGTTCATAGTCAGAAGCCGGCCGCGTACGATGAAGAGATACGAGCACTGGGATCAAAGGTGGTTGTATGCCCGCTCGGGCGAAATCCCGTTTCCTACGCGCGCAAGCTCCAGGGTGCCCTTCGACAGCATGGTCCTTATGATGTAGTGCACAGCCATGTGCATCACTTTAGCGGGTTAGTACTTGCAGTCGCCAAGCGTATCGGCGTGCCGAAACGAATTGCCCATAGCCACAACGACACGACCCCAATCGACTCGCGTGCTCGGTTGCTGCGGAGGGTCTACCTGAACTCAATGAAACGTCTGATTCAACGGTATGCGACGGTCGGACTAGCAGCCAGCGAAGAAGCGGGACGGGCCTTGTGGGGGGCACAGTGGAGCAGGGACCCACGTTGGCGGATTCTCTACTACGGAATTGACCTCGTTCCGTTTCAATCGAATCTGAACAAGTCCGATGTCCGCATGGAATTCGAGATCCCGAAAGATACCTACGTTATAGGAAACGTCGGGCGATTCGATCACCAAAAGAACCACATGCACGCATTGCGGGTGTTTAAGGCACTGGTAAGCCGGATGAGCAACGTCAGGCTTCTGTTGGTCGGTGACGGCCCCTTGCGCGAAGACATAGAACGGGAGATCACGAGACTGGGGCTAGACAATTACGTCCTCTTCACGGGAGTGAGGGGTGACGTCCCGCGCCTATTGCTGGGCGGAATCGATCTGATGCTCTTCCCTTCCTTCTATGAAGGCTTGCCTGTCGCCGTCCTGGAAGCTCAGGCAGCGGGGGTGCCGGTGGTCCTGTCGGACGCTATAACGCGAGAGGTGGAGGTCGTTCCCAAACTAATGACCTGGGTGCCATTGTCAGACTCACTTTCGAAGTGGAGCGATGCATGTGTAGCCACCCTAAGGAGGCGTCGCGACACTCCATGCGAAGACGCGTGGCGACACTTGGCATCTGGGAAATTCGACATCACGACGAATGTCAAGCTGCTGGAATCCATTTATCTCGACAGCTCAGGGCTGTAGTATGCGCGCCCGGCGGGAGGATTGCTCATAATTGACTACGAGTGGGTGTCGTTGAAGGTCGAAGTTGTTCCGAAAGAATTGCTAAGACCTCTGTTCTCGGAGGCAGCCCCAGCGTGACCTGGGAGCTATGTCAATTCCATCAAGCGCAGTTCCGTAGCCTCCCGGAGGGAGGCATAGCGGTACCTGGTGGGCGGTGAATTCGATGTTCGATGAAACGCAAAGAGTTGCAGGCTCTGTACGCCAGCCCCATCCAGAACCGATAGAAGCGGCTTGGACCTGCCGCATCCGGGGTAGGGGTCAATGAGGCAATCCGTTATTCGCGGTCTGGCTTCCCTTGACGGGCACACCAGGCGTAGGCCTCGCGGCGAGGTAATTGTCTTCTTGCATGGCTATGCGCTTGTGCTTCTGTTGGTCGCAGGAGTGATGTTTATTCTCTATCTGCCAGATGCAGAGGCCCTGATCTATCCGACATCCGTCCTTTCTGTAGCCGTATACCTCTGGTGCTTCTGGTCCTGGAAGCAGGTGAAGGATTCGTGGTGCGATCCCTATACGTTGTTTCTTCTATCCATAATACTTTTCAATGGTGGGGAGGCTGTCCTGGAAGCTCTCAATCTAAGTCCGGAGGGGGTGCTATCCGGTCGCTTTTCCGCAGAGACTACGGAGAGCGTCTTGCTCTGGGCTCTCGTCGGTATCAGTGCCATGCATTTTGGGGCGTTGGTCAGTGCAACATCAAGATTAGGGATAGGAACCGATGACGCAGGCGGTGACCCCCAAAGCGAGAGGGCGATTGTTCGCTGGGTAGGCTGGTCGTTGCTGGCGATATCCATCCTCCCAACGGGTATGCTTCTATGGGATTTTGTTAGTATCGTCATGAGTTCTGGGTACTCTGCTCTATATCAGCAGGAATCCCGCACGGGGCTCATGGCGGGGCCCAGGATACTGGCTGGATTTTTCGTTCCTGCCCTCGTTTTCCTGATTGCGGGTGGCCGGGATTCGAGGATATCAAGCGCCGTATCAAGCGGGCTGGTTTTGGGCTATGCGCTGGTTGGTCTCTTCATCGGGGGAAGGTACGGCGCCGGGGCTGCCGTCATTGCATTTCTCTGGGTGCTTCATAGATGTGTGCGTCCGATCCCGGGAAAGCTTGTCGCTGGAATGGGAGCCTTAGTGCTGCTCGTGGTCCTGCCGACAATCGCCGTGGTGCGGAATCTGCCCGGAGGTGAGCGGATGTCCGCAGGCGTTGCGGTTGATGCGTACCTCTCCATGGATAACTCACCCGTAGCGATCCTGTCCGAGATGGGAGGAACGCTGCGCACGGTAGCAGAAACCGTTGAGCTCGTCCCGGGCACCCGTCCCTTTGAGTACGGTATGGGATATGTAAATGCGCTGCTCACAGTCTTTCCGAACATCCTGTGGGATGTACATCCAGCCGTAGCGCAAGGAACACCGACGGACTGGTTGGTGCGAACTGTGGATCCATACATTGCAGCGGCTGGGGGCAGTCTCGGCTACTCGGTCGTCGCCGAGGCCTACCTGAATTTTGGTTTCCCGGGTATTCCCATAGTAATGTGCGTAATCGGTTTCCTCTATTCGGTTTTCGTGAGATGGGGCTTGAGGGGCATGAGCCCGGCTCGGGTGGCAGCGGTTGGATCCTTCCTCTCTTTTGTACTGGTGTATGCTCGGTCGGACGCGACAAGTATCGTTCGTCCGCTGTTCTGGTACACGCTACTGCCTTACGCCATGTATCTCGCATTGCGATATTGGCGCGGTCGCATCCGGTGAAAGTCATCGTTTCCTTAGAGCAGAGATTTGACAGGGCACCGGACGGCACCGTGTGGGTACCAGGAACCTTCGGATATGCGTATTGGAAAAGGTACCTGGGGGTGTTTGATCAAGTGGAGGTGCTGGCTCGGGTTCGAGATGTAAATCAATTGTCCTCCGGTTGGATCAGGAGTGACGGGGATGGTGTAGTCTTTCTGCCCGTTCCTTACTATATCGGTCCGTGGCAGTACTTGCTCTGCCGGGGCGAGGTGAACCGCGTGTGCCGAAAGGGAATTGATAACTGCGCGGTGATTATGCGGGTACCCTCAGCGATTGCCTCATCGGTGCATATGGTCCTGCGATCCAAGGGGCAACCGTACGGAGTGGAGGTTGTGGGTGATCCGTATGACGTGTTTGGCTCTGGGGGAGTTCGGCATCCGTTGAGGCCGGTCTTTCGAAGGATATTCCATCGAGACCTTCAGGCCCAGTGCAGGTCTGCCTCTGCGGCGGCCTATGTCACGCGGGAATGTCTCCAGGCGCGATATCCTTGTGGGAGTTTGTCGTTGGGCGTGTCAGACGTTGATTTGCCCCAGCAAGCATTCGTGACGAGCTACTCCTCCGTGGAATTGGGGCGGGGCGCTTTCGCGGGCAGGCCCCGCTCAGCGTCGAAGCGGGGAAGCGCGACGTTGATCTCCGTCGGCACCCTCGAGCAGTTGTACAAGGGCGGCGATGTGCTGATTCGTGCGCTCTCGCGATGCCGGCAGGAAGGGCTGGACTTACGGCTTGTGTGGGTTGGGGATGGGAGGTACCGGAAATACCTGGAGTCGCTGAGCGCCAGATATGGGGTGGCGGGGGGCGTAGAGTTCCGGGGGCAGCTTTCGGCCGGCGACGCCGTGCGGGCGGAACTGGATCGCGCCGATCTGTTCGTCCTCGCGTCAAGAACCGAGGGCCTGCCGCGCGCTATGGTTGAGGCAATGGCCCGGGCGCTGCCGTGTATCGGTTCGAATGTCGGAGGCATCCCAGAATTGCTTCCTCCCGAGGATCTGGCGCCACCGGGGGGCGCAAAGGCTCTGGCCCGGAAGATCCGTGAGGTTGTTACGAATCCGGCGCGGATGGCGCAGATGTCAGCTCGGAATTTGGAGAAGGCCCAGGAGTATCGTGAGGAAGTGCTGCGGGGGCGTCGATTGGCCTTCTACCGATTTGTCAGGCAACAGACGGAGGCGTGGGTGCAGGCGATGGGGGGCGGATGAAGGCTCTTCACCTCGTGAAGACGTCCATCGGGGCTACCTGGGCTCTTCGCCTAATGCGCGAACTGGTGAGGCTTGGCGTTGAAGTGCATGTCGCACTTCCAGACGGAGGACCCCTGGTTTCCCAGTATGAATCCGCTGGTGTGACCGTCCATCTTTTACACCTCGATTTTCCGGTGTGCCGGCCTTGGTCTTGGCCTGGATTGTTTCGGAAAACCCGAGCGCTCGTGACGTCCATCACGCCGGACGTTATTCACAGTCATTTCGTGGGCACAACGGTCGCCGCACGCCTGGGACTTGGCAAGCAACATCCTGTGCCGCGTGTCTTTCAAGTACCGGGACCGCTCCACTTGGAGTACATGTTCTTCCGCAAGGCCGAGATTGCTCTTTCTGGCCCCAGGGACTTCTGGATAGCCACGTGCCAACGAACGTATGATCGCTATAGGAGTTCTGGCATCCCAGCAGAACGACTTTTCTTGTCGTACTACGGCATTGATCTTGACAGGCTCAGGATGGTCAAGCACGGTAAACTAAGGACCGAGCTAGCTCTAGATTGGGATGCCAAGATTGTCGGGATGGTGGCGTTCATGTATCCTCCAAAATTGCATCTGGGTCAAACACGAGGCATAAAGGGACACGAGGACCTGATCGATGCGTTCGCCCTGTGCCTGAAAACTATTCCCAAGGCTGTCTGCGTATTGGTTGGTGGTGCCTGGGGCGGCGCAGCCGGGTACGAAAGGCGGGTCCGCGCCTACGGAAGAAAGAAGTGCGGCGATCGCGCTATCTTCCTTGGCACTCGCGAGGATGTTCCTGAATTGTACCTGGACTTCGATGTCGCGGTGCACCCTTCGCATTCGGAGAATCTGGGCGGGGCAGCAGAATCGCTCTTACTAGGTGTTCCAACGATTGCGACCGATGTCGGGGGATTTCCTGATTTGGTTATAGATGGTCAGACCGGTTGGCTGGTCCCCCCTCGGGACCCCTCCAGGCTGGCACAGGCGATTCAAGAGGCGCTGAATGATCCCCAAGAAGCTCGCCAGAGGGCGAAGACGGGGCAGGGGCGCGCGCTGAGTGTGTTGGATGTAAGGCAGACAGCTCGACAAGTGTTCGACGTGTACGATGAAATCCTCGCACGAGCTAGAGTTGCGGCTTTCGCTTAAGCGGGCCATAGATGTGGTGGGCGCGTTGGTGTGCCTGCTGATCGTGTCTCCGATCATGCTCTTGGCTGCACTCGGCGTCCTCTTGGCAATGGGACCGCCCATTCTCTTTCGTCAGATGCGCCCCGGCCTCCGAGGCCAACCTTTCGTCCTGTATAAGTTCCGAACCATGTTGGACCTTCCACAGGAGGGGAGGTATGGAGTTCCTGACGCGAAACGGCTAACTCGGCTCGGAAGATTCCTGCGTACAACCAGCCTGGACGAGCTGCCGGGGTTATTCAACGTGCTTCGCGGCGAGATGAGCCTAGTGGGGCCACGGCCGCTGCTGATGGGCTACCTCGAGCGGTATTCACCCGAGCAGGCTCGCCGGCATGAGGTGAAGCCCGGGATCACTGGCTGGGCTTTGGTGAACGGACGGAACGCGATTACGTGGGACGAGAAGTTCAAGCTGGATGTCTGGTACGTTGACCACTGGTCTCTCTGGCTGGATCTCAAGATCCTGGCGATGACGGTGTGGAAGATCCTCAAGCGCGAAGGGATCAGCCAACCTGGCCACGCCACGATGCCGGAGTTCCTTGGGGCCCAGGACCTCCCAGGAGATTCCAGCGCAAATGAAGGGCGGTCTTAGACAATGGTTTGTCCGAACTGTGTACGCCGATCAGAACAGCTCTGTTTCGGTTCAGAGGGCTCTTGAGAAGACATTATTACGGCTGGGCGACAATGATGTAGGGCTGAACGTAGGTGCCGGCTTTACAAGGTTCGGTCCCCGCGTGTTCAATGTGGATCTCGAGTTGAGTCCAAGCATTGGTTGCCGCGCTCGCGCAGAGAGCCTGCCGTTTGCCAACGGCTGTTTCTCGATTGTTATCTCGCAAGAGACACTTGAGCATGTTATTGATCCCCCCGCCGCAATTCGCGAAATGTGGCGGGTGACGAAGCCGGGTGGAACCCTTTATCTCCAGCTGCCCTTTGTTATTGGCTACCACCCCGGACCTACTGACTATTGGCGTTTTTCGAAGGAGGGGATCCGCACTCTGGCGGAGAAGGCGGGATTCACCTGTGAAGAGACGGGCATTGCCGTCGGTCCGGCAACCGGATTCTACAGGATCACCGTAGAATTCTTCGCACTCCTGGTAGGTGGCGTATGTCCTTGCATATATAGGGTTGCCAAAGGCGTAGCGGCACTCATGCTGTTCCCATTGAAATTGCTGGACTCCATCCTTGTTTCTGTACCGGAAGCCGACAGGATCGCTGGCGGCTACTATCTAATCGCTCGGAAGTAAAGAACGGGCATTTTGCTTAGTGGATCTCAGATGCATGGGAAGTATCATAGTACCTTTAACGCCTTGATTTCGTCGGCAGGACGGCGTGTGGTACTGCTGGGACTCTTCCGCGACGCCCTGAGGGATCTGAGGCTGGAGGGGAGGGTGTTGGCAGTGGATTGCTCTCGCACCTCGCCGGCTTTTCATATCGCCGATGCGGCGTTCGAGATGCCTCGTTGCAATGATCCGCAGTTCACCCCCTGCATGTCCGACCTGTGCCGGCGAGAGCGGGTGAGCCTCATCGTCCCGACGATTGACCCCGAGCTTCCAATCTATACTGCCGAGCGACATGCCTTTGCAGCGGCTGGCGTAACCGTTGCTGTATCGTCACCACAGACCGTGGCCATCAGTGGGGATAAGGTCCTGACCAATCGGTGGCTCCGAGACAATGGTTTCGAGACAGTGAGGCAGTGGTATGGACCCAACGCCTTCGGAGAGGTGGCCGGCTTTCCACTCATCGTCAAGCCCAGGTTTGGCAGCGCTTCGATTGGGGTCCATGAAGCATCCACTCGTGAGGAGTTAGAGATATTTCTGCGTCGGGTGAAAGACCCTGTGATTGAGGAGAGAGCTTCGGGGCTTGAGTATACGGTGAATGTCCTCATTGGCCGCGGTGGACGTGTCCTCTCCGCTGTGCCCCACCGGCGTCTTGAAGTGCGTGCCGGAGAGGTCTCGAAGGGAGTGACCACGAAGGACCAGCGTTTGCTTGATCTGGCACTACGGCTTGGAGGCGCGCTTCCGGAGGCATTCGGAGCTCTCAACTTCCAGTGTTTCCTGGGAGATGATGGCCTCTTTCGCGTTATCGAGATCAACCCCCGTTTTGGCGGCGGGTATCCATTGGCCCATCGTGCAGGCGTCAACTTTCCGAAATGGCTGATCGAAGAAACTCTGGACTTGCCCTCCACGTCCCGCTTCGATGAGTGGGAGGACGGCCTTGCCATGCTGCGCTACGACGAGGCGGTCTTCATCCGGAGGGAGGCCATTGAGTGAACCGCCTGCGCTTGTAGCCTTCGACCTGGACGACACGCTGTATTTGGAGTGCACGTACGTTCGGAGCGGATTCGAGGCAGTTAGCTACTATGTGCAAGAGATGTGGGGGGTATCAGGATTCGCGGAGGAATCCTGGTGCCTGTTCGAGCAGGGTGTTCGAGGGAAGGTATTCGATCTGGCGCTTAGCAGGCTGGGTGCTGATACTTTCCTCCCGCGGGTTGACGAGCTGGTTCAAGTCTATCGAGGACACACGCCTAACCTGTCCTTGACTCCTGATGCTAGTGCGGTAATGGCCTTTCTGCATCCTCGATGCCACTTAGCCATCATCAGCGATGGCGCTTTCGTATCTCAGAGGAAGAAGGTGGAAGCGCTGGGCCTCCGGAACCTGGTCAACACTATCATCCTGACTGGGGAGTTGGGTGAGGAGTATTCCAAACCATCTCCATGGAGCTATCGGGAAGTGGAGAGAAGGACTGGCGTTCCAGGGATAGAGTGTGCCTATATTGGCGACAACCCTGTGAAAGACTTCAAGGGAGCTAAAGGGCTTGGCTGGCGGACGGTCAGAGTCCGCCGACCCGGAGGCTTGCACGTCAGAGTCCAGGCGGCGCTAGGTCACGAACCGGACTTCGAGGTGCGGGATCTTCGTGAGGCGGTTGCCCGGCTAGGGTTCTCTTTCCCGGGGGGTAGGACCAAGCTATGAACTATCTGCCCATCATTCGTCCGACATTGCCGGCGTTCGCCGAGGTTGAGGCGCTGGTGCGGCAGAGCTGGGAGGCTGGCATCGTGACGGTCGGGGCGACTGTGCGGGCGTTCGAAGGGGAGGCCTGCCAGCGGACAGGGACGAAGCATGCCGTGGCCTTCTCGTCGTGCACGGCTGGCCTCATGCTGGTTCCGCGGGCCTTGGAATTGAAGCCGGGGGGCGAGGTGATCGTGCCGTCGTTCACCTTCGCGGCGACGGCCCAGGCGCTGGTCTGGCACGGGCTGATTCCGGTCTTTTGCGATTGCCTGCCTGGGACGGGTGCCCTGGACCCCCAAGATGTCGAGCGGAACATCACGCCCCAAACCGTAGCGATCTGCCCCGTCTATATCTTTGGCCTCCCCCCGGATCTGGACGCGCTGCTCGACCTAGGGCGACGGAAAGGCATTCCCGTCTATTTCGACAGCGCCCAGGGTCTGGGCGCCACCTATCAGGGCCGACCGGCCGGCAGTTTTGGGATTGCCGAGGTGTTCTCGCTAAGCCCCACCAAGGTGGTCACGGCGCTTGAGGGGGGCCTAGTCACGACAAACGACGAGGATCTTGCCGTGCGTCTGCGAGCCATGCGGGATTATGGCAAAGACCCAAAGAACGGCGAAGACATGACCTACCTTGGCCTCTCGGCCCGCATGAGCGAGTTGCACGCGGCCGTGGGTCTCCTGTCTCTACGGCGAATGGACGAGCTGGTCAAAGCCCGGGTGGAGCGGATTGCGATATACCGAGATCGCCTGGGCTCCCTGCCGGGCTGCTCGGTCCAGAAGTTCCCGTCCGATCGGACAACCAGCGGTAATTACTTTGTCCTCTTCGTCTCTGACAACGCCCGCAAGACCCGCGACCAGGTCTGCGCGGCCTTGAGGGATCTCGGCATCCAGACGAAACGCTATTTCTATCCGCCGGTCCACCAGCAAACGGTCTTCCGGCACTTCCCCATGCGGGTCAGCAGCCACATGAGCAACACACTCAAGGCCAGCGCCGAGGGTCTCGCCCTCCCTCTCTATTCGCACATGTGCTTCGAGGATTTGGAAGCGGTCTGCAAGCACATCGAGGGCTTACTGGTATGATTGCTTCGAAGCCTCGTATCGTAGCGGCCCTCATTAAGTACCGCCGCGCCCTTGTCATTGCCATCCAGGCGATCCTGATGGTACTTGCCAATTACCTGGCGTTCTGGCTCAGGTTTGATGGCGCGATTCCGGAGTACTATTTTCACCTGCTATTCATGACCCTCCCATTGCTCGTCTCTGTCCGGCAGGTCGTGTTCATTCCGTTCCGGCTCTACGAGGGCCTATGGCGCTACACGGGGATCTGGGACCTGCGGAACATCATCGGCGGAGTCCTCTCCAGCACGCTCGTGTTCTATGCACTGATCCACTGGATTTTCGGCCTGAGCCCCTATCCCCGATCGGTGTACATCATTGATTCCATCCTCCTGGTCTTCTTCATGGGCGGCATCCGCCTGACCCGACGGCTTTATCGGGAGATGGCGCACGTGGAGCGGGAAAGGCGCGTGCTGATTTACGGAGCAGGGGATGCCGGGGAAATGATCGTTCGGGACATGCGAAACAATAAATCGTCTGAGTACGAGCCGGTCGGCTTCGTGGATGATGATCCGACCAAGGTCGGTCAGCGGATCCACGGAGTGCGTATCCTGGGAACCCGTCAGGACCTCCCCCAGATCATGGAAACGCAGAAACCCGACGAAGTGTTGATCGCCATCCCTCGGGCAGATCCCAGGACGGCCCGCATTCTGGTGAAGGCCTTGGAGCCCTTTAAGGTCCCCATCACCATGCTGCCGAGTCTGCGCGATCTGTACGGCGGCAAGGTGGCGGTGCACCAGATTCGTAATCTGTCACTCGAAGATCTCCTGAGCCGTGCGCCGGTTGGGCTCGATCCCGAGCCAGTCCGCCGCTTGATTGCCGGGAAGCGCGTTCTGATCACCGGTGCGGGTGGATCCATCGGGTCAGAGTTGTGCCGGCAGATCGTCGCCTTGCAGCCAGCAGCTCTGGTCCTTTACGAGCGGTATGAGAACGGCCTATATACAATTTCCAGCGAGTTGCGCGACGGACATGGGTTACTCCCAATTTTTCCCGTGATCGGCGACATCACCGACCTGCTCCGGGTGGACGCCGTGATGGCGGCGCACCGACCGCAGATCATCTTCCACGCAGCCGCGCATAAACACGTGCCCCTGATGGAGCTGAATCCGTGCGAGGCGATCAAGAATAACGTGGCCGGGACGCGGGTGGTTGCGGAGGCGGCGGTACGGCATGGGGTGGAGCGGTTCATCCTGATTTCCAGCGACAAGGCGGTCAATCCCGGGAGCGTCATGGGGGCGAGCAAGCGGGTGGCCGAATTGCTGGTGGAGGCGTTGAGCACCCGGAACCAAACCCGTTTTGTGGCCGTGCGCTTTGGAAATGTCCTCGGAAGCAGCGGGAGCGTGGTGCCAAGATTCATGGAACAGATCAAGGCGGGTGGGCCTGTCACGGTGACGCACCCGGAGGTGTACCGGTATTTCATGCTGATCCCCGAAGCGGTGCAATTGGTTCTGCACGCGGCGGCTCAGCAGCAAACCGGGGTCATATGCGTCCTCGAGATGGGTGAACCGATCAGTGTCCTGGAGATGGCGCGAGATCTCATTCGGCTCTCCGGGTTCGTCCCCGAAGAGGACATCCCCATTAAAATCGTGGGGCTTCGCCCCGGTGAGAAACTCTCTGAAGAGCTAATCGGAAGCGATGAAACCGCTGAGCCGTCCGGCGTGCAGGGGATCCTGAGAATCCGGCCAACCTCTTTGGCTGATCCGAGCAAGCTTCGGGAAGAAATCTTGAGGCTCGAGCATCTCGCGGCTCAGGATGATCGAGAGGCAGCCATCACGCAATTATCCAAGATCGTCCCAACGTTCGTGTTTCGGCGGGGCGAACGGCGGACTCACCCCCCTCAGTCGCGAATCACGAAGGTCCGGAACACGCTGCCCCTGCTGGAGCGATGCAAGAGGGTTTCTGCCGTTGAATTCCTTTTGGAGGAGGTGCGCAAGGACCTCGACTTCCGAACGTTGCAGGTCAGGTTCATGGCGGATGTCACGCCTGCGATCCTCGGCGGCGCGCTTGAATTCGCCGTGATCGACCAGAATCCGCCTCGGGACGCCGATCCACGAAACCCCGGGGGCGCGCCGTGGACGGGCACCGCGGAGATCTTCTGCGCCCTTCGAACTGCAGACTGCGGGGGAATTGAAGCGAGAGGGGCGAGGGGTGAGGCGAGCGGCGGAGCGGAGCGCCGAGCGAGGGGAGCAGCGGAGCAAGGGAGCAGAGGGGCAGGGGGGTGGAGGCGCGAGGATCTGGGGGGCGGGGGGACCGGGGAATCAGAGAAGGGGGGACAGGGAGACCACGAGACGGGGAGGCACCTTCTCCGCCGGACGGAATGTCGAAGGCGGAATGAGGAGTGTGGGGGTGGAAGGGCGCGGGTCGTGGGCGAGGTGATCGCGACCAAGCCGGCCTGGAAGACGCGCCGCACCAGCGAGAACGACGAGGAACTCCTCCAGTTGCTTGCGGATGGATTGGGGCGGTGGTTCGCGGCACACCTGTCCACGGCGTCTTTCGCCAGGCCCAGGGTGCTGCTGGTGGCCGACGACGACGAGCGGACGCAGGTGCTGGTCCGTGGGATCCTGGAGGAAACCTGCGAGGTGATCGAGGCCTCCGACGGGGTGGAGGCCATCGTCGCGGCTCGCGAGAAGCTTCCCGATCTGATCCTGCTCGACCTGAAAATGCCCAGGCTGGACGGGTACGCCACCTGCCAGGCCTTGAAGGCCGACTCCCGCACGAAGGGGGCACCCATCATCATGCTGACGGCCGTGGATGACGTGGCCGACACGGTCAGGGGCATCAACCTGGGGGCCGACGCCTACCTCACCAAGCCGTTCGCCGCGGAAGAGTTGAAGGCACGGGTGCAGATGGTTTTGCGGAGAACGTACGTGTGAGGACGGAGCCTTGGAGATCGACAACGACGCCGCTAAGAAAGCTCCACATCGATCCGTTCGCCTCCGGGCGCGACGTCGGTGAGCGCATCAGTGCTCACCCCGCCAACCCTCTCGATGAGCTCCTGCCGGATCGTTGTAGGGCGGCCCGGATCGCCGCCACGTCCCGCTGACTCTCAACCTTTGCTCGCCACTCCCCTGGCAAACATCGCAGCATGCGTCTTTGAGTTGACCGGACGCTTGTTCCCGCTCCGCCGCCTCCGCCACTAACTCCCGCCACTGCGCCTTCGTCCCCTCATCCAGCTTCCGGTCACCCATCGCCCCTCATCCCCGCGCCGGCATGCGCACCGTGCGCACGCGCCGGGGACCCGTCTGAGCGGGCGGCGCGTCACGCGGAAGATGGGCTCATTGGCTGCTTCGCCTTCTCGTCCAGTCGCCTTCGCGACCGATCCCGGTCCGCCGCCTCGGTTCCTCTCTCGACCACCGCCCACGTCCTCCCGTTCCCCTGGGCACCCCTGCCCCTGAGTCGTCGCGCTGTAGACGGCGGCTCTCGTATCACGCGAAAGGTGGGTGCTCTGGACGCTGACGATCTTTGGAGCCTTCGGAGCGGGCAGTTCCGACAGGGGGCGGACCGGGCGGGGCGGGCGGGCGGGACGCATCTCAGGTGGCGGCGGGGTCCGTCGGGGGCGGACCGGGTGCGGCGCAGACCCGGTTGCCGCCCTGCTGCTTGCCGAGGTACAGGGCCCGGTCGGCCAGATCCACCAGCGCCAGGCCGTCCTCGGCATCGCTCGGGTAGGCGGCGAGGCCGAGGGTCCCCGTCAGCCGGCCGCCCGGCTGGCTGCTCCGGCCGGCGAAGGGGGAGGCTTCCACGGCCCCGCGGATCTTCTCCGCCACCACGGCCGCCCCCGGGGCGGTGATCTCCGGCAGGAGGACCACGAACTCCTCCCCGCCGAAGCGCGCCACGATGTCGGCGCGCCGGGTGCTGGCCAGGAGGAGGCGGGCGACCTCCCGCAACGCCTCGTCCCCCTGCAGGTGGCCGTGGGTGTCGTTGTAGCCCTTGAAGTCGTCCAGGTCCAGGAAGAGGAGGGCGAAGACGCGGCGGTAGCGGCGGGCCCGCTGGATCTCCTTCTCCAGCTGGTCGAAGAAGTGGCGCCGGTTGAAGAGGCCGGTGAGATCGTCGCGGCTCGCGAGCTCCTGGGTCCGCTGGTACAGCTGGGCGTTCTCCAGCGCCGCCGCCACCTGGTTCGCCACGGCCTGGAAGAGGTCCAGGTCCCCCAGGGCAAAGCCGTGGGGCTCCGGCGTCTGGGCGGTCAGGACCCCGATCACCTCGCGCCCCTGGAGGCGGAGGGGCACGCAGATGAAGGCGCCCCGCGGGAGGCCGAACGCCTCCTGCTCGAGGCAGCGGGGCTCCCGGCTGATATCGGGCACCAGCAGGGCCTGGCCGGTCTGGGCGACGAGGCCGGAGATCCCCTCGCCCGCGCGCAGGCTGAGCCCCCCGGCGCCCTCCTCGGGGAGGCCGAAGGCCGCTTTGACCACCAGGCGCTCGCGGCTCTCGTCCAGGAGCAGCAGGGCGTAGGCGTCCACGTGCAGGGCGCGCCCGATGCGGTGGAGCGCGAGGCGGAACAGCTCCTCCATGTTGAGCGTGGCGGCGAGGATCTGGCTCAAATTCAGGAAGGTGTGCAGCTCCGCGACGCGCTCCCGCAGGGCGCGGTTCTCCGTCTCCAGCGCCTGGGTGCGGTCCTGGAGGCCCTCGATCTTCTCCCGCCCGCGGATCTCCCGGGCCTGGCGCTGGACCTGCGCCTCCAGGGCCCGCACGCGCTGCCGGAGGGGTGGCTCGTCCCCCCCCACGGGTTCGCCGCCGGCCGCGCGCTCCATGGTGGCACTCCCCATCAGTTCAAGGTGTCCTGCAGGTGACGCGTCCGGGCCATCCGCCGGAGGTTCTGCTTGGCGCGCTCCTCGATCGGGCGGATGCGCTCGCGGGAGCGCGGGAGGCGGCGCCCCACGTCCTCCAGGGTCTGGAGTGGCTCACGTCGGAGCCCGAAGCGGTGCGCACTCCAGGGCTCCGCAGGTTTCCTCTGGGTACTCGCCCGTCCCGGGCGCCCCCTCAAACGGACACCCGCTTGGGGTCCTCAGTCGCCTGGCCACCAAGCGCGCTCGGGGATATGGGAGGCTCGAGGAGAGGTGTCCCGCCATGTCCTGGGAGGTGACTGCCTGCGGCACCCTCCCTCCCGCCGCACCGCCAAGATTTCTCTCGCCCGACGTCGCCCGCATCACGCCTGGGCGGTTTTCCTTCCGCACCCCCGAGGGGCCGTGGCATCTCGGGAAGGCTCGGGGACGGGGGCGAATACGCGCCTACTTGCTCGCCCGTTCGACCACCGCGTTCCACGCCTTGTACCGATCGACGACGACCTTCGTGACCGGGTCGCCAGTTGCATTCTTGGAGAAGATGTCGAGGGCGAACCACAGCAGCAAGACCACCATCGACCAGGTCAGAATGAGATTCACGAGCCAGGAGAGGAGGAGGTACGTGGGGCTTCTCTCGGCCGTCCTCGCTGCCAGCCTATACCCCCTCCGAAACCCCCGAACATACATCCGCGAAGAGCCAACCATGACCCCTGCCTCCGTGCACCCGACCCCTGATCATCCGGATGACCGGCCCCTCGGCGCCCTGCAGCGGTCCTGCTCCAGGCCCGGCGACGCCGTCGGCGACCCCGCTTCACCCGCCACACGCTTCTGCTCGGCGCCGGACGGGATGCAAGGCATCGAACTGCATCGTGGTGCTCCCACCCTCGGAGGTCGCCGCGACGGTCACCGCGGCCGTCGCCCGGCGACGCTACCCACCTCGGGGAGGCTGCAAGGCCCCGAGGCCCGCGGAGGTGGCGTAACGCGAAGAGCTCAGGTCACCGGGAGCATCGGGATGGGTCATTCGTGACGCATGGAGCAAGGCTCGCCGCTGGCCACCAGCGTGCCTGATGGGGCACCGCAGGACCGACCCCGACCCAGGGAGCGAGCGGGATATCCCTGTGGCGGACGACTTGACAGGTCATATGGCATTAGTCGTGCCGAAGAACGTCGACGAACCCGAGGCAGTTTCTCCCGAAGGATCAACACCTGTGATGGTGCCGTGTTACCTCGATGATTGGAAGAATCCCTTGAGATTGGCGCACCGAGAAACGAGATGCCGGGGTGAAGAGGTTGCGCAGGAGACCGGTGGATGATGCAAAGCGTGCACGGCTCCCCCCAGATCAGTGCGCGCATCGTATTTCGTCCGGATAGATCCAAGGTCATCGGAAAAGATCCCCTTCGACTCATGGACCGGAGCGGACGTAAAGACACTACGGCGCTACCAGCTTTCGTGTGGGGAGAGATCCAACCCTCCCCAGGGGCAGTAGATCGCGGTCTGGAAGTGCGCGACGTTCCGGACCCCCCGGGCCGTCCTCTTCACCCCCTGGAGGGTGGCGTTCACGGCCTCCTGGCCGGCGTTGGTCAGGTGGTGCGTCAGGTCGGTCAGGCTGTTCACGAAGTGGGTGCGGATCAACCCGGCGACCTTCGCCATCGGCTGGAGGCGGCTGTGGGTGGCGTGCCAGCACCAGCGGGGAACGAACGTCGTGGCGGCCCGCGGGGAGACGTCGCCCCAGCACTGGCGGGAGCGCTCCTTGAGGGTCCAGGCCCGGGCGACGTCGAGCGCGCTGGCCGTGAGGAGCCGGAAGGGCTGGCGCTGGGCGGCGGTCATACGGGGGGGCGCATGAGCCAGAGGTCCTTCGGGCCGGTCAGCCGGTCATTGTCGGCCTGGCGAAGAGCCCGGGGCCCCGCCACGTCCCGCGCGCCATGCCGATCGCGAAGCTCCTCCGCCAGGCCGGGCTCACGCGGCGGCCCCGGCCTCGGCGGTCCCGCGGCGTGTTCGTCGTGCCTCGGCCCGGCGACCTCCTCCAGCGCGACGTGAAGTGGGTGCCCTCCCTGGGCGAGGGCCGGATGACGGCGATGACGGCCTGGACGGTGTGGGCATCGCGGCGGGGCCCCACGAGACTCCGGACGCGGCCCCCCCGCTGGTGGATGCCGAGGACCGGCGTCTTCCCGGCCGCGCCACGCCGATGAGACCTCGGGGCGCCCCAACGGGCGGTCGGGCTCCGCCTGGCTCTGCTGCACGCCGACCCTGAGCCTCTTCCTCTTCCGGGCCACCCGGTCGGCGGCCGGGCCGAAGGAGGCGTTGGGCGACCAGCCCGTGGCGGGCGTACTGGTGGTGGACCGCTCCGGCGGGGACAACCGGGCACCCTGATCCCCCTGCTGGCGGAGGCCATGCACCTGCCGCGCCAGCCGCTCCCCGCTCCCGACTCCTACATGGCGGCCGCCGCGATCAACTAGCACCTGGTGGCCACGGTCGAGCCATCCGCCCAGCATCTGGGCATTGATCGGCTCCAGGACATTTTCCGGGAGCACCTGACCTGCCTCTACCCCTGGGTCACGGATCGGAAGGTCCCCCCGTCAACAACCGCTGCGAGCCCGAGCTGCGCCCCACGGTCCTCGCCCGCAAGGGCAGCTTCGGGTCCCACTCCGAGGCGGGGGCCAGGACCCTGGGAGATCCTCATGAGCGTGCTCCCCAGCCTCCGCCAGCGGCGCGCCGATGCCCAGACGCACTGTAAGGAGGTCCTCGACCGATGGGCCGCGGACCCCCAGCGAGTCCCTGTGGCGCGCCGCTTCCCCACCACCACGAACTGCCTGGCGTCGTCAGTCTCTCGCAGGATCTGGTCCCACGCCGCGCCTGAACCACGGCGACCGCCCCCGTGTCTCCGCATGCGTCCAGGGCACGGACCATGCCTTGTACCCCCTGAGACTGAGGGAGGACGCCCAGACCACATGGTTGGGTTCAGGGGGGGTCAAGCCAAATTGCCCCCTCGACCAGTGGACAGCTTGACGTCCTTGCGGTGTCACGTGGTCGAATCGTCAAGCCGGCAATGGGTCGGCCCTACGTCCTGAGGCGACTGGACACGTTGACCATTTGACTCCTTGTGATTCTGTCAGCTCGAGTTGGTCCCACCCCGAAGCGGTTGCTGTCAGGGGGAACACATCACGCTGGCTCCTTCACGCTCGGTCAGGTCAGCGTTGTCCTCCTCCGGGTCCCTTCCGTGGCGAGCGCAGCCTCGGGACGCCCGAGGGCCCTCCCCGGTGGCGCAGTGCCTCCCGCAGCATCGCTCCGCCTCTGCTCCAGTCTCGGCTCTCGGCTCCGCCCACACCTCCCAATGCCCCAGGCTCAGGCCGGCTGCAGCAATCAGGGCATTGGTCGTGGCGTGGGCGACGATGGCGTCTTCCACCCGGCCCCGCTGGGACCTCGCCCAGGCTCCCCCCGTCGCCCTCCACCCGACCAGTTTCGCGGGCGATTTTCCGGTCAAATCGTGCATCGGGTGCTCGGGGATCGCCCCCGGCACCCGTGCCGCTCCGCAGTCCCGGCCACGGCCGCGCCGGGAGGGGGGAGCCACGGCCCGAGCTCTCGGGGGGGCACGCCGGCCGCGCGGTCAACGAATCTAACGAGTTAGCGCAGTTGCCAGGCCCATGGCACCCGCACGGGGCCGCCCGGGCGAGGCCCCCGGGGACCGTGCAGACCCGGACCGCCCGGGGAGTTCACCCCGTAGTTCACCCCCCAGTTCAGGGGGGGTTCAGGGTGGGGTTCAGGGGGTGTTCAGGGTGGGGTTCAGGGGGTGTTCAGGGGGGCGAGCATGAAAATCCGTATCAGAAATATGGTGACAGCCTTCCCGAATGGCCCCGCACGTCTCTACGCCGACCCTCATGGCCCTGGCGCGGCATCGGGACTACCGCACGACGCGGCGGTACGTGCAGGTTGACGGGGACCACCTGCGGGCGGCGGTGGAACGGCGGGCGGATCGGGGT
>Ga0187881_10000770_pt1 | contig 36904 bp, 45 predicted proteins | sample June2016WEW_19_1_2_FD_133017 | JGI IMG/M metagenome (GOLD analysis project Ga0187881, IMG submission 133017) | Peatland microbial communities from SPRUCE experiment site at the Marcell Experimental Forest, Minnesota, USA - June2016WEW_19_100 | ecosystem: Environmental > Terrestrial > Soil >... | reverse complement strand
GTCTTCGAAGTCTGCAACCCTTGAGTTGCATTCTGTGTGACCTTGACTTGCAAGACAACGTGCTTGGTCCTCTCAGCTACCGTGTGACTGCCTGAATCTACAACTGGTGGACTACCCACCAAGTCAAGGTTCACGTCTGCATACGGAGTTGTTTGACCCTTGTAATATGCATGACCGCTAGTTGGGTCCTCAAGTGGCATTCCACTATTGGCGTCCCTTGTCACAGCCTGTTGATAAGAACCGTCTGGACAACCGATGTCGCCAGCATCCCTACTTCCACGCCGTAACATGCCGTTCGTGCCCATAGTCCAGTTGATGTCACCGTTCGAGTAATGTCGAACGTTGTTTATAGTGAAACCTGCACCAGCCAGATTCAAACAAACAGCTTTCCAGAAGCTATAGTTTGGAGTGCCAGTTGACGGAATCACTACTGGATTTGTGGTTTGTGGTGCTCCCTGAGTTGTAGCTAAGTCTGCATTAAAGAGTCTAACACGGTCAGTGATAGTCGTGTATGTTGGACCCGCACCTGTTATTTCTACAACCGTTACAGTTGCGACCATAGTATTCACTCTCAGGAGTATCTATGATAGACCTACTATAAAAAGGTTTTGCTACAGTTATAGTTAAGTTGTTACTTAACCGTAGCGTTTTATCAACACACAGGACACAGTAATCGGGCAGTTCTGTAGTGGTTCGGTCCTGTCTACCGATGGTTGAAACACGAAGACCACAGCTACCACTTGGTCAGGTTGCATGGCTATGATTGACGCTGGTTCTGCAACTACGTCTTTGTCTTGTGGTTCAATCACGATATTTATCATCTCGTGACCGCTAGTGTTCTTTGCCCAGAGAACTTTAGGTTTCTTGGTTCCAGCCAGAGTTATCCCTTCGAACGTGAGGCTTTCTACTGGAAACTGGCATTCTTTATCCTTGAAGAATCGAATCGTATTGGGTCCTAATTGTGGTTGAGACATTACTCTTCACCTCTTATTTTCTTTTCTATTTTATCGAGCAATTCTTTCTTATTTTTGGCTGATTCCTCGGTAGCCTTGATTTCAGCCGCTTTCTTCTCTTCTACAGCTTTTATCTCAGCTTCAATTTTCTTACGTTCAGTTTCCAAGTTCACGATTTCCATGTCAATCTTTGCTTTCTCAGCCATTATCTTTTCCCGTTCCTTCCCAGCAAGTTCGTCACGAACTTTCTTGGTATCTGTATTAAGTTGGTCTTGTTTAGCTAAGATGTCCTTATTCAATTTCTTGGTATCTGTATTAAGTTGGTCTTGTTTAGCTAAGATGTCCTTATTCAATTGGTCGTGCTTCTCGTTCAGCTTCGTGTTAATTTCATCTTGTTTCAGCCTCAAAGCCTCAAGAGCCTTTTCCATACCTTCTGTGGATTTGACATTTACATTTATATCAATAGTCTTGGTCTCGTGAGTCTCGTGAACGTCTTTGGTTTGGAAACCAGCCTGTGCTTCTTTGTTTCCTGTTTCTTTCCGCATACTGGATTGTCCTTCGCTGGCTACTTCGGTAACATCGCCTTTCTCTTTGTATTTCTTATCTGGGGTAGCTTTCTTTGGCTTTGCGAACCTCACTATGTCCTTTGGATTTGAGACCTTCTCTTTTCTTCCGTTAACAATCTTGAGTGACGCTCTGCACCGCTCTTGGTGTTCGTCCCAATCTATGCCTAGTTGGTCACAGATGTATTTCTCCCATACATCAGCCATTTTCTCAGACTCTTCATAGCTAAGATTCAAGACCCGTTCTAGACCGAATTCGAAAACTTCACGACCAATTATTGGTTTGAAGTCAACAGGGTCTACTTCTGGGTCTATGTAAATCTTGGAAAGGTCCTCATTATAGCCTGCAACGAATCCTTTGAGTTTCCTAATTTCAACGGTTATCTTGGTATCCACTATTGGACCGTCAATCTCGAAACTGTCTCCTTCGGCACTTGTGTTCGGAATCTCCATCACTTGAAGGTGCGGGAAGTATTGGTAATAGCCTTGTGGACCGTAGTTTCCACCTGTCTTCTGGGAACTTTGGTCTCTAATTTCCTCAGTTTGAGAGGTCTCTTCTACCGTTGCCTCTTCTGATGTCTCTCTTACGCCTTTCTTGGTCTCTTTAGGAATCCTTGTCCCGCCAGCATTACCAGTTGCGGCTTTCTTGACGTTAACGCCGCCTGCTTGTCTATCCTGTTGACGCTGTTGAGTTTGTGGTGCTGGCTCTCCTTGGGTCTTGCCCATCAACGGATTAGCGATTGATGTGTCTGTTCCGACACGTTTCTTCAATTCCTCTTTCAACTCTTCCTGAGTCTCGAAGTCAATATTGTCGTAGCCCATTATGTTGCCCATTTCTCTTTCAAGTTCGAGTTTCATCTGTGGGCTTACAGGGTTAGCAACGTTCAGAAGCTTTATGATTTGGTCCAACTTGTCAATCGGACTTAACAATCCTTTGGTGCTACATTTAAGGTCGGGGACATAAACTGCCTCTATGCCTTTGCCGCCCTGCTTTGTTTTGGTTTTGCCATATTCGCACCAGAGTTGTTTCTTGAAAAGTTGGTTCTCAATTGCCATCTTGAATTCGTAGCGCATTTGTTCTATTTCGTTGAAGCTTGCTGATGTCGTGCGTTCGCCAGTAGTCGTTCCCATGGCTCTTGTTAGAATACCCAAAATTTCAGTTGGAACGTGCATACCTTGAGCGAGTAAGTTGATGAGTGTGGTGACTACTTGATTAGCTTGGAATACGTTTCCACCGATTTCTTTTATGTCGAAACCGTATGGAACGGGAACCGTTGTCCAATTTCTCTTGCCCATTTCGTTTATCTGTTGCATAGTATTTCGAATGCTGGGCTTGCTCCACGGTCTCTTTTCAGTTCCGCAGATGATGAAGTATTTCTTGTTTCCTGCACGGAAGCATCCTTCACCGACTGCATTCAGAATCTTCTCTAGAAGTAAAGCTGTGTTCTTGACGGGCATGATAACGCTCATTCCCTGTTCATCGAATTCCCGTCTGTTAACAACCAGCCAGAAAAGTTGCCATGGATGGAACTTCAAAACTTGTCCACTTGCTGGCTTCAAAGCCAACTGAGACATAGCCATGGTTGTGTCTCCTTGAGAAACAATCTCGTCTAGGGTCCAGTAGTTTGCTTCCCAAGTTTCAGGGTCTCGGTAGAGTTTCAACCTACCCTTTGCATTCTTGAAAATCTTAAGTTGAACGATGCTCTTCAAATCGCTCCAATCTGGCTCGTGAGTCTTGTAATACGTGAATTCCTTGCCTGAACCGCCAGATGTTGATTTGGCTACTGGAAGAGTGCTCTTCGCTGTTTCGTCAACATAGTCAGCAAATTTTACGGGGGTCTCGTATCTGATTTCAGCACCAGACGCACCCACCGTCAGAGATTCATCCAACATAATGCTTACGAGCGTGTAAAGTGAGCGTGTGTATTCGTCTTGGTAAAGGTCCTTCATGAACTTCTTGATTGCTTCACGGATGTCTTTCTTACTCTTGTCTTCTGGGTCCGTAATTTCAACGTCAAGTTCGTTTCCCAGAATCATGCCTTTGATGTAGTCCACGGCACGAGAAACAGGGGCAAATTCTCTCCTAAGTCGTCTAATCTCGTCTATGTCTTCAGCTACGTTTGGCATAGCCCAAGCCGTCAATATTGGCGGTGCTTGTGCGGAAGATACAGCCGATTCACTTACCTTGGTCTTGCCACCGACTATCTGTTGAGTATCGTCAATTGTCCACGTCAAGAAACCATCTTGAAAAGTTTCCTCTACTATCTTCTGCTTGCTTCTTCCTGTTCGTTCAGCTTCGGCATTTAACCATGTATCGAATTCGTTAATGCCTACAGCTTGCTCTAGCTTGGAAGGTTTCTTTGTTCTCTTCGTTACCTTCTTGGACATAACCTCACCTAATTACCATACATAAAGAAGTTCCTAGTATTTAAAGTTTATGGTCGGTTATTACCAAAAAAGAGGGGAATTATTGATGGTTTTCAGGGTTTTTTATGGAATTAGCCACTTCTTTTAAAGTCGGGATTCCATATGGCAGAGGCAAAACAACCTTAATTGGAAGGTCGTAAAGCGTTTCTGGCAGTCTCTTATGTTGAGTCCATAGAATAGTCTGGTAAGCGCAAGTAATGTTCCATAGAGCCGCTATCAGATGATTCTCGTCATCCTCTCCGTCTATGAACTGAGCCAGATGACGGATAGCCGAATCCATGTATCGAGATATTGGAATGCCTTTCTCCCAATTACGTTCACCATACTTGGTGCATCCTTTCTCGAAATGAATAGCAAGAGCACGGATAGTCTCCCATGGAATTAGGTCAAAGCGTCCTTTGCCAGAACTGAGGTCTCGATTTGCACCTGTCTCGAAGACCTTTCTGGTCCCTGAATCCTTAAGTGTATAGTCCTGTTTTCTAACTACTTCTCGTCCCATTTTGTTTTTCACCTTCCTTCATACTCTGTATGGAGTCACTAATATACCTTTCGGTCTTCTCAATCTTGTCAAGACGGTTATTGATGGAAGCTATCTCTACTTTGAGGGAGTCAATTTCCAGAAAGACAACCTTCAGCCATTTATATCTGGCGATGCTGTCATTCTTTTTCTGGGTCGGTGTTCTCCCCATGGTGTTTTCCACCGTATTGATACCTGTCTTGAAGAGACCGAATGGTTTCGTCCCATTTATCTTGAGGAATTTCTTTCTTTTTTGGTCTGTTATGTCTTGCTTTTGATACCATCTTTTTCAATCCTTCGTTGATATATTCGGCATTCTTCTCGAATGCACCATCCTAACTCTTGAATCTTGCCGCAAGAATAGGGTGGATGACCCTTGTATCCGTCACGGTCTAGAAACCACTGAACCTGATACCGACATGTGCTAGGAGATTTGTCTCCATCGAAGTCATGAAGAGGTCTGAATGCTTGCACTAATGGTTCAAAATTGTGTATGCCCGAATACCATAGTTCGAGTAATATAGCCAATCGCATTTGATGTTGCATTTCCCCGACTTCCAAAGCTTTCTTGAAGCACGGGCGAACTTCTCCTATGAATCCGTGGTTTATCTCCCATTTGTCTTTGTTGGATTCTTGGGCTTCCTTGACTCTTTCTGCACGTTCTTTAATGGTTTCTCTTGCGACTTGGATAGCCAGACCTACATCTCTCATGCCTAGCCCAGAAACTTTATTCAGGGCTGTGCTTCGAATCTTGTCTGGCTCGAATGTGTATTTATCTCCTACTCTCTTCATCTTGACTATGAGGCACTTCTCCCCTGAGACTTCATGAACTGAGAATGGAATTCTGGACAAACGCATAACGTCTTCAACAACGTTTGTATCCAGATACTTCAACGGTTTCCCAAAGTTCGACATCATACGCCTCATAAGGGCTATGTAGACTTCCTTGGCTTCTGGAACTTCGTAAATTTTATCGAAGAAGATATAGACGTGAAAGCCCTTACGTGTCTTGATTACCAGAGGAATGATTCTGGGATTGCGCTTATAAAGCATCTCTATGAACTGCCCTACCTCTATCAGTAGTTCAGCCTTGCGTAAACTTAGAATCCATTTTATAGCTGGTTCTGGGCATCTTAGTTTAAGCTTCTTCACGAATGTCTTGTCGGCATAGTCAAAGTCAAAGAACAGTTTCTCGATTCCGAACAGGACTCCGTGAGCGCATCTTGGTTGAACGCTCATAAAGGCTGGTCTCTTGGCTTCCAGAGAACTAGCCATGAGTTTGAATGTGTCATTCGGATTGTCTGAAAAATGTTGGTCTGGGTCTCCAAGTTCTCTACCATGAAGACCGAACCACTCTAGAAGGAAAGTCTCTTCAGATACGTGGTCATCCATAACGTCTTTTCAACGTCCTGATTAATTCGTCTATGTTCTTGCAGATTTTTCCGTGCCTGCAAGCGTAGCTTATCCATGGATGATTCGAAACCTCTATGCTGTCAGTCAAAAGGAATACTGGACGCTTCTTGATTACACCCGTATAGAAGATTTCACATACGGTTCCTGCACTAATGTCAGTCAAGTAAGCAATTGTGAAGTCTGTCCTGTCTATGAATCTAAGGTCCCGTGTAACGATTTTCTTGTCATTATGACGGACCATCATCATCCATTTCTTCATGTCTTTTTGCTCTGATTCTTGAGCGGCTTTGGCAATATCGGATGTGCTCATGCCTTGAATCTCAGCCTTGTCAGCCAGTTCGACTTCCTTGCGCTTAGTTGTGCCGTCAGGCTCGTAGAATGGATTTCGAGTCTCGATTCCGATAGAGTTAACTCTAACGGTGAGAACTTCTTTCACGAACTTTCGATGTTTGAAGGTGTGTGCTATATAGGCTTTCACTTGGGCTTTAACCATGTTTCATCGCTTCCAGAAACATAACACATATCTTAGCGAACCTCTCTTTTAAGTCTTTCGGCATAAGCATCGCTACACCGACTGTGCGCTCCGCAGACATCTTGGTTATGCCCCTGAGACCATCAGCTACTTGATGGCATGGAAAACAAAGTTCGCTTGTGTTCTCCAAAATGAGCGCAGGATTCTTCTTAACCGTTTCAGGAGCAAACGCATATTTCCAGTGATGAATCTGGGTCATTTTGATTTCTGGTTTTCCGTCTGGCATGATTTTATGCTTGGATTTTCCGCAACAGTCACATATGCCTTTTCTTGGGTCGAATGGTAAGTAGATTACACAGCCGTTCCCATGTGCACCCGCATAGCGCATTTTGTATTTCTTGCGGTATTCAAGCTTGTCTGAAAAGTTTTCTCCATTCTCTCCGAAGAACATAGCGTCAAAGCATTCAGCGTGAAAGTAATACTTTGAAGTCTTGCGATGCTTGGAAACAACTTCTTGGATGTAGACAACTTGACATCTATTCCCACATACTTTGCATTTGGGTATCCCCTTTCGAGTCTTAGGGTCGTGTTCGAATTCTGGAATCGGAGTCTTGGAATGGCATCTTTCGCATAATCCGTATCCTGCAACCATTATTCTTCGTTTGAAAGCGGTCTCGTTTGTTATCTCTTCGTTGCTTATGTTGATTTGATACTTGAGGATTTCGGCGTCAGGACCTAAATCTTCATGCAGGCATTTCGGAGCGTGACATATCAGGTGCATTCCCCGACCTTCAAGTTTGTGCGCTAGAACTGGCGTCAAAAGGAATCGTGAGGTCATTCTTTTTCGTCTTCCTCTTCCTCTTCCTCTTCTACCTCTTCGGTTGTGTCACCTTCACCTTTCTTGCCCTTACCTTTCTTCTCTGGCTTGATAGATTCCTGTTGCTGTCTCTTGTTGAATTTCTCATGGTTCTTCTCATACATCACTCCTGCTTTGCTATCAGGTGGAAGGTCATCTATGCCTTTCTCGTTGATTACGAAAGATTCCTCGGCAAGAGGTTTGTAGCTTGAGTCAACTACTCGGACTATTCGAACGTTCCCTGAGCCTTTTCTGAAGTGAAGAGTGAAGTCTGGCTGGTGTTCTGCTGAACGACCACCAACTGCTCTTTGTGTGTCAGCCTTGGAAGTCATGAATCCACCACCTTCTACTGAATCGTAGATTTGAGTCGTGTAGATTAGACCCGCTCTGTGAAGTTTAGAAGCCCTCTCCATGTTGAATATGAATTCCCTGAGAAGACCCAGCTTTATGCCCAGAGATTCCCGTCCTAGAAATTCGATTCCCCTGAAGTGTTTGCTTATCGAGTCGCATATGATGAGGTCTACTTTCTTCCCTTCACCATACTGTCTGGATATGTCGTCTGGACTTGGTAAACTTTGTCCAACAAGCATTTGTTCAACCCAATCTTGAGGTTGATAGAAGATGATTTTGTCTCGGACAGTCTTCCAATCAAGCTTTCGAGCATCGCAGATTTGTTTGAGTCTTTCGAGACTGAAGCTTCCTTCCGTGTCTATGTAGATGACCATGCCTACACATAGGCAAGTAGCGGTCTCAACCGTCTGGGTTTTTCCAGAGGCAAACTCTCCATAGAGCATAGCCGATTTTCCTTCTGGAATACCGTCACCAAGAACCTTATCAATTGCTGTGTTGGTCCTGATTCGAAGAATGTGTTTTTCTGCTTCCTCTTGTTGTTCTAAGTTTAATGGGGAAATCACGGTCTTGTCAGTAAGTTTCTTGAGATATTCCTTATAGACACCGTGCTTCTGAGCCTCAATTTTTTGCTTTATGGCTTGTATATCGTCTGGCATTACAGATTACCTTCTTTCATGTAAAGGTCAACAATTGGCTTTGCGGCGTCCCAATCCTTGGCAAAGTTAAATGCGATGTGATTCTTTCGTTTCCATCTTCCCTGTTGCTCATTCATTTGCCACTGATAGAGCGCAACTTTGTTGTGACCGAACATATTTACCAGTAGAACGGCGAACCACCATTTTCTGTTCTTATAGATGGTTGTCCCTTTGATTACGGTGACTGTGCTATCTACTGGAAATGGTTCGTTGTCTGGACTATTCAACGCCAAAGCCTTTATCCCTCATCCGTTGCTGTTGAGCCTGAGCCTGCATTTGTCTTTGATAGGCGGCTAGAGCAATCTTCATCTGTTGCTCATACATGATGTCGAAAATCATCTGTTCGAGCAACCCAACTCTGTTGAAGTTGTTGCAGAAAGTTTTCATCATGATTGTCTTTATGACTGCTCTTAAAGTTAGAACCCGTTTGGCTACGCTGTCCTTAACCTCTGGACCTTCGTTGAGTTGTTTGGCGATATGGTCACATAATGCAGAAAGGTCAGCCATCATTTCTCCATACTCTTTTGTGTATGACTCTGGACCATCCCAAACTTTCAATTGGTCAGGGACTTCGTATTCACCGAATTTCGTTTCTCTAGGAACGATAACTGGCTTTTTCTCGGAATCGGGTTTATTATCGGATTCATTCTCTGCCATTTGCATCTCGACCTTGAGAAGAAGTGTATTAAAAGACCCTTATAAACCTTTCGGTTTTTTCGGTTTAAGATTTAAAATAGAAAAAAAAGAAAAGGACGGAACGTGCTTGACCTAGAGCCTAGGTGGTGGATTCTAAGGTGTGCTGGTGATAGTTATTTTGCATATACCGTTGCCCTGAACGACAACAGGAATGCATCTTGCAGTTGTCGCAAATATGGACAACTCTTTGTCTTCGTATCTCTGCTCTCGAACCCGCATCTTGCGCTTCCAAGCCAATATGCACACAGGTCCCCATTTGAAGTTAGGTGGAAATACTATGTAAGCTTTCCCCGCTCCTGCCAACAGAGGTGTTTTCAGGACACGGCATCCAGCGAACATTCCTACTTCCCCTTCCATCGCATTCGGGAACGGACCAGCATAGTAACGCTCCGTGATGAGGAATCTAGTGTCTTTGACTAATGCACCAGCTTCGTCTGGACCAAGTATCAGGTAGGGTGGGTTGTCCATCTCTAACATCCACTTGAGAGACTCCATCTTGGTGATTGCGTCAATTACTTCTCCGTAGTTCAAGCCCGCAGTCGTTGAATGCAGGACGTTTGCACCAGCAGAGAATGTAGACTCGATGTCTGCATCTATTTCTTCCAGCACGGCTTTACCCATGTTGTGAAGGTGCAGTCTGAGCCAATCAATATTCGGATAATCTTCTTTCAAGATGTCCGTGAATGACACAGCGCAGTAGATGAAGACGGTCACAGATATGTTGACCTTGCTGATTGTCTTGTTTGCAACCGTGAATCCACCTGATATGGTGTCTTCAATCGAACTGGTCAGCTTGGTAGCCGACAGTTGGGTTGCAGTTGGGACGTAGATTTGTGTGCCTGTGCTTCCTATCAGAGAGAAGTCTTCTGTTACTGTCTCGAAGAAGACAAGGGGACGCCTTGCGCCCTCAATAACTTCACTGTAGATGAGGAATGCACCGTAGTTTACATCAGCCGATTCAAGCACTTCTTGAATTTGTATTTTTGCCATTTTTCTTCGCTTCCTTTAGTTAAGCAATAACTTAAACGCAAAACAAGTATTTAAATGTTTGCTAACAGAAAGAGTTAATATAGAAAAAAGAAAAGAGATATGGGAATATAGACGCTTATGCGTGTTGTCTTCGTCTTGGACGCTGGACCTGTAACATGTCAGGGATTCTTTGACCAATCCGAGCACATATCGCTATGGCTTCTGTTGCAGAGACAGCTTTAGACTGAACCAATTCAGCACGTTCCTCTTTCGTTTCTGGGTCGAATGGGACCACAGGGAACGTGATGTTACAATACATACAACGAGCGTAGACTCCTAGCCGTTGAATGCTGTATTTCATGTCTATTGTCTTTGAGCAACTGAGGCACGGTGCTGTGTCTTTGTAGTATTTCCAGACACGATGCAGAGGATGTCCTTCACGGTCTATGATTATCTCTTCCCAAGCCAACTCATCGAGTTGTGTGTCAATCTCGTATCTAACACCATCAAATTCATGATAATGTTTGCCTTTCTTCAAGTTTTCAGTTGGAAGGTTAGAGTATGGTTCGTCTTCTTTAGGTGGTATTGCCATGTTTATGCACCCTCTTTCTTAGTTACTGGCTTCGACTTCAGGTCTTTCTGAAGGTTCTCGAAGTCACCCGCACCTTTTTCCTCTTCGTATGCGGCTTGGTTCTGCCCTGTCCTGTTCTCGAAGTCCTTCTTGACTTGCAAAGACCATTTCTTCCACAATTCCTTTAGAATTGCTTCAGCTTCGGCTTGCTTTGCGGGGTCTCTTGGGTCTCTGGCACGAGCACGAAGGTCACGAATCATCGCTTCGTAAGACTCGTATCCGACTTCATCTTTCTTCCCGCCAGTTATTTGCTCTTGAGACAGTTGAGCGGTATCCCCACCTCTCGGTGCGGCTTTCTTGTCACCTGTCTGAGCGGCTTTCTTTTTGTCGTCCTCAAGTTTCTTTGCATCTTCAGCTTCTTTCTTGCCTTTTTGAAGAGCCTCGTCCAAAACACCTATCATGTATTCGGTCTGTTTCAGGTTCTCAGGACCTTTCTCTGGGTCGTTGAGTTTTTCCTCGATTTCCTTGATGCGTTTCTCGTCTTCGGGTCTTCCAAAGACAGTCTTCACTTTGGTCATCAAGGCGTCACGTTTGGCGTTAAACTCTTTCTCAGCGATGGTCTTCAGAGTCCCTTCAAGGTGTTCTTTCTCGGTGGTTAGGTTGTTCTTCTCGGTTTCTAAGTCAGCCTTTTCTTTCGATAGCTTTTCAGCTTCGGCTTTCTTAGATTTGGCTTCAGCTTCGATGTCTTTCAGTTGTTTCTGAAGGTCTTCGATTTCTTTGCTACGGTCAACCTCAAGGGTTATACGTTCCTTGCGGTTTTCCTCTTTTGCGTCTTTCTTATCATTTTCGGCAGACATTACATCTCACCTACCGAAAGGTTTATAAGAAACGACTATATAAGCTTTATGGTAGGAGTGTATTACGAACGTATTACAAAAGTGATGAAAAATGAGAAGAAAAATCGTCCCCATGAGAATAGAAGATGAACTACTCGATTCCATAGACAGGTATGCCTGCCTACATGATATGGACAGGTCCAAAGCGTTCAGGGAGTTATTGCGCTATGGCTTGGTAAGCAAAGCCAATATTGAACTTCAAGAACGATGGAACGAAATGATGATGGCTAGATGGCTTGAGATACAGGAACAGACCACAAAACTAATCAACGAAGGAAAGAACCTGATATACGTCAGGGACCACTTCATGTGCCAAAAATGTCATGGAACAACCAATCTACAGGTCTATCACATAGATAGAGACCCGTTAAACAGTAACCCGATTAACCTACTAACGCTTTGCAAAGACTGTATTGGAAAAGCTGAAAAGTTCACTCCAAAAAGACGAGTAGTAGAAGATTTCTTAGAGTGGTATTATCTGCTCTAAGTTACTTCGGAACCCTGTTCTTATTCTTTTGCTTGCGCTTGAACTTCTGAGACACATTATTCACCTCTCTCAACCCGTGCCCCAAGAATCCTTACGCCCCGTCCACTTTTGATTACCAAGTGGATTTGCGGAACATCTTCGAAAACCATGCATTCTTGGACACGCACGTTTTCTACTTGCGCTTCATCTTGACCTCTTATTACAGTCGGGTCCACTAATGCAACGTGTTCCACGACCATATTTTGGATTTGAAGACAGACTTTCTTAGCCGCATTCAGCACGTATTTGGCTTTGGTTACGAATCCGCCTATGCTTACTCCCCAGCCTGCCCTGATTCTCTTGGTAATGTCAGGGAACTTTGCTGTGTTCACAACTTCGGCTACGAAGTAAATCTTTCTCTTGATGGCGTCCAAAGTGGCATCTATGATTTTGCCTACCTTGTTTTCAGAATCGTCAGCATGAAGGTTCTTTGCTGGAAGACCCGTGTTCGGGTTAATCCCGTCCTTGACGCCGAAGTATATTGGAACGCCTTTTGCTTGTTCAGCGATGTTCTCCATCTCGTCAACCGTGTAGAGATTTCCGTTTCGGCTTACTCCTTCAACCAGAAGTGTTCCCTTGATTAAAGCGACACCGTGCTCGGTCTCTTCAACCATAATTTCTACTGGCGTAAAGAAGATATACGGGAATTGCATGAATGTTTTATCTTCGCTCATATGTCCATCCCACTCAATTCTACTTCATCATCAAGCATCCAATCCCAAGGATTCCTCTTTGCTCTTGGAACTTCTGCTTCCTCTTCCTCGGTAACTGTTTCCTCGATGAACGTTAGGTCGAAAGTTTTAGGATTCACTATGATGTCCAACACTAAGAACGTTTCATGGACAGCATATCCATGGGACTTCACCCATTCTTTAGCCGCTTTCATATCGTAGCGACCTCTTGGAAATAGAAGACTTTGAATCTCAGAGCCGCCAGCTTTCTTGAACCCTATAACAGCCTTTATTCCTTTACCCAGAGTCTTGATTCTCATACGTATAAAATCGCTTGGGTTTGCTACCCTTATTCGTATGAAATTGGCTGTGGTTTCAACTGGCATTTTAATCGCCTATTGCTTTTTGGCTAGTCCTTTCTCGTTAAGATACCACTGAACTATGGCATCTGTTTGGACTGTTTCTCCAACTGTTACGCCGAATCTCTTTGCCCTTGAGTGGAGACAAGCCGATATTCTTGCTCGGACCGCAGGCTTTAGTCTGCTACCGAACTGGCTTAGTCTTGCTAATCCGTTTCTTACGTGAGCCGCATCATGGGCAGGATAACTACGATTTGGACCACAGAATGATGTAGGTGAAAGTTTCTTTCGTTCTGCATAGGTCAGCTTGGCTTCTTGGACATCTACGATGCCCTCGTATTCAGCCATGAGTTGCCACTCTTCTTTAATGTCGTCCATATGGAAACACCTTTACACTCAGAGAGAGCAGAACGTAGTATTTAAATCTTTTGGAGCGCACTAACAGAAAAAGAAATAGAAAGGCTTATTAACTAGCCTTACTAATTTCGAAATGGCTGTTCTTGCCTTGACTTACGTATTGACCGCCAAGAGTGTTGCGAACAATCCCAGCTATCTTGGCAAAGTTGTCAGACCCTAGGAATTGCTTCGCTTTTATGATGTAGACCAGATTTGACGATGTTGCGTCATAGTCCAGCATACTTGCATACTCAGCTAAAGCAACCTTAATCTTGACTAGCTTTACGTCATCCGCTATTGCTGGTGCACTCGGAATCTGAGGTGCTTGAGGCTGTGCTGGCTGAGGTGCTTGAGGCTGTGCTGGCTGAGGTGCTTGAGGCTGTGCTGGGGCATTTGCCCGTTTCTTCATCTCGTCCATAACGGTAGCAAGCTTCACGTTGATTTCGTGGGTTTCCTTGCATAGATAAAGCATTACTTCACCCATGGTCGGAACATGTTCTTTTTCACCATCAACTGCCTTTTTCTCCTTGGCAAAACTACCTGTTGGAGTGCTTGTCGGTGGCTTTGAGTCTTCCTTGACGAAACTAGACTCGACCTTATTTTTAGCCTCGGCTTCTTTCTTGGCGTTCTCGGCATTCTCAGCTTTCACTTGATTTTCTGCTTCAAGTGCTTCTTTGGCTTTTGCATCTTCTTCTGGTGTCACAATTTTCACCTTTACCTATAAGTTATTGGCGGGCTATTTAAACCTTACGGTTAGACGTATTTCAAATGGTATTTCCTCAATCATAATGTTCCTCTCTGTGACAGTTAGAGCAAAGAAGAATAACCTTCCCAGCCTTTATCAACTTCTTCAAGATTTCTACATCCTCTCTCGAAGCCATAATATTGATTTTTTCTTTGTCCTTTGGGTCCAGATGATGGAAATCTAACGCCCCAATACATTTACTATAACCACACCTAACACACTTGCCACCAGCAAAAGCAACAAGTTCTTTCTTTATCCTTCTGGCTTTCTCAAATTGAAATATTCGGATTCTTTCTGGATGAAGATTCCTACACTTTCTAACAATTTCATTAGCCCGTTCCAGATGATTTCTACGCCAATTATTAGTGCTCTCATTTTCACATTTTTTACAATGAGAACGGGTTCCATCTCTATCGTGTCTTTTATAGAATTCAGTAATTGGTTTTACTTCGCCACACTTGGTACATTTCTTTGTTTCGACCATATTACACGTCACTATAATGTAATATGTAAAACAAGTATTTAAAGGTTATGGTTGAATTACTACAACCCCCCTTGCTGAGAAGGTTTAAGTAGTTACTTCTATACTTAGTTACTTAGGTGAATAAAAAATGCAAAAACAAGAAAAATATCCAAAATGCCCCGAATGCAGAGGAAACGAACGATGCCGTGTCGCACTAGAAATTGGAATGAAAGAAGTTCCAGTAATAGTCTTCAATGGTATAGATGATACCGAGCAGAAGATATGGGTTCTAGTGGATAATCTTGCAAGGAAAGACGTAGATTTCAACACGAGATACGTCTGTGGTCAAGAACTAAAGCGACTCTATGGACTAAAACACGGTGGAGCAAGAAAAGGTGATTTCAAACGGTCCACGGATTTCTTATAGTGTCCCCACCGTTGATGAGGAATCCATTCACCGCAAATTTCACACCAAAACATGCCGTCTTTGGTCTCTGCCGCCCACCTTCGAATGTATTGACGCCAGCCGATTTCAGGATACGGCAACTCTATTCTTCCATTCTTTTAGAACAAGCTTGGCATAATTGATGTAATCCAGAGCGCATCTCATGGAAACAACCATGTCAACGGCTATCTCTTTGCGTAGTTCTTGAATTGGCTTATTCGGATAGTCAAGCATTCGTTTGCAAACTTCACATATCCGACCATATTTAGCCTTGAGTGCTTTATTTTCTCCGCTCAAAATTTGGGAGTATGGGTCACGAGAAAAAAGGAAAGTAGAGTGATACCACTCTTCGAAGTCAGCAACTTCCGCCGAATCTGCCATTAGTCAAGCAACTCTTTGAACAACTCAACGAACATGGCTTTCTGCTCTTCCAAGTTCTGAGTCAAAGTTCGCCTAACTTTCTCGAATATCTGGGTCCCAGCGCATACATCGCCTACAACCCAAATCTCATGTGGCTTCAACAGCTTGCAAACCTTTGCGAAGTTCTTCCAATACTGGAATAGCCGTTTGTTGGCTAACGTTTGGTGAACTTCCCAAGTCTGCCCGTTATATGCGTATCTTTCGGGGGCTATTGCTCCAACTTCTCCTACGTGGAAGTCAGCGACCACAGCTACCAAGAATTTAGCGTCTTGACACATCTTCACGAAGTATTCCTCTATGTCAACATGCCCGTTGCCCTCTTCAACGTATCTCTTGGATTCGATGTCGTTGTCCTCAAAGATTGTGTTTGTATTGTGGTCATAGACGAACGGTTTGTAAATCCACTTCTGGGTCCTGATTCTACCTTCTTTCGTCACGATGATGAAGTATCCGCCGATGTCTGGCTGGAAGTGAGGAAAATTGGCAAGTGCTTTTGGATATTCAAGGAAGGTCGTCCAGCACGGAGCATTCAGAATTCGGAATGGGTCATCATCTATTGAGCCTCTAGTCGTGTGACCGTGAGCGGCTACTTGCATAGCGATGTTTCTGGGTAGCTTGCCAGAATACATGTCAATCTGGAATTTCTCAGCGTCACGTTGACTTACTGAGTATGGATTGATTCCAGCTAACCGCCTTGTGTGAGTCACATAAGCGACTTTTCCATTATGAAGGTCCTCAAAACTCCACCATGCCTTGTGTTGAGCCGAGAAACCCAATTCTCTGAGTCTCAGAGCAACATCCTGCATAAGCAGAGTATCAAGAGAAGCGTGAACGGTTGTGCCGTCCCAAAGTTTGATTAATGGCTTCCATTTCTCAACAACTTTTTTGCTCATATTGAGTCACTTGATACTAGAGTGTGCGAGCGTCCTATTTAAACATTTCGGCTAGAGTAACACAGAGGTTTTAAGCAATAACTTAACTGGCAGTAACACTTAAATAGTTGATTTGCAATTAATAGGTCGGTGAGATGCGAACGCTTTGAGAAAGCCACCTAGAAAACATCAAGGACCCTCTATTGGGGACATGGAAGTTGAAAGAGAACACAAGATAGTAGTATCTAATTCTCTACCCAGCGATGAAGTGTTGCAATCTCTATGGTTGTTGATGAGACCTCTAGGCGCAAGTTGGAATACCTGAGACCAGCCTTGAAGAGACAATTTCAAAGCTTACTTGATTCAATTACCTACTTATGAGTATTATAGTAGTAGTGCAAAAGAAGAAGAGAAGAAGTAGGACGTAAACACACATAACATGACCGTAATACGCACACTATACGAATGTAATACAAACACCCAAAAACCGCCGCCCCATGGACCGCAACCTTTATAAGCTTCGATTTACACTTTCTGTTATGTGATTCGAATGGCATACTTTAAAGACATGCAAGTAGCCAAGATAAGGTGCTGTGACAATTGCGGTTCTGAGAACGTTAGCGGAATACACTTCGTTGACGAGCACAAACTGATTGTCTTTAGTGCCTGTAAGAACTGTCTTCAGACAGGGCTACAAAAACTTGAGGACGAAGAGAAGCGATAAGAGGTAGCTTCCATGGACGCCCAAAGCATCGTCTTGATAAGCAATACTCTCGTGATGGCGTCAACTCTAGTTGCTACACTCTACAGAATTAAGATTGAAAAGAAACAGGTCGAGATTGTAGCCGAGAACACCGAAGCAAAGAAGTGCTTAGAAATCCTAAAGAAACATATCAAGCTAGAAAAGGAAGAGATTATAAAGATGGACGGTAAAGACCTTCGGGAGTTTCTAGACTCAATCGAAAAGATAGGTGAGGACTAATGCCATACATCAAACCAGACAAACGACCATTTTACGATGAACTGATAAAGAAGATAGTCTCCAAGCTGGAACCTCTTCCACCAGCCCAGATTGAAGTCACAGACCTTGATAGGAATGAATGGGTCGCTGAATTCACCATGAACTTCCTTACCGAGCCAGAGGACCAACAGGACGGGCAATTCAATTACTTCCTAACGAAGCTGTTCATCGAACTTCACTGGTTGACCGAAGGAACATCCTATTTCTGCTACAGGCGCACAGAGAAGATTATGTTCCCTGTCATCAGGTCCATACTTGAAGTCTACAACCAGCCGAATCCAAGTTACTTCAAATACAACCGAGCCATGGGAATGCTTACCTGTTGCATGAAAGAATTCAAACGAAGATATTCCAACAAAGCGGTCCTTCCGTTGCTCTTTCTTGAGATGATGATAAAGTCTCTCTACGAAGAAATCGGGGACTATGAAACCAAGAAGATACAGGAGAATGGTGATGTCCGATGAATGAAGACTACTTCCTCGTAATTCAAACAATCATCGAGCCTGAAGAATGGGACAGAGAATTTAGGAAAGGTCATATTCCTTCAAGCGACTACAAGAGATTTAACTACGTTTATAATCCTTCGTGATAAAAATGGGTCGTTCGGCTAAGGCAAGTTGGGAAATTCACAACGATGACAAAAGTTGCTACTTCGTCTACAGCAAAAAAATGGGCTATTACTTTTCCCTTAGTGCAGACCGAGTTGAAAACCTTCATTCCATAGTGCACGAGATAAATGAGTGCGAAGTGGCATTCATCCTTCAGAAATTAGGAATCGAAGAGATTGACATTCACGATACCAAGAAGATGTGCAAACAATATCCATGGCTTTTCAGGAGACCGCAACGTAACATTTGCTTCACGCACTTGGTTAGCCCCTACGGTAGAGGCAATTGCGCTATGGATAGAAGAAAACACAGACTAAAGTGGTAAAAAGGAAAAAGAAACTTTATCGAACATTCCTTTGCGTTCTTACGTAGTATGTTGGACGTTTGTTGACCAGTTTGTGGCTTGACCAGAAGCTTCCTCACCGATTATGTCATCGGCGTGACCAGTTCTTGGTCGGTATTTATACATCCTGCACCCCGTCAATTGCAGTTGAGTGTTCGGAATTGGAACGCCAGCATTAGTCTGAAGGTCTCCTTCAAGACTGAATTCGGTCTCCGCAAGGAACAGGTCTAGCAATAGATTTTCTTGACCCGTATCAGCGTAGAACCATCTTGTTATGCTGAAAGTTGCTTCTTTCGAACCAGCAGAATGTTTTCTTATTCTTGAGCCATAATAAGGTTCCGCTCCACCAGCATATCCCATGTTGATGTCGAATCCTTCAACAACGCCTACTGTATAGGTTGTTCCACCGCTTGTTAAACTAACAAGCATGTTCGTGCAACGGAATGGACCTGATTGTATGACTGTCATATCTAGCACCTTCTATTTGTAACTGTAGAAGAATGAAAATGAGTATTTAAATGTTTCTACAGATATGACCAAAAATTGTTAACCGAAAGATTTATAAGACACTATCTTGGTAGTCCTGATACTTGCCCCTGCCCTTGTATTTTCCGCCTGTCCTACGGTTATGTTTCTTCATCTTAATGGCTGTCTTCTCCATCTCGGCTTCTCCTTCAAAGTCTTCTTCAGGCAACGGCATATCTGGACCTTGAGCAAGCCACTCTTCAAACTCGGCTCGAAGCTTTATGTCAAACTCTCGGTCTTCAAACATACGAGATTGAATCTGAGATTCCATCTCTCGTCCTTCTTCTGATGAATCGGTTCTGATTAACCGAATCCATCCAGACAGGGTATATTGCCATCGCTGGTATTGTGGTTCCTGCAACGTAACTTTCTTCTCGGTAAGAGGATACTTTTCCGCCATACTCATAGGCATCACGGGATATATAGGGGCTACCGCCTAATAAACCTTCCGTTTAAGCAATTACTTAACTGGAATCGTATCATGGGACCATAAAGCTTAAATACTTAACACTTGTTGTAATAAGGTATCTAAGAGGGATGTTTGATGAAAATTGAAGCAACGTCTTGGAGATACAACGCCGAAACTGGCTGTATCGAATTCATACACCATGTCGAAGGGCAAGAAGATGTTATCATCGAAGTGCCTGAGACAAAGTTCGGAGAAGTAATAGACACTCTGCCATCCTTAGAGGAAGAAAAAGAACTTAAGAAACTCTTGACCATCATCTACGAAGTCAAGGAAAAACGTGTTATGACTATCGGTGAGATAGACAAGAAACTTGAAGAACTACGCAAAATGCACCAAGATTTGAGGGCACGTATGAGCAAGGCTACGGAGAAATTCGAAATCCTTGAAATGGCGGCTGAATCAAAAGACCTTGGAACTGAGAAAGTTCTTCTGGACACCAAAAGACACTTGATTCGTATGTTGGCAATAGAAGAGTCTGATGCAAGAGCAAAGATGGCAAAGATTCGAACTGGTCGTGGCGGTGCATAGTGCCAAGAGCAAAAGGAATCTTCAGCGAAGAAGAGGACACTTACTCGAAATATAAAGGCTCACAAGACCAAATGGCTAGTGAATATAAGTTCAAACCTTGGAGAGCCGAATGGAAGCGTAAAGGTCCTGTTGAGTTTGCTGAAAAACAACTTCGCATAGACCCTGATACTGGCAAGCCACTTATTCTTTCTGAGGACCAGAAATCATGGTTAAATGATGTATGCTTGAACAACGTTAAGCTTTCAATTATCTCGGCTGGACGTGGCTCAGGTAAAACATTCGTCATAGCCATCTATATCACTTGGAGAATCTATACCCATGAATACTACAACATAAGCTGTATGGGTGGCTCAGGTGAACAATCAGACAAGATTCAAAGTTACATTAGAGGCTGGCTTCGTCACAGCGATGACATTTGCCCGCTAAAAAGTTTCACGATGAAAGATGTGAAACGGATAATCAAAACGTTCTGTAATAGTTCTGCAACATTCCACTCGTGCTCGGCTACCTCAGTTAGAGGTCCACACGTTCGAGACATCATTATTGATGAAGAAGCGGCTGGTGAAGAATCAGGTGGAACCCGCTACATAAAGGCGGCTCTTTGGGAAATATCAACATCAGAAGACTTGAGAATCATCAAGTCGTCAACGCCGCACTTAACCTTCGGTGACTTCTTGGAGACTTGGAACGAATTCGAAAAACTCGGATTCAAACGTTATCAGTGGGCAATCGCCAAGCACATCACGGGAGAGAAGAATCCCTACCTGATATTCGAAGACCTAAACGTGAATCACTGGTTCTCGAATGTTCCATGGTCATCGGATGAGACCATCAGAATCCTCAGACGCCAGAAAAGTAATGAAGAATGGCTCACAGAAGCTTTGGGAGCAGTAAGCATATCTTCAGGTCTAGTATTCAAGCCTAATGACCTTAAAGCTTGCACTTGCGATGAATGTGAAGTTTGCCGTCCATATCAAGACGGAAAGTGCCCGCTAGTTCAATATTTCCTTAATCTTGAAGGGATGAAACCAGAAGACATTCCTACAACAACCCATCAAGCCTTGCATTATGTCGGAGAACGGCTCATCGGCATAGATTGGGGTAAGATAGCCCCAGACTGCTATTCCACCATAGGCAAATTCAAGGACATGGTTTTCGTTCTAGACTTCGATGAACTTTACGGACAGAGCGATGCCGAAAAGATTTCTACCACGGTGAAGTTCGCTACTAAATGGGGAGTCGAGATTATTCGTCCAGACCCCGAACAGTGGTCCTACGCTAACAAGTTGTTAGACCTAGGTTACGCCGTTCATGAACTATTCAGCTTTGAAGGTGGACAAGAGAAGGAGCGTTACCTTTACACGCTGAAGAAATACGTTGAACGACACCAGATAAAGATTCCAAAAGCGTATCATGCGCTTCTTCGTAGCCTCAAGAATCTCACATACGATAAGAACGGCAAAGTAAGGAAAGTTGACGACCACCCATTTGACTCATTAATTTACTCAATCTCCTACTATGGAGAACAGGACGAATCTCCCATGATTACCATTAACGAACCTAACGCTGGGGCTAGGTTATGGCAACCACCAGCACCTAAGAATATTATGCCAGAACCCGATGAAGGGGCAAATGATAAAGAAGGTCCAACTAAAGAGGATGACTTCAATCCATTCGATGAAGAATTCCTCAAAAGACGCAAGCGTGAACGTGGTAGTGAAGAGGGGGCAAAACTCTGGTGAGAATCGAACATAAAGCGGAAATGGTAAAAGATTTTGCTGAACGAATCCTCAAATCATACTATGAAGAGACAACTGAAGGACGAAAGGGCTGGCACAGGTCCGATGCAATTACATGTCCACTTAAAGCTTACTGGCGAATCACAGGAGAGTTGAAAGGAGAATATCGAAGTAGCGATGTCGGAATCCTAATGATTGGAACCATGGCTCATCAAGTTATCGAGAAAGGATTTGACGCCAAGGAAGTTGTCTTTCCAATAGCAGGCATCAACGTTACGGTAGACGCCTTAGCAGGCAAGCTTCCTGTGGAAGTCAAGACCACTCGAAAGAAGATATTCAGGAGCGGAGATATACCCAGAGATTGGGTCGAGCAACTTGCAATAGGCATGTCCGTCATGGGTTCTGAAAAGGGCTACCTCATGATAATCAGCATCATAAGCTTTGCGCTCACAGTCTGGGAGTTTACCATGTCCGAAGAGGAACGGGAACTTACCAAGCAAGCTTTCATCTGGCAGATTCTCAACGTAGCCGATGCAATCGAAAAGCATAAGCCAGAACAGCTTAAACCTAGATATGACGATTGCATGTGGTGTCTTTATAGACCGAGCAGAAATAACGCTGGATGCCCGTATTATCAAAAGCAGAAAGAAGACAAAAGTGGCTTCTAGAAAAATAGAAACTTAGCAGAAAAAAAGGGATTTATTCTTCAGCAGGAGTCGTATCGGCTGGCTTATCAGTCTTGCCGAAATCATGCTTACCAGTTGATTTTTGACCAGTGACTAAAGTTTTTGCATCGAAATCATGAGTCTTTGCAAAACGGTCTCTCATGTCTTCGCTAACTGGATTTGCTGGGGTCCCTGCATTCTCAGTAGGGGCAATATTTCCCTCTTGTTCCTCAGTCCATTCTCGGTCTGCTGGAACATCGTCAACAGCTTCCTTCAAGCCGTCAACATCAGGAATGACATTCTTAGTCTGGTCATCCGCAATCATATCTATCGTTTTGTTTTTCTGCTTTTTGAGAGGATTCTCATTTGCCATGACATTCACCTTTATGATTTGAAGATTGAATATTGTAGGGAAAGTTTGGGAGTTTAGAGACCAGCTTTGGTCTTGTGTGCCTTGGTCTTTTGACCAGTTTCAGTCGTTGCCGCGTCAAAGCCCTCTACTTTTTGACCCTCATACTCTTCATCGCCCTCTCGTTTGGCGAATCTCTTCAGGTCTGAGTCTTTAATTGGCAATTCAACTGTTCCAGCGTTATCAATTGGGGCAACCTTACCTTCAGCTTCCTCAATCATATCTTCAGGGTCCATGACACTTTCTTTGGTCGGGGCATCTTCCGTGATGTCGTGACCAGAAAGAGTGCTAGGGTCTCCTGCATGGTAGATAGGCGCAACTTTACCATCTTTCACGATGGTATCTTCGTCTGTCTTTCGAACGCTGTCTTTAGTTGGCAAACCCTTGCTTTCTTTTTCATTCTGAGCCATATGAATCACTTCTGTAATCAAAGAATGCTGGTTTAAGTATATAAATCTTTTGGTCGTCAATAACAACAGAAATTGTTACTCGTTATAACCATCATATAATTCAGGATGATGAACAGGACAGAATCGTTTTTGATTTTTATGTCTGAGTCCTATTCCTTTGCTACAATTACAGTTCCAGCATAATACTTGGTATCCTTCAGGGAAATCATTATTAACGAGCCATCTATAAAGATTCGTTCCTATTTTCCTGAGAGATTTCATATGTTGATTGCCACCACCGTTGATGTGGTCAATAGTAAGAAATTCAAAGTGACTTTCTCCGCAACATGCACATTTAGGCGGGTCTCCACTATAATGAACCAAGACAAACAGCTTCAAATTTCCCCAATATTTTTTCCAATATTCGGAATACTCTGGATGATTTACTTTCCAATCTCTCATGTAATTAGGATGGTCTTCTCTCCACTTCTTAGAATACTCTGGATGTTGTTTGTTCCAATTGTCTGTCATTTTTATCAACAAACAAGTAGAGAAACGTCTATATAAATGTTTTTGTTTATCGGAACAAAAAAAGTAAATCAGAGTTACGCTAGACCCTGCAACTTTCCCAAGAGCATATTGACTGTAGTTACCAAGACGGCTGAATCGGTCTCAGACATCATAGCATAGTTTCTTATTGATTCAAGTAACTTTGCCATGCCAGCCGTATCACCTTTTTTCTTGTAATCTTCAAACATCATGAGCATCTTGGTAGCGAAGGTAGCTAAGTCCTTGAGGCAATCTTCAACTTGTTTGTCATAGCCATTAATGGCTTCTTGATGTTGCTTCTGAATCTCAGCCTCAATCCGAGCCATCTCAGCTTTTGGGTCTGTAACTTCATGATTCAATTCTTTCATACTGGTAGGCTTTCCGTCATTCTTCTTTAAAGAACAACTGATTCCTTCCATTCGTTCTTTATCTTCACATCGTTCGCACATAGTCATCGCCTACGGTAACTTAGAGAAATGGAGAAAGGAATATTTAAAGGTTATGGCTCGATTTACTGAGGATGGTCGGTAGTCTTGACTGCTTCTTCACCATATCGCTCTTTAATCAAATCTGCTGGCGGGTCTGGTGGACGACTGCCTGCTTCCGTCTTCAGCTTTTCAAGGACAAGCGCAACGTTCATGTTCGGATTGAGATTGTTGATGCAGAGCATTAGTTTCCGTAGACGCCTGTGACTCACTATCTTGCCCGTCAAATCGTTGACTTCGGTTTCTTCGTCTATGAAAATCTCTGGATGATGTATGCATAGCCACAGTAGGTTATCTAGTTCTTTGTCAATCCTTTTCTGGACTCGGTTTATGTAGACACAATACTTGATGTCCTTTACTGGCTGGGGCGGCAAGCCCTCAAGCCATTTCTTCATCTTGTCTGTTATAATGTTCGACACCCCCTATGATTCAATTGTTTCAAACTATTGAATATTTCTATCTCCTTATCATCAAAACATGCAACTTTGAAGGAAATAAACGTTCCATTATCCCTTCTTTCTTTGGTTGTTGGCTTGTTTCCACGTTGTTTGCAGAATTCTAGAAGCAATTTTGCCTGTTGTTTTTTGATGATGAGGTGGGGTCCTAGCAACTCAAGAATCTCTATTACTTTCTCTCTTTTAGAAGTAGACAACTCAAAGCTTTGTTTTCTTCCGTCATAGTGTGGTCTCGGACATATTTTCCCGTCAAGATTGAGTTTGGCTTTTATCCATTCAAGAGATTCTTGGTGGGTATTACAGAATTTAACTACTGGTATCAATTCATATCCTTGGCTTCGATGTTCGTCTAACATCTTGAAGAGAGCGATGGTTCCCTCTCCGTCAAGATAACCAGCAATATATCCTGTCTCTACCTCTGTTATCACTCTATGACACCCCGATTAAGTAATTACTTAATTGACATCTACTATAAAAGCTTTACGGTTATTGTAAGTAACGATTTCAGTAAACCATAATGCTTTTATAGGACATCTTGCACTATTATTGGTGTGATGCAACATGGCACAAAATCCAAATGAAGCGTTCCTGAAAAAGCATAAGCCATTAACGCCAGACGAAGTTAAGAAACAGTTCGATGACAAGGAAAAGGCTAAGAAACAATACACGACTGATTCGGCGGCTCTTGAGCAAGAGATTGACAACTTCAACAAACTATCAGACCCCATGGTAAACCCAGCAACAGGAAAAGCCCTGTGTTGGATTCGAAGACCGACACAAACAGAATGGGAATCTATGATTCCTACTGAAGTCTTGCAATACAGAAACGACCCTAAAGGTATTCCGCCAGAAGTATCAGCAAAATATCAAGACCTTACATTTGACCTCATGGCAAAAATCATAGTGACTCCAAAACATGATGCCAAATGGTGGAAGGAACATTCGAACTTGGTGTTCTTGCAACTGTTTCAAATGCACCTCAATCAACTCATGCAAGAGTTAGGAATACTAGCTGAAAATTTTTGAGAACCGACTACGGTTTTCAAAAGTTGATGGTCTGTGAATTCCTACGTTGCACAAAGAGTGAACTTGAGAAGCGTCTGAGGAAGGGAAACGGTTACGCCGATTACTTCCTAATACTTGCCTACCTTAAAACGAAAGCCGAGAAAGAATCCGAGGAAATGGATAGAGCAAAGTCAAGAAGGTAAAAGTATGGCGGCAATAGAAGAAGATGACGCTGGAACAAAACAAGGCGTCATAGACAACGTAAACCAAATAAACGACAAACTTATCGAAGAGGCTCAAGCTAAACTTCAAGCAGTATGGCAGAAGATTTTGGACACAGCAATCATGCTCTGTCCTGTTGATACTGGCACTCTTCAAGGCACAGTTCGATTGATTGAGGGAGATTCTACCCCAGAGGGAGCAAGTTATACTCCTGAAGGTGGCGGTGGAGAAAAAGCAGTCACAATTTATGATAGCACAATCATAGCTGGTGACGAGAACGTTACCAAGCCAGATGGTTCACCATGTGTCTATGCTGAATGGGTCCATGACGGTCACTTCAGCAAAAGTGGAAGATGGATTGAGGCGCAACCTTTCCTAGAGGACGCAATCCTTGAACATGAAGATGAACTTGACGAAGCAATAGATGACGTGATGAATGCTATAGATGCAGAACAAGGGGGCACAACATAATGTCGGCAGGAAGTTTAGGCGGAAATATTCGAACAATCTGGATTACAATCAGAGCGGTTAACTACACTCAAAAAGTATTCAACGACATCAACACCATGTTAACCACTACAGTTAAATCAGAAAAAGACATGGTTGACATGACCAAGAACATGTCTAAGGCTTCTGTTGACTTCATAGCGGCAGGAACTATGATGGTTGCTCTTGGTGCGATGGTCGGAATGCAACTGTGGAATCTGGCATCAGCATCAAAAGAAGGTGCGGCAGACTTCGCTCAGTTAACCCAGAACTTCAACGAAACGAAAGCGGCTCTATCAGATACGTTCTATGAAGCATTAAAAATGTGCCAAGTTTTCACAATATTGAATGGAATTATGGACATAATCAAAAGTTCACCTATAGCACAGTGGGCAATAGTAGTTTTAAGTGCGATGGCTATTGGACTTCTTGTGTTAGTTGGTGCTTTGTTTCTATTCAACGGTCTTGTAATTCAGGCAGGATTGTTCTCAACTAATTGGGCATTAATGACAGGATTCCTTACGACATCACTTCAAACATTAACGGCTGGACTGATTCCTTTGAACATCGAAATGTGGCAACTGGCAGGAGCGATGGCGGCTGTTGGTGGAGCAATCCTACTATTCATGGCACTTAAAGACATTACAGGTCCAATAGCGGCGGCAATAATCGCTGTAACTGCCTTGACAATAGCCTTATGGATATTATTTGCGGCTGAAGCGGCTTCCAGCTTAGGAATTGCTCTGATTGCTGGTGGAGCGGCAGTAATAGCGGCTACGGCAATCGCTTCTCAAACTATGGGTCACTTCCAAGAAGGAACAAGGTCAATTCCATACACAGGACCTATATTTGCTCATAAAGGAGAAGTCGTATATAATCCTTCAACTAATAGACCTCTCCAAGTAGGAAATGACTTGATGGGTAGAGGCGGAACAGGAGAATCAAATGTCTACCATATGCCAATTACCATAGAAAACATTCATACAAAAGCAGAGATTGATGACGTTGACGAACAAATGCGTAAAAGTCTCCGAAGAAATATGAGAAACAGGAGATAGTTAAATGGGTCTTCGTAAATGGACTATCGAAGTCGGCGGTATAGAACGTAAATACACTAAGATAAGTTACGAAAAGAAACTAGACATGAATAGCCCTACAAAATTCAAAGCCGTAATTGAAAATACCCTTGATATAAAATTCATGGATACCGTTGTGTTCAAACGAAATGGCATAGCACTATGGAAAGGCTATGTTGAAGATAAAGACGTTGAGTGGGATAAAAACGGTAATTTTCTAAATCTTAGTGGACGTGATGCCGCTTTCATAATCTGGAAGAAATACTTGGAAGATTTTAGCAATTACGCTCAAAAGACGGCTGGATTTTTCGGTCAAGTAAGTGCCACAGAACTTATTCTTTTTTTGATGAGATGCCCACATTCAGACCCATGTAATGTGTGGGATTCTGTTAATGGATGGACTCTTCAATATCCAAATAACAAAGAGGGCTGGGGACTAGATGCATCTAAACTTCAATGTTCAGCCGCTCGAACAGTAATGTCTTCTCCATCAAGCGGTGCAGGAGACCCACAATATTGCAAATTGAGAGAAAGAGGATTCGGATACAGAAATTCAGGAAATCAATGGGCAAGTTCGATTATGGATGCAATTGGCGTCTCAATTCCAGACACCACTTGGTCAACTAATGGAGTATCACCTTGGGTTAACAATGTTGATTATGAACACAACAACATCAAGTCAAATATTTCCTATAGTGGTCCTGATTCTGGGGCAGTAGTTTCTTTTGACTCACCACCTGAAAACTTACCAAGCGTTACTCCAACTGGAAATATAACTTTCACCTATGGAAGCAACGAAATTGATGGAAGCGGAACAAACTTTCTAAGCTTCACAGAAGGAGACCAAATTAGTGATGGCTACTATTGGTATGTTATAGAAGAAATAGACAGCGACACATTGATGTATATATCATCTCCTTATCCATACTCCACCGTAACAGTTGCTTTTGATGGCAACGTTTCAGCACAACTTTCACAAATAAACAGCTTAGGCATAGAACTTTGGTATAAAACAGATGGTTCTTGGGACTTTTGGGCAACGGCACATTATTCTGTTTGGATTTGGGTTGAAACTCAAGGAATGTGGGAATATCTTTTTGACCAAACAGACGGAGATGTAGGAGTCGGCGGAAAAGGATGGACCATTAGAGAAGTTGATATTTCAAAATACATCAAAACTTACGAAGACCTTGCAAATGTTAAGATAAGAGTTGAAAACGAATCAGGTGCAAATCTTTCTGTCTACATTGGCTATATGAGACTGTTTCTTAGTTACGTATCGAGTGGCACACAAAACGGTCCAAACTCAATTCTAGGCTCACAGGATTATTTCGATATTAGCTTTCCAAACCAAGACATTATGGGAGTCTACTTTGAGAGTAGAATGGACAATGACAGTTACCCAAGAAATTACGAAATCGTTTCTCAAATAGGAATCAAAGAAATAATTGGTCCAGCCACACCACGTAATCCTAAAGCATGGACAGAATATCCCTCAAATACTCCACGTTTAGTGAAAAACGGTGGTGGAAGTAGCCCTGATGTTGCATTTCTCTTTCACGCTTATTCAGGAGAGGTAACGAAGAACTATCAAGATTGGGGAGCAAGCGGATTAGCTGAATATGATTTCGTAAATAGCTTTACCCTCAACTCGTCTCCAACTCCTTCTAAAGACTTGCATCTTGCAACGATATTCTGTGCTTCCGATACAGAAGGAAGTAGAAGTCAATTGGACACAAATATAAGTGCACACTTTGTTGCTCTAGACATAGATTCTACTTACGCATTTGCAGGATTCGTTGTGCATATATGTATAGATTCTCATTATCCATCAACAACAGACTCAGTTCCAACTGTCTTGCAATTCGATACTCAATACTTTTATGAAGTAAAGCATGTAGATGGAACTGTTTTCATCAAAATCTGGTCGAATGCAGGAACACTTTACAACAAATCATTCAGTTACGCCTATGCTCTACGATACCTTTATGACGCTCAAACATGGGGTGCAACTGAAACGTATTCAGAATCTCCAATTTACACACCTCTATTTCCTTCTACTAGCCCGCCAGAATATGGAATTGATACAGACCTTACTGAAGCAGTTGCTAATCTTGGAGATTGGACTCAAGACCAAGACTACGATGGAATACACAATCCATGGACAGTTTATGCTTTTTCAAATACAACCGACAAATGGATAGGCATACAAGCTGGTCCAGCAGAATTAGGAAGCAAAGCATATTCATTCCGCTTCAATAACTTATGGTCTTCAGGTGGAATTCTTTACACGGGCGGCTCAATTACAGGCGGCTCAATAACTTTGAAGGGGAGACTCTATAATGGCGGTTCAGGACATTGGGATAATGTCTCTATAAGAGTCTACGTCTCGATTGATGGAGTTAACTGGAAGCATAATTCAGGAGTTGATAATGTCACATTTTCAAGCACAGATTGGACAGAACAAACATTAGACCTTACAGATGCTCTTATGCAAATTGCAAACCCACTTCCGCTAGTCAATCTTGCAGGATATTGGAACGTTATGGTAAGACTAGAATTCTTAGGCTATAGTGCTGGCGGAGATGAAAATCACGGTGGAGTTGAAGTCTGCTGGATGTATTGGAACAGTATCTCAGGTTCAGGAAGTTGGGACAATACTGGATTAAACGGAGACATCCAAGAAACCAGTTCTCAGCAAGCCGAAATACAATTGGTTCCAGAAGTCACTAATGACGGCTCAAAAGGCGGTCCTTACATAGATTGCGTTCACAGTTGGAATCCTGTGAATATAGGCAACATTCGAATCAGAATAACTAAAGATGACCCAGACCATGGATGGGCAGTCTCTCAAGTTTACGTGTATGGGGCTACCGAGATAAGATTGCGTCCATATCTAGGTGGAGTAATATACGATGATGGAAGTGGACGAGCCACAGTTCCACCCGAAACAGCACCCGTATCACCAGACCCAATAAGTGGTCATTATACTGGTGGTCCATACATCAAAAACGTTATCTTTGAAGATAGTTTTTCATCACCGATTGGACCTGTTAACATCGGTAGGTCAAGGGTATTAGACGCCCTCAACTTCGTAGTTCAGCAATGCTATGACCAATACTATAATGTCTTCGAGTGGTGGATAGACCCAGATGACAACAACACATTGCATATAAAATCATTGAAGGGAAGTGACAAATCCCAAACAGTATTCTTTGAAAAGGCAAATGAACCTTCAGGAAGTGATTCTCACGCCAAAGCCACCAACATCAAAAGAGAAAAATATGTTGATGACACAGTTCAAAGGGTTTACGTTGTAGGAGAAGGAGAACAGAAGACCCAGCAAGAAGCCAGCGTTTGGGTCGAGAATGAAGATGCCATGGATGAAATTGGAACGTTCTATGAAGAAATAGACCATGAGAAATCTTTAGCACCAGACGAAAGGGGTAATCCATCTGTTGCACAAATAATTGGAGAAGTCTACATCAAGAAAAATTCCACAAAACGTGACCAGACAGTATTTAAAGTATCCAAAGACCCATACAACACATTCGATTATACTAATCCAGATGACACATCAACATATGATATTGGAGACGAAGTGTGGGTTAAAGATGCCTTAACTCAAAGTAACGAATCAATGAGAGTTGAGAACATTGGAGTTGAGGTTGATTATACTGGTGAAGTTGTCACAATTTATTGTGACTACCCAAGATACCGTTTCGAAGATGAAATACAAACTATCTACGCTCAATTGAGAAAGATTGGGGCAGTAGGAGTCATCAAGCCAGATTGGACCGCTCAAGGAATAGACCAGACTCAAATTGACGCTAGTGCAATTAGCGCAAAAAGTAATTTCGAAAAAAGCGCAAAGAATGAAGAATCTAGTCAAGACAAAGATATTCGAACTGATGAATGGTCTGTTGAAGATGAAAGTGGAAATACACCATCAAGTTATGAAGATTATCTTGCAGATGGAACTACTAAATATCAAAAAGCTACTAATTCTGCTGATTTCCATGGGATGCAATGGAACAAAACAAGTAGTTGGATGCAACTTCAAGGACCAAGTAGTGATAATTCTCATACTCATACATTGAGGGTGGCAATAACACAAGATGATTTGGGAGATATTCTTTCACTCACATTAGACAGAAACCCGAATATGGTTTTGGAAGTCAAAATTTATGAAGAACACACAGATAGTCCTACTTGGTGGGCAGATGGAGACTTCTTTGAAGCGGGATTAAGAGGTAACGTAAACGCATCAACAGAATACACTAATCCAATTGGGTTCTGGTTCCATGGTGTGAAACAAGGTGAAATCGTGAAACTTTACGCATATTACTCTCTTGATGGAGTTACAGTAGTTAAGAAGTATATTCGAGACCTTAATGTAGGTGGAAAATACGGCTCTGGAACTGCTCTTATAAATCCACAAAAATACAGACTTGAAATAGTCTCGAATAATACTACAACTTTGCCTAACGGAGACATTATTTCGAACCCTCAAGGAACAGTAATATTCAATGTCTACGACCTTAATACGCCAGACGGTTCGGGAGAAAAGAACCCAACAACTGTTATTGGTCTCTTTAATGGAACAGACCCAGCAAGTATCACAGTAGTTCCGCTTTGGGCTTTGATTTCTGGAACGCATGGAACAAGCCAAAGATGCCAACTTTACATCTACCGCTACAAGACGGAATGGGTGAGGTGCTTAAACCCATGACCGACCTAACTATTGACCAAACGTGTCTCATAGTTATGCATCCGACTGATTATCCGACAGACCCAGAAATAAGTCTGTTATGTTCACCTATAGAATGGAAAGAAGACCAAGATTGTGACCCAGCAATTCGTGATGTGCCTACAGACGACTCTCAATTCATGGACACAGACACATATGTTCTTAAACCTAGAAATCTTGATTTCACAATCAGGCTTACGGACCGAGAAAAGAAGAAGATGGACGCACTATTCGAATATGTTGAAAATGTTGGTGGTCTCGATAACAACTTCTATGTAGACATTTACCTGTTTCACACCATTACGCAAACCAAAGGATGGCACTACAAAGTTTTCTTCACCGAGAAACATTATGACCAAGAATATGTCATCCAGAAAGGAAGATTTGTCCGATGGTGGAAACTTAAGATTTCTTGTGATGTCAAAGATTTCGATTACAGTCAACCACAAGTGATGGTTTTCGGAAGCGGTCAAATAAGAATAGACGGCGGTGCTTGGGTGAGTGCAGGAATGACGCCTTACTTTATTGACGTGGGAGACCACATAATAGAATTCAACGGAAGTGGAGTAACGTGGACAGGAAGTTATGGCTGTCTAATTGATAGTGGTCACGAAACAGACAACCCTGTAATAGTCCATGTAACAGGATTTGGAGTAATATACGAGGTGCATCCTTAATGACAGTCCCACCTTATGTATCAATCGGCGGTCTAGGTCTAGATTATGCACCAGCCGAATCAACCCCAACAACTCCTTTCGTTCTCAAATTTGAAAGAGTTAACAAGCAGATAGAATTTACTCCTGCATGGGTGAACAATCCTGAAGCTGTTGACAGTTATCTCTTTAACAAGTCTTTACTTCAACTCGAATACACTTTCAGGGGAAGCGATGATGACAAGTGGAATATTGACCAGCAGATAAGAGCGCACGTTAAAGTTGACTTCCACGATTATGTTCACAACCTTCATGGTTTAGTATGGATAGAAACTGTCGAACCAGAATGGGACCCCATAAATAGTGCGCTACCATGGAAATACAAAGTCGTAGTTATCGGAATGCCGTCTGAATTAGGACCACTTTATGCCCCGACAACATTTGATAGCCGCTATGACGGTTCCTCAATAGTTTTTGGGGACCATCTAGGAAACTTCGTTATTGACGGGCTAGATAAAAGCACAACACTACCATGGGTGGATTACGATGAAAACGGAGACAGTATCGGTCTCGATTTGGGAATGCATGACGTTTACTTCACATGCCCTGAAGGATGCAGATTCTCTAGATGGGTAGCAAGCGGGGACGTTGAAATCATAGACACGGGCGATGACACACAAGTTGCATGGTGCACAGTATTCATCTACGGCTCAAATCCAAGTGTTCCGACTATCACAGCAGAATATGTGGTAGACCCCATAACGGTTTACTTCGATGACTCATACAACATAGATGCCCCAGAATATGACAGGGGACGAGGAAACTTTGAAATGTATTACAAGCTTCCAAATGGAACATGGAATTTAGTTGCAAACAACGAAGTTCCACCATGGGATAGCGGTTCAGAATATCCCTATGGATACTATGCCATAGGATTCAGTCCTGCCGTGCCAGTTGGTGCACCTAATCCATACGAGTTTCTCCCTCTTGCAACATTCTTTGGAACCGAGCACGGTCATTTTGAAATAATGGGTCCTCATCAAGCAAACTCCACTATGACTCTGGTAATCAACACATCTCCATACACGCCTTGTGTTCCAAGTGACATCGGAAAAGATGTCTATAGCGGCTCAACACGCATCGGAACATTACAATCTTACAATAACGCCTTATCAATAAAAATATGGGTCGTTGACACGAGAGAAACATTCAGCGAATCAAACCCGTTGATTCTTCCTTCAGGAACAGCAGTATCAGTCCAAGGTGGAACTGGTGCTGGAACACTCTATCAAACTTGCGCTCCGTCAATATTGCTTTATGACGGCACAAGTGACGAAATCTATGACTTCATAAGTAGCATTCATTTGACGGCGGCTTACAAGAACAAGGCAGGCTTCGTGAGTGTAGAATTCCACTCTAAGAACATGGAGAACCCAGATGTAGATGTCACGGGAGATGAAAATGTCGGAAGAATGATTTTCGAACCCTATACTGTTGATGAATACTACATAGACTTCGTGGGATTCAAACCGTTCGGCTGGTCCTTGAGTATAGGAGACCATACACTTGCTTTCAATAGTAGCAGAAAAGTCATAAAGTGGATTGTAGCTGGCGGTATTACGATAGATGACGACACCGCCGAAGTTGCAACCATTCACGTCACAGGAGCGGGATACATCTGTGCGCTCTTCGTTCCAGCAATAGTCTTCGATGCTAGTATCGAGCCTCAAGATGAAAGTGGACCAACAATATTGACAGTTAACGGAGTTGAATATGCGACTCTTCCACAAAAGTTTGCTCTTAAAGACTATCCAAACGGTGTTGACTACGCATGGGTAGATGCAGTAAGTTTCGAAGGGAAAACCTATTCATGGGTATCATGTTCAGGAATAAGCACCACACAATCAGGCACTACACCTAGCGGTAGAAGCGGTTCTGTTTACGCAACATATACCGCTCCAACTTGTCCAAGTGGAGAGCAAATCACTAACGGTAGCTTTGAATCAGGCTGGGCAGGATGGTTACACGGGGCTTGGGCATATCTGCTTGGTCCTTGTGATTGGAAACCAACACCTCACTCTGGAAGCTGGTTAGTTGAATTAACTAATGCTTCGAACCTAGGATACATAGAACAGGACTTGATACATCCAGTTCCTCAGTCATGCTTTAACGGTGGCTCGGCATTCGGTTTCTGGGAAAGCCAGTGGAAACCTGATGGTGCTTTCGCAACTGCCCAATTCCAAGCAATAATAACCTATACCGATGACACAACCACAACAGTATCTTTGAGTAGAACAGAAGGTTCAAGTTGTTGCGGTGGCGGCGGCTGGGCATCTTGGCAATATTACAACCTCTTGCCATACGTCCAAGCTGGAAAAACCGTGAAGCATATCAGAATTCAAAACAACGGTGGTTCAGCCGACCCATACATAGACGATGTGAGTTGTTATGTATGATGAACTTAACCATCACAATCCCTGTCTTCGAAGACCCTGCTTTAGTGGCTACGATGATTAAAGAAAACTCTGCTATTTTCTCCAAGTATCCTCTAGTGATAGTCAACAAGTCTGGTGGAGACCAGTTCAGAACGATTCAGCTAGGTATCAAGTTCTTTGACCGAGATTCAACATGGTGGGATGCACGAAAGTTTGCGCTCGACTACGTTCAAACCAAATACGTCCTTTGCTTGGACCTAGACACCGTATTGACGCCGCAATATATAGAGCGGGCTATAGCAATCTTGGAATCGAGACCAGACGTAGCCTGTGTAGCAATCAATTATGCCGACCCGCACAAACAAGACCATATTGCGTTCGGCACGAGCATTTGGCGTCTGGACGTTATCAAAAGACTCTATGATTGGGATGCTTGCTCAGGCAAAGCTTGTGAATGCAAGTATATGTGGAGCAAGGTCGAAGCTGAAGGGATGAAAGTTGAAACTCTTCCGATAGAAGCCAAACATATGAGGGATTTTCAAGCCAGCAACACGGTAATAACGGTTGTCCATAGTGACGGGAAGGTGGAATAATGTCTGAAGATGACCCATGGTTAACTGGCTGGGGCTATCGAAAGTCTCACGTTATTAATCCACAAGCTGGTGCTGGAACTCTCTATCAGATACCAATAACGGTCCATGCTGGAACTAATCTTTGTGGTGACAGTCAAGGAGATGTCTACCTTAACAATCACGGGTCCAGAAGTGACTTCGGAGATGTGAGATTCACAGACAGCACAGGGAACACACTATTAAACTACTGGCAAGAATCTTATACTGCTGGTGTAAGTTCAAAGTTCTGGGTCCAAGTAACTGCCGACTTGAGTAGTGTGCCCGTAACCATCTACATCTACTATAACAATCCAAGTATTTGTGCAACAACAAGTAACGGTCTAACTACGTTTCCAGACCTCTTTGACCACTTCGATGAGTGCACTCTTGACCTTGCAAAATGGGCAACTTACGGAAATGGAAGTGCCCCATATGTTAGCGGTTCTTATCTTGTTATGCCTTATACTGCAAGTTACACTTGGGAAAGAGTGCAATCCATAGCTACATTCGGAATCAAAAAAGCTATGAGAGTTAGACAATATCAAGATTCTATTAGCAATTACAATAAAGCAAACAAAATCTTCTTTATGGATTACACGACTGCCGAAACTGCAACAAACTATTTTGGTCACTGGCATAATGACTATGCAGAATGGTTCTGGCAAGAAGTCAAAGGTGCGGCAAGTCAAAGTTGGGATGTAGGTGGGGCAGATGTCAACCAACATATTTTCGATATTTGTAGAGATTCGGCAAGTTCAGCCTATTGCTATAAAGATGCAAATTTGGAAAAACACATGACTACCGATATTACTGGCGATGCTTCTATGGTCGGCTTGCAAGTTGGCTTGGCTGGATGGAGCAACTATGGAAACTTCACCGTTTATACCGATTGGATTCTAATAAGAAACTACGTTTACCCAGAACCAGCAAACGGCACATGGGGACCTGAAGAAACTCCTGTGACCACAAACACGAGAACTTACAGTATTGATTATGACGCCGAAAAGTTAAGCGTTACCAAGACAAGCGATTTAGACGTAACTCTTCAAGAACAGAATGTTCCAGTAACCTATGCCACAGACGTTGCTCTCAAGAAATTAGACCTTTCAACAGGTAGTTTCGTTGACGTGATACTTGAATCAGGTCTTAAAATAATGGTTCCTGTTGATGTGGCATTACAAAAATATGACATCACGATAACGGAT
>Ga0187881_10000762_pt1 | contig 37183 bp, 34 predicted proteins | sample June2016WEW_19_1_2_FD_133017 | JGI IMG/M metagenome (GOLD analysis project Ga0187881, IMG submission 133017) | Peatland microbial communities from SPRUCE experiment site at the Marcell Experimental Forest, Minnesota, USA - June2016WEW_19_100 | ecosystem: Environmental > Terrestrial > Soil >... | reverse complement strand
GAGATTCATCGTATCGAGAACTGAACTCGGCACAATCATAAGCGAACCGCCTGCTCGTATGCCTTCATAAACGATGTTCATTGCGCGAAGCTGCAAAGCAACAGGGTTATCCTGGTATCCTTTAGACGCCATTGCGAACTTCTCGGCAATTTCCATTTCCGCCGTTCCGAGTATTCCTCGTGCCTGCCGTTCTCTTTCGGCCTGGGCCTGCTTGGAAAGAACGTCTTTGAGGTTTTCAGGGATAGCTATGTCGCGGATTTCGATTGAGGTGACACTGATACCCCAGGCCTCTGTCTTTGCCTCAAGCACCTTCTGAAGCGTCTTAGCAACCTTTTCACGGTCGGAAAGAATTTCAGCAAGGGAATGGATGCCTACTATATCCCGAAGCGCGGTCTGAACAGCCAGCGAAATTGCCTGATAGTAGCTTTCGACTTCAAGCAGGGCTTTTTGGCTATCCCAGACATGCCAAAACGCGATTGCGTCGATATTCACAGGCACGGTATCGCTGGTAAGCATCGCCTCGCTGTAAAAAGTTGTGGTGCGAACTCGCATATCCACAACGCGAATAACGCTTTCGAAGATGGGTATAATCATAAAAAAGCCCGGGCCCCTGACAGAACGAAAACGTCCCAATCGCAACACAAGTGCTTTATCCCATTCGGCCAAAAGGTGCGCAGACAATGACCACAGTGCGGCAAGAATTCCGCCGATAATAAACGTTGCAACAGCAATAGTCGAGTCCTCCGCCTTCAACCTAAGCACGCCGGTAATAATTGTCACCACAACAATGAGAGCAGTAACCAGGGTAATTGGCGCACGGGTTTTGATTCGCTGAATCTGACGGACAGCATGGTCTTTGTTGAGTTGTGTCATAGCATCATACATAGGGTTCTCCTTTCCACTAACAAGGTTTTCATTTTCGCTAACAGGGTTTTGTTTTTTTCTAACATTTTTAGCTACTTCTGATATCAGTCTGACTGGAATATTAAAAAGCATAGGACTCTCCTTTATTATTTTGACGGTTGTCTCTGCATGCTCTGCAAATATTCGATAATCTCATCTATTGTCAGGTTCTGCAACTGGGCTCTCGAAATAAAATCTCTGCAAAGCTCTTCGAGAGCCCGCTGATTTTCGGCACTCTTTTGGGCTTGGGCCGGCGGCTGTGGGCGAACAAATACGCCTGTACCCTGCTGCGTATCAAGAAAGCCGAGAAGCTGAAGCTGGGAATAGGCCTTTACAACAGTATTAGGGTTGACTTCTAGTTTTACAGCCATGTCGCGGATAGTCGGCAATCTTTCGCCGGGCAGGATTGTGCCAGCAGCGATGCTGGACAGTATGATATCCACGAGTTGGCGATAAAAAGGCACATAGCTTTGTTTGTCTAATTTAAAGTTTATCATTGTATTAGTATTATAGTACACCATCTAACCGAGTCAAGAAAAATCTTTTTGAAATTTTGATTTAAATTCAAGAACTGTGCTTTTAACCTGAATATCTCACGGTATTTGCCATAAAAATATGATTTAACTGCTTGTTAAGTAAGAAGTTACAATAATGACCCTGCTCAAGCGACTATACGTCGATTGTCGCGGAGTTTGAATGGTAGTTCCATTTATTTGCCGTCGCTGTCCATATCAACGATATCCTCTTCTTCAACGGGCATAAACCACTTCTGGGCAATGAACGTGGGAATGATGGCGCTTGCGATTACGACGCCCACCAGGACTGAATACTGCACCTGGTCAATGTAGCCGGCTGTTAATCCGAACACGCTCGATATGGTTACGAATGTGAGCCCGGTGCTCATCAATAATGTTGTGTATGTGCTGCCGTTGCGAATATATTTCCTCGCGAGGAAATAAACGCCGATGAATTTGGTTATCATTTTCAGCAGGAACAAAATGATAAAAAGCCCCCCTGCCGCGATTATCAAAGGCACCGATATTTTAAGACCGCCCACGATGAAAAATATGGGCGTTATGATAGCGTAAGCAACAGTGCGCAGGCGGTCTCTGACCGCTTTAGTGCCCGTTGTTTCGCTGAAATGGCGAGACATCAATAGTCCTAACAGGAACGCCGGCAAAACAGCGTGCCCATCGCCCAGCTTGGCGAAAAACATAAACACAAGCAAAAGCAGGAATATGTATTTTATCTCCGGCTCGATCACCTTGTTTTTCAGCGTCCGGCTATGAAACACTTTATGCGAGAATTTAGTCGCAAGAATTATTACGGCAACAGACACGGTCAAAAACACCAACGTATAAACACTTGGTTTGGCAAATAAAATGCTCAGGGCGATGGCGGTTCCCATATCGGTAACGAAAGTTGCCGCCATAAGCAACTTGCCTATTTCCGTTGACGTCAATCCCGTCTCAACAAGAACTGAATACACCACGGCAAGGGAAGTCGTAGATAGCGCCACCCCCGCTATCAGAGCCGCCTGAAGAGACCAGCCCGCGACAAAATAGGTATAAAGAAAAACACCTAAGAAAGGACACAGAAAAGAAAAGCCGCCTATGAGCATGCTTTCCTTGAATTTTTCCCGCATCAGACGCGTATCAATCTCAGTCCCTGCCAGATACGTTAGGACAATGCCGCCAAAGCCGGCCAAACAAGTCATCCATTCCTCGGACTTTAGGCCGAAATAACCTCCGATTGCGCCAAGCAAGATTTCAATTATGGCTACCGAAAGTCCCAACTTCAAAGACAGCAAGCTCGAAACGAAAATCAAACCACCTACAACCAGCGGAACCAAATCTGCGTTCATGCCTTCATCTCCATAAAAAACAAAAAACCTCTACCCGCAACGAGTAGAGGTCATTAGCTTAATCAATCGCTAAGCGATTCGGGCGAACCTCATCGCCTTTGTCTGTCCCGGAAACAAGATGCAATAAATTGAGCAGTAAAAAGTTGAACAGGAAACCGCAGTTGAGCGTTTTCGCCTGCTCACCTGTTCAAATGCTCAACTGCTCAGGTTGACTCTGCCAAAGGCAGAATCAACCTGGGGTACTAGGATTCGGACCTAGACTAACTGATCCAGAGTCAGTTGTGCTACCATTACACTATACCCCAATAAAAGTATTGACCGCAGGTGCGCATCTAATTTACACTGATTGTTATGGATTTGCAACTATATTCAAACGACGTGAAAAACGCGACGGACGTCTTGAAGGACATCCTGCTGTCATTCATACCGCTGTTCGTGGCAGTCGATGCAATCGGGGTGCTGCCGATATTTGTTTCGCTGACGGAAGGCCTTGATAAACAGCAAAAAAACAAAATCATAGTCCAGTCAATGATAACGGCTTTTTTGCTAGCGGTCGGGTTTATCCTCATCGGCAAACTGGTATTTAAGCTGCTCGGTATTACCATCGGCGATTTTATGGTCGCAGGCGGCGCGCTGCTTTTCTGCATAGCAATAATAGACCTTGTGAGTCATACCAAAGAAAGACGTATGCCCGTCAAAGACCTTGGGGCGGTGCCAATCGGCACTCCTCTTATTGTGGGGCCGGCGGTGCTGGCAACCTCGCTTTTAATAATCTCTGAATACGGTCTTCTGCCAACTGTCATCGCGGTAATTGGGAACATTCTTTTCGCGGGTCTTATTTTCAGCGGCTCATACTGGCTGATAAAAGGCCTTGGCGAAGCGGGGACGAAGGCATTATCAAAAATAATGAGCTTGCTTCTGGCGGCGATTGCGGTGATGCTGATGAGAAAGGGCATCCTGCTGTTTATAGGTCATGCCTAGAACATAACAGGACATCAGGAAACCAGGGAATCAGGATATCAGGAAGAATGCGAGAAAACAAAACATCTGATAGACAGAGTATCGCAAGAGCAGGTTGCCCGGCAGATAAGAAATACACACAACCAGCGACACCTGTGGCAGGATTCGAAGAACTTTGGGTTTGGCAGAAGGCAATCGGTCTTATGAAAGAAATTCACCATTTTTGTAAAACACTGCCACGAGATGAAACCTTCAAAATCAAAAATCAGATAGAACGCTCATCTTCGTCGGTCTGCGACAACATCGCTGAGGGGTATAGCGCATACTACTACAACGAAAAAATAAAGGGATTCAACGTAGCACGGAAAGAAGCTGGAGAAACACAGAATCAAACTCGCCAGTTAGCAATCAAAGGTTATCTGGAACCAGACCAATCGCAAAATTGGGTAGAGCGATATGAGGAAGTGATAAGAGGTATTAATGGTTATGTTAGATATGTCAGAAAAAAGAAAGATGCTGGAAATCAAGGTGTATCCTGACAACCTGATACCCTGATAACCTGATAACCTGATAACCTGATACCCCGATGTAAGCCGGAGACATATACTATGACACTTTCAAAAGCAGGACAATCATGGGAATTCAACAGTTGTCTTTTAATCGTCGCCCATCCCGATGATGAAACGCTATGGGCAGGAGGGCTGATGCTGCTGCACCCACAGACACGCTGGACGGTGATTACGCTTTGCCGAAAAAGCGACCTTGAGCGCTGTGCCAAATTCAACCGTGTAATGGACTATCTTGGCGCAAAGGGGATTATGGGCGACCTCGACGACGGCCCGGAACAAAAGCCCCTTGCTGAAAAGGAAATCAGGAAAACAATCTTGTCACTGCTGCCTATGGACAAATTCGACCTGATTCTTACGCACAGCCGATGGGGCGAATACACACGGCATTTGAGACATGAGGAAGCATCAAGGGCGGTATTATCGTTGCACACAACAGGCGAACTTCCGAGCAAATTGGTATGGATGTTCGCGTATGAGGACGGGGGCGGCAAATATCTGCCAAAAACCAGCCGGGACGCTGATATACAGATTTGGCTGCCCGACACAATCTGGCAGGAAAAGTACGGAATCATAACAGAAATGTATGGTTTTGCAGCCGACAGCTTCGAGGCCAAATGCTGCCCGAAACAGGAAGGGTTCTGGCAATTCGGCACAACTGTAACGCCAAATCGAGGAGAAAAAAAATGAAGGTTCTGCTGCTTTATGATTATCCGCCGTCGCCAGCGGGCCTGGCAACACAGGGGCATTTGCTGCACCGGGGCCTGACGGAGCTTGGCGTTGACGTGCATTCGGTGAATTTCGAATCGGCACAGGAAAAGGAATGGTACTATCGCTGGTTCGAGCCAGATATCGTGGTCGGCGTGGGATACTGGGGGCATACGCCTTATTTGGTGCTTCATCCGCAAAGATATGGTGTTCAGCCAGTGCCGTGGTTAGTCGCGGATGGCTATATGGGCGATTATCACGAGATACTTGAAAAACTGCCTTTGATACTTGTTACAAGCAACTGGGTGAAAAGTGTTTATGTTCGAGACGGCCTGAGCGGCAAAAATATCGAGGTGCTGCCCGTCGGCTGCGATACCGATGCCTTCATACCACGAGACAAGAACGACCCCAAGGTTACGGCGGTTCGCGAATCGTTCGGCATCGCGCCCGACCAGATAATGATTATGACTATCGGAGGCGACGCCACATCGAAGGGCGCACAGGAGGTTATGCAGGCGCTTGCCCTGATTGACACAAAGGCACCTGACTGGAAATACGTCTGCAAGGTTTGGCCCCAGCCGAGGACGGAAAAGCAAAATTCAATCGATATGCAACTGGCAACCGACCTGGGAATCGAAAAAAATGTTACATATACGACGAACGTTACGAGCCGGAATTTTATGCCCTATCTTCTGGCTGCCTGCGATATTTATGCGGCGCCATCCCGACTGGAAGGATTCGGTATGATTCAGGTTGAGGCTGGCGCCTGCGGCAAGCCGGTAATAGGTATAAAAGCAATGGGACTACTCGATACTATCGTTGACGGCGAAACCGGTTTTCTGGCAGAGGTCGCTACCGAAATTCGGCTAAGGGAAACAATTCTCAACGACGAATCAGGGCACAAAATAAGCCGCAAAGTGGTCTTCAAAGAGCCGCGAATCGTCGATTACAGGGCAAGCGTACACGACATCGCCAAATACCTGATGGAGCTAATGACCAACGCAAAGCTGAGAAAAAAAATGGGCGAGGCAGGCAGACGGCGAGTAGTGGAAAAATTTGATTACCGCGTAGTCGCAAAAAGATTTGTCGAGATAATCTCAAAGCGGCTGGGAATTTCGTAACGTGAATAAACCTGATAAAGCACTGGTTACCAGAGCAAAAGAAGCGGCGATAAAAGTCCTGCTTCACAACGCTCACGGCCGCTACAAGGGTTTGCCCCGAACAGCCGGCTGGGGATATCCGGAACCATACACACGAGACCTGATGGTGTCGTCGCTGGGTGTCCTGTTGACGGGAAAAACCGAGCTAATCAAGTCCCTGCAAAAGACGCTCGAAACCGCCGCCCGCAATCAAAGTCCGCAGGGACATATCCCGTCATTGGTTCACGACCGCGAAGACCGCGGGTCAAGCGACTGCACTCCCCTGTTTTTGATAGCCGTCGCCCTGTTCAGGAAGGTAACGGGAAAGAAAAATTTCCTCGAGCAGACAATCCGAAAAGCGATTGTTTGGATGGAACATCAAAGCCCCACAAACCGCGTCCTCGTAGCTCAACTGCCGACAAGCGACTGGCGTGATGAGCAATGGGTTCTTGGATACGGGTTGTATGTGAATACCCTTGTGTATGCCTATCTGCATTTGTTCGGGCAACATCGGCGAGCGGCAGAACTTAAAGAACAAATGGGGCAATTTTTCGTGCGCGGCGACAGGCAAAACAAGCACATACACGAAGGGCTTGTGTTGCCGAATAAACCGTACTATGCTTTGTGGGCTTACAAGATTTACAGAAGCGAACGCTTTGACCTGTTAGGCAACAGTATTGCAATTCTTACTGGGCTGGCATCGACCTCAAGGGCGAGAAGAATAATATCGTGGGTCGAGGCGGAATGCCGGTCGATGAGAAAAAATGGCGATTTGACGGTGAATCTGCCGCCGAATTTTTTTCCGTATATCAGGCCCGGGAACCCTGACTGGGTTGCCCGATACGCGAGATACAACAAGCCGGGGGACTACCATAACGGGGGGATATGGCCTTTTGTGTGCGGGTTTTACGTGGCAGCACTTGTGGCGGCGGGCAAATACGAGCTTGCTGAGAAGAAACTCCTGGTGTTGACGGAACTTGTGAGGCCTGCCCGCAAGGCAAAGGTTGAGTTTGGATTTAACGAATGGTTCAAGGCACAAAACGGCATCCCCCGCGGCGAGGACTGGCAAAGCTGGTCGGCTGCGATGTACTTTTACGCCGCCCAGTGCGTGGAGCAAAAACGAACGCCTTTTTTCGACCGTATTCGGCAATTCGCCCTAAAATAATCCCTGTGCCCTTTCGATTGACAGATATTTCCTGACCGGCTAACCTATACTTATGGCTCGTCTGTTACAAATCTTGTTTGTCTGCTCGGTTGTAATGTTGCCTGCCGGCTGCGACAAAACCCAGAAAAAACCGGAGACCGAAGGCATTAAAATAGGCGACCTTGCGCCGACCGGCAAGCGTGTTCAGCCGCAGACCCTGCGAACAACCAATATCGAAATCATAAGTTATGAGCTGCCTGTGGATAAAATCACATCAATGGAAGGCATCTGGCAGATGCTGAAGCCGGGGACACTGCGATACAACGACCTTGGCGGTTTTGCAGCAAACGGGTTGCGAGCCGCTATGGGCAATTTCGCCGCGTTTAATAAAGTTACCGAGATATTAAAAAACGCAAACGCGAAGAAACTGCCCACAAACTCGCTGTTAATGTCGGACAACCAGCCGGAAATGGTCAATATCACCAGAATACCGCACAAGACCATCTCCTTCATAGGTAAGCAGGGCGTCACCAAAAATGCAGATGTCGGGCCTGGAATTGTCGGGCTACAGGTGCTCTCGAGACAAATCACCAGAGATTCAACTTCACCCAGGACAGGCAAGCCACCTGAATCCAACGTTGAGATACAGGCGAACAGACCGCAACTGGCGAGCATCCAGATAACGCCTGTAATTTTTTCCTCGACCGAAGGCGCTGCGCCTGCACTGGCGGAACAAATCAGAGAAAACGACTTACGAATTTACTCAGCGGGATTTTCCGCGATGATGAAGCCGGGCGATTTTATCCTGCTAAGCCCGCGCGAATACAATCCGGATGAAACCACGGCAGCGGGCCGATTCTTTACCAAAAGCGGATCTGGGCCGGCCATTACGGTTTATTTGCTGGTCTGCGTATCGATTTTTTAGCCATGCCGATAAAACCGATAGTAGCGCTGACATACTGTACCGAATACAGAGAACCTGTCGTAGCCGAGGCAATCGCCAGACAATTTGAACTTCTCGGCGGAATCGGACGATTCGTGAAAAGAAACGACAGCATCCTCCTGAAGCCAAACTTTATCGCCCCGAAACCCCGCCATTGCGCCACGCAAACCGACCCCTCGGTCATAATAGAAACCGCCAGGATACTTAAGGATTTTGGCGCAAGGCCCTTTGTGGGAGATTCGCCGGCGTGGGGAGACGTCTTTGAATGTGTCAGCGTACTGGGACTCGAAGAACCGCTGAATAAACTGGGTGTCCCCGTCAGGCAGTTAGATAAGCCGGTGAAGCGTCAGATAGCCGGCGTCGATGTCGGTATAAGCTCGGCTGCACTTGATGCCGATAAAATTATCAACCTGCCGAAATTCAAGTCACATCAGCAGCTTGTGGCAACGTTCGCGATAAAAAATATGTTCGGCTGTGTAAGCGGCAAGTGGAAGGCGTACTGGCATTTCGCAAAAGGCGGCAATGAAAAGAAATTCTGCAAGCTGCTCATCGAAATATATAAATTTATAAATCCCGCCCTGACCATTATTGACGGCGTAATCACAATGGACGGCCCGGGACCAATCAGCGGCAGAGCAAGGCCGCTTGGGTGGTTAATAGGAGGGACAGCGCCGATGGCCTGTGAAATAGTATGCAGCAAGCTGATAAATTTATCGCCGGAATCACTGCCCATCGTAAGAACCGCAAAACAAATCGGTTTCGGCTGTACTGATTTTAACGATATCGAAATCGCAGGCGACACATTTCCTGAAACTGTCTGCACCGATTTTGTATTAGCCAAGCCGATTCCAATCAGGTTTTCGCTGCTTCACGTCTGCAAAAGCGTCTGCAAGCAAATCCTTATGCTCAGCCATTCGCGTTGACAGCCCCCTGCCGTTGGGCTAATATCCGGATTATGCCTGAAAAAACGATTAACATCCTAGGTATCGAGACAAGCTGCGATGAGACAGCCGCGGCGGTTGTCGCCGACGGCAAGACCGTCAAATCATCGATTGTAACCTCGCAGGCCAAACTGCACGAGAAATATGGCGGGGTCGTTCCCGAAATCGCCTCGCGCGCCCATATCGAAAATATCTATCCCGTAATAACCGAGGCCCTCAAAACCGCCGGTGTCGCCAAAGACGATATTTCCGCAATCGCAGTCGCAAACCAGCCGGGGCTGGCTGTCGCGCTGGTTGTGGGCGTAACGGCGGCAAAGACATTGAGCATGGCTTGGAATAAACCATTGATAGCGGTCAATCATCTTCACGCGCATCTGCAGTCGGCAATGATAGCTGAGCAGAATTTGCAGTTGCCGGCAATTGCGCTGATTGTATCGGGCGGGCACACATGTCTTTACGAATGCGAATCGCCTCTCGAATTGAAATTGATTGGCCGATGTATCGATGACGCGGCGGGCGAGGCATTTGACAAGGTCGCCACGATTTTGAAACTGCCCTACCCGGGCGGCCCATCGATTGAAAATGCGGCGAAAACAGGCAATCCACGAGCGATAGATTTTCCGCGTTCGATGCTGGGGGCGGATTCGCTCGATTTTTCTTTCAGCGGCCTCAAAACTGCTGTGCTTTATCACTGCCGGGGACAGGAAATGAAGGGGCAATCCAAAGTCGATTCGATGAGCAAACAGGAAATCGCAGATATCGCCGCGTCTTTTCAATCGGCGGTGGTTGATGTTTTGATAGAAAAAACCCAAAGGGCAATCGATACCGTAAGGGCAAAGACCGTTTTATTGGGCGGAGGAGTCGCGGCAAACAGCTCGCTGCGGGCCGCCCTCGCGAAGATGTGCGAATCATATACACCGGCGAAAAAACTGCTGGTAGCCCCGAAAGCATATTGCACCGACAACGCCGTTATGGTAGCTTCGCTTGCGTATCATAAATACAAAGCGGGTCTGTTCGCGGACCTGACGCTTGAACCAAAGGCAAACGGTTAAGGAGTAATCATATTCAGCCGGAACAGTTAAAACAGTTGCTGCAGCAGGTGAAAAACGGCGGGGTAACCATCGACGAGGCGGTCGAAAAGCTTCGCCATTTGCCTTACGAAGACCTCGGCTTTGCTCGTATTGACCACCATCGTCATATCCGCCAGGGGTTCCCCGAAGTGATTTACTGCCCCGGCAAAACAACCGAACAGATAATCAAAATTTTCGCTGCGCTTGCGGCGAAGGGCAACAACGTTTTGGCCACAAGGGCAGAAGAAGACGTCTTTGAAGCAATCGCGAAAACAGGGCAACTCCCCCTCGCACGATATGAAAAAGCAGCGAGAGCGATAGTTCTCGAACAAAAGAAGCTCACGCCATCGAAATCCGTCCTTCCGATAGTAACTGCGGGCACGGCTGATTTGCCCGTCGCCAGCGAGGCCAAAGTTACCGCGGAGATTATGGGCCAGCGAACAGAACTGGTTTGCGACGTGGGCGTTGCGGGCCTGCATCGATTGCTTGCTCACGTGCCAAAACTGCAACAAGCCAACGTCATAATCGTCGTTGCGGGAATGGAAGGCGCGCTTGCCAGCGTTGTGGGCGGGCTCGTGAGCTGCCCGGTAATAGCTGTGCCAACCAGTGTCGGTTATGGCGCAAGTTTCGAGGGGCTTTCCGCTCTTTTGACGATGCTCAATAGCTGCTCTTCGGGCGTTACAGTCGTGAATATCGACAACGGTTTTTCCGCGGCTGTAACCGCAACATTAATAAACAAAAAAATTGACGAAAAAACACACTGAGGCGACTATGCGGACAGTAACAAAAATTCCCCGGCTAAAACCTCGTGCGGCAGACGCACATAAGGGCGATTTCGGCAAGGTTTGCATTATCGCGGGCAGTATCGGAATGAGCGGTGCGGCGGCCCTTGCCGGAAGAGCAGCGTTGCGGGCGGGCGCGGGATTAGTGCGAGTGGCGACACCTAAAAGTGCCCTGCCAATTGTGGCGTCAATCGAACCATCCTTCACAACTATCCCCCTGCCGGAAGATAATGCGGGCAGAATTGCCGCAAGTGCCGCTAATACAATTCTCAATTTACTCCCAGACAACGACTGCATCGCTTTTGGTCCGGGTCTCGGTATTACGCAAGGCGTGTCCTCGGTGCTTCAGCGACTGCTGGAACAAAAAGGGTTGCGGTTGATTATCGATGCCGACGGGTTGGATAACCTGAGTAAAATAAATGACTGGCCTCATAAAAGCAAAGCGGACATTATTTTGACGCCTCACCCCGGCGAAATGAAACGGCTCTGGGCGGGACTTTTCAGAACCCCCCTGCCCGCAGACAGGAAAACCCAGGCGATACAAATGGCAAACAAAACCGGGACAACCGTCGTATTAAAGGGGAACAGAACTGTAGTTACTGACGGAGAAAAATTATATGTGAATAAAACGGGCAATCCCGGTATGGCTACAGGCGGAACGGGTGATGTCCTGATGGGAATAATGACCGCCTTGGTTGGTCAGGGTTTGAACAATTTTGACGCAGCAACACTTGGTGTGTATGTTCACGGGCTGGCAGGAGACATCGCGGCAAAGAAATTCGGGCAAATAAGTTTAATCGCAACGGACATAATTGAGTCGCTTGGTGAGGCGTTTAAGGAAATCTAAAAATACACAACACTACGAGGTTAAGAATGGACAAGACAAGAGAGTTTTTTGCGAAGTTCAAAACAGATATCGATAAATTAAAAACCGAAATTCCTGATACATTGCAGGGATTCGGCGGACTATTTCAAAAAGTGATGAAAGACGGCGCATTGACAAGCAGGGAAAAGGAACTTATCGCACTGAGCATAGGCGTAGCAATGCATTGCCCGCCTTGCATCCGTTCCCACGTACAAAAATGTCTGGAAAGCGGAGCTACCCGGCAGCAGATTCTTGAAGCGGCATCGGTATCAGTTGTGATGGCGGGCGGTCCTGCTTACGTTCACATACCAATGGTTCTTGAAACGCTCGACGATTTGCAAAACGGCGGTTCCGATAAAAAGTAAGCTTTCAGACGCAAAAATTGTTGTTGTCTAATTGGGAGATGAATAATCTTCTCGCCGACTCTCCGGCTGGCCGGTTTTTTCTGGTAATATCCACTCATCACTGGTAAATTATTACTGCTTATACGGCCACGTGGTGTAAGCCGGAAAGTATGGATAATAACCAGTCAAATTCGCGTTCAAAGCCGGAAAATGAAATGACCGGAGGTGATACGGCCGTGCAGAAAGCCGAGTCGTCCTCGCATTTCAAGCGGAATCTCATTCCCCTCGATGAGTACGCCACACGACAGGGAATCTCCAACGACATAGTCGAACAGCAGGGTCAGCTCGGCGTAATCCAGATAAGAAAATTCAAGGGGCAAAAATTCGTCGTAGATGTTTCCCCTGAGCAGTTGAGCGAATTTGAAAATGAGAACATTGCAGAAACCGCCCGCAAACCCGTTGTGCCTCGCGCAACAACCTCCTCCAAAATTTTCACCATAGTTCTATCCACTGTTACTATGGTCATTATAGTCGGCCTCTTTTGGCTTTATATGTCCACAAAAACCAGGCTGGACGACCTTAACGCCGAATACAAAAGTATCCAGAACAGATACAACGAAATGACCAGCACACACCAGAGTTTGCAATCTATGCAGGAACAGATTGTAAGCGCAAAAGCGGAATTTGCTCGCATCCAGAATCGAATCGCCACATCGAAAACCGATATGGAAAAAATTCAGGGCGACCTGAACAAAACGAAAAAAAACCTCGACACCATTCAGTCGGAACTGACAATCTTCCAGGGACAAATGTCGCTGTCAAAAGTCGAATTAGAAGGCATCCAGAACAGCTTGAACGAAAGCAAAAACCAGTTGGATACCCTGTATCGGCAAAACTCCGACGCAGGGGCAAAGTAGTCGATTTATCGTTTACGGCCTGTTATTGCGTGCTTTTGATTTTCAGGCAATTCAGCAGTTTCCAGCCGGCCGGCAAAACAGCCGCGGCAAGAACCACCTTAAGAATATCCCCAACGATAAAAGGATAAAGGCCAACCGTTAACGCCATCCTGATATTGGTCATAATCGCCAGCCAGCAAACGCCAAATGCGTATAACACGATTTCGCCCACAAGCATCGCAGCTATGGTTGTGCTGACATGCCTGTCCCAGCCCATTTCAGCTAATTTGCCGACGACATACGCCACTGCAACAAAGCCGACAAGATAACCGCCCGTCGGACCAATCAATGCCGCCGGCCCCATTCCGCCGGCAAAGACGGGCAGCCCTGCAACCCCTTCCACAAGATACGCAATAATCGCCAAGACACCCCGTTTAGAACCGAGCAGCGCAGCCAGCATCAAAACGGCAAATGTCTGGCCGGTAATTGGAACCGGGCTAATCGGGAGATACACTTTCACCTGCGAGCTAAGGCCAAGTATCAATGAGCCGCAAATGATAACCATCGCGTCATACAGAACCGCCGAAATCTTTTCATCGGGCCGAAAAATATCAACAACCGTATTTTTAATCATAACTTAATGCGCCTTCCAAACGTAAATTACTATGTGTTAGCGTTAACACCGCTGGAATTATAACTAATGAAACTGGTCGCGTCAAACACCGCGGTTTGGGCTTGATTCGGAACCACGAAAATATACAATATTACAAGAGTACCGTTTAAATACAGGTAAGATTCAACAATGAAAAAAACAGCCATAATTCTATACCTGCTGATAATCGCCGGCTGCAAAACACCGGACAATCCCCGGCCCGTTTCCAGATTCGATATCGCCATTGAAAACCTGAGCATAACGAGCCAGAAGCTGGAAGACCTGCGAATGGAAAAGGACATTTTCATCAGGTTGCTGGATGACTTTGAAAAGCAAAAGGCGGAACACGCCGGCATATTAGACGCCAACGAAATCGATAAACAGACCAGGGCCTTCGCCGAATGGCATAGGGATATTGCCCAGCGAGAAAAAGACCTGACTATCGAAGACGCGATGAACGTCCTCGCCGCTCACAGAGAGATTTTAAAACGCAGAGCCGCCGAGCGAAATGAAATCACACTTGCCAACCCGGCCGGAAAACCATGAGCAGCCCGCCGAGAAGCAGGCGAATGAATACTGGGCGGTAGAGGACTTGAACCTCTGACATCCTGCGTGTAAGGCAGGCGCTCTGGCCAACTGAGCTAACCGCCCCTAAACATTAAACATAAGGCGTACTTGCGCGACTACAGTAACCCGCAATGCTGCTCATTATACTGAAATCTTCTACAATGTCCAACCGTTATGGTATGCCGGATGAATAAACTGCTCAGCTTCCGGTACGTTGGTTGCCGCCATATTTTTGGCGTCCCAGTAGATTTTTTTACCTGTTCGCAGCGCCACGTTGCCCAGCAGGACCACCTCGGTCATTGGACCGCTGTAAGAAAAATCTGAGCAGGCCTTTGTGCTTTTTTTACAAGCGTCTATCCAGTTTCTGAGATGGTCGCCTCCAACTCGCGGAATGGTCTTTGGCGGCTGTTTATATTCTTTCATTTTTGACTGTGGTATTATTTGCGGGGCGCCTCCCCATCCGTCGCACATAATCTTGCCTTTATCCCCGATGAATAATATGCCGTTCCCGCCGCCTGTAAGTCGTCGCTGTTCTTCAAGCTCTTCGGGCTTGGGTGGAAATATACCGCCTGAGTACCAAACCATTTTGACGGGGGGCATTTTCCCGCGAGCACCGAACTGGTAATAGTAAATCGCCCCGATTGGTGCAGTCTCATCGTTAAATTCAGTCGAGCTTGCTTCGACACTTTCCGGATAGCCCAAGTCAAGCGCCCAGAAAGCCGGGTCCATATTATGACAGGCCATATCGCCGATAGTGCTGTTGCCGAATTCCCACCATCCCCGCCACAAAGCCGGATGATATGTGGGATGATAAGGTCTATATGCTTTTGGCCCCAGCCAGAGATTCCAGTCAAGCCCCTGCGGCACAGGCGGCTGTTCTTTGGGTCTTGTTGTATTATTCTCATCATACCTGCCCGGGTTACGGCTCCACGAATGAACCTCTCTTATATCGCCGATGGCTCCATCGCGTATCCATTCAACCGTCAGACGAATTCCTTCGCCGGAATGGCCCTGATTACCCATCTGAGTAACAATACCTGCCTGGCGTGCGGCTTCCGCTATCGTTCTTGCTTCATAAATATTGTGGGTCAGCGGTTTTTCACAATAGACATGCTTTTTATTTTTGATGGCCCACATCGTTGCGATTGCGTGGTTGTGGTCTGGCGTCGCAATCATAACCGCATCGATATTTTTTACCTTGTCGAACATTTCACGGAAATCCGCGAATCCCTCACATTTGCCGTAATCCTTTGTCTGTTCTTTGCCTGAGTAGGTACTTTCTACTGTTCTTAAGGCGGGGCCTCGTCCTATTCCGCCCTTGCCTTCGTCTGAAGCTGCCTGCTCGGCAACATCGCAAACCGCGATTATTTGCACATCGGAACATTGGAGCAGACCCCTCATATCGTTCATTCCCTGGTTTCCGGCACCGATAACAGCAACATTCAGTTTTTCTGACGGTGCGGTGAAGCCGGAATTCCCAAGGACGTAGCGGGGCAGGATTGTAAAGCCGACCGCTGTGCCGGCGGCGCAAGTTAAAAACCCACGGCGGGAAATATTATCTGCTCCCAGTGTGTATTTCCTTTTTTCGTTTTGCATAACTTTACTCCTTGAAACCGGCGGGGTGTGGGTTAATCTTGTGGTTTTTTGGCCCTTGCGTCAACATTTTTAATTGCTTATTATATCCGCGCAATTCAGGATAGGCGGACTTATAAAAAGCGTTTTTGAGGTGAACCGATGAAAGTTATTGAAGTTATTCAAAAAAGGTATTCATGCAGGGCTTATCTGGATAAGCCGGTGGAACAGGACAAGCTCGACCAGATTTTTGAGGCGGCCCGTCAGGCGCCGTCGGCCAAGAACCTGCAGGACTGGCGATTTGTTGTCGTAACCGACAAAAAAATAAAGCAGCAGGTCGCCGGCTGCACGAATCATCAGGATTCGTTTGGACTTGCCGGCGCAATTATCGCGGCCTGCAGCATATGCAAAGATACGATGAAATGCGGCCAGCAGATTGCCCCGATTGATGTATCAATTGCGCTGGAGCATATCGCCCTGATGGCAACGGAACTGGGCCTGGCGACCTGCTGGATTGGCTCATTTGACGCTGAAAAGGTCAAACAGATTCTGGCAATTCCAAAAGATGTTGCTATAATTGAACTGATGGCACTTGGCTATCCCGAGAAGGGTTCCAGGCAAACGACGCGGGAGCCGATTAAGAATATGGTTTGCTACGACAAGTGGCAATTTTAACGAGCAGTAATGGGGACGTGGTGTAACGGGAGCACACCGCGGTCGCATCGCGGGAATGAGGGTTCGATTCCCTTCGTCTCCAGTCTTCGTTCGCCGCTTGTCGGCGGATGAAGACTGTCACGGCGAAGCCTTTAAAGGGCGAAGCCGGACTTTTTTCTGATGTATATTTGAGCGGCGAACTACGCCTTGGCAAGCCATCGATATCACACAGTTACGCGTTAAGAAACAGGCGATGGTATGGCAACTTGCGGCGTATGCTAAGATCGTGCTATACTGACGGTATGGCTATCAAGGATGAAGGTCATTTTGCCAGGTTAGTGGTTCCGGTAAAGAAGATTGGTCTTCGGAAAGGGTTTTTCCGCTGGCCCGCTCGGCCTGTCTTTGCCTGTTCAAATATGGCTGACGCAATCGGCCTTAAACAGCTTGGCTGTGATTTGTCAAAGTATCATCTCATCGCGAATATAACCAGCGATTCCTACAGGCAGGCAGTGTTAAGAATATATCGCGATAAAAACATTACCAACAGTGAGGCCTACCGTCTAACAATTACTCAGACAGGTATTGAAATCCACGCGAAAACGGATGCAGGCGCATATTACGCCCTGCAAACATTGCGTGAAATAACGGAGATATACGGGAAGGCGCTACCCCTGTGTAAAATAGAAGATGAGCCGGATTTTCGCAGGCGAGGCATATATCTCGATTGTTCAAGAGGGAAAGTGCCCAAACTTGATACTCTGAAAGAGCTGGCCACGTGGCTTTCGCACTGGAAAATAAACGAAATACAGCTTTACGTTGAAAATGTATTCACTTTTAGGAAACATCCTGAAATCGGCAAAGGTTACAGTCCATTCACGCCGGAGGAAATCCTTTCTTTACAGGAACATTGCAAAAAGCGCCATATTCGGTTAGTCGGTTCGCTTGCGAGTTTCGGGCATTTTGAGAAAATCCTGTCCCTGCCGAAATACAGACGCTTAGGCGAAAAGCCGGGGTTTCGCGGCCTTCCGGGGGGCACAACCCTTTGCCCCATCGACCCGGATGCAATCAAGCTTGTCGCGGAACTTTACAGCGAGTTTGTGCCGCTTTTCGAGGCAGAGGATTTCAACGTTTGCTGCGACGAGACATGGGAGCTTGGAAAAGGTCGTAGCGATAAAAAAGCACTTCGCATCGGACCGGGGCAGGTTTACCTTGATTTCATCCTGAAGATTCATCGTCTTTGTGAAAAACACGGCAAGCGAATGAACGCCTGGGCGGACATTATATTGAACCATCCGGAATTGTTAGGCAAATTGCCGAAAGATTTGGTCCTGCTTAACTGGGAGTATGAACGCAACGGCCCAAACATCGCCAGAACCAAGAAAATAGCAAATTCGGGACTATCGTTTATGGTTTGTCCCGGGACAAGCAGCTGGCTGACGCACGGAACACGCCTACCCAACTCGATGGGTAACGTAACTAATTTTGCCGCTGCGGGCCGTAAATATCATGCGGAAGGACTGTTGAACACCGACTGGGGCGATAATGGACATCGTAATTTCCTGGGAGTCAGTTTGCACAGTTTTGCACACGGGGCCGCCAGCGCGTGGAATGGTAAAGCTGTTGATAATGTCAGGTTCACCGAAAATTTCTGCTATCACGCTTTCGGCCAAAAAGACAATCGTATGGCTAAGGCGATAAGATTGCTTGGCAGCGCCTACATCACCTGTGGGAGAACTTCGCCGAATAAATCATTGCTGTTTCAGTCATTTTTTGAGCCGATACTGCGGGACAAAACAATAGAATGCAGCGCAATTGATTTGATGAGCGAGGAAGGTCTGCGACAAATAACGGCAGAGTTGTCTGATGATAAGCTTTGGCCTGCAGACGTAAAACCAATGGGGGATTTTGAACAATCAGCGTTAAAGGAATTGAAGCTGGCCGCGCGTATGGATTGCTTAGCAAGCAAAAGGGCATTGGCGGCAAAGGCGCTGCGAGCGGGGCAAAACGTTAAAAATTCAGAATTGCGAGAGTTGCTCAAGCAAATGCGAGATATCGAAACAGCTTTCAAGGAACTATGGCTGGCACGTAACAAGCTTTCCCGGCTGAATGATAATCTGCGATTATTTAATCTCGCCGAAGATGCGTTGAAAAAGAAATTGTGATGAAGACAAAGAGCCGAATAGCTGAGCTTTCACAAAAATCGAAAATGCGCGTCGCAGGTTTGATGTCGGGCACGTCTGTTGACGGCGTCGATGCGGCGATTATTGATATCGATAATGAAAAAGTAAGTGTGCGGGCGTTTGACACGTTCCCTTATTCTGCGGAGTTACGTCGAGATATTATTCAACTCTGCGGAATAGAATCGTGCAACGTAGCCGATGTTTGTCATTTGAATTTTGTGCTTGGCGAGGTCTTTGCCGAGTCGGTTCTAAAACTATGCAAAAAAAGCGGTATCGGCCTCAGCACGATTGATTTGATTGGTTCTCACGGCCAGACCATTTATCATAATCCCAAAGGCAGGCGTCTCGGCAAAAAAACCGTTCGGTCAACCCTGCAAATAGGCGAGCCATCGATAATCGCCCAGCGAACAGGCATAACAACAGTGGCAGATTTTCGGCCCAGGGACATGGCCGCCGGCGGACAAGGTGCGCCGTTAGTGCCATTTGCGGATTATTTTCTGTTTCGCGATAAACGTCGCAATCGAGCAATCCAGAATATCGGCGGCATCGCCAATGTTACCTCCCTGCCGGCGGGTTGCCGAACAGGCGATATAATCGCCTTCGATACAGGCCCGGGCAATATGATAATAGACGGAATTGTTTCAATCATAAGCAGGGGCAAACAAAAGTTTGACCGCGGAGGCAAAATCGCGGCACGAGGCACAATCGACAAAACAATCCTCGATTGTTTGCTGAAACATCCGTTTTTTGGTCTGCGCCCGCCAAAATCAACAGGCAGAGAGGAATTCGGCAGCAATTATTGCGACGCGTTATATCGAAAGATGAAGAAAAAATCGATACCAGCCGAAAACATTATAGCGACTGTTACCGCGTTTACCGCCGAGAGCATCGTCCGGGCATATCGAAATTTCCTACCCCGAATGCCTGATGAAGTAATATTGTGCGGAGGCGGCGCACATAACTCGACTTTGGTCAAAATGCTGCGGTATGGTCTTGGCAAAAGCAGGATTTTGACAAGCGATGATTTTGGAATCAGCTGCGACGCCAAAGAGGCGATTTCATTCGCGATTCTCGCATACGCGACCATTAAAGGCGAGCCAAACAACGTTCCCGGCGCAACGGGAGCAACACAACAATTGGTTTTAGGAAAAATTATACCGGCATAATGAAAAAGCATAGACCACTTCCGACAACGGAGCACAGCAACCCGCGAAGTAAAAATATCGACCGGCTATCGACCGTGGGAATAGTCGAGCTAATCAACAGCGAAGATATGCTGGTTGCGCAGGCCGTCGGCAAAGAACGCAAAAAAATAGCCGAGGCGGTTGATATGATAGTCGAGGATTTCCGGAAAGGAGGCCGATTATTTTACGTCGGCGCGGGGACAAGCGGCCGGCTGGGCGTTCTTGACGCCTCGGAATGCCCCCCTACTTTCGGCGTCAGGCCGACGTTAGTGCAGGGAATTATCGCAGGAGGCAAACGTGCACTTGTTCGGTCAATCGAGGGGGCGGAGGACAACGCGAATGAAGGAGCCAAGGCGATAATTAAACGCGGGGTTTGCGACAGGGACACAGTTGTCGGAATTGCCGCCTGCGGGCTGACTCCTTACGTGCGAGGCGCACTGAAACAAGCAATGCAAATCGGGGCGGGCACAATTTTTATTACCTGCTCGGCTGAAGGCATCAGGGATATTCCGGCAAAAATCGTTATCGATCCGGTTGTCGGTCCGGAGATTATTACCGGCTCAACCCGGATGAAAGCAGGCACCGCAACAAAGCTCGTACTCAATATTTTAACAACAGCCGCAATGATAAAAATGGGCAAGGTGTACGGGAATTTAATGGTTGACCTCAACGCGACAAATCAGAAACTGCGTGACAGGTCTCAAAGAATTGTTGTTCAGCTGACGGGACTTCCCCGCGCGAAAGCAATCAAATTGCTTGAACGTGCCGGGAGAAAAGTCAAAGCCGCAATCGTAATGCACTTTCGCAAAGTTAATCTGCGACAGGCCCTTTCCATCCTCGACGAATGCGGACAGTCGTTGAGAAGAGCTATTAAGGAAGGTGTATGAGCGAATTTCTTACGGTGCACCAAATATCAGGAACACTTGGTCTGATTGATTTAATAGAGGTGGGCCTTGCGATTATCCTGCTTTTTGTTATTTCATATATCTTCGGACGCGAAGAAAAAGATACGAAAGATTTTTTTATCGGCGGACGAAAAGTCCCTTCGATAGTGGCCTGTCTGTCTTTTGTCGCGACGGAAGTAAGTGCATTGACGATTATCGGCGTGCCCGCGACCGCCTACAGTGAAAACTGGCAGTATCTTCAGTTTTTTATCGGTTCAGCAGCCGCGAGAATTACGGTGGCGTTTCTGTTCATCCCGGTATTTTACCAGTACAACTGCACGAGCATCTACGAGTTCCTCAGGCATCGCTTCGGGCCCCAGACGCAGTACGCCGGCTCGATTTTCTTTTTTATCACACGCTTAATAGCATCCGGCGTCAGATTATATGCCGCGTGTCTGGGAGTGGGGATAATCCTGGGCTGGCCTTTGGCGACGACGCTATTGGTGTTTACGATGGTAAGTATCGCCTTCATTGCGTTCGGCGGAATAAAAGCGGTGGTTTGGGCAGGCGCATATCAAACCCTGGTTTTCTTTTTGGCGGGCGGTGTGCTCTTTGTTTTTCTTTTGCTTAAAATCCAGGGCGGCCTGTCATCCGCCTGGCACATTGCCAATGAGGCCGGCCGGCTGAGTATCTTCAAATTCGATTTCGACCTCAATAACCCGACAACCTTCTGGGCGGGCACCGCCAACGCGTTTTTCATAGGCCTTGCCGTATTCGGAACCGACCAGGAGCTTATGCAGCGGCTGCTTACCGTGAAAACCCGCAGGGCAAGTCAGAAGGCAATTATTTCTACTATACTGGTAGGTCTGCCGATTCTATGCCTGTACCTGGGAATAGGGACACTGTTTTATGTTTTCTACCGGCAGAATCCCGGCGTGCCCGCGCCGGAAAAAACCAAGGAGGTCTTCTCCCACTTCGTAACATATTCTCTTCCCATCGGATTAAAAGGACTGATGCTCTCGGCAATTGTATTGGCCAGCATTGATTCGCCGTTAAGCTCACTGTCATCGTCGTTTGTAACGGATATTTATCGCCCGTTGATTAAGAAGTCCGCGACAGAGGGCCATTATTTGTTCGTTTCCCGGATTGGAGTGGTTACATTCGGCCTGATACTGGCGATTATCGCTTTCGCGTGCCAGCCGGTGGAAAATATTCTCTGGTTTGCTTTTGAAATAATGTCTTTGACGGGCGGTGCAACGCTTGGCATTTTCCTGCTGGGCGTATTAACAAAACGCAAAGCCAACATCAGCAATGCAGCGGCAATGATTATCAGCGCCTTATCTATGACGGCTCTTTTGCTGCTGTCTCATGGCGGATACATCAAGCTGGCATGGAGCTGGCTGATAGTGGCAGGCACAGTGATGACTTTCGTCCTAGGCTATCTGTTCAGCTGTTTCGGGACAAGATTTAATCGCAACAGCCGGGCGTTTTAGAATTATCGCTTTAGGGGAAATATCAGATGATTCCGGCTGCGCCTATCTATGCGCAATCCTGACTTCTTCGGCTATTATTTTCAGGCCCGCTTCGACCTTATCAACATCTTGGGCATAGCTTATGCGAATGCACTGCTGTTTGTGTCCCCAGTCGTCTTCGAGTCCGGGGAAAAAGTAATGACCGGGAACTATGAGAACGCCGCGTTTTTTCAGCCGCCGATACAATTCAGCATCAGTAATCTTCAATCCGGGCAGCCATAGCCACAAGAAAAACGCCCCTTCCGGCTTGTGAATATGAAAATCAATCCCGTCGAGCAGTCCGCAAATCCTCGCAACTGCCCATTTTGCCTTGTCCTGGTAATAGGGCCTTATCACTTCTTTACTCAGCCGAATCAGCTCGCCTGTCCGCACAAGCTCGGTCCCAATCGCGGCACCCAAACTAGCCGTACTCAAGCTCATCACCGCGTTCATCTCCGAAACCATTTCGATAATTTCTTCGCGAGCGATGACAATGCCCGTCCGCGTCGCAGGCAGACCGAACTTCGACAAGCTCATACACACAATCGTATTTTCATTCCAAAGTGGTCTTGCCTCGGTGAAGATTATATTAGGGAAAGGCAAGCCGTATGCGTTGTCGATAATCAGCGGGATGTTGTTTGCCCGGGCAAGTGAATCGAGCTTAGCGACTTCAGCATCGGTCAGCACGTTGGCCGTGGGATTGGTAGGCCTTGAGATGCAAATCGCCCCGATATCCTCGCCTACATTAAGCCTGTCAAAATCCACGTGATATTTGAAGGTATGCTCATCGATATGTTCGATATCGGGCTTATTCGCCACAAACAACCCGTCGGTAAAACCCACGTCGCAATAGCCGGTGTATTCGGGAGCAAGCGGCAGCAAAATTTTCTTTTTTGAGCCGTCTTCAAACTCGCCCGCGAAGATATTGAAAAGTATGAAAAACGCCGACTGACTGCCCGCTGTAAGAGCGATATTCCCCGGCTTGATATTCCACCCGCATTCAGCCCGCAGCAATTCGCAGATTGCTTCAATAAATTCCTTATTGCCCTGCGGCGGGTCATAATCTCCGACCGCTTTTTCGAATGCGCCTTTTTTCGCAAGAAGCCCGCTCATACACTGTCGAAAAACCCGGTCCACTCCAGGTATATGTGACGGGTTACCTCCTCCGAGCATCAGGACATCAACGCCTGCCTTTAGCCCCTCGCCCATATCAACCATCAACTGGCTGATACCCGACCTGCGTTTTATCTTTTGACCAAACCTCGATACTTTCATTTCGCCGAAGTTTAATTCACTTTAATTTTCGCAAATTTGCGTTTGCCGACCTGTATTGTCATCCCGTTTGCGGGAGTAATTTGAGCGTTCGGGTCAGTAACTTTTTGGCCATCGATAGTTACGGCCGATTGTACGCACATACGCTTGGCATCGCCGCCTGATTCGACAAGTTTGCAGTTGATTAGTAACTGCTTTACTGAAACCGGCTCAGCAGGTAATTTGAATTCAGGCATTTCATCAGGCAGTTGCTTTTGAGCAAAGACCTTTTCGAACTGTTCCGCAGCAGAATCGGCGGCAACCACATTATAAAACTGCGCGATAATTGTTTTTGCAAGAAGAATTTTCGCCTCTTTTGGGTGGGTCTTCTGCGAATTAGTCAATTCGGCTATTTTTTCAGCGGGCAAATCGGTAAGCAGGGTAAAATAATTTGCCATCATATCATCGGAGATGCTCATCACTTTGCCGAACATATCTTTGGGCTGGTCGGTAACGCCTATATAATTACCTTTCGATTTGCTCATTTTTTCTTTGCCGTCTAAGCCAACGAGAATGGGACAGGTGATAACAATCTGCGGGGACTGACTATTGACTCGCTGAAGGTCTCTACCGACGAGATTGTTGAAGGTCTGGTCGGTGCCGCCAAGTTCGACGTCGCTTTTTATAGCAACCGAATCGTAGCCCTGCATAAGCGGATACAAAAATTCGTGGACGCCTATCGCGTCGCCCTTCTTATAACGAATCTCAAACGTATCGCGTTCGAGCATACGCGCAACAGTCATATTGCCGGCAAGTTTAATAATATCGGCAAGATGAAGGGACGCGAGCCATTCGGAGTTATGCCGAACCTCAAGCTTGTCGGCGGAGGTATCGAGAATTTTGCCCGCCTGCTCGAAATATGTCTTTGCGTTTTTATCGATTTGCTCAGGCGAAAGCATCGGGCGAGTGGTATTCTGGCCCGTTGGATCGCCAATGCGAGCGGTATAATCGCCGATAATCAACACGGCTTTGTGGCCCATGTCCTGGAACTGGCGCATTTTGCGAAGCACAACGGTATGGCCAAGATGAATATCGGGGCTTGTGGGGTCAAGACCGAGCTTTATGCGGAGCTGGCGTTTATCTTTGGCAGCATTAGCAAGCTTTTCAGCCAATTCGGCCTCGGTGAAAATCTCAGCCGTGCCTCGCTTGAGTAATTTCAACTGTTCCGGAATCTGCATCGCAAAAATCCTCATAAAAATCAATAAATTCGCCGTCGGCGAACAAGACGGGGCGATTATACGCCTGCCGGAGGGGATTTGCAACGCTTATACCTGTTATGACTGACCGCCTCCTGAAATGCCGGCCGACTTACAATGCCTGAACCAATTTAAAAAATAATACGGCGTAAACGGCATATTATTTACGTGCCGTTCAGGTATGCGCCCTGCGCAAGATATTGTGTAACATAATCCCTGACGGATTCTTCAAGAGAGGTGATTTGCTTTTCGTAGCCGATGTCGCGGAGCTTGGTAATGTCGGCCTCGGTGAAATACTGGTACTGATTGCGGACAGAGTCTGGCATATCGATGTATTCGATATTCGGCTTTTTGCCCATAGCGGCAAATACCGCCTTTGCTAAATCATTCCAGGAACGAGCGACACCTGCACCAAGATTGTATATGCCGGAAGTGTCAGGGTTATCATAAAAGAAAAGCGTCATATCGACCGCGTCTTTGACGTAAAGGAAATCGCGTTTCTGTTCGCCGTCCTTGTAGTCGGGTCTGTGCGATTTGAAAAGATGCACCTTGCCGGTAGTGTTTATCTGCTCGAAGGCCTTTAGGACAAAGCTTCGCATATCGGCTTTGTGATATTCGTTTGGCCCGAAGACGTTGAAGTATTTTAGCCCCACGATTTTTCCGAGGAGCCCGTTCCTCTTTGCCCAGATGTCAAATAACTGCTTCGAATAGCCATAGGGGTTGAGGGGCTTAAGCGTTTCGATTTTATCTTCATCATCGGCAAAGCCGTTTTCCCCGTCGCCGTAGGTAGCGGCGCTGGAGGCGTAAATGAACCGAATTCCCTCTTCGGTCGTCCACTGGGCAAGTTGTCTGGTGTATTCGAAATTGTTCTCCATAAGAAATGACGCGTCCGTCTCGGTAGTCGATGAGCAGGCACCAAGGTGAAAGACAGCGTCCGTGGAAAAGTTAACAACGTCTTCGGCCACCATTTCGAGGAATTCGTCTTTGTCCAGGTAGTCGGCAAAGCGCAGGTTGACGAGGTTCTTCCACCGCTGGTCGCTTCCCAGCCGGTCAACAACGAGGATATCGTCGATACCGCGTTTATTCAAAGCAGCAATTAACGCTGAGCCGATAAAGCCCGCCCCGCCGGTTACGACTATCATTGGCAATCCCTTTCCAGTTTAACTAATGGTTCTTTAGGCGATAAGCTTAAATCGGGAGCCGCGAAGTGTCAATCTTTGAGAAATTAAGAAATGAGCGCATAAAAAAACCGCTCAACAAGAGCGGTCGGAGAAAAGCCGAAAAGGTTTTAACTTTCTTAACACAAAGCAATATACGTCGCTATTGCAAGAATAAGTATCCTTCTCTTATTAACTGTGAAAGGATACCACACGTTGTAATAAAACCTTCTCATCACACCAACTTCGCCGAAGCCAAAACCTTAACACCACTACCTCTCTACTGTTGTATTGTACCCTAAAGGAACAATTAGAACCAAATAAAAAATGGATGGCCCATCGTAAGTGCTGTATTAAAAAGGGGTTATGGCTTAATAAATGACAATATTTTTTCGGATGCCTGTGGGTACTAAACAGCCCGAAATAAGCTTTTTTACTAATCAGGCAAGCGTGCGCATTGCCTGACTCATAAGCCGGGCGACAGGTAATCGCTGCAAACATCTTGACTAAACAGCAATGTAATCAGCCGTGAGCATTTTGCTGCCGGTTCTCTTGTTCGCTTCGCCTATTCAATTCTCATCGCGTAAATAGCTAATCAGGCAAGTTTTTCGACGGCTTCTCGGACAAGCCGGGCAATCGGCATACGCTGCGGGCAACGCTGTTCCGCGAGCCGATAATCGGCCGTCAATAACCTCGACCTTACATCGGCGGGTATTTCAGCAAACGTCTGTCGTGCTAATTGGCTGTCGCCATAGCTGTTGTGATACATAAGTGACCGCATAACGTCACTGATATTTGACACGCCGGAGGCAGCATCGCAGATATTAGCACAGCCGGCACAATAACCGCTGCAGGTTGCGCTTGCGTATTCGGCGAGGGCATCTTTGTCATCCTGCGCAAGTTTTGTCTTGTCGAGCATCGCGGCGACATTTTCGTTGATAATGGCGACACTGTTCATTCCGACGGTAACGGCTGCAATTCTCTCGTCTTCAATAACGGCCTTTATCTTCGCCTGCCCCTCGGTGAAACCTTTCGCCGTAAAATGCTCCATCAGTTTTTTGTCCTCGTCGGTCTCGACGTTTACGCTCTTCTGGGTCTTCATTGCAGTAAGCCCTATTCCCACTTTGTGACAGGCATCGATTGCCTTTTGCATCATTGGGTCTTTAGTAAGACGGAAGTTATACGTCGTCAAAATGGCATCGACCCAGCCGAGTTTTGACGCCTCGAACAAATTCCTGGCCATATTGGTGTGTGTGCTGAAACCGAAGTATTTTATCAGGCCCTTTTTCTTTGCGTTTTCCACCCAGGGCTTGAGGTCTTCGGTAAGCTGCGAAATATCATTCAAACCGTGAACGCCGTATAAAACATCAACGTAATCGGTATTCATTCTTTTGAGCGACTCCTGAAGCCGGCCTTCAACTTGCTCCGCACCTTGGGCGTGAGAGGCCTTGGTAGCGATAAACAGTTTCTTTCGCATTTCAGGTCTGGCAGCCAGTAACTTGCCAATACACAGCTCGCTGTTGCCGTTGGTATAGCCATAAGCGGTATCCCAGTAAGTAACGCCCCATTTCAGTGAGCTTGTGAGAATAACCTGGTTATCGATGAGTTGTATTGCTCCGAGAGACAACGCCGACACATCAGGTCCCGACTTGCCGAACTTGCGCGTGGGGACCTGTGGGGTTTCGCTCTGCTGTTTTTCGCCCGCGGCATTTGGTTCATTCGAATCAGCCTTTACCTTAGATACCAAAACAGAACCTAAACCCGCCACTCCGATTGTTTTCAAGAAATTCCTTCTGTTAAATTCACTGCTCATCGGTAACTCTCCATAATAAACTGTTCTTTAGTTCAGGTTATAAATACAGGTTCAACTATTATCTACCTTCGGTAACACTATTCTGTTCACCTTGTTCTGCTATTATAACAGCAATCTTCGGTCAGTGCTTCTGCTTTCACCTTCAGCAGTAATTCTTATCGCCCTTTTGCCGCTGATGGGGCACTCATGCTCACATACGCCGCAGCCGATACACTTTTCAATATCCACGCATGGTTTTTGTAATCGCACCTGGATTTTGATTTTACCGGCCGAGGCAGGCAATTTGCCTTCGGAAATTCCTACTGAAGTAGCGGTATTTGAGGAGATTTTACGCCGGGAGCCGTCCTCAAAAAGAACATAATAATCGCCCGTGCCGAATTTATCCGCGGGGATACCCCCGTCAATCTCGATTGTATTTTCCGTTACCTGCTTAATCGAAACTACACCGTCTCTGACAGTCGTAAAAACATCCTTCGTGAAAATCGCCTTGGGGCTGACTGGGCAATTTTCCTGGCAGACAATACAGGGTTTATTCATTGACCAGGGAAGACACCTGCTCTGGTCAACGAATGCCGTTCCGAGTTTGATGGGACCGGCGGAGGCAAAATCGCCGAGGCCTCTTTTTTCATCGAGAGTAATGGGCCTGATTGCCGAAGTCGGGCAGACTTGTCCGCAGGCGACGCAATTCAACTGGCAGCCGCTTGAGCCGATGCGGTTATTAAGTATCGGCGTCCATAATCCTTCGAGGCCCCCTTCCAGACCGGCTGGCTGAATAACATTCGTCGGGCAAACCCGCATACACTGGCCGCATTTGAGGCATCGTTTCAGAAATTCCGGCTCCGCCAGAGCTCCAGGCGGGCGAACAACACCGGTGTACCAGTTCGAGGCGACTTTGCCGCTTAGTCGAATCGCGGGAGCAGCTATTACCCCGCTAACAAACGATAATACAAATCCCCTTCTGGAAACATCGACCTGCGTTTCACCCGCAAGCGAGGGAACGGTCTGATAAGCGATGAGGTCGTGCTTGCAGTCATCCCGGCAATTAAAACAAAGCACACATTCGGCGATTTTGATATTGCCGCTCGGCTCGCAGCCGCCCTCGCAGGCCTTTTCGCACATCTTGCAGTTGATACATTCGCTTTTGGTCTTGCCGATGCGCCAAATCGAAAACCTGCTCAAGATTGCCAAAAACGCGCCGGTAGGACAAATGAACCGGCAGTAAAATCTTGGTATAAAAAGATTCAGCAGGACTGCTGTTGCAAATACGGCGAATATCAGCCAGCCAAACTCATAATAACGCGCGTTGACCGAGGTCAAATACGCGCTCCTGTCAAAAATGGGCAACAGCACAAGCTGAAATGAGCGGGTTACCAGCGGGATAGGGTCGAGCAATCCTGTTTGCAGAGTGTTTGCCAGCGAGGGAAACGCTGCCATCCCCAGGAAGAAAATCAGGACTAAGTATTTTATGCACTGTGCCTTGCGGTATATGTTTAGTCGTATTTTCTCGGCGACTTTTTTGCCCCGGTTACCCAGATAGCCGACGAACTGATGTATTGCGCCAAATGGGCAAATCCAGCCACAGAAAAACCGCCCGAAGATTATCGTCAGGATTACCGTCCCCAGCGCACAGTGCAAATGCCAGTAAAATTTGCCGGTTGATAGTATAGTGCCCAGCGCGACGAGCGGGTCGAGCTGCAAAATCCAGTTAATAGGCCAGTTCCGGATTTGCCAGAACTTTTCTCCGACCGTGGTAACGATGCAAAACCACACAAACAGGGCAAAAAAGAACAACTGATTTATTTTTCGAACCGTCGTGATTTTCATATTATTTTCAGGTTACTTCGGCCCTCAATGGTTTGAGCGATTCGTAATCGACTGTCCCGACGCCTGCCTTTTCAGCGATTGCCAAATAGGGCAAATCCGCGGGTTTGAGATTTAACAGTGAACATCCAAAGGCATCCGCCGCGACCATATCGCAGCTTGCAATCATCGTATTTGTTTTTTTCAGGTCCGACACCGACCCGCCAGTAGGCCCGTTGGTCATCATAGTAACGGTGCCGTCAAGTATGACCAGCGTCGGCTTTACGAGCATGGCAAGCTCAGCGATTATATTGTTGATATCCTGATGGAACACGTTTCGCCTGCCGCCGAGAAGGCCATACCAGTTTTTCATAGTCATCGACGCCGCGCTTCTATGATGGTTTTTCAGAGGAGCTATGCCGATAAGCTTGTTGGCTTTGGCAAACGGGGCACAATAAACGGGCCAGTCCTTAATCAGCGAGCTGCCCTCAAGTGTAAGCGGGCTGAAATACGAATCCTTTGGCATAATGACATGGGCACCCGCTGCTGACGCGGCTTTGCTGATACCGCTTATCGTAAAACAGCTCGCCGGGTCATTTATTGAATTGTCGGTTACTATGACCTTGCGCGCCTTTCTCTCGTAGCATAATTTCACGACCGCGGTAATAACATCCGGATGTGTAGTCGCCCCGAGAATGGCCGGCGTCGCGAAACCGACGTTTGGTTTTATTACGACGACGTCGCCCGGATTTATAAATCTCTCGATACCGCCGAGAAGCTCGATCGCTTTGCTTACCGTTTTCGCCCTGTTCTCGCCTTTGACGATGCTTATTACCTGCCCGTCTTTACGCGGTACCGAAAAATCAGGCAATCCTTTTACGGAAGTCCCCAAAAAGCCGATTTCCTCGTTTTTCGCACCAGGCCCTTTAGGGTCATAAAGCCAGCGTGCAACACCAACAGTAGCGGCAATTGAGGCCGCCGCTTTCGCCCCGCGGATAAGCAGTTGCCTGCGAGTGGAATTTATCTGGTTTGGTTCAGTCATTGAGTTCTTTCAACCGGGCGATTAAAACTTCCGCCGCCTTTTCCGCCGCCTGCTTGTCATTCGCCTCGTGAACGCCCCCGACAAATACACCCGCCGAAAAGACCATCTCGAAGCTTCCGTAAAAATCCACGACCGATGCGCCGGCGGATTTAAGGATTTCGCTGTCAACCGTAACTGCCTTGGCGCCGTTGGTTATGAGAAAATCATAATAATTCTTCGCGACTGCCTTCGCCTCGTCAGTATTTTTACGCTTGCTTAAAAATATCGATACTGCCTTATCACCGACCTTGTATTTCGCCGAATAAGTGTCTGTAAGCCCGTCAAAACCGAATGCGTTATCAATCTGTAGATTCCATGTCCCGGCCACCGTGCCTTCTATCGGGAAATATCCCAGTTCGGCTATCTTGTCGTTGTCCGTCGGCTTAAATTTGGCGGACATGTCTTTAGCGATACCTTTCATCCCGTCCACCAGTTCATTCGATTCGGCTGAACCAATCATTTCGATATAATTTTTGCCAAGCGATATGCAGATCTCGTTGCCCGCCACGTAGCCAAACGCCGAAGCCCCTAAACCGTTCAGGTCAGTAACATCCGCCCTTTTCTGCCTGCTGTAAACCGAAAAGGAATTCTTTGCGTTGTTCATATCGTAAATGTAAAGCTCGAATCCAAGTTCGGAATTACTTTTGGCCGCGAACCGCTGGGTAGTCAGCTTGACAAAACCGGCATCCTGATACATAGGGGCCTTGCCGTCGATTTTCTCGTAAAGATTATCGTTGTTATATGTCTCGACTTTGCCGACAGGCGGAAAATCGCCGCCGCTTTCCTGCTGTGACGTGATGCCGAAACGAGCCATATTATAGTCACGGGAAATGATATAGATGCTGACCGTTGTGCCGACCATAATTAGCAGAATCAGCACGCTAACAACGGTTTCAAGTGTTCTCGCACGACCGGAAAGTAGCTGCATAAATTTCCGCATCCCGCTTTTATCGGGATTGCCCCTAAAAACAGATGGTTATTATACCCCCCACCTCTACATATGTCAAGTTGAGAAAAAATGTTGGTTCTCTCGATTATCAAAACCAGATGAAGGCAAACCAAAGTTGTCCAGCTTACTTAGACGAGCAAAACCGAGGCAAGCGTATAGCGAATGGTTGCGATTTGGAGAAAGTGTGGTATCATATTGGTTTTGAAAGGCCAAAAAGTGTTAAATGGAAAATGCCGGTTTAGAAATCTTCGAAATTTAGGAGTCGAAATTATGTCCGCAAGAACCTTTATATTTCTGCTCGCTGTCGTCGCAATAACAACAATTGGTTTTGTTAATACAGATGCGATTGCCGCTTCGCCATCCGACACAAACCAGCAGGCAGACGCTAACGCCAAACCGCCCTTTCGACTCGCGATTGCCGGCCTCGTCCACGGCCACGTTACCGGCCTGCTGAAGGATATTCCCCACCGCAAGGACATCACCCTTGTCGGCATCGCCGAGCCAGACGCCAAACTCGCCGCTGATTACGCCATGAGATACCATATTCCGCAATCCATAATTTACACCGACCTCAACAAAATGCTCGACGAAACCAAACCGCAGGCCGTAGTCATCTATACCTCTACTTTTGACCATTTACAAGTTGTCCAGACCTGCGCCGCGCATCATATAGATGCGATGATGGAAAAACCGCTGGCTGTGAGTATCGAACACGCAGCCGCTATGGCCGAAGCCGCGAAAAAAGGCAATATACACGTCCTCGTCAACTACTATACGACATGGGAACCCGCGAATACCTTGATGCGCGACACTATAATCGAGCAAAAGGCCATCGGCGAGATTCGCAAAATTGTCTTCTACAAAGGCCATTCAGGCCCAAAGGAAATCGGATGTTCGCCTGAATTCCTCAATTGGCTTACGGACCCGAACTTAAACGGCGGAGGCGCTCTTTTTGATTTCGGCTGCTATGGCGCTAACATGGCAACATGGTTTTTGAATAACCAAAAGCCACTCTCCGTAACCGCTGTCACCCGGCAGACAAAACCGGACATCTATCCGAAAGTTGATGACGACGCGACCGTCATAATTACCTACCCCAAAGCACAGGTCATCATAATGGCCTCCTGGAGCTGGCCCTATGGCAGAGATGACATTGAAATTTACGGCACAACCGGCTCAATTAAAACCCTTGACGGCAGAAACGTAATTTTGCGCATCGATGGAAAACCAGAGCAGGAAATCGCCGCCAAACCAATCGAATCTCCTTACAGTGATTCTTTGACTTATCTCGCTGCGATAGTTAACGGCGGGATAAAACCGCAGGAGCTGGCATCTCTCGAAAATAATACGATAGTCACCGAAATTCTTTGCGCCGCCCGACGCTCCGCGCAATCACAATCGACAATTCAACTGCGATGAAACACCGATGGCAGTCAGGGGAAAATAAGCGTACAGGTTGAAAAATGAAACAATTGTTACTGGTCCTGTTGGTGCTTGGGGTGTCTATGCCGGCCAGTGCCGACGTGCATGTCTATAACATGAAGGCGAGCAACGCGGAATACAAATACAATTCAGATTCAAATGCCTGGGGGCAGATTAAAGATACCAATACCGCGTTTGTTATCTTCGAGTTGCCGGCTGGCGGTTCAGCCAACGTCTGGGACGTTTATACGTATAAAGCTAAAGACCCAAACGGCAAAACGCAAAATTATTGCAAGGGTGAAAACCGGGGCATATTAGGTTTTGAGCATGCGTCGTTAAGCCAGACAAAGGCAAAGTGGGTCATATCAGATGCAGCCAATGGACGCTGTATTATTCTGACAGGCGATGTAAACACAGCAAACATTCGCAGCTACAAAAGTTCCTGCAATTCCTGTCATGACCCGTCAAAAGGCACCCCTGCATTTGACATTACATCCTCCTTCGCCGGTTATTCGATAAAGGACAGAACCGACGCCAACCACACAACTGCGTTGTCCCTGAATGTGTACGTCGTCAGCCCAAATGAGAAAGTAAAGATGCCTGTTTTGGTTGACGTTTCCGGCGTCCGGTTTCTGATGCCTTTGAATTAAAATCTTTTCTGTTTTCAATAGTTTTTACTTTTAGCTTTGCCCCGCGTTTTAGTATTTCATCCGCTCAGAAGATTGAAGAAACCAAAATCGCTCTCCGTGAACTTGGTATAAATGCGGGATAAAACCGCAGGAGCTGGCGTCTCTCGAAAATAATACGATAGTCACCGAAATTCTTTGCGCTGCCCGACGCTCCGCGCAATCACAATCGACGATTCAACTGCGATGAAACGCCGATGACAGTCAGGGGAAAACCCAAAAATGGTGATTGATTATTTGCCGGCAGCGGGCATAATAATCAGTAATCATTTATCAATCTGGTTTGGGGAAACAAGGCGAAATGTTCAGCATATTATGCACAGGCGACGGGGCATCGGTTTGGGGCGGGCTGTTCGTGGCGATTGTCGTCATAGGCACAATCATCCGCATTCTGTCCAAGCGCAAAGGCCCCGGCATCGCTATGTGCCAGATATTCATCCTCGACGGCGACAGGAGCGGCAATTTCGTCCGCATCGAAAACGCCATAGCCGAAGCCAAATCAAAAGACGCAGAATTGATATGCTTTCCAGAAGCGACAATGCTTGGCTGGCTCAATTCCGATGCGCATGCGAGGGCCTGCACGATTCCAGGGCCGGATTCGGAACAGCTTTGCGAGCTGGCGAAAAAATACGGGGTATATCTTTGTATCGGCGTTGAGGAATTTGAACTGGGAAGATTGTTCAACAGCGCGATGCTCATCGACGACCGGGGACAGATTCTGCTCAAACATCGCCAGATAAACATCCCGCAAAAACTGATGTCTCCCCCTTATTCTGCAGGAAGCGAATCCGACATCGCCACGGTGAACACCAAATTCGGCAAGATTGGCCTGCTTATATGCGCCGACACGCATCGCGAAGACCTTCTCGACCGGATGGCAGCGCTGAAGCCGAACCTGCTTTTGGTGCCTTATGGCTACGCGGAAGAGGAGCTAAAATGGCCCGCGCACGGCGAGGAGTTTCATAACGTCGTTATAAACGCCGCGAAACGAACAGGTGCGGTGGTTATTGGAACAAATCCTGTGGGCAGGATAAGCAGAGGCCCCTGGTCAGGCAGAATTTATGGCGGCAACAGCATCGCGGTTGACAGAACGGGCAATACAATGAATACTGCCAAAGACCGCGACAGGGACGTGAAAATCGTACTAATAACCGCGATTCGATAGCATCCGGCCGATTCGCAGGCGTATTATCATTGATAATTGATGGTTGATTATTTACGGCGGATGTTTTATTATTAATAGAAACTTAACTTTTACCGTGTAACTACTACGAAGATTTGTATAGGAGATTAAAATGAGCGCATATATGCAATACGTTCAGGCACTGGGTATGCCGGAGGGATTTGAATGGCTGGTTATATTAATCGTAGCCCTGTTGGTATTCGGCAAAAAATTACCAGAGGTGGCTCGTGGTCTTGGCAAAAGTGTCAGTCAGTTTAAAAAAGGGTTGAGCGAAGTCGATGATATTAAAGGCGATGTTGCCAATGAGATTAGTAAGGTGAAAGACGACGTTGCCAAACAAACCAGCGAAACCACGGCGCCTAAAAACACCCAAAATAATAACTGAAACATTATACCCTAAATTGCCGCCAGGTTTTTCATTACTCGGCACCAGATGAGCCGCAAAGACAAGAAAGACGGTTTTCCTGACACTACAATGACATTCGGGGAACACCTCGAAGAGTTGCGTTTCCGGTTAATTATGGCCATCATCGGTCTGTTAGTCGGAATGACGATTTGCTTTATATTCGGTCAGGGCATAATATCCTTTATCGTGGCTCCATATCTAAAAGCAGTTAGTAATAATCCGAATCCGGCAGCAAGGCTTTTAATTCTGGGGCCGGCGGAGGGCTTTATCAGTTACTGCAATATATGCATGATATCAGGACTAATCCTTGCTTCTCCCTGGGTCTTCTATCATATCTGGATGTTTGTGGCCGCCGGACTTTATCCTCACGAAAAAAAATACGTCTATATGACCATACCTTTTTCCGTCGCTCTTTTCATTATCGGCGCTCTTTTCTTTATGTTTTTCGTGGCGCCGCTTACTATCAAAATTCTTATAAAGTTCAACGAAGATATCCTGGCCGCTCAGTCGTCGTTTACCTTTCGTCAATATGTGTCGTTTGTTACAACTATGATGCTGACGTTCGGTCTGACATTCCAAACGCCCCTTGTGATATTGTGCCTGAATCGAATTGGTTTCATTTCCCTTGAGGCCTTCCATCGCAGCCGAAAGTACGCCGTTCTCGCTATAGTAATCATCGCCTCGGTAATTATACCCAGCGGAGATGTGATTTCCATGTTCTCGCTCGCTATCCCAATGTATCTGCTTTACGAGTTAGGTATTCTCCTTAGCTGGCTTGCAGAGAAACGCGCCAAAGCCCGCAAGGCACAAAACACATAACGTAATAAGATGCTTACGCTGATAAACACCAATACGATGCAGCCGGCAATTGCCCCTGTGGGACTGGATTATATTGCCGGTGCAGCCAAACAGGCCGGTATTGACGTTGACCTTGTCGATTTGTGTTTGGCCGACAATAAAGACGCAACGCTGAAAGATTATTTCAGCAAACATACTCCTGAGCTTGTCGGGCTATCGTTTCGCAATGTCGATGACTGTTTCTGGCCAAGCTGTCAGTGGTTTGTGCCGAAACTCGCCGAGCAAATAAAAGCAATTCGCAAACTCACCGATGCGCCGATTGTCCTCGGCGGCGTGGGTTTTTCAATTTTCGCGCAGCAGATAGTCGAATACACAAAAGCCGACTTCGGCATCCGCGGCGACGGCGAGCAGGCGATAATCGAACTGTACGAACAATTACAGGGACAAAAACATTTTGACAAAGTCGCGGGGCTAACTTGGTGGGAAGACCAGACAGTTCGCACGAATAAGCCAATATGGCCTGAGCCGTTGTCGCTTTCCACAGGCAGGAACACAGTCGATAATGTTACCTATTTTAATCGGGGTGGACAGCTCGGCATCGAGACCAAACGCGGCTGCGGCCACAACTGCATTTATTGTGCCGACAGAATAAGCAAAGGGGAATTTGTGCGAGTGCGAAAGCCGGCCCAAGTCGCAGATGAAGTCGAAACGCTGCTCGCCAAAGGAATAAACGTCCTGCACATCTGCGATTCCGAATTCAACGTTGCTCGCAACCATGCATACGCCGTTTGCGAAGAATTCGTCCGGCGCGGATTAGGCAAACAGTTGAAATGGTACGCATATATGGCAGTTGTGCCCTTTGACGCAGAATTAGCGGCAATTATGCGAAAGGCCGGCTGCGTCGGCATCGACTTTACCGGCGATTCCGGCTGCGAAACGATGCTCAGGGCCTATCACCAGAAACATAAAAGACAGGACCTCGCCGATGCTGTTCGGTGGTGCAAAGATAATGGAATCACCGTAATGATTGACCTGATTTTCGGCGGCCCTGG